>Ga0123388_1024048_pt1 | contig 41433 bp, 39 predicted proteins | sample T0HHNO3metaT_FD_89916 | JGI IMG/M metagenome (GOLD analysis project Ga0123388, IMG submission 89916) | Methane-oxidizing artificial microbial communities from Washington, USA to study methane cycling - T0-HHNO3 metaT (Metagenome... | ecosystem: Engineered > Modeled > Simulated communities...
AATCAAACGTATTTTTAACTGAATAATGTTAAGAAATTATTGCGCTAATGTAATAAAATCTGACTAAAGATTAATACATTTTATATTTTGAGGTTTGAGTATGCGCCTAGATGACGAACGAGAAAGTAGTAATGTAGAAGACAGGCGGAGTGGTGGAGGCTTGCCAATTGGCGGGAAGGGTATAGGAGTTGGTACGATTGTACTCGCACTGGTCGCCATGTATTTTGGTGTGGACCCTTCAGTTGTACTCAATATTGGTCAAGGCTTGAATCAGCAGGCGCCTATTGAGGCGCAGGCGATTTCTAAAGATGATCCCATGGCGATTTTTGTCGCAAAAGTACTCGGTAGTACGGAAGATACTTGGGATAAGATATTTGCGGATGCGGGTCAGCAATATCCTGCACCAAAATTAGTATTATATAGCGGTCAAACACCGACTGCCTGTGGCGCAGGACAGGCCGCGATGGGGCCATTTTATTGTCCTGGGGACAGTAAAGTCTATATTGATTTGCAGTTTTATCAGGAAATGAAAACGCGCTTTAATGCACCTGGCGATTTTGCACAGGCTTATGTGATTGCGCATGAGGTGGGACATCACATTCAACATTTGATGGGCACGTCCGATAAAGTACAGCAGGCACGTCAAAACGCACGCAGCGAAGCAGAAGCGAATCAATACTCAGTACGATTAGAGCTGCAAGCGGATTGTTATGCGGGCGTGTGGGCGCATCATGCGGATGGAAAAAATCGTATTTTAGAGGCGGGCGATGTGGAAGAGGCCATGACTGCAGCAGCGGCGATTGGCGATGATGCGCTACAAAAAAAAGCGCAAGGTTATGCGGTGCCGGATAGTTTTACACATGGTACTTCGCAACAACGTATGCGTTGGTTTAATCAAGGCTTAACTGTTGGTGATGTGAACAGATGTGATACTTTTAACACCGCTATTTAAACAACTATTTTCAATAATCACTTAACCTATTCTCTAGAAAATAATTGCTAGTTTTAAAGTGTTAACTTTTAAAATACAGTTTTATAAAGATAGAATAAATTAAAATAATGAGTCTTGATTTAACCGAACATTGTATTAGCTCCGAAACCATTGCATCTGGCGGCATGTTGACTGTAAAGCGCGATCAAGTGCGTTTGCCGAACGGACATTCCAGCCAGCGTGAATATGTGACACATCCTGGCGCGGTGGTGATTGTGCCTATTTTGCCAAATGGCAACGTTATATTAGAGCGTCAGTTTCGCTATCCTTTACATCAGGTTTTTATTGAATTACCTGCAGGAAAAATCGACGCGGGTGAAGAAATTTTAATCACAGGTCAGCGTGAGTTGCTAGAAGAAACGGGTTACAGCGCAAGTGATTGGATAAAACTCGGTTATCAACATCCGTGTATCGGTTATTCGAATGAAGTGATTTACATGTATTCAGCGCGCGGATTAACGGCTGGCGCACATCAACGCGATGCTGATGAGGCATTAGAAGTATTTGAAGCATCATTCGCAGATTGTATGCACATGATTCAAACGGGTGAAATTACCGACGGTAAAACAATCGTCGCGCTATTTTTTGCAGAAAAATATCTGTTTCAGCATGACTAAAAGCAACTGTAGTTAACGTCGTTTTTATAGCTAATATTATTTGATGAAAATTCCGCATGGCTAAAATATTAATAATTGGTTGCGGTGATTTAGGCACCGCGGTTGCCTTGCAACTGCATCAATCTCAACATACAGTCATTGGCTTAAGAATTAGCCAGCAAACTTTGCCTAACGGTATGCAAACTATTCAAGCGGATGTGACAAAGCCAAATACATTAATCCAATTAGCGCATCTTAACCCTGAAATCATTATCTATTGCGTTGCGGCCAGCGCGCAGACCGATGAAAATTACCATGCACATTATGTACAGGGGCTAAAAAACGTATTGGCGACACAAATAAAAAATATCCATTTACAGCATGTATTTTTTGTTTCTAGCACGCGCGTATATGGACAAACGCATACGCAAAATATTCTGGATGAAAATGTTGTAGCAATCGCTGCAGATTTTGGTGGTGAGCGTTTGTTAGAAGCTGAAAATGTATTAAGTAATTTTCCTTGTCAGTCAACGTCTTTGCGGCTATCAGGCATTTACGGCAAAGGACGATTATATCTAGTGAATACAGCAAAAGACCTAAGCCGTTGGCCCGAAAGTAATAGTTGGAGTAATCGCATCCATCGTGATGATGCCGCTGGTTTCATCGCATTTTTAGTGCAAAAAGTCTTAACTCAGCAGTCGGTTGAGAGTTGTTATATCGTGACTGACGATATGCCAACTTTGCAATATGACGTGCTGACATGGTTGGCGAACAAACAGTTTGTCGATACTAGTCATATTCAAACACCCGCAACGCAAGGCGGTAAGCGCTTAAGTAACCAGCGTTTGCGCGAGACAGGTTTTCAGTTGCAATATCCAAATTACCAAATTGGTTATAGTAAAGTACTTGAAACACTTTAATTTTTGATATTCAAATACATATGATGAATGTAATGCCAAAAAAACAATTCAAAATAAACCTTTTCAGCATAGTTAACACTTTTTTTTGCTTAATAATCAACTCAGCTGCGGTTGCTGATGAGAGCAGTCATTTTGATACTTGGTTGGCCGCATTTAAAACGCAAGCCCAAGCCCAGCACATTTCTGCACAAACTATCGATAACACGTTTAAAGGTGCTGAATATTTACCGCGCGTGATTAAGCTTGATCGCGCACAGCCGGAATTTATTTCACCTTTTTTGAGTTATGTCGAAAAGCGCGTGACGACTGATCGAGTCACACAGGGCAGAGAAATGCTCTATCAGCATGAAGGGCTTTTAAGCAAAATTGAAGCGCAATATGGCGTGCCCAAACAGATATTGGTCGCATTTTGGGGATTGGAAACCAATTACGGCAGCAATAAAGGTAATTTTGATTTGCCATCTAGTTTAATGACGTTGGCTTATGAAGGCCGCCGCGCCGAATTTTTCCGCAACCAATTATTGGATGCCATGCGCGTTGTGGATGCAGGTCACAATACCGTACAAGGTTTGCGCGGTTCTTGGGCGGGCGCGATGGGACATATGCAATTTATGCCATCTACTTTGCTTAAATATGGCGTGGATGCAGATGCAGATGGTCGCATCGATATTTGGACATCGCTGCCTGATGCGTTTGCATCTGCTGCTAATTATTTAAGCCAAGTCGGTTGGCGCAAAAATGAACTAGCAGCAATCGAGGTGAAATTACCCATCCATTTTGATTACAGTCAAGCACAGTTGAATAACCGACAAGCTACGCTTGATTGGAAAAGATTAGGCGTGCTGCAAATTGAAAGTAATGCTTTGCCTGTGCAAGAAAACGCGGCGATTTTGTTGCCGCAAGGGCAGTTTGGCCCTGCGTTTATGGTGTTTAGTAATTTCGATGTCATCATGGATTGGAATCGCTCAGTCAATTATGCGTTGTCTGTTGTGCATTTAGCGAATCAATTAGTGGGTGATAAACCCATTGTGGCAGGCGAATTTGCCGATAAAGAAGGGTTAACTTTTAGCCAAATGTGGGCATTGCAGAACCGTTTAAATGTCTTGGGTTTTGATTGTGGTACAGCAGATGGTTTTCCTGGGCTTAAAACGCAAGCGGCGATTCGGCAATTTCAAGCGACACAGAATATGACGCAAGATGGCTACGCCAGCCCAAGTTTGTATGAGCAATTATTTCAGCCTTAAAACCCACTACAACTTTAAATCAGCGATTGGCTACGCGTCCTAAACCAACCAGTTAGGCTTGCTCGTTCGCGCGTTGCTGGCCGCACTTCATGCCAGAATTTTTCCGATAAAAATAGTACTAGTTTGCCGGCAGTTGGCAATATGTCTAAATATTCAAGTGCATTCAAATGCAATCTTAATTCGCCGCCTTCGTCTGTTTGCCAGTCTGCATTTAAATACAAAATGCTGCTGAGTTGCCGTGCTTTCGTATCATTTTTTACGCCAATAGTTTGGTTAACATCAGCGCTTTGACTAAATTGGTCTAGATGTTTTTGATAGATGCTACCAATCGGATAAATCGCCAGATGCGTTTCAAGCGAGTGTAAATTCATGAATAATTGTTGGTTAAGTTGCATCTTTAGCGCCTGCATTTCTGCAAAATAAGCTTGGATGTTTATGTTCGCACTGTCTTCATCCAGCCAACAAATTTGGTCTCCACGAATTTTGGATGGGTTTAATTGGCTTAATAATCCTGTTTTAGCAGCCACCATCTCATTATTGATATGACGTTTATCAACTTCATCGCGCAAAGCAATAATGATATTGGCTGCTAAAAAATCATCAAAAATAACATAGCCTTGAATGCTGAGGGTGTTGATTAATGCGTTAAAATTCGTCGATGCTAGGTTTTGTGTAATCACACTGCATTATAGCGCGCAATCCAGCAGTACCCGTTTGCGTGCAAGGCTGTATTAAGCTAAAATTCGCACTTCGTAAAAATTGCGAAAAGTATAGGCGGTTAGCTCAGTTGGTTAGAGCGCTTGGTCGACATCCAAGAGGTCAGCAGTTCGAATCTGCTACTGCCTACCAAGAAACACAAGAGCTAGTTTAATCATTTGTAAAAAACGGATGGTTAAAACTGGTTAATCAATAATAAAAGCCGTTAAAACAGACGGCTTTTATTATTTAAGCTTGATAACATTTAAAACGCTCACATTGGATTTGATATGCCAGTAATTCGCTTACCAGATGGCTCGCAACGCAATTTTGATAGCCCTGTAACCGTCGCGCAAGTTGCGATGGATATTGGCGCAGGCCTTGCGAAAGCGGCTCTAGCTGGCAAAGTGACGCACAACAATCAAGAGTCTAAATTGGTTGATACGAGTTATCTGATTGAAACAGATAGTGATTTAGCGATTATTACCGACAAATCTGATGATGGCTTAGACATTATTCGTCATTCCACAGCGCATTTATTAGCGCATGCAGTTAAAGAACTTTTTCCTGATGCGCAAGTAACGATTGGCCCAGTGATTGACAACGGTTTTTATTATGACTTTTCGTATAAACGCCCATTTACGCCAGAGGATTTGATCGCCATTGAGAAGAAAATGGGCGAGCTTGCCAAAAAAGATGAGCAAGTGACACGCAAAGTGTTGCCGCGAGATGAAGCTGTGGCGTATTTCAAAAGCATTAATGAGCATTACAAAGCAGAAATTATCGAATCGATTCCTGCTAACGAAGATGTTTCTTTATATTCAGAAGGCAGTTTTACCGATTTGTGCCGTGGTCCACATGTGCCGAATATCGGCAAATTAAAAGCTTTTAAGTTAATGAAATTAGCAGGCGCATATTGGCGTGGCGATAGCAATAACGAGATGTTGCAACGCGTGTACGGCACAGCTTGGCGCAACAAAGAAGAATTGGAAGCTTATTTATTTCAGTTAGAAGAAGCTGAAAAACGCGATCATCGCAAACTTGGTAAGCAACTAGATTATTTCCATATGCAAGATGACGCACCAGGCATGGTGTTCTGGCATCCGCGTGGCTGGAGTATTTGGCAAGAAGTGGAGCAGTACATGCGCCAAATGTTCAAAGATTACAATTATCAAGAAGTGCGCACGCCGACCATTATGGATAAAACCTTATGGGAAAAGTCTGGCCACTGGCAAAACTATCGCGATAACATGTTTGTGACTAAGTCTGAAAATCGCGATTACGCGGTTAAGCCGATGAATTGCCCAGGTCATGTGCAAATTTTTAATAGTAGTTTACATAGCTATCGCGATTTGCCTTTGAGGTTGGCCGAGTTTGGCTCATGTCATCGTAATGAACCCTCTGGCTCATTGCACGGTTTAATGCGCGTGCGTGGTTTTACGCAAGATGATGCGCATATATTCTGTACAGAAGAACAAGTGGAAGCGGAAGTTGCCGATTTTATTAAGATGCTCTACAAAGCTTATGGTGACTTTGGTTTTAACGATGTATTAGTCAAGCTTTCAACGCGCCCAGAAAAGCGTATTGGTTCTGATGAGGATTGGGACAGGGCGGAAACTTCGCTTGCAAATGCACTTAAGTTGAACAATTTGGACTTTGAATATCAACCTGGTGAAGGTGCATTTTACGGCCCTAAAATTGAATTTACGCTGAAAGACTCATTAGGTAGATTGTGGCAATGCGGCACAATTCAGCTAGACCCTAATTTGCCAGAACGTTTAGGCGCCGAATATGTAGCAGAAGATAACTCGCGTAAACGCCCGATAATGTTGCACCGTGCCATTGTTGGTTCTATGGAGCGTTTCATTGGTATTTTAATTGAGAACTATGCAGGTGCAATGCCACTTTGGTTGGCACCTGTGCAGGCAATGGTGTTAAATATCTCTGAAAATCAATCCGATTATGTGATGCAAGTGGTTGAAAATTTGAAGAAAAATGGCATTAGATGCGATTTTGACTTGAGAAATGAGAAGATTACCTATAAAATACGCGAACATAGCATGCAAAAGATGCCTTATCTGCTAGTTGCAGGTGAGCGCGAAATGCAAGCAGGACAAGTAGCCGTGCGTACCAGAAAAGGTGAAGACCTAGGTTCCATGCCGATTGCCGACTTAATTGCTCGGCTAAAAGCAGAAGTTGAAGCTAAGGTTTAAGCTTAATTTTCAAGGTGGCGCGGTTGTTTTATTTTTAAAGATTAGGAGTCAGCAATAGCACAAGATAAAGATACGCGAATTAACGGGGATATTACCGCACCCGAAGTTCGTTTGGTGGGCATAGAAGGCGAACCGTTAGGCATAGTAAGTCTACGCGAGGCATTTTTTAAAGCTGAAGAAGCGGATATCGATTTGGTGGAAATTGCACCAAACGCTACACCACCAGTGTGCAGGTTGATGGATTACGGTAAGTTTAAGTATGCTGAAAGCAAGCGTCAGCATGAACAAAAACTGAAACAAAAACAAGTTGTTATTAAAGAAATTAAGTTTCGCCCAGGTACGGATGATGGCGATTACAATATTAAAGTACGTAATATCATCCGCTTTTTGGGTGAGGGCGATAAAGCGAAAATCACGTTGCGTTTCAGAGGTCGTGAGATTACGCATCAGGAATTTGGTTTGGCATTGTTAAGACGTGTAGAAGCGGATTTAACTGAGCATGCGGTAGTTGAGCAATTTCCAAAAATGGAAGGCCGCCAAATGGTGATGGTTTTAGCACCGAAAAAAGTAGAGAAACCAGTAGTGAAGCAATCAGCGCCTAAAGCAGACAGGCCGCCAAAAACAGCTGAACCAAAACTAGTTGAAAAAACAGAAGAAAAAACAGAAGAAAAAGCAGCAGAGAAATTAAGTACAACTGAGTAATAAATAATTTAAATATTTTCTGAGTGATACGGCGAAATGGCATGCCTAGGCACTCTTAACAACTCTCAAAGGAGAAAAAAATGCCAAAAATGAAGACAAAGAGCAGCGCCAAAAAACGCTTTAAGTTCTTAGGTAACGGTAAAGTGAAGCGTACGCATTCACATTTACGTCATATCCTAACCAAGAAAACCACTAAGCAAAAACGTAAGTTACGTGGCACTTCGATCATCTCACCAACTGACGTCAAGCGCGTTCGCGCAATGATGCCAACACAATAAGGAGACCGATATGCCTAGAGTAAAACGTGGTGTCATCGCTCGCGCAAGACATAAAAAAGTATTAAACGCCGCTAAAGGTTATCGCGGTCGTCGTAAAAACGTTTATCGCGTTGCCAAGCAAGCGGTAATGAAGGCTGGTCAATATGCTTACCGTGACCGTCGTCAGAAAAAGCGTCAATTCCGCACATTGTGGATTGCACGTATTAACGCAGGTGCGCGTGAGTTAGGTTTAACTTACAGCCGCTTTATGAATGGCTTGAAAAAAGCTTCTATTGAAGTGGATCGTAAAGTACTAGCTGATTTAGCGGTATTTGACAAAGCGGCATTTGCTAAATTTGTTGAATTAGCAAAAACTGGCCTGGCAGCTTAAGCCATGAATGCCTAAATCAGGCAAAGTAAAAAAAGAGGCTGCGGCCTCTTTTTTTATGGTTAAGACATAAATATTTATTCATAATCAATCAGTTAAACATCAACAAACTCATTACTTTAAGTTAAAATAGCGTATGGATAATTTACAAAATCTCATTTCAGAATCGCAAGCGGATTTTAGTGTTTGTGGCGATATGCCAGCATTGGAAAATGCTAAAGCTAAATATTTGGGTAAAACGGGTGCGTTAACCGAAGCGCTCAAAGGTTTGGGTAGACTGTCAAATGAAGAACGTCCCGCCGCTGGGGCAGCAATTAATGTCGTCAAGCAGGCAGTTGAAGCGGCATTGAATGCGCGTCGGGAGGCAATTTTAAGCGCGGAGCAAGCGAAGCAACTAGCCGCTGAGTCATTAGATGTAAGTTTGCCGGCACGTGCCCAGTCTCAAGGTGGTTTGCATCCTGTGACTTTAACGTTGCGACGTATTGAGCAATTATTTCACTCTATTGGTTTCGATGTGGCAACAGGGCCTGAGATTGAAACGGATTTTTATAACTTTACTGCACTGAATATTCCTGAAAATCATCCTGCGCGTGCCATGCACGATACGTTTTATGTAGATGCTAATCATTTGCAAAATGCAGATAAAAAAACTGATTTTGTACTGCGCACACATACTTCACCTGTGCAAGTGCATTACATGGAAGATGCTCTAAAAAACAATCAATCCCCACCTTTGAAAATTATCGCGCCCGGACGTGTGTATCGTGTAGATTCAGATGCAACGCACTCACCGATGTTTCATCAGGTAGAGGGTTTGTGGGTAGATGAAAATATCAGCTTCGCAAACCTTAAAGGCGTTGTTCAGGATTTCTTACAGAAATTCTTTGAGCGCGCCGATTTAACGGTCAGATTTAGACCATCATTTTTCCCATTCACAGAGCCATCTGCTGAAATGGATATGAGTTGGAATGGTGGCTGGCTAGAAATTGGTGGTTGTGGCATGGTACATCCAGAAGTATTCAAGCATGTGAATATCGATAGTGAAAAATATCGCGGATTTGCCTTCGGCTTAGGCGTTGAGCGCTTGGCTATGTTGCGCTATGGCGTGAATGATTTACGCCATTTCTTTAATAATGATTTGCGCTTTTTGTCGCAATTTAAATAATCAAGCTAATTAATTAAACTCTATGCAATTTTCAGAAAACTGGTTACGTGCCTTTGTCAATCCTGCAATGTCATCCACAGAGCTCAGTCATGCCTTAACAATGGCAGGGCTTGAGGTGGAAGAAATGACACCTGTTGCACCAGCGTTTGGCAATATTGTGATTGGCGAAATTATTGAAGCGATTAAACATCCTGATGCTGATCGTTTACAGGTGTGTAAAGTCAATGTTGGTAAGGAACCCTTGCAAATTGTATGTGGTGCAAGCAACGCGCGAGTGGGATTAAAAGTGCCTTGCGCGTTGGTTGGAGCCGAGTTGCCAAGTATATCCATCAAGCAAGCCAAAGTGCGCGGTGTTGAGTCTTTTGGCATGCTATGCTCGGCCAAAGAACTGGGATTAGCGGCAGAAGCAAATGGTTTGCTCGAGTTGCCAGATGATGCAACAGCAGGTCAAGATATTCGTGAGTATTTGAATTTAAATGACTATACGCTCACATTAAAACTCACGCCAAACCGCACCGATTGTTTAAGTATTTTAGGGATTGCACGTGATGTGACTGCTATTACTGGCGCGCCAATTACATTGCCTGTATTTAATACAGTTGCTGTTGAAAGTGCTAAATCACTGGCTGTGAAAGTTACTGCAAGTGAAGCGTGTCCTGCTTATTATGGCCGCGTGATTGAAGGTGTGAATGCCCAAGCCAACACGCCCGATTGGATGATTCGCAATCTTGAACGTAGCGGTGTTCGCAGCATCAGCGCGATTGTCGATATTACCAATTACGTATTATTGGAGCTTGGCCAACCGATGCATGCATTTGACTTGGCTACATTAAACGGTGGAGTTAACGTTCGATTTGCAGCAGAAAATGAACAAGTCAAGCTGCTTAATAATACCGAAGTTAAATTAGCCAGCGATGATTTAGTGATTGCCGACAACAACGGTGCGATTGCGCTGGCGGGCATTATGGGCGGTGAACCTACATCTGTGACGGATGCTACAACGGCAATATTTTTAGAAAGCGCTTTTTTTACGCCTGATGCAATCGCAGGTAAAGCGCGTCGTTTAGGATTAAGTACCGATTCATCCTACCGTTTTGAACGCGGTGTAGATTTTGGAAATACAAAACTAGCTTTGGAACGCGCAACGGGTTTAGTGCTGCAAATTTGTGGTGGTAAAGCTGGCGAATTAACCGAAGTAGTTAATCAGTTGCCAGAGCGCGTTTCTGTCACATTGCGCTATTCACGCTTATGTTCTGTGTTGGGCATTACCATTCCTAAACAAACGGTTGGTACTTTATTAACGCAATTGGGCTTTAAATTCACAGAAGAGAATAATCTTTTTGTCATCAAAGCGCCGACTTATCGCTTTGATATTGCACGTGAAGAAGATTTGATTGAAGAAATCGCCCGTTTACACGGCTACGATAAAATTCCAGCAATTATCCCAACAGCGCATTTAAATATGCTCAATGCAACAGAATCTGTATTCAATACAAATTGGTTGCATGATGCTTTGCAAGCGCAAGGTTATCAAGAGATTATTAGTTATAGCTTTGTAGATGAAAGCTGGGAGCGCGATTTATTAGGCAATACGCAACCGATCAAACTAAAAAATCCTATTGCCAGCAATTTAAGTGTGATGCGCAGTGGTTTGTGGGGCGGATTATTAGATACGTTGACTTATAATATCAATCGCAAACAAGAGCGTGCGATGTTATTTGAAATCGGGTCAAGCTATCACGCTGCGCCAGAAGGTTTTAACGAGCAAGCGCGCGTTGCAGGCTTATTCTACGGTGCATTTCAGCCAGAGCAGTGGGGTGCCGCCACAAAAGATGTCGATTTTTATGATATTAAAGCTACAGTAGAAAAGTTAACACATGGAAATGCCGAATATCGGGCAGAAACGCACAGCGCATTACATCCTGGCCAGTCAGCTCGTATTTATTTAGATGGTCAGCCAATTGGTTGGTTGGGAAAATTACATCCAAAATGGCAGCAACATTACAGCTTGGTAAAAAATTGCTTTTTGTTTGAGCTGGAAGTTTTGCCTTTGCTGAAAAAATCAGTTGCAAGCTATTTAGAAGTACCAAAAACATTAGCGATACGTCGCGATTTGGCAGTTATTGTCGACATTAATGAACCTGTTCAAGTAATATTGAACGCAGTGACAAATGCCAATATTCCACTTGTGACACAAGTGCAACTGTTTGATATATATCAAGGAAAAGGTATTCCTGAAAATAAAAAAAGCCTTGCATTATCGGTACTTATGCAAGATACTCATAAAACTTTGGTAGATATTGAAGCTGAAGCTGCAATGGCACAGTTGCTAAAATTATTAGAAAATCAATTTGGCGCCTCATTGCGAAATTAACTAGTTTTATTATTAAAAATGATGAATAAAACTAGCCAAGTAGTGAAAACAAGCAAACAAAAATTAGCGGGAAATTAATGAATAATAAGACGTTCAGGGGAAATGTATGACCTTAACAAAAGCGGATTTAGCCGATTTGTTGTTTGAGCAAGTGGGCTTGAATAAACGCGAGGCAAAAGATATGGTAGAGGCATTTTTTGAGGAAGTGCGTACCGCTTTAGAAACGGGTGATAGCGTTAAGTTATCGGGGTTTGGTAATTTTGAATTACGTAAAAAATCTGAGCGTCCTGGCCGCAACCCAAAAACTGGCGAAGAAATACCGATTACTGCGCGCCGTGTGGTGACTTTTCATGCGAGTCAGAAATTAAAAAGTAAAGTTGAAGAGCACTACGCTTAACCAGATTCAATATAGCATTAATATTAAAAGTCTTAGTGCTAAAAAATTTCTAAATTTGGGCTATTAGATTACATACAAATTATCAATGATAGATTCAGCACCTAAAATGCAGTTGCCACCAATACCCGCCAAGCGTTATTTTACGATTGGTGAGGTGAGTGACTTGTGCGGCGTAAAACCACACGTATTGCGTTATTGGGAGCAAGAGTTTACCCAGTTAAAACCAGTAAAACGTCGCGGTAATCGTCGTTATTATCAACATCATGAAGTGTTACTGATTCGTAAAATTCGTGAATTGTTATACGAGCAAGGTTTTACTATTAGTGGCGCTCGAAATCGTTTAGATGGTGCAGAAGTTAAAGCGGAAGCAACAGCAGCGAATACGCAAACTACTTCAGCAAAAGAATCAGAAACGAATGTAGGGATAGATCTGTTGCTATTTAAAAAAGAAATTCGCGCGGTTATTCAATTACTTCGTGCTTAATCCTTAATTTTTTAACAATCCATTGTTAATACTGATCAATCGCGCTAAATATTTTTGGTGGCATACGTATTTGATTTATAATGCTAGCTCACTGCAAATCAATAGTAGTGCGGTTCGGGGCATAGCGCAGCCTGGTAGCGTACATGCCTGGGGGGCATGGGGTCGCAAGTTCGAATCTTGCTGTCCCGACCAATAAAATCATGACTTATAGACTAACCTCTATAGGTCTTTTTTGTTTTTGAGGCGTGCATCCTAAAATGCGTTAGCTATAACCTTGCATCATCTTAATTTAAGAATTTTTTATTTGCTAGTATTACAAACGTCTGCTTAAAATCTGTATGGTATGTCACTTGCTTGCTTTAATATTAACGACAGATTAGCAAATAATTTTTCACGCGCGATTGGTTAAAACGTAACTGCTCCAAATCGTTATAATGAATAAAATTAAAACTTTAACTAATTTGAAATTAGGAAAAATATCATGCAGAAAAACGTTAAAAATCACACATTAACAGTATTTGTATCGGCTGCAATGTTCTTAATTGTTGCGCAAGCTTATGCTGAAGCGCCCCCAACAGCAGAAGCAGATAAGCCAGTTGTTGAGCAAATTGTGAACACGTTAACTAAGTTATCTGGTGGCCCGCACGCAGGTTTTCGCGCTAATCACGCCAAAGGTATTGTTGCTTTGGGTGAGTTTACGCCTGCAAAATCAGCTGCTAGTATTACTAAAGCGGAGCATTTGCAAAAAACGTCTAGTCCAGTGACTGTGCGCTTTTCAGATGCAACTGGCGTGCCAAACATTCCCGACGCGGATGGCAATGCTTTTCCTAAAGGCATTGCGATACGTTTCAATCTGCCTGATGGTTCTTACACGGATATTGTGAGCATTTCCACCAATGGCTTTCCCGCTGCTAATCCTGAAGATTTTTTAGGGTTGCTCAATGCGATTGCTACTAGCGGCCCAGAGGCTGTAAAACCAACGCCAGTGGAGCAGTTTTTAGGCTCACATCCAGCGGCACTTAAGTTTGTGCAAATGCCAAAATTGCCACCAGTAAGCTTCGCGACACAATCGTTTTTTGGCGTGAATGCTTTTAAATTTATCAATGCAAAAGGTGAGACACAATATGGTCGCTACCGCATCACGCCTATTAAAGGCGCACAATTTTTAAGCAAAGCAGAAGCAGCAAAAGTTACGCCTAATTATTTGTTTGAAGAGCTACCAAAACGTTTGGCTAAAGCGCCGGCAAGTTACAAATTAAGCGTGCAATTAGCTAAAAAAGGCGATGTGTTGAATGATGCAACTGTGGTGTGGCCTGAGAGCAGAAAACAAGTTGAATTGGGCACGTTGGTGATTAAAACGATAGATGCAGACGGCGTAAAATATGAGAAATCGACTATGTTTAATCCGTTAAATTTGGTTGATGGTATTGAGGCGTCTGAAGACCCTATTTTGTTGGCGCGCCCAAGTGCTTATGCTGTGAGTTTCGGTAGACGTTTAGGCAAGTGAACCAACATTAAATATTGCTGTGTTTTATGTGTTAACTAAGCTTATTATTGTCAATAGTTAACACATAAAACGAATTGAAAAAAGCGCATTTATTGCGCTTTTTTTTCAACTATAATGGCTATAAATCATAGGAATTCACCATGCAAACTCGTACTATTCAAGCCCACACCATCCAAACACAGCCTTTTTTAGACCAAAAACCTGGCACATCTGGTTTACGTAAGAAAGTAAAAGTTTTTCAGCAGGCACATTATCTTGAAAATTTCGTACAAAGTATTTTTGACACATTAGAAATTGAATCTGGCGCTACCTTAACTTTGGGTGGAGATGGTCGTTTTTATAATAAAACGGCTATTCAAACCATCATTAAAATGGCCGCAGCAAATGGTTTTGCAAAAGTGATTGTTGGCCAAAATGGTATTTTATCGACGCCAGCCGCATCACACATCATTCGGCATTATCAAACTTTTGGCGGTATTATTTTATCCGCCAGCCATAATCCTGCAGGTCCAACGGAAGATTTTGGTATTAAGTACAACACGGCAAACGGCGGACCTGCGCCAGAAAAAATCACTGAAGCGATTTTTGCCAAAAGTAAAACGATTACTCATTACAAAATAGCCAATCTTGCGGATATAGATTTGGGCAAGATTACTGAAACCCGCTTTGATGATATTGACCACATTTTCAGTGTACAGGTGATTGATGCTGTCAGTGATTATGCAGATTTGATGCAGCAACTATTTGATTTTTCAGCAATTAAAGCGTTGATTCAATCAGGGTTTACGTTGAAGTTTGATGCCATGCATGCAGTAACTGGGCCTTATGCTAAAGAAATTTTAGTGCAGCGTTTAGGTGCGCCAGAAAGCAGCTTGATGAATTGTGAAGTAAGCGAAACCTTTGGTGGCGGTCATCCTGACCCCAACCTAACTTACGCGCATGAATTGGTCGACGTACTGTATTCGGATTCTGCACCTGATTTTGATTTTGGTGCCGCATCGGACGGTGACGGTGATCGCAATATGATTTTGGGCAAAAGTTTTTTCATCACGCCATCGGATAGCTTGGCGATTATTGCCGCTAATGCGACGTTAATACCAGCGTATCGCCAGGGTTTGGCGGGCGTAGCGCGCTCTATGCCGACCAGCGGTGCGGTTGATAGAGTGGCGGCCGCGCTTAATATTCCGTGCTATGAAACGCCGACAGGATGGAAATTTTTTGGCAACTTGATGGATGCTGGCAAAGTGACTTTGTGCGGTGAAGAAAGTTTTGGCACAGGTAGTAATCATGTGCGTGAAAAAGATGGTTTGTGGGCAGTGTTATGTTGGCTGAATATTATTGCCGCTAAAACCGCCAAGGGTGAAATTCCGAGTGTAGAAGCCATTGCAAAAGCGCATTGGGCAACTTACGGCCGCAATGTGTATTCGCGCCACGATTACGAAGTGATTCCAACTGGCGAAGCAAACGGCGTGATTGCGCATATTAAATCGCAATTTTTAACATTGCCTAATCAAACTTTTGAGCGATACACGGTTGATACTTGTGATGATTTTAGTTACACAGACCCGATCGATGGTTCGGTTAGCACTGGGCAGGGAATTCGCATTTTGTTTAAATGCGGTTCGCGTATTGTGTTTCGCTTATCTGGCACGGGGACTGAGGGCGCAACGTTACGCATTTATCTAGAGGCTTTTGATCCCGATGTGAACAATCATCATTTGAATGCGCAAGTGGCCTTGGGCGAAATGATTCAAATCGCATTGCAGATATCGCAACTTAAAGAACGTACTAATCGCGATGCACCAACGGTGATTACTTAGATTGAAATCAAGCAGTTTTAAATATAAAAGCCAGCAATAATGCTGACTTTTATATGGTTAATTTGTTGTTAATAATTTAGTGTTAAGTCTATTCAAATAATTAATCTTCTGAATCTTTAGTCGCTAAACGATTGTATTTTGGCCAGCTAATCACAGCCAACAATATCACCAACGCAAGCCAAGCATACGCCTGCACATTTAGCGGTTCTGATAATATAAATACGCCCATCGTGACTAGCGCGATTACATTGAGATAGCGATAAATACGCGACTCTGTGCGCGTTAATGTGCGTAATTGTGCCAGCCATAATCCAATACTAAGTTGCAGCACTGGCAACAAATAAATGGTTAACGGAAAGTCGCGATAGCGTCCGTCAAGATTATAGAAAAAACCTGACAGTGTCGGCATGGATTTGGAAATTGGCAGCAATATCCAAGCTTTAGGTATCAATAATAAACCAGCAATCGCGGCGCAAAGCGTGAAGATAAACAGACTGATGCGGATAATCTTTTTACTCTGCGCATCTGTTAAATCAACATTCTGTTTTCTAGCAATGATAAATGGCATGGCTAATATCGTTAATATGCCCAAACCGCTCAAACTGCCTAAACCAATCCACTCGACAATATCACGGCACGCAACCACCAAATAGCCAGTTTGCAATAAGCCCATCAAGCCAGCGGAAGCGCCTAAGGTCGCAGCGCCAACTAACGCACTGTTGCGACGTTCACCAAATGCGAATGCCACCGCTAGCCATATCAATAAGCCAGCTGCAGCCCAATATACTGGTTTTAAACCATCTTGACGCTCAGCCATCGGGCCTGAAAATGAAAATTTTGGATTCAGTTCAGTATCGTACAAACCCCAATAACCGCCAACTGCACCTTCTAAAAAGCGTTTCCATGGCTGGTCTACCGCTTCGATAATGTTGTAATTCCACTTAGCTTCTTCGGCACGTAGTAAAAATTCACGTATATAGCGTGCTTGATTCACCGCGCTTGGAACGGAAGCATTGCGATGACGACCGACTGAAGGCCAACCAGTTTCACCAATCATCACAGGTTTGGTAAAGGTATGCGTGACTTTATCCATCACCACATTGACGTGATGCATGGCATTGCTGACTGGTTGCGGATCATCTTCCCAATAAGGCAATACATGCACGGTCACGAAATCGACCGAATTTTCCAAAGCTGGATGCTTTAGCCAATACTCCCAAACATCCGCATAAGTTACCGGTACTTTGGTGGATTGTTTGGCCAGCTTGATATATTCCGCCATTGCCAGCTCAGTTTGTTCGCCACGCAATAAGACTTCATTGCCCACAATCAGCCCTACAACGGTACCTGGATATTGATTGGCTAATTTAGTAGCAAGATTGATTTCTTGTACGTTATCGCTATCTACCCAGCCTACCCAAGCACCTAACAATACTTTTAGACCAATTTTTGAAGCGGCGACGGGCACATAATCTAATCCTTGGTTAACGGAATAAATACGTACACATTGAGAGTGTTTGGCCAATAACTTCAAATCGCTTTCAATTTGCGTTTGGCTGATATGCGTGCCTTTGATGAACGGCGTTTGACCTTCGCCATAATAAGGCGCGTAAGACACGCATTGCAGCTTGCCGTCTACCGCTAATTGCGGTTCAGCGAGTTTAACTGGTTGGTTCTGTTGCCAGAACCATGCGCTGATTAAAGCCAGAACCACTAGATTAAATAATGCATATCGCCATAAGGTGTTTGGGCTTTTATTGGTCATGATTTCCTAATAGCTTTGAAATGTAATAAATGACAGATTTTGAATCGTCATTTTTTGAATGCAGCGTTTTGTAGATATACTACTTTGTAAACCTAGTACTTTGGATTAGTACAATAGTAAGCTGTTGGTTTAAAAAATCAAAATGGCGCGTTGTATTTTAAATGGAATGCTGGTTTTGCCAGAAGGCCAGCTTTAACAAAAATTAGTCAGTAACCTGCTTGATGGTCATCTCGCCTTTAAATAAACGCACATCCATGCGCCCCAAATAACTCATGCCGAGTAACACATCGCCGCCTAATCCCGGTGCAATCATCGCTGACACATTACGCGCCTGAACGCCACCAACTGTCACAGAATCAAGCCGCACCATATAGCCGACGCTATCGCCATTAGCCGTGCTGGTACGCACTGCGGTTAAGCTTTTCAGTTGCAATCTGTCAGCAACCGATTGCGAAATTGCAACACCTGTTGCGCCTGTATCGACTAATACATTCACTTTTTGGCCGTTAATCAATGCTTCTGCACGGTAATGACCATCTAAACCACGTTTTAATATCACTTGATGCGCGTCGTCACCCAAACGCCACATTTTATTGGGGTTTTGAATGTTATCGACCAAATAATAAATACCAAACACCAGACTTAGCCAAATAATGGCGTAGATAATTGAGCTGCGAGACAATTTTTAAGCTTTTTTTGAGTGTTAAGTCTGTTAAAAAGACAGCGCTAAAAAGGTATCGCAACGTGCGGTGCAGCGTTCCAGATTACTTCTCTAAATTGCCCTTGAATACGCAATAATGCGGCTTCAGAATCCGCCTCAAAACGCAACACAATCACTGGCGTTGTGTTGGATGGACGCATCAAACCAAAGCCATCTGCATATTCTACGCGCAGGCCATCAATGGTAATCAGCTCGACCGCGCCTTCGAAAGTGGCAGTTTTTTGTAATTGTGCAATCAACGCATGCGGTTCGCCTTCTTGCATGTGAATGTGCTGCTCAGGCGTGCTGACGCTATCTGGCAGGCTATTTAAAATATCAGATGGATTATCAAATCGGCTTAAAATCTCCAGCATGCGTGCACCTGAATACAAGCCGTCATCAAAGCCGTACCAACGTTTTTTACCATTTTCATCGGCATCATTAAAAAATACGTGTCCGCTCATTTCGCCAGCCAATGCCGCGTTGGTTTCTTTGATTTTCGCTTTAACTAAAGAATGTCCAGTTTTCCACATAATCGGGTCGCCGCCATATTTGCGGATCCATGGGCTTAAATTACGTGTCGATTTCACATCAAAAATAATATGCGCGCCTTTGTTGCGGCTTAACACGTCTTCTGCAAATAACAATAATTGTCGATCTGGATAAATGATGTTGCCATCTTTGGTGACGATGCCCAATCGATCGCCATCGCCATCAAGCGCTAAACCGATTTCGGCGTGATTCGTTTTTAAAAGATTGGTTAAATCGGCCAGATTTTCTGGCACAGAAGGGTCGGGATGGTGATTAGGGAAATGACCATCTACCTCGCAAAATAGCTCATCAACACTGCAACCAATTGTGTTATATAAAGTTTTTGCAAAAGCGCCTGCCACACCATTGCCACAATCTACTGCAATGTGCATCGGTCGCGCTAATTTAATATCCGCTTGAATGGTGGCAATGTAATCAGCAGCGATATCATAATGACGTGTTGTGCCTTCGCCATAACTAAAGTTCTTTTGCTCGATACGCTCACGCAAACTTTGAATAGAAGCGTTGGACAATGTTTCATCTGCCAGCACCATTTTCAAACCATTGTAGTCAGGCGGATTATGGCTACCAGTGACCATCACACCACAATGCGTGTTGAGATGATAAGCTGCAAAATACACCATTGGCGTGGCGACCATGCCAAGATTAACTACATTAATACCAGATTTTCGGATGCCGACCGCCAACGCTTCGGCTAATTCTGGGCCAGATAATCGGCCATCGAAACCAATACAGATCTCGGTTTGCCCACGCTGTTTGGCTTCGCTACCTAATGCATGTCCAATGGATTCTACGATGCTGGGCGTAAGCGTTTTGCCCACAATGCCGCGAATATCGTAGGCTTTAAAGATTTCTTTTGGGATCGCGATGGGATTAGATGTTTGCATAATTTTGGTCAGTAATAAAATAGATGGTTTTTAAATGCGTTGTTAATATTGCTTGATTCTTAAGATTAATTACTATGGTTTATTACCACTTTCAAACTAAGCTTGAATGTGCACAGCCGTGAATTTTAATCTAGCTAGCTTCGTCAATCCAAGCCAATTGAATGGCTTCTAATATCTTTTCGCCGCAACGTTCTGGTTCATCATCAAAACCGTCCAAATCCAGTACCCATTGCATCAAATCGGTAAAGCGAATGGTTTTTGGGTCAACGTCAGGGTGTTTATCGACTAATTCTTCCGCTATTCTTAAGCTATCTGTCCATTTCATTGGCTGTATTCCATATATAAAATTTCACACATAAAAAACTTATTATAGCGCGGCTTGTTTAGTCGATTGTTAAATTCTAATTACAGTGAAATGGTTAAATTGCTATTCCAGCATAGTTAACACTTAAATTAACCTGAAAAATAAGCATGAAATTAAATACAAATACGTGCATAAAAAAAGCCCAGCATCTGATACGTGAAGAGGCTGGGCTAAGAAGCGCTTTGGAGATAGAGCTACATTTATATTCATGCAATACTTATGCCCAATATTTTTATTAATAAAAACAATTACTTATTTTTTTAAGCATTGGTTGCAAGGTTGTAATGCTGCATTTTGTGGTTGTATGTAACCAATTATTACAACCAATTGTATTTTTCACACACTAATCATCGGTCTGGTTATTATGCATAGTTTAAGATGCAGCTACAGCGTGATAAAATAGCCAACTATTTTGTAATACCTTTTCACTTCTTAAATTAGTAGAAAGTTTTAAAGTCATGTTTAGTTATTCCAACAAGCTTGCGATTGCTGATCCAGCACTTGCCACCATGATCGATGCAGAAGTTGTGCGCCAGCATGATCACATTGAGTTAATCGCCTCTGAAAACTACACCAGCCCAGCAGTAATGGAAGCACAAGGCTCACAATTAACCAATAAATATGCAGAAGGTTATCCAGGCAAACGTTTTTACGGCGGTTGCGAGTTTGTGGACCAAGTGGAGCAATTAGCGATTGACCGCTTAAAAGCGTTGTATGGCGCAGAATATGCCAACGTGCAACCGCATTCTGGTTCGCAAGCTAACCAAGCGGTGTATTTTTCTATTCTAAAACCAGGCGATACCGTGATGGGTATGAACTTGGGCCACGGCGGACACTTAACACATGGCTCACCTGCAAATCTATCCGGCAAACTATTCAATATCGTGCCCTACGGTTTGAATGACAAAGAAGAAATCGATTACGACGAGATGGAGCGTATCGCGATTGAATGTAAACCAAAACTATTGATTGGCGGTGCTTCAGCTTACGCCTTACGTTTTGATTGGGCGCGTATGGCTGAAATAGCCAAAAAAGTCGGCGCTTATTTCATGGTCGATATGGCGCATTATTCTGGCTTGATCGCGGCTGGCGTTTATCCAAACCCAGTGCCACATGCCGATTTTGTAACGTCAACCACACATAAAACCTTACGCGGCCCACGCGGCGGTATTATTTTGGCTAAAGCGGAATTTGAAAAATCGATTAATTCAAACGTATTCCCCAGCTTGCAAGGCGGCCCGTTGATGCACGTGATTGCTGCAAAAGCGACTGCTTTCCTTGAAGCCGCGCAACCAGAATTTAAAACCTATCAAGCGCAAGTGATCAAAAATGCGCAAGCGATGGCAGAAACCTTGATAGCGCGTGGCTTGCGTGTAGTGTCTGGCCGCACAGAATCGCACATGTTTATGGTTGATCTCCGTCCAAAAGGTTTAACAGGTAAAGCTGCGGATGCAGCTTTAGGTTTGGCGCATATCACCGTGAATAAAAACGCGATTCCAAACGATCCGGAAAGTCCATTCGTGACTTCAGGTATTCGCATCGGTGCGCCAGCCATCACCACGCGCGGTTTTAAAGAAGAGGAAGCCAGAATCGTGGCGAACCTGATTGCGGACGTGTTGGATAATCCAACAAATGAAGCGTTGATTGCGGCGACTAAAGCGAAAGTGCATGCGTTAACTGCTAACTTTCCCGTTTATGGCGCATAAGTAATCACATCAATGTCTAAACTGAACCGAGTTGGAGTTATTTTTTGCATAATTTATGCGTTAATTATTCTTGCTTGTTTAGCCATGGCATATTCAGCTGGTGAAGATAATAAAGGCGTGTTTGTTTTTTTACAGTTACCGATTGTTTTTCAAATGGCAGCTATACATGAGTTGGGGCTAAGCGTTTTTTTGCGTGAGATTTCTTGGGCTGGTGCATATCTTCTAATTGGGATACCTACTTTTTTATTGCTATATTTTGTTGGATTTTTTATTAATCTTAGCTATTTAAGACTTAAGCGGAGTGTTAATTAATGAAGTGTCCATTTTGTGGCACGGATGATACCCAAGTCATTGATTCTAGAGTCAATGACGAAGGGGATTCTATTCGCCGTCGCCGCAAATGTGGGGCTTGCGATAAACGCTTTACTACTTATGAAACGGCTGAATTACATATGCCGCAAGTGGTGAAACAAAATGGTACGCGCGAAGAATTTAATCGTGAAAAACTGCGCTTATCGTTTACGCGTGCTTTGCATAAACGCCCTGTGCCAACGGAATATGTAGACCGCGCGCTAGATCATATTGTGCAAAAAATGTTGGGCTTGGGCGAGCGAGAAGTCCCCGCGCGCGATTTGGGCGAGAGTGTGATGCAAGAGCTAAAACTAATGGATAAAGTCGCTTATATCCGCTTTGCATCGGTGTATCGAAGTTTTTCAGATGTGGATGACTTTAACAATGTGATTCGCGACTTGTAGCTTAACCTAAATAAATTACCAATAAACGCATCTCAGTTCAATCATCAATCGCAAGTTAACTAATTGAAAGTAATCATTTAATACTATGAAATTTATCAATATTTCTTCTATTGCTTTAGCAGTTTTTACCGTGTTGTTGACGATTGTTTTTTTTACTTGGTGGGCATTTAAAGACAAAGTGGTTTTTGGCTCTGAAAAATTTGATCAGACCAAGTGGATTCAATACGCAACCACTACTGAGCAAGAATGCAAACGCGGGGATATGGCGTTTGATTTACAACAGAATATTTTAATCAAAGGCGCGCCAAAAGAAGCGGTGATGGCATTGTTAGGTCGCCCGAGCTTAGAAGAATCGTTCACTGCAAAAAATAGTGCCATTGAATATGATTTGGGCAAATGTATGCATGTTTATCATGGCCTGCTGATATTTTTTGATGCCAATAATAAGTTAACGCAAAGCCGCATTTCGTCGCATTAGTGATACTTTTAAGTATGAAGTACCTTATGTGCATTAATATGTTTAGGGGACCTCTATAAATTCAAGTTTCTAAGTCAAACAAGGCGCGATATAAAAATAATGACGCCGCATATGTTTGATATGTAAGGAATTATTTTTTATGAGTAACGCTGTGTGACAACGAAAATTGAATTTGTAGAGGTACCCTTTACTGCCAGCGACCATGTTTGGATGACACGTGCGCTAAGGCTGGCAGAGCAGGGTTTGTACACGACCATGCCGAACCCACGCGTGGGTTGTGTGATTGTAAAAGATGGCGTCGTCGTTGGTGAAGGCGCACATTTAAAAGCTGGCGAGCCGCATGCAGAAGTATTTGCCTTGCGTCAGGCAGGCGATATTGCCAAAGGTGCAACAGCTTATGTGACTTTAGAGCCTTGTAGCCACACTGGCCGCACGCCGCCTTGTGCAGAAGCATTAGTAAAAGCAGGTGTAGCAAAAGTGATTGCGGCAATGGTTGACCCTAACCCAATCGTTGCAGGTAGTGGTTTAGCTTATTTACAGGCACACAATATTCAAGTCGCCAGTGGTTTAATGCAAGATCGAGCCTTAGCACTCAATCCCGGTTTTATCTCACGCATGTCACGAAAATTGCCGTATGTACGCTGCAAAATCGCCAGTAGTTTAGATGGCAAAACTGCGCTTAACAACGGCAACAGTCAATGGATTACCAGTGAAGCCGCAAGGCTGGATGTGCAGAAATGGCGTGCGCAATCGTGCGCGATATTAACCGGTATTGGCACGGTTTTAAATGACGACCCTGCAATGACCGTACGCAGCTTGGGCGTTGAACGACAACCATTACGCGTGATTGTAGATAGTCAATTACGTATTTCGCCACAAGCCAAAATTTTACAAGGTGGTCATACTTTAATTGTCTTTGCCCAAGACCCAGAAAATAAAGCCAGTGAATTATTAGCCGCTCGTGCAGAGCTTATATCACTTCCTAATCAACAGAATAAAGTGTGCCTGAAATCACTGTTAAGTCATCTCGCGCACATGCAAATCAATGAAGTGCTAGTCGAGGGTGGGGAAAACCTAAACGGCGCCTTGCTTGCGCAAAACCTGATTGATGAGCTTTTGATCTATTACGCGCCAAAACTGATGGGTAGTGATGCCAAAAGTTTATTCGCCATGCCAGCTTTCTCACAAATGAACCAAGCCATAGCGCTAGATGTGCTTGAATTACGTCAAATTGGCGCTGATATTCGATTGCGCGCTAAACCTGTTTATTCAGCTGTTAATAAACTTTAAGTTAATCAAGAAAACCATCTAAACGGTGTGTAAAATCAGACGATGTTAATTGATACTCACTGCCACTTAGATGCCGCCGAATTTAATACAGATCGCGATGCGGTAACTGCAGATGCCAGTCAGGCAGGCGTGCATAAAATAGTTGTGCCATCTGTCACGCGTGATAATTTCCAAACAGTAATCGATTTAGCGCATCTACGTTCGTCATGTTTCATGGCTTTAGGCATTCACCCTATGTATGTCGACCAAGCGCATCCTAGCGATTTGGTGTTATTAAAACAGTTAATTACCGAACAACTAGCGCATAAAAATCCTAAAATAGTCGCTGTAGGCGAAATCGGTTTAGATTTTTTTGTCACGCAACAAAATCGCGAAACGCAGGAATATTTTTTTGTCGAGCAACTTAAAATCGCACAAACATATGAGTTGCCTGTGATTTTGCATGTGCGGCGTGCGGTGGATGACGTACTAAAGCAATTGCGCCGTCATGTTGTGGTTGGTGGAGTCGCACACGCATTCAATGGCAGCCCGCAGCAGGCAGAAGCATTTATCAAGTTAGGTTTTAAATTGGGCTTTGGTGGCGCGATGACGTATACACGTGCGCTTAAAATTCGTGAATTAGCTAAAAACTTGCCGTTAGAATCGATTGTATTAGAAACCGATTCGCCGGATATTCCGCCAGAATGGATTGGCACAAAGGGCAGAAATAGCCCGAAAGAGCTAATGAAAATCGCAGAAGTATTTGCTGATTTAAGGGGCGTTGAAGTGTCGCAAATCATTGAAATTACAGGCAAAAATGCATTACAAATTTTGCCAAAATTAGCGGGGTTATGCACACCACTTAATGTGCTACATTAACAAATGTAAAAAAAGTGTATAAAACCAACGGCATACCGTAAGTCATTGATTTTATTGAGTTAAAAAATAGATTAAAAAATGAACTTTTCTAAAAAAGCCTTATAAATTGGTAGGTTACACTTTTAAGACACAGCAATCCACAAAGTTATCCACAGATTTTGTGGATGGAAAACTGTAAAAAATAAAACAAAAAAAATTGCAAGAAATTTATTCATAATTATTTATACTATTTAACGATTTAATATCAATAAAAAGTTATATTAATCTTGCAATTTAATCGTAAGCCATATTTTAATTAGATTGAGAACAATGAAAGTTGCTCAACAACCGTTTCGAACAATTTGGCCAAGTCCGCGCTGCAAATTTGTGCAGATTGTTGATCAAACGCAATTGCCATTTGCATTTCAAATCTTAGCAATTTACTCACTAGAACAAATGATTCACGCGATTAAAACTATGCAAGTGCGTGGCGCGCCGTTAATTGGTGCTGCGGCAGCTTATGGCATGGCGTTGGCGATGCTGGAAGATGAATCGGATGCTTATTTAGTTAACGCAGCAGAAATGCTCAAAAATAGTCGCCCGACAGCCGTTAACTTAGCTTGGGCAGTGAATCGCATGGTGTCACTTTTACAAGCAACGCCGCAAAATAGGCGCAATATCACTGCCTGGCGAGAGGCAGCAAATATTGCAGAAGAAGATGTAACCCAAAACCAATCAATCGGCCAACATGGATTAGCGTTAATTAAAGCGCAAATTGAGTTGAAGCGACAAGATAATCCAAAACACACACAATCATTCAATATTTTGACACATTGCAATGCGGGTTGGCTGGCAACTGTGGATTTCGGCACCGCGTTATCGCCCATTTACGCGGCGCACGATGCGGGTTTGAATGTGCATGTGTGGGTAGATGAAACGCGGCCACGCAATCAGGGTGCAGCGCTAACCGCTTGGGAGTTGGCGCAACACGGCGTTCCGCATACGGTGATTAGCGATAATGCCGGTGGACATTTGATGCAACAAGGTTTGGTCGATATGGTGATTGTGGGCGCAGATCGCGTGACAGCCAATGGTGATGTATGCAATAAAATCGGCACTTATTTAAAAGCTTTGGCGGCGTTTGATAATCACGTTCAATTTTACGCCGCAGTGCCTAGTCCAACGATTGATTGGACAATAACCGATTACAAGCAAATTGAAATCGAAGAACGCGATAGTGATGAAGTGCGTTTTATACAAGGCTTGGCGACGGATGGCAGCATACAAAAGGTAAGATTGATGCCAGTTGAATCAAAAGCCGCCAATCCTGCTTTTGATATCACGCCTGCCAGATTGGTGACAGGGATTATTACTGAAAAGGGCATATTTTCGCCTGATGATTTGCGTCAAATACTTTCGCCGAATGCTTAATTAAGGTGGACAAATAAATGATCGATAAAAATCGCAGAAGTTTAATGTTAGCCGCTACAGCTACCGCGGCTTTGGGTGTGTTTGGTTTAGGCGCAACGCGCCTAGCAAAAACAAATAAAAAAATCCCCGTTGCAAATGCGCAGTTTGGTATTAATTTAGCAGGTGTAGCAGATTGGTCTAGCGAATTTCCATTTGTGGATTTATTCAAACAATCGCGCGCATGGTTTGTAGAAGGCAAACAGCCTGCTGAGGCTCGCTTAAACCTAGATGCAGATGGCTGGGTAACACAATTGCCGCTTGGTACGGTTGCTTCAACTATCATTAGCGTGCTGGGGAATAGCCATTTTCCCAGTGGCGATTATGTGATTTTATATGAAGGAGAGGGCGTGATTAAAGTGCCTAATCATGACTATAAATCCATCAAGCCAGGGCGAATAGTCGTCAATGTCAATGGTGAAAAAGGTATTTTCCGACTCGATATCAGCAAACTTAACACTCAAAATTACCTCAAAAATATTCGCGTAGTACCAATCGCGCACGAAGAAACTTATCAGCAGAACCGCTGGAATCCAACTTTTTTAGCACGCTGGTCGGGTGTGGCTTGTTTAAGGTTTATGGATTGGATGAATACCAATAACTCTCAATTGGTGGCTTGGAAAGATCGCGCTAAACCTTCAGATGCAAGCTTTACGATGAATGGCGTTCCTTTGGAGTGGCTGGTCGATTTAGCGAATCAGCAAAATTGCGATGCTTGGTTTTGTATGCCGCACAAAGCTGATGATGATTATATAAAGCAATTTGCACTATATGTGAAAGAGCATTTAAAGCCGGAATTACACGCTTGGGTAGAAAATTCTAATGAAGTTTGGAACGGTGGATTTCAACAACATAAAGACGCTGTTATAGCTGGCCAACGTTTAAATCTTTCGCAAGACTCTGGGGAGGCTGCGTTGCGCTATTACGCTTCTCGCTCTGTACAGATTTTTAAAATTTGGACAGACGTTTATAAAGGACATGACCGATTCGTCAGAGTTTTAGCTGCACAAGCGGCTTATTCGCCTGTAGCGGAAGAGATTCTCGCCTTTCAGAATGCCGCTAGTGATGCAGATGTATTAGCAATCGCGCCATATGTTTCTTTTAATGTGCCTGCAAAAGATGAAAAAGGTTTAGACGATAAATTAGTGAGTGCATGGAATTTAGATCAATTATTTGAACATCTCAATAAAGTTTCTTTACCCGAATCGATACAATGGGTAAAAAACAATAAAAAAGTCGCTGATGATTATGGGCTTAAATTAGTGGCTTATGAAGCAGGTCAGCATTTGGTGGGTGTTGGCGGCGGCGAGAATAACGAACGTTTGAATAATTTATTTTATAGCGCCAATGCAGATGCGCGTATGGGCGATATTTACACCAAAAGTTTGATGATGTGGGCGCAAAATGGTGGTGATTTGACCTGTAGTTTCAACAGTGTTGGTGCTTGGTCTAAATGGGGTAGTTGGGGCTTACTGCAAAATCATGACGATGCGCCATCAAGCTCGCCAAAATTTGTGGCAAGTGTTAAATGGGCGATTTCACGCGGACAAAAAATGGCGATTTGATTGCTGAAAATGATTCTAAGTATGCAAGTATCTCGACAACAATTATTCATTATCAGCCAAAAGTTGGGTCAGCTCGGCTTAAATAAAGGCACATCAGGCAACGTAAGTGTACGACTAGGTCAAGATTGCGGAAGTGGTTTTCTAGTGACACCAAGCGGTATAAACATCGAAGAAATGACACCAGAAAGCATGGTGCATATGCAGTTTGATGGCAGTTTTGAGCAAAGCAAAAAGCCGTCATCAGAATGGCGTTTTCACCGTGATATTTTAGCTGGCCGCCCAGATATAAACGCGGTTATTCACACCCACAGTATGTTTGCCACCACGCTTGCCTGCTTGCACAAAAGTATTCCAGCATTTCACTACATGATAGCGGTTGCCGGCAGTGATAATATTCGTTGCGCGCCATATGTCTTATTTGGCTCTCAACAATTGTCTGACAGTGCGCTAACGGCCTTAATTGACCGTAAAGCCTGCCTGTTAGCGAATCACGGCATGATTGCGTTAGGACATGATTTGGATGATGCGCTAGCAGTGGCGGTAGAAGTAGAAAATCTATGTGAGCAATATTGGCGGATTTTGCAAGTTAACTCTAATCCGCCAATATTAAATGAAGCCGAAATGCGCGAAGTGTTTCAGCAGTTTAAGGGTTATGGGAAGTGGTCTATTAAATAAACTAATACAGCGTTAGGTTTCAGTAGGGTTAGCCCAAGTTAGAGATTCTTGCAATTCATTCTCGGTATTAACAACTCCAGTACAGTCGAAATAATATTCGAATTTTCAATCGAAATACCGACTTTTCTAAACCCAACTCGCTGATTTTTTGACTAAAATATAGTGTTAAGTATTCTTTTACTTAGGAAACTTTTTATCCTAAAAACAGCCATTTAATTCGTGTTTTTTGATAGTTTTCACCCGTTTGTTTGCAAACCCAACATTGTTATTCTACTGCCTTTGCGGTAAAATTTGTTCCCGTCTGTAAGCTAATTCTTGGCTTGCCATTAAGTGTAAAGCGTCTTGTAAATGACCAAATATGTATTCGTCACTGGCGGTGTTGTTTCTTCTCTCGGTAAAGGTATCGCCGCAGCCAGTCTAGGCGCAATTTTAGAATCGCGTGGTATCAAAGTTACCATGCTCAAGTTAGATCCCTATATTAACGTTGACCCCGGCACCATGTCGCCATTCCAGCACGGTGAAGTTTTTGTGACCGATGACGGCGCTGAAACTGATTTGGATTTGGGCCATTACGAGCGATTTATTTCGCAGCGCATGGGCAAGCGTAATAACTTCACCACTGGCCAAATCTACGAAACTGTGATTAAAAAAGAACGTCGCGGCGAATATTTAGGTAAAACTGTACAGGTGATTCCACATATCACCGATGAGATTAAAACGCACATTAAACGCGGCGCTGAAGGCGCAGATGTGGCGATTGTAGAAGTTGGCGGTACGGTGGGTGATATTGAATCGTTACCATTTTTAGAAGCGATTCGCCAAATGGGTTTTGAAGAAGGCAAAACGAATGCCTGTTACATCCATTTAACGTTATTACCTTGGATCGCGGCCGCTGGTGAGTTAAAAACCAAACCGACGCAACATTCTGTCAAAGAGTTACGCGAAATCGGCATTCAACCTGACATTTTGCTTTGTCGCGCTGATCGCAACATTCCAGACGAAGAGCGCAAAAAAATCGCCTTGTTTACCAATGTGGCGCCAGAAGCGGTCATCAGCGCAATCGATGCTGACTCTATTTATAAGATTCCTGGATTGTTACATGACCAAATGCTGGATGAAATTGTCTGTCATAAATTAAATATTTTGGCTAAAGCGGCTGATTTATCTAGCTGGGAAAAAATCTCTTTTGCACTTGCCAACCCTAAACATTTGGTCAACGTTGCCTTTGTGGGTAAATATGTAGATTTAACCGAATCATATAAGTCACTTACTGAGGCCTTGATTCATGCGGGTATTCACACCGAATCAAAAGTGAAAATCCACTATATTGATAGTGAAGATATTGAACAAAATGGTACTGCTAAATTAGAGGCGATGGATGCGATTCTGATTCCTGGCGGTTTTGGTGTACGCGGCACAGAAGGCAAAATTGCCGCGATTCAATATGCGCGTGAAAATAAAATCCCTTACTTGGGTATTTGCTTAGGTATGCAATTAGCGGTAATTGAGTTTGCGCGCAACGTGGCACATTTAAAGGATGCAAACAGTACTGAATTTAATGCAGATACACCGCACAAGCTAATTGGCTTGATTGATGAATGGCAAGATGCATCTGGCAAAATCGAAAAGCGCGATGAGAACTCTGACCTTGGCGGTACTATGCGTTTAGGCGCACAAGCTTGCCCGACTGTAGAAAACACCTTGGCTGCAAGTATCTATGGAGCACAAGTGAATGAGCGTCATCGCCATCGTTATGAAGTGAATAATCATTATGTAGAGCAGCTTAAAAAAGCGGGCTTGGTTGTTTCTGCACGCACATTAGGCGAAGATTTATGTGAAATGATTGAGTTGCCAAAAGCGACACATCCTTGGTTTGTGGCCTGTCAATTCCACCCAGAATTTACTTCTAATCCACGTGCTGGGCATCCGTTATTTAAAGCATATGTGCAAGCTGCTTTAGACAATAAAGCAAAAGTTTAAAAAGGCCACCAGATGAAACTATGTAATTTTGATGTAGGTCTTGAGCATCCATTATTTTTAATCGCTGGTCCTTGTGTGATTGAATCACGCGAGTTTGCGATTGAAACAGCCGGTAAGCTGAAAGAAATCGCAGAAAAAGTGGGTATTCCTTTCATCTATAAATCGTCTTACGACAAAGCAAATCGCAGCTCTACCAAGACTTTTCGCGGGTTTGGTATGGATGAAGGTTTGCGGATTTTAGACGAAGTAAGAAGCCAAATTGGTGTGCCAGTATTAACCGATGTGCATACTACAGAGCAAGTGCCGCATGTGGCAGCAGTGGTGGACGTATTGCAAACACCAGCATTCTTGTGCCGCCAAACCGATTTTATCGTGGCAGTGGCGACTTGTGGTAAGCCAGTGAATATCAAAAAAGGCCAGTTTTTAGCGCCGCACGATATGTTGCAAGTGGTGAATAAAGCCAAAGAGGCAAATGGTAATCAAGATACGATTATGGTGTGTGAGCGTGGCGCGAGCTTTGGTTATAATACGTTGATATCTGATATGCGCGGGCTGGCGATTATGCGTGAAACCAATTGTCCAGTAGTGTTTGACGCGACTCACTCCGTGCAGCAACCAGGTGGTCAAGGTGATAAAAGCGGCGGGCAACGCGAGCATGTACCAGTGTTGTCACGTGCTGCGGTAGCTAGCGGTATTGCCGGCATCTTTATGGAAACCCATCCAGACCCAAGCAAAGCCTTGTCGGATGGCCCAAATGCTTGGCCGCTGGGTAAAATGGAAGACTTACTGCATTTGTTGGTTGACATGGATAGATTGGTCAAAAAATCAGGCTTTATTGAATCGACGCTTTAACAGTTAAGTATTTGAATAATTAATTAAATTTAGGATTAAACATGAGCGCAATTGTAGATATTATCAGTCGTGAAATTTTAGATTCACGTGGCAACCCAACAGTTGAATGTGATGTACTGCTAGAAAGCGGTGTCATCGGCCGCGCGGCAGTGCCATCGGGTGCATCTACGGGTGCGAAAGAAGCAATGGAATTGCGTGATGGCGATTCAGACCGCTATCTAGGCAAAGGCGTATTGCAAGCGGTTGAAAACGTGAATACCGAAATCACTGAAGCGATCATTGGTTTGGATTGCGAAGAGCAAAGTTTTATTGATAAAACCTTGATTGAGCTGGATGGCACTGAAAATAAAGACCGTTTAGGTGCAAATGCGTTATTAGCGGTTTCAATGGCCTGTGCGCGTGCGGCGGCAGAAGAAAGTGGTTTGCCTTTGTACCGTTATTTAGGCGGTTCTGGCTCTATGCAATTGCCCACACCGATGATGAATATTATTAACGGCGGCGCACATGCGGATAACTCTGTTGATATGCAAGAGTTCATGATTATTCCAGCTGGCTTGCCAACCTTCAGAGAAGCCTTGCGTTGTGGTGCAGAAGTGTTCCATCAGTTAAAGAAAACGCTACATAAAAAAGGTTTAGCAACGACAGTAGGCGATGAGGGCGGTTTTGCACCAAATTTAGCCAGTAACGAAGATGCAATCAAACTGATTTTGGAGTCAATTTCTGATGCTGGTTACGAGCCTGGCAAAGACGTTTATCTTGGCCTAGATTGCGCCAGTACCGAGTTTTATAAAGATGGTAAATATCATTTGGAATCAGAAGGTTTGTCGCTGAGTTCTGCACAATTTACCGATTACCTAGCCACTTGGGTGGATAAATATCCGATCATCAGCATTGAAGATGGCATGGGCGAATTTGACTGGGATGGTTGGGATATCTTAACTAAACGCTTAGGCAAAACCACGCAATTAGTCGGTGACGATCTATTTGTGACCAACTCTAAAATCTTGCGTGAAGGTATTAAACGTGGCGTAGCAAACTCCGTGTTGATTAAAGTAAATCAAATCGGTACGTTAACAGAGACATTCCAAACCATTGAAATGGCGAAACGTGCAGGTTATACGGCTGTTGTATCACATCGTTCTGGTGAAACAGAAGATACGACAATCGCTGATATTTCAGTAGCGACAAATGCATTGCAAATTAAAACTGGTTCGTTATGCCGTAGTGAACGTATTGCCAAATATAACCAATTGTTGCGCATTGAAGAAGAGTTGGGTGATGCGACGAGTTATGCCGGTATGGGCGCCTTTTACCAATTGTTCAAGTAATTTCAAATGCAATCGAGCCAATACGTTGTTGCATTAGCTTGCCGTACAAAATGTACTGTCTGCGCTAATGCGCCTAGTCTTGGCTCAATTGCAATCAAAATTGAATGGATACTGCCATTCAATAAAGGTTTGTTTTGAAAGCGTTAACACTTGTTTTTGTTGTATTAATCGCTTTGTTGCAGTATCCGCTATGGCTGGGGAAAGGCAGTTGGTTGCGTGTTTGGAATGTGAATCAGCAGATTAGCAGCCAAAAAGAAAAGAATAAAACGCTCAAGCAACGCAATGAAACTTTAAGTGCCGAAGTGCGCGATTTAAAACAAGGTAATGCGGCGATTGAAGAGCGCGCGCGTAGCGAGTTGGGCATGATTAAAGAAGATGAAGTGTTTTATCAAGTGATTGATCAACCATTTCCGATTGCTCAACCCAATCAATTACCAGAAGTTTCACCAATTCCAGAAACGCCAATTACTAATCCCACAGTAAGCACAACTGTAATAGCACCTTCAGCATCAACACAAGCGGTAACGCCAGATAAGACTACGCCTTAACTTACTCGAGCAAATTATCCAGTAAAGAAGGTTCATCATTCAAAGCGTAAGGCAGCGGTTTAATATTAATGGCAGAGTCTTGCCAAGTCAGATTACCTGCTTGTTTTGCTTCAATTCTCAGTTCTATTAATGCATCAAATCCAGCTTCATCATTCGGTGCAATACGCACAATCTGACCTATATCATTATTCGTAGCATCCAACACCTTGTCGCCCTCAACTGGCGCGGTACTTGATTGAATGCTCGCCAAATAAGTACGGCGTTTTACTTTACCCAAATAATGCATACGCGCGACGATTTCTTGGCCGGTGTAACAACCTTTTTTAAAGTTAATACCATTTAAAATATCTAAATTGAGCATTTGCGGCACAAATTGTTCTTGGGTTTTAGCTGATACATCAGGAATACCACTTTGAATATCTAGCCAATCCCAGCATGGCTTTCCAACTAGCTGGCAATTCACTTTAAGCGCATTGAATAGAATGGGCGCGTTGATAGCATCAGTAAAAATCTGAAAGCGCGTATGGCCGGCAATCGTTGGTAGTTTTAAGATTGCGCCATTATCCAAACTCACCAATTCATAATCTTGTGTGGGAATTTGACTGAAAAAAGGTGTTAACAATGCAGCAGAATCGGGGCCATTTATGCCAAATTTGATAATCGTTTCAGATACATCTTTGATTTCTACTTTGCTACGCATCACATACATTTTCAGTCGCTTCATAATCGGTTCTAGCAGCGCGCGATTGAATTGTAAATGTAGATGGTCATCATGTGAAAATGCCAAAAACAATGCCAGCAATCGTCCTTTTGGCGTGCAATACCCACTGTAGTGAGCAATATTATTGGTCACCAGCAATTTCACATCATTAGTCACTTGGCCTTGTAAAAAGCTTACTGCTTCAGCGCCACCAAGTTCTAACAGGCCAAGATGCGTTAAATCGCACAAAGTATGCACACTTTTTGTGGCAACTATTTCGCTCTTAATATTACTTTCGCTTAAAACTTGGTTTTCGCCTTGCGATTTACTACCATTTTGCGTGTTAACAAAATGACTCACCGCGCCATCCGCGATAACTGCGCCATGTTCTACTAATCCTAATTGCCATTCTGATGCCGTCATGCGATTATTTGCCTTGTTTAATCACACTTAAAAGTGTGTTTGTAATGAAGTGTGCTTTATAAAAAACCTTATAAATCTAACAAAAAACGATTGCTATGAAACCTGTTTTAAAAAAATCGATTGTGCTACAACTCTCGCCTTCACCTCTATTATTGGGTTTGTTGGCGCTAGTTGCAACCGCCAGCGCGACGATTATTTTAGTCGCGCCAATAATATTGCCGATTAAGTTTGCCATTTTTGTATTGATTATTGCGTCGACAGCTTATTTTATAGGGCGAGATGCGCTGCTGATGTTGCCTTGGTCTTGGCAAACTATTGAGATTGATGTGCAGGGCAATTTAAAGTTAACCAATAAAAAGCAGCAAGAATTCAAGCCACAATTAGCGATAACAAGTTTTACACATCAACATTTAACGATATTGAATTTTAAAAGAAACGGCTTGAAAAAAACGTTGCCGCCAGTATTATTATTGCCTAATTTTATAGAGAAAGATGATTGCGAATTGGCAGAAAAGGATGCGTTAAGGCGCTTGCGTGTGTGGGTGCGCTTATTCAAGCACGACAAATAATCACATAATGATGGCTACATAATCAAGTCTGTCGATAAAATCAAGAAAGTTTAGACAAGCCTGTCGTTTGACGTTTTCTACGCGCCAGCCATTTTTTCCATAAATTTTTGGTTTCTTGCACTGGATGTTTTGGCAAATAAGCCGCTAAAAAGAATAAGCCAGATAAACCTGCAAAACTCCATTTCAATTCAAATTGGGTTTTATCGCGACGTGCTGGCGGTTGATTTTTCATGGCAGATAACACCCGTTGTACGCTGTCACCATTGATATATTTTGCATTGATTTCTTTGGTCACGGATTGCAAATATTTTTCATCCAGTTTAGATAAGTATCGATCGCTAGTGCCACTGGCAATGCTGTCATTACGAACACCGATATTGGATTCGGAAATTTGTGCAACCCCTGGCTGCAAGGCAAAACTTTCGTTAGACCAGTAACCAATCACTTGATTATGTTCATCTAATTTAGGAATCGCAGTGCCTTTTTCGCTGCCGACACCAACGAAAAGCCAGTCTTTTGCACCTTGAAAATCCGTTAAGTCACGCGTATTAAACGCATGTAAAAAAGGTGTTTCTTCCCCATCGGTAAAGTAAACCACTTGCGCGGTTTCTGGAAAACTACGGATTAATCGTGCCAATGTCGCTAAACTTTCACGAATACGGCTATTGCCAGACCAGCCTGTGCGCCAATCTAAATGGTCAATCGTGTCTTCAATGGCGGCGAAGTTTTCGCAAACTTCAATGGGCGTGTACAGTGCAGCCACGCTAACGCCAGCGAATAAACCAACGCCCACTTGAGTGCCGCAGGGCATTTCGCCAATAATCCGGTGCATCAAATATTGCTGGTATTGCATGCGCGTAACAGGTTTGCCATTGATGCTTTCATCCACCACATTCATGCTTTGTGAAATATCCGCCACCAATAAATAGCTATAAATATCGCGTTTAATCGGCACAGTTGGTTTAAATAGTGCAATCAATAGCAAAATCAAAGCTATCGTTAGCAAGCTAATGTCACGGCGGTGGCGGAAATAATTGAATATTTTTTTCATGGTATTTTAAGTGTTAACTCTGTGACTTAAATTTCAAGACTTAATTACAACACTTTAAGGCAAACCAACTGGAATATTGCCCATAATCAGCCCTGGAGTATCAGATTCACCCACGCCTGGCGTTGGCGTTCCTGGCAGCATAGTCAACAAGCGGTCTAAGTTGTGGCGCGCATCCCAATGGCTATTTTCTGCTTTTAACGATGATACATAAGCAGTTTTCGCTTGGCGAATCAAATACTCTGCCTCATCGCGTACGGTACTATTCGTTCCATTAATCGCTAATCCACGTAAAAAGAAGATATTGCCGATATTGTAATTAACCGCTGATTTTTGTGATGCATTCGCATTCGGCAAAGTTTGGCTAAATAACAAAGTGGCTTCTTTATAACGTTCTTTTTTTGCCAGATAAAGCGCAGTGGCAAATTTGGCTTCAAAGCTTTGTTTATCTGTCTTTGGCGTTTTTCCTAAACTAACGGCTTGATTAAACTCATCAATTTGATTAATTCGATTGAACGTATAAACGCTTGCAAGCAAGCAAACTAAGCTTAAAAACACTAAAAACCAAGTGAGTTTTTTAACCGTCAATAAAGATCGAATATCCAATTTCATACGTGCCTCATAGGTCTAATTTAGTTGCTTATTTCCAAGTTTTTACTTCTATATATTTCACGCCCAGCAATAACGCAATCATGATTGCGGCAATCGTAAAACATAGCGTTGAAAAATCTTTGCCAGGAATCTTATGTAGATATTTAATCGGTTTTTTCTCTTTACGATTAATGTCATCAATCGCCAATTGCAAGGTTTTTGGGTCTTCTGCCTCATAGGCATTAAATGGTGTTTTAAAAGTTTTAAAAAAATCATGTAACTCAATTTCAGGTGGCAAAGGCTGGTCTTCCTGCGGTTTGTAGTTTTGATCAAAAATACTCAAGCCGCCTGGTTGTCGCAACACAATCCAATATAAACTTAAATGCATGCGGTCAAACCAGTCTTTGATTTTTTGTTGCGTATTGGCATCAATACGGCCAGCGCCATCCGATAACAAAATCACCGCGCGGGAGCCAGAATCGGGCACTTTATCAAACAAGCCAGCAGCTGATGTTAAACCACTACCGATATTAGTTTGAAATAATGCATTACCAGCAGTGGCACGCACCGCAGCCACAATCGCCTCTTTATTTTCAGTTAATGGCAACACATACATGGCGGAGTTACTAAAGGTAATCATGCCTAGCATATCGTTTTGACGAGATTGCACAAATTGGGTGATTAATCGACTGGCAGCGGCCGATTTTGTTTCGCCAATAGTGGTGGCCGTTGAGCCGGAAAATGGATCATCCATACTCGCGCTACGATCTAATACCAACGTGATTTGTGCGCCAACGCCGATACGTTCAACCAATTGTTGATTGCTATGCGGCGCGCTTAAACCCAGAATAATAAAGGTGAGAATCAGCACGGCTAATATTTTCAGAATTAGGCCAATCAAATCCGAAAGTGGATCTGCTGGTAGCATATCTAACCAAGAATAGCTTTTGCTGTGCGCGCGCTGAAATAGTAATGGCAATATCGCCAGCGGTAATAACCACAACATCCAAGGGTGAGAAAAAGCCATCTTTTAAACCTTTGAAGACAGCGGATCTGGTGTTAGTGCGTCTGGAATCAAGCCGCGTTCACAATCGCGACAACGACGGCAGAACTGCGCTAACCATTTAATTGGTTCATCACCAACATCATGTTTGGCATTTGGCTCAAAAAACACTTGGCGCGATAATGCAAAGAACTGTTCAATCTCTGTTTTAATCGGTGCAAAATTGGGTTTTTGCGCTAAAAATTGGGTTAAGTTGCCGCTAAATAAACTCATACCAGCTGTTGCATTGAGCGATTTATGCATGCTACTAACCGATTGTTGTATGCCAGCAGGCGTGTTGGGCGATTTGCGAATAATGCGATACGTTTTGGCAAATGGGCCGCCCATGCGCGGTAACCACGCGTGTTTGCCCAGCATGTATAAAAGTCCCAACAGACTTAACCCTAAAATAGTCAACAAAACCTTTAAACGTTGCTTATGTTTGCTGTTATCTAATAATAATGGACCTCTAAAATCTGACATGTCAGATTCGACTTTTACTGCGCCATAAATCGAAATCGGTGAAATCGCGAAATCCCAGCTGGGGATGCGATATTTCACTACTTGTTTGGATTGCGTGTTGATAATGCGCAAATATTCCGACGGCAATGAGCCGTGTTTTGCCACCACATTATTAGTGAATACTTGATAACTTAAGCTGAGTGTATGCGTTTCACCATCGTTATTTTCTTTTTTGACGTGTTTAAGATCGCTTAAATCGATGCCGATTAATTGACCTTTGTAGCGCCTTTCGTAGCCGATAATTGGCAAAGACTCCTCAATCAATTGATACGGTTTTTTGATATTAATGCTGATATTGCGCGTCAAAATATCGCCAACCGTGTAACCGACATCGCGCTCTGGTTCTTGTATTTTGATGCTGACGATACCGTTTTTAATATCAGGCAGATTTTCATATTCCATCGCAGAAACATTAAGCGCACTTAAACCTAAAAGTGGACTTAAAATAATCGCTAACAAGTATTTATTTAATCGTTTCATAAGGTTAAGTATTCAGTTTCTGTTGAATTGATATATTGCGTTTACTACCTAAATATTCACTAATAATATTTTTTACTGAAAAATTTGGGTTAGGTAACAACAACATTTAAGTCGCAACACCAATCTAAGCAGCGACAAATTGATGAAAATATTCGGTTAAGGCATCTGCATCAAAATCGCCTTCCACATAAAACGGTGGCATATCAAATTGCATAAATAGTTTGTAAATCGCTTCACGGCGCGCTTCAAACGCTGCGATGATTTTGTCGCGATATTCTTTGCGCAAAAATAGCGTGCGTTTTGCGCCAGTTTCAGGATCGGTAACGGCGGTAATACCAAATTCGGGCAGATTTTTATATTCGTCTGCATCCCACAAAACCACTGGCACAATGTGATGGCGCAATAGATTGGATAGCGACTCTTCTAGCTGTTTTAACGGCATATGGAAATCTGAAATCAAAAATACCAGTGAGCGTTCGCGTGGTAAATAGCGCCAAACTTCATTAATACCGCTGCCAGAAACCGCTTCGGGGTGATATTCTTTTAAGCGTTCTGCCAACTCTATACCGCGTTGCGATTTAAACGATGCAGTACTAATCCAATCTTCGCGTACCACTTCATCAAAACCCACAAAACCAAACGGGTCAGAATTCCTAGTGGCTGAGCGTGCAATGGATTCGGCGATTTCAGCGGCTTTACGGATTTTTCGCTCTTTAGCGCCAAAATTCATGCTGCCAGATAAATCACAAATCACAAAAACTGGTGTTGCACTTTTTTGATTGAATAAGCGTACATAAACCTGTTCCATCGGATCGCGAATGGTTTGACGCAAATCGATACGGCGCGGATCAGGATAAGCGATCAGCGTGGTATGGCCGATAAATTCCATACCCATGCCGCGCTGTGTGCTAGCGTGGCGGCCAGGATGGCGACCGCGATTACGCCAGCCGATGTGGTAGCTAAACTCTTTGATATCTTCAATGGACATGTTTAATCGTCGCTTACTGAGTGATGTTTTAACTGTTTTTACTTAGGGCGCAGCGACCGCATTGATAATATTGCTTAACATTTCGCGCGCAATCTCCGTGCGGCGCATTTCATAAACTGGACTAAATACCAATCTATGCGCAACCGTTTCGTGGAAAACCGCGTGGATATCTTCTGGCGTAATCGCAGTGCGCTCATTTAACCAAGCGTTCACGCGTGCTGCACGTAACATCATGCTCATACCGCGCGGGCTGGCGCCGGCAAGCACTAAGCGATTCATATCGACATTGGTTACTTTTACACTAAAGTCAGTTGGTTTACGTGTGGCTTTCCAAAGATTTAACGCATATTTTTCCAGTGTTTTTGAAGCGTCGATATTTTTTTGAATCACACCAGAAAACGCATTTAACTCATCGAATTTCAATACATCGGGTTTAACCGTGTCAATCAAAGCATCCACGTCATGAAAACGCGTATCAAACATCAGGCCAGACATAATGTCATCGTCATTTGGCACCACGATTGGGATTTCCATCATAAAACGGTCACGCGCCGCAGAAGGGATTTCAAATGTTTCCTCTTTTTCGACTTGGTTGCGATCTGCAAACACAATCATATGCGGGAAAACGTGTTCTTTATTGAACGCAGATAGCGTACGTTCTGCCATCACGCGTAATAACAAAGAATGCACTTGCGGACGTGCGCGGTTGATTTCGTTAAAGAAAAATACCGATAGATTTTCGCCAGACATCAATAATGGACCAGCGCTTACGTGCGGTTTGCCATCTTCACCCAAATACGTGTGATACACCAAATCGTTCGGCATCAAATCAATTGTGCCTTCGATACGTTGATAACCGCCGCCAATACCGCGTGTAAAAGCGCGCAATAGTGTGGTTTTGCCCACGCCAACATCACCTTCAAGCAAAACGTGGCCACGCGCAAAAATCGCAGTAGTAATCAATCGAACAGGGTTTTGCTGACCAACCACTACTTTGTTCACTTCGGTTTCTAAAGTCAGCGCATGTTGACGCCAATCGGCTAAGAGACGGTCACTCATTGAGTTTTTCCTAAAATTTAAATGATTAACTAATAGTAATAAATGATTAAGTAATAATAGATGATTATTAAACGGTGTTTATGGCATTTAGTATAATAAATTTGAAACGATTGCTTACAATTTGTTAACAATATAAATGAAATTCTGCAAAGTGTATACAGGTTTGTATAGTTTAATCGGTTTATATGGCGATGCAATTATTTCTTGTTACAAAAGACATATCTGAAGTTAGATTTGTAATTACTTATATCAAGTCGATTAGCGCGAGCGCCAATTTATGCACTTTAATCTGCGCTGTTTAAAGTGGGGTTAACTTAAAATCAGCATCTGAATAATCAAAATCAATTACCACTTTAAATAAAACGTTTTAGACCCATATTAATTAAATATTGCGCATAATAACGGAGAAATATTTTCTAAAAGTTTTAGCATCGCTAAAAATAGTGGATAATTTAGCTTGCGATTACAGAACGAAAATACTTATTTTTTAATAATTAAAATGAGGGTG
>Ga0123388_1046960_pt1 | contig 40583 bp, 32 predicted proteins | sample T0HHNO3metaT_FD_89916 | JGI IMG/M metagenome (GOLD analysis project Ga0123388, IMG submission 89916) | Methane-oxidizing artificial microbial communities from Washington, USA to study methane cycling - T0-HHNO3 metaT (Metagenome... | ecosystem: Engineered > Modeled > Simulated communities...
AGTGCGATTGACTATTACTACACTTCACGCCTGCCTGGTGAAGACCTGGCAGGTGTGAATGACATCCACTTTCACCCGGTTGAGCCGGTCAATTTCCGTATGACATTGTCGGCAAAATTTTGAAGTCTTTATAGAAACAATCTCGACGGTCCGGTTAAATGAAATAGCTGAACTATCCAGCAGTAGACGTATTGCCTCATAGGAAAAGATAACCGAAGGGGCAAAGTCGTTGCCTCACATTAGAGGTAACCTGGACTTGTGAAAAGATGAGTTTCAATTGTTGCTCAATGGCGCCCTTAAGAGCAAATGGATTGAGCTTGGCATGGTGTTCCCGAAGAGCCTGTTGGTGGATTTGGGGATATCAAGATGATCGAGAACCCTTTGGTAAGGCGTTTGTGGTACAGGGTATTTTTTGACGATTTTGGTGGCATCACGGTGTTTTTTGCTTCAGTTTAAGGCTGGTGAGCAATCGCGCCTCCACCGTCACGTGTATTGCCTACGGCGGCCCTGGCCGTCCCCGTCGCTCGAAGTCTTCGCTTCTCGCTCTCGGATGACTCGACACCGTTTCGCGAGGCCTTGCAGTTTTTCTGTTCGAAAAACCGCCCGGCGCTACGAATTCCAGGGGCTACTCGGCCTTCGCTCGCTACCGCTTTGCTTTCCGAGCCTCGTAGCGTCGGGGATTGGTAGCCCAATGTTAAGTTAAGTGAGATCGGCGGCCATTGTAAAAAACCAAATAATCGACCACGCTCAGTTTCGCTGCTTCTTGGGTTTTGAATTTTTCGTAGTTGAGTTGCTCATGCTTCTAACTGCGAAAAAATCCTTCGGTCGGCGGTCGAGTCAACCGAAGGGAACCGCCCCTTCAGTTGCTCACGGAACCGTACGTGAACCTCTCGATTCATACGGCTCTTGTTATCCAGCCACCCAACACCAAACTCGCCAGTGAGCAAATAATGTCGGACATTGTCGATATAGCTCCCGCAGCCATCGGCTGGCACGCCATTTCCGGCGCTGTAGCGATTTGAATTTCCGCCTTGCCCAGCTCAACAGTTTATCGTTGATATAGCTATAGATGGCCGACATCGCTGATTTTCTGAACTTTCCGTAATAGGGGATCCATCCCTGAACGATCGGATTAATCGCTTTTGCCAAATCAGCAATCCTTTGACTGTAGCCCGCTTTGATCAACGGGTGTCCTTTGAGCTTTGCTCTCATGGCTTTCAACGCTTTACGGCTGACGGCCGTTGAGAAGCTGACAAAGTGTCAAAGAACCAGCCGCTTCTATCGCGAGCCCTTCTGGGTCTGAATGTATATCCCAGAAAGTCAAAGCTCTGATTCGGATCTTGCCCGTCTCGGCTTGAGTCCTTGCAATACACAATCTTGGTTTTCTCCTGGCAAAGTTCCAGACCACACCGGATAAACCTTTGCCTGATTTGCCGCTCTACCATTTTCAACTGGGTTTCACTTCGACAGTGCACCACAATGTCATCGGCATAGCGTTCAAAATGGATACAAGGAAAGTGCTTCTTCATCCATTGGTCAAAGACCAGATGCAAAAAGATATTAGCCAGCGACGGACTGATGACGCCACCTTGGGGCGTACCTTTCGCACGGCTGATCCTCTCTCCATTGGGCAGTATCACGTCGGCCTTTAACCAGCGTTCGATGTACAGCAACGTCCATTGGCAGTCGGTGTACTTGGCTACAGCTTTCATGACTAAGCCATGATCCAAGGCGTCGAAGAATCCCTTGATGTCCATATCCAGCACCCAATCATCCCGCCAACAGCGTTGCCGTGTTTGCGCAATAGCATCGAGCGCCGACTTTCCGTGGCGATAGCCATAGAAATCATCATGAAAGTGTGGTTCCACAAGGAGTTCCAGCCGATTCTTGATAACCATTTGTGCAATTCGATCCGAGATAGTCGGTATACCCAATGGCATCAGCTTACCGTTTGACTTGGGTATTTCGACACGACGTACCGGTGGCGGAAAGTAGCTGCCTGACGACAACCAATTCCATATTTTGTACAGATTGTTCTTTAAATCAGCCTCAAAATCCTTAATGGATTGCCCATCAATGCCGGCAGCACCCTTACATCTGCTTACTTCATACCTGACACATTAATCGTTGCCTTTTCCAACTGGTAGTCAACATTTTTTCGGACACACGGCTAAGCAGCGGCAATTCTAGCCAAAGGGCGATGTGGTTGATTTGTGCAACAACGCCGCTGATAGTCAAAAGTTGGCAATCATTATCATCAATTTTGTAAATGGCTATGAACTTACCACAGGTTAACAAATCCGAATTATAGGGGGATAACCTGAAGAGCGGTCATGCAAGCAACGATCACGAGTTTTTGGGACTGGCAACAGCACTTTGCCGATGAAAAAAGTTGTCTTCAAGCCATCATCAAACTCAGGTGGCCTGAAGGATTTTGCTGTCCACGCTGTGGCCATCAGAAAGGTTGATTGCTTCAGACACGGCATGTCTACGAATGTGCAGTTTGTCATCATCACACTTCGGTGACAGCCGGCACCTGTTTCATAACACCAAACTGCCGCTTGTGAAGTGGTTTTGGAGTCTTTATTGGGTATCGTCGGACAAGGGGTAGTATCTCCGCTTTGCGGCTGACCAAACTCATTGGTGTTTCCTGGTTGACGGCTCAACGCATGTCGAGGAAGTTACGCACGGCCATGGGTGATCAGAATAATCTGTACAAACTAAGCGGCATTATCGAATTCGATGATGCCTTTATCGGTGGTAAGCGTGCCGGTAAACGCGGGCGAGGCGCCGTCGGTGAGTGTCGGCTTCCGGCGGGAAAGATTGCTAGCCATCCTTGGCTAGCAATCGCGCCTGCACCCGCCACGTGATTGCCTGCGGCGGCCCTGGCCGTCCGCGTCACCTCGGCTTTGACCCAGCAAGGGGTCAAAGCCTTGGCTCTCGCATGACTCGTCGCCGTTTCGCGATGCCTTGCAGTTTTTTCTAGTCGAAAAACCGCCCGGCGCTACGGCTTCCAGGGACTACTCAACCTTCACTCGCTACCGCTTCGTTTCCAAGGTTTCGCAGCGCGGGTAAAACCGCTATTTTAGTGGCTTGCGAACACAATGACGGCAAGCCCGGTTTTGTGGCCATGAAGGTGGTTGAGCAGGTGACGCACGATAGTGTGAGAGCATTCGCCCAACAAACGCTTGCCCCAGGCCAAACCTTGCATACCGATGCGCTGGCTGCACTCAATGTGCTGGCCGAGGAACATCACCATATTGCCAAAGTAACCCCACCTGAAATGGCGAGTGAATGGTTACCTTGGGTTCATGTGGTCATCAGCAATCTTAAAAGCTATCTACTGGGTACTTACCATGGTGTGTCAGGCAACTATGTACAGGAATATCTCGACGAATTTTGCTATAGGTTGAATCGGCGATTTTGGGAAAACCAAATCCCTAATCGATTACTCACGCTATGCGTCGCACATGAGCCGGTCTTTCTTCAACCTGCAGCTTGTTCATAGCCATTATTTTGTAAGCCATACATCACATTGCTCCAAGAGCAACAATTCTTCTGCTTCCTTGCTTCAATAGCGGCGATTTTTCCAATACATTGCCGCTAGCGCGGCATCAACAATAAAAATACAAAGAATTTATACTGAATAAACAATTACTTACGAGTGGCATGAACTTTGCCTTGTAAGAGTTCAGGCGCAACGTATTTGTCTTTCTCCGAAACCTATTAGGGCAAACTTAACGGACGTAGCCAATATCTGAAAATATTTTAATTGGAGTTTCAAATGAATAGAGAATTGTTTTCTCTCAAAAATTACCGGCGTATAAATTCATGGAGATTACGGAAGATGTCGTTATTGGCGCTAGCGAGTACGGTGTCGCCTAGCGTATTGGCTCTGAATACCGGAACTGATCTGAATCTGTCTTTAAAACCAATTGCCGGTGGCATGGCTGGTGCCGCTTATACTAAACCTCAAGAAGTTTCCGCCGCGTTGTTTGGTAATCCTGCCACCTTGACACAATTTAAAGGTTTCAATTTTGGTTTAGGAGCGGCCATTCTCGAACCTGAAGTGGACAATTATCAAAGTAACAACGGATTTACCAACCATTCCCGTAGTCTGGCCCAGAATTACATTGCGCCTGATATTGCTCTCAGTGGGGAAGTGTCGCCTGGTTTTGTGATTGGTGCCGGTGTTGCGGTTGATTCCGGTCTGGGCGCCGATTATCGTACGCAGCCAATCAATGGAGGGGCCGGACTCGGGCTGGGGGGGGGGGAGCTGGTGGCGCGGCTACATTGCCTTTGGATGTGGAATTGCTTTCATTTAGCGCCAATGTGGGGACTGCTTATGAGTTGACACCCAAATTGTCATTAGGCGCTGCATTAACGGTAGGATTCGGTTTGGGCCAGTTCGGGACTGTGGGAAATACTACGGGACTTGGCGGTTTATCAGGTGATTTTGGGGGGACAACGTCCAGCGTACATAATATTTCAGTTCGTGGCGCTTTCGGGGCAACTTATCAACTCACTCAGGATGTAAAGATAGGCGCCTCAGTAAAGACTCCTTTGGAATATAACTATCGTAACGTATTGTCGACCACAGTGGGCGGCGCTCAGGAATACCAAAGCGTAAAGGTAGAACAACCATTGGAAGCAACTTGGGGTATAGCAGCCAATCCGACCCCTAATTTGTTGTTAGAGGCGGACGTAGCATGGAAAAACTGGTCACAATCTTCGTTATATAAGGATGTCTATGACGATCAATTCCTGGCCATGTTTGGGGGCCAATATAATTTGGGGAATTGGCAATTTAGGACAGGCTACAGTTATGCTACGGAGGTGCTCCGTGACGAGCCAAACGGTACGGTAGGAGGCTTTAAAGGGGTGGGGTCGCTTCCTCTTGATACCCGTGTCCCCGGTGTTCTTAATAACAACGATTTGGTTAAAGTCGTACAAACTACCTTAGCCCCGGTTGTTTGGCAACATACAGCGACGGCAGGCTTGGGATACGCTTTTTCACCCAAGTTTAGACTGGATGCGTTTGCGGCCTATGCTTTTGAAGGTTCGGCAAGCCGCAGTACGCTGGCTTTGGGGGAGTATGCGGTTAACGTTAGCGAATGGGCGCTGGGTGCGGGAGCCAATTTCAAATTTTAAGTGATTGGCGCCGAATAATTCATTCCGGGATTATTCGGCAAAACTAATCTTCAGGTCAAATCCGTAGCAACCGTTTTGATATAGCACCTGGTCCAGTACGTCTTCATGTAAACCTAGTTTTAGAAAATCCCCAATCGATCACCCCATTGCGGGAACGAGTACGAGCTGCCAAACAACAATTGCTCCTTCATAACACTGTTGGTCGCTTCCACATACAAGTTTCCGCCCAGTAGAAAAATATACATGTCCGGGACGACGTAAACGTTTTCTTAGCGAAACGCGACGCCGATCATTTCGTTCACATACGGATAAAAACCGTGGTAGCAGACGATGGCAAACCTGAAAAAGTCCAGGCAACCTTACCGGCGGCGACCGGATTATCAAATTCCAGGTTCGGTGTGGTCGGGCCGGACATTAAAAATACCGGCACATCCAGTTGTTTGCAGACGCCATAAATCGGGTAGAGCAAAGGCTCATTGGCCTGAATGGGCGGCGCGCCGAATTCGGGGTCCATGTTAATTCCTCTCAACCCTCGTGTGTTCATGGTCTTTTCAATTTGCTAGGCGATGCCGATCAGTTCCGGGTGCGGCCCGGTAATGTCACGAATGGTCTCGTTGGAGATTGTGATGTCGGGCGTGTCGCGGGGCGACGAGCGCATGATGGATTACCACCTAGCGAATTTCCTCGATAAACCCATCCAGGGTATGCGAGCGGACAAAGTGATCGTCCTGTTTAGAACCCAAGCGGCGATTAAGCCATTTGGCGGTTTCATATTCGGGTTTTGCCGGTTGTTAGTCCCGCAACGATTGCCGCTGTAGCGGCAGTCGTTGCGATTCGCTGCTGCAAAATCGGCATTCAAATCGATAATGCTCTCATTAGTCACTTAAAAAACAATAGGATACAAGTTGGCATAATATGTGCTCAAACCTAAGTGCAGTACCCATGCTTTGTAGGCATTGGGATTTTTCAACCGTACAAAGGCAATCAGCATGAGTACATTAAAAGTCGTGGTTGTTTCGGGCAATCTAGGGCTAGGCGCGAAGCCAGCCTTCTCGATCGACAATCCCGGCTCAATATTTCGGAGATTCACATGTCACAGAATGATTTGAAAGCAACATTAGAGAACACCATTGCCGCCTTGCAAAAAAATCCGGCGGGCGCCCGCCTGGTTTTCAAGGCGCAGACCCGCCTGCTCGATGGCGTGCGCTGCGCCGCCGAAGTGCGAGATTTTCCGCCGCTGATCATTGACGAGCCCCCTGAACTGGGTGGTGGAGACGCGGGTGCAAACCCCGTCGAGCTGATACTAGCCGCGCTCGGCACCTGTCAGGAAATCGTCTATGCGGCTTACGCCGCCGTGTTGGGCATCCCTTTGACGGCCGTCGAGGTGACCGCCAAGGGCTATCTGGATCTGCATGGCTTGTTCGGCTTGAAAGAGGTGCACTCCGGTTTCCAGAAAATCAGTTTTGAAACCATATTGAAGAGCCCTGCGGACCCGGAAACGATCAGCCAGCTGGTTGCGTCCGTGGAAGCGCACTGTCCCGTGCTCGATACCTTGACCCGGCCGGTCGAGGTGGCCGGCACGGTCATACTCAATGGCGCGCCGCTGAGCGTCCTGGCAAGCGACGCCGCGTGAGGAAATCCACATGAGCCAATCACATCATAGCAATAGCCCCATCAAATTCGCCTACTGGGTACCCAATGTCAGCGGCGATCTGCTGGACAGTATAATCGAGCAGCGCACCAGTTGGGATATCGACTATACCCCACACCTAGAAGAAGCCTATTGTGTCGCCGAATTGCTATTCCCGTTGTTGCCGGTTGCAAAAGCGCCTGAAAAAACACACGCCAAACCGGCGTTCCATTTCAGCCCCGTGGGTGATGCCGGAAAAGTCGAGTTGTAAGCCAAGGCCGGATGAGCAGAGGCCTCGCCGAGACTGACGATGACATCGTTTGCCCCCCCCAAGCCCGTAATATAAACCTAAAACCAGACCCTTTACAGACTCTATCAACCTCGTCAACCACCCTAAAGCCCATGAAACTAGAAACGATCGCCGTACACGGTGGCTACAGCCCCGATCCGACCACCAAAGCCGTGGCCGTGCCCATTTATCAGACCACTTCTTACGCATTTGACGATACCCAGCATGGCGCCGATCTCTTCGATTTGAAAGTGGCCGGAAATATCTATACCCGCATCATGAATCCGACTTCGGACGTGCTCGAAAAGCGCGTGGCCGCCTTGGAAGGCGGGATCGCTGGGCTGGCGCTGGCCTCCGGCATGGCGGCGATTACCTACGCGATCATGACCATCGCCGAAGCCGGCGACAACATCGTCTCCGCCGCCACTCTGTACGGCGGCACTTACAATCTCTTTGCCCACACCCTGCCGCAATACGGCATCAACGTGCGTTTTGCCGATTATCGCGATCCCGAAGCTTTCGATGCTCTGATTGACGGCAAAACCAAGGCGATTTTCTGCGAATCGGTCGGCAACCCGCTCGGTAACGTGACCGATTTTGAACGGCTGGCCGACATTGCCCACCGCCACGGCGTGCCGCTGATTGTCGACAACACGGTGCCATCGCCTTATCTTTGCCGTCCGATCGAGCACGGCGCCGATATTGTCGTGCACTCGCTGACCAAATATCTGGGCGGTCATGGCAACAGCATCGGCGGCGTGATCGTCGATAGCGGCAAATTTCCTTGGGCCGAGCATAAAGCGCGTTTCCCTCGCCTGAACGAGCCCGACGTGTCCTATCATGGCGTCGTTTACACCGAAGCCCTGGGACCTGCCGCTTACATTGGCCGAGCCCGTGTTGTGCCGTTACGCAATACCGGCGCGGCCCTTTCGCCCTTCAATGCGTTTTTGATCCTGCAAGGCATAGAAACCTTGGCGCTGCGCATGGACAGGATCTCTGAAAACGCCGTCAAGGTGGCGCGATACCTACAAAATCACTACAAAGTGGAATGGGTCAACTACGCTGGGCTCGAAGATCATCCGGATAAACCGCTGGTCGATAAATACATGGGTGGACGCGCCTCCGGTATTCTGACTTTTGGCTTGAAAGGCGGCCGCAAGGCGGGCGAGCATTTTCAGGATGCGCTAAAACTGTTCACCCGCCTCGTGAATATCGGCGATGCCAAATCGCTGGCTTGCCACCCGGCATCGACCACGCATCGGCAATTGTCACCTCAAGAGCTGCTCAAAGCGGGCGTCACCGAGGACATGGTGCGTTTATCGATCGGGATAGAACACGGCGACGACATTGTCGCGGATTTGGAACAGGCGCTCGAAGCGGTTTGACGCTGGAGGATTGTCCTGTGCTTGGCAGATCCCGGCGTAACAAGCCAGGATATACCTGTCCTGAGAGCCGTTAATTTTTGCGAAACCCGACAACCCAGATTATTACATTTAAGCATAATCATATTGATACTAATCGTTTTATAAGTTTTTTAAAGCATGTTATCTTGTCGGTTAACGTAACTTCAAAGGATATGTTTTTACTTATGCATTTACTTGCTTTTCCTAATCCCTCCGAGATGGCTCTCTCAATTCGAGCATCAGCTCTCGTTTTCGAAGATCCAAAATCCAAAGAGTTACTTGACAGAATCAAACGTATTGCGCCAAGTGAGTTGAATGCTCTTATCATTGGCGAAACTGGTACTGGGAAAGAACTGGTCGCTCGTCACATACATGAACTGAGCACAAAGTGCAACGGGCCCTTTCTAGCGGTTAATTGCTGTGCCTTATCGGAAACATTGATTGAGAGTGAGCTGTTCGGTCATGAAAAAGGGGCTTTTACCGGTGCGATGACGACCAAACAGGGCTGGTTTGAGGCTGCTTCGGGTGGCACGCTTTTTCTGGATGAGATTGGTGATCTGCCGCAGTCGATGCAGGTAAAATTATTGCGGGTTTTGCAGGAACGAGAGGTGGTCCGGGTTGGCTCTCGCAAGGCAATACCCATAGACGTGCGATTGATTGCAGCAACCAACGTCAAGTTAGAGGAAGCTGTCATGGCCGGTCGGTTTCGCGAGGATTTGTACTATCGTCTGAATGTGGCTGCATTGAATTTATTGCCATTGCGGCAACGTATCGGGGATATCTTGCCCCTAGCCGAGCATTTTTTAAAAGTTTATGGTCAGCGGCTGGGTTGTCCGAAAGCTACTATTGCCCCAACTGCAAAACAAATTTTGTTAACGCATACTTGGCCCGGTAACATTCGTGAATTGGAAAATGTTATCCATCATGCCTTATTGGTAACCCGTGACCTTACCATTAAGCCAGCGGATTTAAATCTCTCTCAATTGCGAAGGTTTCCTAAATCGGCAGGCTCTGATACTGGAGATTTTGAGAGATTAGTCAGTGCATTTCAAGTTTTATGTGAGCAAGGATATCCTGATTTGTATGCTCGTGCCGAACAAGCTTTGTTACAAGTAGCTTATATGCATACCGACCGAAACCAATTGGCAACAGCAAGATTGCTTGGGCTGAGCCGACATGTGGTTCGGGCTAGATTGATTCAGCACCATATCCTGACAGCAGGGGAGCCGGGAACTGAAAAATCTCATCCTGTATTGCCGCAGAGTGTGGGTGGATCTCCCATTATTGTGCGTGATTTTTTTCCAAAGGATGAAGAATACAAAGAGATTTTTTTAGCCGAATCATCGCAAGAATGCTGGGCCTTTTGATTTGCTGGGATATTGATAACGTAACGGGGTGATTGTATGTATGGAAGAAGTCATGACACTGCTCCTATCTTGAAACAAGGCGGATTATCTCGTTTCTTGGACAGGGCATGCTGTCAATCAACTAGTGCTTTACTACACAGACTCCATAGAGTGAAGCGGTTTAGTCCATTGACCAAGAGCAGTCAGTCATTAAGAGGTTGGTAACCGAAAAATTCGTCCTCATGACGAGTTTGGATATGTATCAGGGCGTTCTTAAAGTCCCACTACTTAGCAGAAGAATTTACCGAATTATTGTGTGATCGATAACGTGATGAATAATGGAGTTTAAAATGTTGTGCGATTAGTCTACCTGATGTATTAAAACGACAATCTTCGCAGTCGCAGAGCGTTCATGATGACTGAAACAGAACTAACACTCATCGCTGCCGCCGCAATCATCGGTGAAAGCAAAATATCAAATAACGGATAAAGCACACCAGCTGCAACGGGAACACCGAGGGCGTTGTAGATGAAGGCAAAAAACAGGTTCTGACGTATATTACTCATGGTAGCTTGACTTAACAGCCGTGCCCTGGCGATTCCACGAAGATCGCCTTTGACCAGTGTGACCCCCGCACTTTCCATCGCGACATCGGCGCCCGTACCCATCGCAATGCCTACATCCGCCTGCGCCAGTGCCGGCGCATCGTTGATACCGTCGCCCGCCATTGCCACGATATGGCCTTCAGCCTGCAATTGTTTAACGAAAACGGCTTTCTGTTCAGGCAATATTTCCGCTTCAACCCGATCTATGCCGAGTTTTTTTGCCACGGCATTGGCTGTGGTTTTATTATCGCCGGTCAGCATCACGACTTTTATCCCTGCTTCGTGCAGAGCTTTCAATGCTTCCGGTGTTGACGATTTGATGGGGTCGGCAACACTGATAAACCCAGCAAGTTTCCCGTCCACGGCGACAAACATTACGGTCTGCCCTTCCAGACGGAGCTCGTCAGCCTGTTTTTGTAAAGGCGTTGTATCGATATTCTGGGCTTCCATTAATTGGGCATTACCGAGTGCAACTTGGCAGTCTGAAATCCTGCCACGAACACCTTGACCGGTGACAGATTCAAATTGTTCTCCAGCAGTCAGCTTGACGCCCTTTTCTTCAGCACCTTTAACAATGGCGGCAGCAAGCGGATGTTCGCTGGCTTTTTCCAGGCTTGCACCGAAATATAACACTTCCTCTTCGGAAAAATTCTTGCCGGCGACTACGGACAAGAGACGGGGCTTACCCTCGGTCAGAGTGCCTGTTTTGTCGATCACCAAGGTATTTATTTTTTCCATGATTTCCAGCGCTTCGGCATTTTTAATCAATACCCCGAGCTGAGCGCCCTTGCCGGTACCGACCATAATCGACATAGGCGTGGCAAGACCGAGAGCGCAGGGGCAGGCGATAATAAGTACGGCTACCGCATTAACAATGGCATGAGCCAAACGCGGTTCCGGCCCGCACTGCCACCAGACCAGCATTGTAATAATGGCTATGATGACAACGGCCGGGACAAACCAGGCGGCAACCACATCCGCCAGTTTCTGGATCGGCGCCCGGCTGCGCTGAGCTTCACTGACCATCTTCACAATCCGGGCCAGCAGCGTTTCGCCGCCGACCTTCTCAGCAAGCATCAGCAGACTACCGGTGCTGTTGATGGTGGCACCTATCAGTCGATCGCCGGCATTTTTTTCCACCGGAATAGGCTCTCCGGTCACCATCGATTCATCGACACTGCTGACACCTTGCTGTACGACACCGTCAACAGGGATTTTTTCGCCGGGTCGGACACGTAACACATCGCCCGGTTTTACCTGTTCAAGAGGAATATCTTCTTCCTTGCCGTTGTTATAAACCCGGCGAGCAGTTTTCGGTACCAGCTCCAGCAACATTTTGATAGCCTGATTGGTGCGGCTTCGAGCCCGCAACTCCAATACTTGTCCAAGCAACACCAAGGTAGTAATAACGGCCGCGGCCTCGAAATAGACGGCTACCATGCCATTTGAGTTGCGTAGGGTTGACGGGAAAATCCCCGGCGCAACCGTTGCTGCCACGCTGTACCCCCAAGCAACGCCGATACCCAATGCGATCAGCGTAAACATGTTTAAATTGCGATTAATGACAGATTTCCAGCCGCGCTGGAAAAACGGCCAGCCGCCCCACAAAACCACCGGCGTGGCTAAAGCAAATTCAAGCCATTGCAGCCAGTGGGTGAAAAAGTCGCCAGCAATCAAGCCCGGTATCAGGTCGTGAACCATTGCCAAAATGAACACAGGTATCGATAGCGCTGTCGATACCCAAAACCTTCGACTCATAACGGTGAGTTCTTGGTTTTCCTCTTCCTCCCCTGAAACGTCGCGGGCTTCCAGAGCCATACCGCACTTAGGACAGAAACCGGGCTCACTGCGGATGATTTCCGGATGCATCGGACACACATATTCACCATGAATTTCGGAAATCTTATTTTCTATAGGATTCATCAGCTCCAGGGCCATTCCGCATTTAGGACAGTTACCGGGATTTACCAGGCGAATTTCGGGGTGCATGGAGCAGGTATAAGTTTTTTCATTAGCGTATTTTTCCATTATCTTATCCTTTGTTGCTAGGCGGCCACGGATGACTTTTCTCAATTCAAGGACAATCAACGGTATGAATCCAACCCCGATCCACGACACGCACTGATGTAGAGAAACCGGTTCTATCCGGAATAGCGTTTGCAGCATGGGGACATGATGTATCGCCAACTGCAAAGAAAAACTCACTGCGACAACCAAAAATAAGCGGATATTGGAAAACAAGCCTATCTGCCAAAGGGTACGCTGTTCACTCCGTGCGCCGAAAGAGCGCAGCAATCCGGTGATCACCAAAGCGGTAAAGGCGGCGTCGCGGGCATGATCAAGACCGCTGCCGATGATATAGAGTTCATAAGCAAACACGCCGAGCGTGACACTGGCGGCCAGTAAGCCGGTGAATAGGGTTAGTTTGAGTAAATCCCGATTGAGCAGCGCTGACTGGGAATGTCGCGGCGAACGGCTCAACACGTCGGGATCAATCGGATCGGTCGAGAGGGCCAGCGCTGCAAAGCCGTCTGTTACCAGGTTGATCCATAAAAGATGCAGCGGCAATAACGGCAGCGGCCAACCCAATAGGACGGCTATCAGCATTACGATCAATTCGCCGGTACTGCTGCCCAACAGATAAGCCAAGGTTTTAGCGATATTGTCATAGATACCCCGCCCTTCCTCCACGGCAGCAACAATGGAAGCAAAGTTGTCATCCGTCACAATCATATCCGCGGCCTCTTTGGTCACTTCGGTACCGGTTAGCCCCATAGCGATACCGATGGACGCCTCTTTGATCGCAGGCGCATCATTAACCCCGTCCCCGGTCATCGCTACAACTGCGCCCAGCGCTTTCCATGCGCGGACAATGCGGAGTTTGTGTTCGGCGGTAACCCTCGCATAAACGGAAACTTGCGAGACACGCTCCTTCAGCGCTTCGTCATCCAGGCGGTCAAGTTCAGCGCCTACGAGAACTTGGTCGCCCTTGGCCAGAATGCCCAATTCAAGACCTATTGCCCGTGCAGTGTCCGGATGATCGCCTGTAATCATCACGGATTTGATGCCTGCCCGCTTGCATTTGGCCACCGCTTCCTTTGCTTCGCCTCGGGGTGGGTCCTGTAAGCCTACGAGTCCCAAAAAAGTAAGCTTTTGCTCGATCTCGGCGTCGTTTACACCCCTGCCTGCTTCGAAACTGAAGCCGTCCAGCGGGCGCTCGGCCACGGCAAGCACACGCAGTGCATCCTGCGCCAGTAAGGCATTAGCCTGTATCATTCGACTACGGTCATTCTCGGTCAATTCTCTGACTCCCTGATCGGTTCGGATCAGGGTGCAACGACTAAGAATAACTTCGGGCGCACCTTTGACGAATGCCCAGGTATAGTTTTCCCGACGACGGATGACCGTCATCCGTTTGCGGTCGGAATCGAAAGGCACCGTAGCCAGGCGCGGCATTTCAGTCTCGAAGACCTCGCGGGTAATACCGCCTTTTGCGGCGACCACCAGTAGCGCCCCTTCAGTAGGATCGCCGATGACTACAGGCCGGTTATCGACTAGGGCCAGTTCGGCATCGTTACAGGCGACCGAGGTACGCAGCAAAGCCAGGAGTTCATGACTTTCAGACGGCAGGCTTTCCACGTTTCCGGAAAAGAATGCGCCTTCAGTGGCGTAGCCTTCGCCGGTGACGCGATACAAGCTTGTTGAGGTGATCAACTTGCGGGCGGTCATTTCACCCATCGTTAGCGTGCCGGTCTTGTCCGTGCAGATAACCTGGGCACGGCCTAGCGTTTCAACCGAGGCCAAACGCCGCACCAGGGCGTGACGCTGTACCATGCGCTGCACACCCAACGCGAGCGCAATAGTCACCACCGCCGGCAGCCCCTCCGGAATGGCGGCTACCGCGAGACTCACCGAGCTCAAGAAAAGCTCAAACGGGGCAATCCCGCGTAATAATCCCAAGCCAAAAATCAGCGTGACAATACCGAAACAGGCCATCAACAGCAGGCGTCCTGCCCGTTCAAGTTGGCGTTGCAACGGAGTTTCTCCGCTTTCGGCTGCCTCCAGAAGCTTGGCGATATGGCCGAGTTCCGTCTCCATGCCGGTATTAACCACCAGAGCGCGACCGGTTCCCCCCGTTACGCTGGTGCCGAGGAAGACCATATTGTTCCGCTCCGCCAGAGACGTTTCCTGAGGCAGTTTGTCTGTGGATTTTCCTACCGCTTGCGATTCGCCGGTCAGCGGCGCTTCGTTGATTTGAAGAACCGATGCTTGGATCAGGCGAGCGTCCGCAGCGACCAGATCCCCGCCTTCCAGCAACAGGATATCGCCAGGAACAATTTCTATAGCAGTAACCACCAGGCTATGACCGCCGCGCACCACGCGGCAATGGGGCGCTGTCAGACGACTTAATGCGGCCGCCGCCTTCTCAGCGCGATATTCCTGAAGGAAACCGATTATCGCATTCAAAATAACGATGGCAATAATGGCGATGCCGTCTATAGTTTCGCCTAATGCAGCGGAAACCGCCGCCGCACCGATCAACACCCAGATAACCAGACTTTTAAACTGACTTACAAAAATGACCAAGGCCGAGACGCGCTTGCCCTTGCGTAGTTTATTTTGCCCATACCGGGTGAGCCGTTTTTTCGCTTCATTGCCAGAAAGACCCTGCTCTATATCGGTCTCGAGAAGGCTTGCGGCTTCGGTAATCGATTGGTTATGCCATGCGTTCATAATGGTGTTTCTCACATTAACATTAACAGCCGTGTAGGGTGGGCAAAAAAGCATTGCTCACCCTATACGACTTAACATTACAGTTTGTCGTATAAGCAGGAGTGCAAGCTTTGCTTGCCCGTTAACAATGCATCGCATAACTTTTGCAGGGAAAGCCCGCACTCCATCCTTAAGTTGATGCCTATAGGGCATAAACAGCATGCCCGACGGGACTCCCGAAATGTACAAAGAAGCGCCCGAAGGCTTAGAACCAGATACGCGCCCCGGCAACGAACCGTACATCCTCCGCAGCATCACCTGCAGCACGTATATTATCTGCCGCAGAGCCAAATTGACTAGCCCAGTCAACGCCCACGTAGGGAGCAAATTCTCGTCGAATCTCGTAACGCAGGCGCAGGCCTGCTTCAATGTTGGACAAGCCGCTACTCACGTCGCGGGTGTCGTCTCTCCGGCTATAAATATTCATCTCGATGCGTGGCTGCAGGATGAGCTTTTGTGTCAGCAATAAATCGTATTCTGTTTCGAGACGGAATGCGGTACGCCCTTGCTCGTTAACATAACCCGTCGCTTCCACATACAGCCAGTAAGGCAGTAGCCCCTGGATACCGAAGGCGAGCCAGCCGCTATCCGTGCCCTTGCCGCTGTCGTAACGGACACCCAGCTGCGTGTCCAAATAAGCGGTAATGGCGTGCGCCCAAAGCAACTCGTTGCGCGCGTTTTTAAATGTACCACTCTCAATCTCGCCTTCAGCTCGGATGAGTGCACGATCATAAGTCTGACCATACCAGGCCTGCCAGTCGTAAGCCACAGAAGTGTTGTTGCGTGTAGTCACACTTTCGAGCCGATCGACCAGCAATGAGCCAAAATTATCTTCGTCCCCCATTTTGGGTCGTGGAATCGGGCCGAAGTTGTAACCATCTGAATAGGCGTGCGGATCGCGAGCATCGGGTGGGGCCGAGTCACCCTGCATGGACATGGATTCGTCGCTGCCATGAATCATGTTGCTCATGTCGTTGGCCTTTCCGGAAGTTGCGCCTCCGTGGTTCATGTCATGTCCTGAACCTTTCACCGTATCGGACTTATCACCTTGTTCCATGCCCGGTATGGCATTGTGATTCATCTTGCTGTGATCCATGCCCGGCATAGCCCTCATCTCATCGGATACATTTGCCGGAGCCGGCATTGACTTTGTCCCGGGCTTTACTTCACGACGCTTCTGCTCCGTCTGTGCGGAATGATAGGCGTGGTCGGCGTGAACTTGGTTCGTTTGCGCGTTTTCCTCTGTCGTTGTGCCTTGTGCCCAAACAGAGGATAGGTTGAGAACCATCAAGGCGGCGATCAAATTTACTCGACGGTTCACCATCGTTTCCTGCTTCATTATTCGATTATTCCTGTTTTTGAATTTGAACGCTTGTTCTGCATAACTACTTCAAAACATCAACCCATGGCTAGCTCTCAGCCTTTGGCAATAAATGCTTACATAATGCGCTATGAATAGACCTAAAAATAAAATCCTGAAACATAGCAATATTTTCCGGTTAGCGGTGCCACACCGCAATCAATCTGTGGCATTCAGCTCTCCATTTACAGTCTACTTCATGACAAGTCCTGTCGTGGTCCGTGCGAAAGCATGGGCGATGATGAGTGGCATTCTGGATGGCCTGAACAAGCTCGATTTTCAGATTGATACTTTCAGGGTTTTCAACACCAACCGATTTTGCCAGCTGTTGTAGACCCGAGATAGTCAAACCACCATCTTCTTCAGCCATCGAAAGATAAAGTGCAACTTGCATCTTCACATAGTCATTTTCGGCTGCCAGCCAATCATCCAGCGCTCTACCGGGCGCGAAATATCTGGCTTCAGCTTTGTAATAAGCGGCTTCTGAAATCCATTGGTGGCGAGTAACCTTTTCCACAATCTGATTTGAATTGTAAAGGTGTAAGATTTCATTTTTGATTGCACCCTGCTCAGGCCACAACCACTTCACGCATCATGCCCGCATGCATGTGCAAGAACAGGTGGCAATGCCACGCCCAACGGCCCAAGCCATCGGGGGTGGCGAGGAAAGTCACGCGCTGCGCGGGCTGCACAATGATGGTGTGCTTGCGCACCTGGAAGCGTCCGTCCGGGCTTTCCAGTTCGCTCCACATGCCATGCAAATGCATGGGATGGGTCATCATCGTATCATTGACAAAAATCACGCGCAGCCGTTCTCCGTAACGGAAATGAATCGGGGTGGATTCGCCGAACTCGAGGCCATCAAGCGACCAACTATAACGCTCCATGTTGCCGGTGATATGGAGCTCGATTTCCCGAACCGGTTTTCTTGTATCCAGCGGCCCACCGATGGTGTGCAGATCGGCATAAGTCAGCACCCGGCGGCCATTGTCGCGCAGGCCGATACCGGGATCATCCAGATTGGTGCGCGGGGTATCCACCCGCATGTCCACGCTGGGACCATATTCGGTACGGGCGTGGCGTACGCGCACCTGTCCGCCGCCCATGGCGTGAGCGCTGTGATCCATCGCCATACCGCCGTGATTCATTCCCGCCATGTCGCCACCGCCCATGTCGCCCATCATGTCCTCCATGGTAAGTGGTTGGGGTTTATCCGGAGAAGGCACCGCCGCTGTCATGCCGGCACGCGTTGCCAGCGTGCCGCGGGCATAGCCGGTACGGTCCATCGACTGGGCAAAGAGGGTATAGGCTTCTTCTTCGGGTGTCACAATGACATCATAGGTTTCCGCAGGTCCGATGCGGAATTCATCCACCGTGACAGGTTCGACGTTCTGTGCGTCGGCCTGAACCACCGTCATTTTGAGGCCCGGTATACGCACATCGAAAAACGTCATAGAGCCGGAATTGATGAAGCGCAGCCGCACCTTCTCGCCAGGACGGAACAGTCCGGTCCAGTTGCCGGCCGGCGTCGTGCCGTTCATCAGGTAGGTGTAGGTATAGGCGGAAATATCCGACAGATCGGTGTAATTCATGCGCATCATGTTCCACATGTGCCGCTTCTGGATAGCCGATACCATCCCTTCATTAGCGACATCGCGAGAAAAATCGACGACCGTCGGCTGGTTGAAGTTGTAGTAGTCGCCTTGGTTCTTAAGCTTATCGAAGACCCGCATTGGGTCTTCGTCGGTCCAGTCGGACAGCTGTACCACGTAGTCGCGATCGGCGCGAATCGGGTCGGCGCCGGCCGGGTCAACGATGATGGCGCCGTATAAGCCGGTCTGCTCCTGCATACCGGAGTGGGAGTGGTACCAGTAGGTGCCGGATTGTTGTACCTTGAAGCGATAGATGAAGGTTTCCCCAGGTGCTATGCCTTTAAAGCTCATACCCGGTACCCCATCCATTTGATAAGGCGGGAGGATGCCGTGCCAATGAATCGACGTTTCCTCGGCGAGGCGGTTGGTGACACGCAGCGTCACCGTGTCCCCCTCTCGCCAACGCAATGTCGGTGCAGGAATCGAACCATTAACGGTGGTTGCCACACGTTGCGCACCGGTAAAGTTAACCGGTGTTTCCGCTATCGTAAGGTTAAATTCCGTGCCGGTCAGTATCTCGGTGAGCGGCGTTGTCTCCTTGGCCTGAGCCATTTTGGTCCACGGCGATAGCCCTAATAGAATACCGCCAGCGGCCAGCCCTTCAATGAAGCGCCGACGGGAAAGATCAGGCAATAGTAGTGAAGGTTTGGAAATAAATTTCATTATGATGCTTACTCAGACAAGAAATTGTTTTCGCCCCAGATTACATGAAGTTGAAGTCATAGGGATCTCAGGCTGTTATTACTTTAATGACTATGTCCGCCGCTACTGCTAGGATGCGAATGACTGTCATCTTTATATCTATTGGAATCTGTTGCGCAGGCAGAAACAGCGACTAACAAAAGTGTGATTAATGCAAATTTCATATATTTCATAGGTTTCTCAGGAATATTTTCTTGACGTGGATTTCTTATTTAGCGTCAGTATGTTCGTGTGCATGACCGGCAGATGAGGATGGCCCGGAACGATTCGTGTTAATTTTCGAGTTGGGCGGCACCCCTTGGGGCGCCGTGACATTTCCGGCCGGCTTGTCGATTGTCTTCACGGGTTCCTTGACCATCGGGGCTTCGGCAGCAGTCGGCGCGGGCATCGCGTCATGGCCGCCATGAGCATCATGGTCTGTGGCGGCGATGTTTTGCGCGGAAAAGACCGTGGCGGCGAGGGCGACAAGGGCGGGTGTAATCAAACTTTTCATGGATTTTCTCCTGGATTTAGTAGATTTAGTGGTTTGGCAAAACGCGGGTACTACCGTCCGCCTGGACGAGCAGGGTGTACGCTGGTTCCCAATCTCCAGATTAGGAACCTCGAAGGCGAAACTCTAGTTTCGCGAAACGGGAAGCTGGAGCTTCCAAACCGAATTCCCAAGCTTGAGCTTGGGAACTAGCGAAAGAACGGAGATAGGGTTTCAGATCTGATTTCATGACTGTTTCCTGGTTGATTTGAATGTGGCCAGTTTAAACGGTTGTTCCTTACGGGAGGCTGACCGAGGCATTACATTTCCGTCATCTTCCGGGGCTGGTTAGTGCTTATGTACCGTGCTTGTGAGCGTGCTCGTGGGCATGCGGTTTCGTGGCGTGAGGGTGTGCGGCACCGGACTTGTTTTCCATTTCGGCTTCTTGCTCCTCAATACCGCCATGGGTATGCCCATCGCTGGACTCGACTTGCCGGCGATACTCTTCCTGGGAAAGGCTCGGCATGTTCTTGAGGAAAGCTGTCAGATCCCATATCGCCTCATCCTCCATGCCGCCTTTCGACCAGGCCGGCATGCCGGAGGCCTTGACACCGTGCTTGATGATCCAGAACCGGCGGGCATCCGTCCGGTCGGAATCGTCGGCATTTGCAGGTTTGGAGAGATTCGGCGGGGTCGGATAGAGACCTTTTCGTATTTCGGAATCTTCGCTGCCGGGTGAGAGGTGGCAGTTCGCGCACATGGCGTCGTAGTTGCCGGCGCCCCGGCGAATCCGGCCAGCGTCGGACAAGTCGACCGGCGGAATGATGTCGGCGGCCCTGCGTGCGATGGACTGTTCCCGCGCCCACTCAATGAGGCGGTGGACGGCGGGGCGGTGAGGCTTATCGGCCGCCATATCGATTGCTCCGGCCTGAAGCAGGCCAAGCACTGTTACGGCGCCGAGGCCAAGGACGCCCAATGCGCCCAGCAGAATTTTTTTCATGGAAAGTTCTCGCAGATTGTCTGTAGTTGTATTCTACGATACCCCAGTTAACGGGAACCTGACCCGCTGATTACATTTGCGTAATCTTCGAGAGCAGGTCTCGCTGCCAGTGTAGAATGGCATCAATACGAAACAAATCACGCTGTGGAGTACGCATGAAGATCCTGATCGTGGAAGACGAGTCCAAAACCGGGGATTACCTGAGACAGGGCCTGAGCGAGGCCGGCTTCGTCGTCGATTTAGCGCGAGATGGGCTGGACGGTCTGCATTTGGCGCTGACAGAAGCCTACGACCTGGCAATTTTGGATGTGATGCTGCCCGGCATTGACGGTTGGCAGGTGCTGCAAGGCATCCGTCGCTCGGGCAAGGATATGCCGGTGCTCTTTCTCACGGCCCGCGACGATGTCGACGATCGGGTCAATGGACTGGAACTCGGGGCCGATGACTACTTAGTGAAACCTTTCGCCTTTTCCGAACTGTTGGCCCGTGTTCGAACCCTGCTCCGGCGCGGAGTGAAGACCAAGGAGTCCGAGATTCTGCGAGCTGCCGACCTCGAACTCGACCTGATACGACGCCGGGTGGCCCGATCGGGCAAAAAGATCAATTTAGCATCCAAGGAATTCGCCCTGTTGGAACTCCTTTTGCGGCGCCAGGGCGAGGTGCTTCCCCGGTCCCTGATCGCCTCCCAAGTCTGGGATATGAACTTCGATAGCGATACCAACGTGATCGAGGTCGCTATCAGGCGTCTGAGGGCAAAAATCGATGACGGTTTCGAGCCGACGCTGATCCACACCGTCCGAGGCATGGGTTACGTGCTGGAGGCGACCGAATGAGGCTGATCGGACGCAAATCCATCACCTTCCGGTTAACCTTGCTGTTCGCGTCAGTCTCGACGACGGTGCTGCTGCTGTTGGGGCTGCTGATCGGCTCGCTCGTTGAGCGGCATTTCGAAGAATTGGACATGGAATTGCTCGACGGCAAACTGGAACTTCTCCAGCACACCTTGAAGAAAGTTCGCTCCGACTCGGAACTGGAGGCGCTACCAGGACAACTTCAAGATTCCATGGTGGGACACCCCGGTTTGGCCGTAGTCGTTTTGAAGCCGAATGGTGAGACCCTGTATTCGACTGAAGGTGCGAAGTTACCGGAAGAACTGCTTGCCGGAGCCGGAGATAAACACCTTCACCCGATGTTTTGGACCGACCCCGAGAACCATCGCTATCGCGGGATTTCAGCCGAAGTGCCGACCCGTATCGAAGGCGCGGCTCCGGTGGTCGTGGCCGTGTCCACCGACCTGTTACACCACGAGCATTTCATGCAATCGTTTCGGACGGCGTTGTGGACGGTCATGGGCCTGGCGGCGTTACTGACCGGCTTTCTCGGCTGGGTAGCAGCACGCCAGGGATTGGCACCCCTTAGGGACATCAGCCGTAGTGCTGCGGGCATCACCGCGAACCACCTCGACCAGAGGCTGCCTTTAGCCTCCATTCCCGTCGAACTGGCCGAGGTCGCGAAAACCCTGAACGAGATGCTGGCACGGCTCGAAGGATCCTTCCGCCGGCTATCCGACTTTTCCTCGGATATCGCCCACGAGTTGCGCACGCCGGTCAGCAATATGCTGACACAAACCCAGGTCACTCTGTCTAAGACCCGGACACTCGACGAATACCGGGACGTGCTGGCTTCCAACGCGGAAGAGTTCGAGCGTCTGTCGCGGATGATTGCCGACATGCTGTTCCTGGCCAAATCGGACAACAACCTCATTGTCCCGCATCGCGAAAAGTTCGATTTAGTGGTGGAGGTGAGCAGCCTAGTCGAATTTTACGAGGCGTTGGCTGAGGAAAAGGGCGTCAGTCTGACCTATTCCGGAAAGGGAGCTATTTTCGGCGACAGGTTGATGCTGCGCAGAGCGGTCAACAATCTCCTCTCGAATGCGCTACGCCATACGCCAAAAGGGGAAAGGATAAAAATTCGCGTTGACGATTCCGACGTCTCGATCGTCGTTTTGTCGGTGCAAAACACCGGAGAAACCATCACACCTGCGCATTTGCCGCGGCTTTTCGATCGCTTCTACCGGGTACATGCATCACGACAGCGTTTTGGTGAGGGCGCGGGACTCGGTTTGGCGATCACGCGTTCTATCGCGCACGCCCATGGCGGCGAGGCTTTGGCGCATTCGGAGGGCGGCATCACGACGTTTGAGATTCGGCTTCCGGTTTGAACGATAATAATACGGATCTATAGGGCTACTTTTTTATCCAGAACTCATACAGTTTTTGCAATTTTTTTCATTATTTGGTGGCTGTCACCAAACTTACAAAGAGCATTGCAGTTCTGCCGAAGTTCTGAAAATAATATGTATTTGATTGGGATTTTTATTTGCTTGATTGAAGGACGTGAGAGTTGCAAAATTACATCCTTTTCTCTACAATCAGGGACAACCAAATAAAAAGTTTCATTGCCGATAGCGATGGAATATGAAAGGTCGGTCAATCGTAAAATTCCCGAATAAATACTGGTGCTTTTTTCAACTTCAAAGGCACAAATCACATTATTTGTCCCTTTCTCAAACCATAATACATCTATCAATTTGATAGTACCGGCGGTTTCTTTATCACAATTGATAGCTGGAAATTTATCTGGACTCATAAACGAAAAACTACTACCTGCATAAGACCTTGAACGGTCATTTGAAGCAACAAAAGCATCGTAACCCAAACTTTGACCGATTTTCAACAGATGAAACTGCATTTCGGAATGCAGGTTTTCCTCGTCTTTTTCGTATTGAATTTCTTTTTGGCGTTTTTCAATGTTTTTCTCTAACTTATTTCGTTCGTCTTCACTTAAATATTCATCATTGCCGATAAGCATTTTTTGTGTACCAATTTCAAAACACAAACCCGCTATCGCTCCCAAATCGTTGGAAAGTTGAGCTTTATGTTTGTTGTTGGTTTCAATCAATACTTCTCTGATTTTTAGGTATTCTGTCCAAGAACCTAATTTCTTTTTGTCGTTAAATAAAGCGTTAAACCCATTGATGATGGCAGTATTGAAAGGCGGAAACAAAGTGGGGTGCAAAAAGTATAAAATACTTGCTACGGCTGGACCCAAACCTTTTATTTTTAGAGCATCCAATCGTACTATTTCTTTAACGATTTGTTCTTCTGATTTAGCATTGATACAGTTTTCCAGGAATTGACCAAAGGCAATTTTATTACTTTGATTTTCGTAAATGTCGGGTATCCGTAATTTGGGTTTCCAATAAAAAGGGTGCGATACTCCTATAAATACTTGCTTTTGTTCGGCAATACAATTCAAAACAAATTCCAGGGAGCTACTCTTAAAATCGTTTGGAAAATTTTTATTTTTAATATCTTCCACCACTTGTAAAACCCCTCTGCGAATGGTGCGAAAGGCTTTGAGCCGTTGGTCATTGTCAATAAACCAAGTATTGTAGACACTTTGCGTATCGGCTTTGTATTGTGTAATTATTTGTAAGAGGTTGTTCATCTTTTATTTTTATAGAAGTTACGCATTGACGACTGGCTGAAATTATAAGTCTAAGTGCGCCATGCTCGCCATAAAGGGAGCCAGGTGGGCAAGCTTCTTTGCCTTATGCCCTTTGGGACACCGTTCGCAACAACAAAAGGGATTCTCAATGTGGTGGGCAGAAAAACGTTGCCCGCTTGACTGCGTTCAAAATTACGATGGCAATGATAGTGATGCCGTCTACGGTTCCCCCAATGCTGCGGAAACAGTCGCTGGGCCAACTCCGTCAGAAGTTGGCGAGCCGCGGAGTCCAGCCGTTTCAGGTGGTGGGCGGACTCCCCACCGAAGGCAGCGGATTCCCTGGGTGCGGTGTCGTGGACGAACTGCTTGATGCGATTGACCTCCAGCCACAAGACTCCGCCGCAGCCCGTCACGCTGAGGAACCGCCACCCCAGACACAGCCGGATCAGGATTTTCCGGTGAATAAACCGGCCGTAGCAAGCGCCGCTTCGAATAATCGGCCCTACCGTCATCGGCTTTCCGCGTCCTAGCTTCCGAACCGCTCATACAGCCAACTTTACTGCAAGAAACTTGATGTCCCTGCGCCAATGCCATTGACTTGGTTTATTAAACATCACTTAGCTTGCGTCATCATATAGTCCACGGCAGCGCCGATATCCGCATCGCTCAATTCGGGTTGCCCGGCCCGCGGGGGCATTGCTCCCTTGCCATTGATAACGGAAGCGGCCAGTGCATCGCCCCCCTTCTTAATCAATGGCCCCCATGCCGCCTTGTCGCCAAGCTTCGGAGGCATGGCGGCATGACAGACAGCACAGTTGTTGCTATAGACTTCCTGTCCATCGACTGCGGGAGCCTGGCCCGCGAATAATAAAAGCGCCAAGGCGGCGCTGCTGATGAAGATGAATTTCATGGCTTTCTCCTAACATTCAAAGATTGGGGTTTGGTTGGAACTTTTATTTCAATTCGGTAATGCGTTTCCCGGTATTGCTGTCGAAAACAGAACATAATAATCTCCTATACTCGTTGATCTCATTTCACGACTCTCGATCACTTGCGTGCTTAGTTGGTGTATCGATAGGAGTGGCGCCAGGTTTTTTAAACCACATTTCCCAGAGCGGAATAAGAATCTGCGCGGCCAGCGCCATCCCCATAAAACATCCACCGATAATGACGGTATAGGCAAAAAAGGGCTGGTACTTTGTGATCCACCAGGAGCCGATATCCATCCAAATCGCGACGTAAGGCACGACAATGATGGGCAGTTTCAAGGCTGAGGTGATTTCGCTCAGTGAGAAAATCATTCCGGTCAGAAGGAATATGATGCTGATGCCGAACAGATGAACATGAGACACGCGTGCAAGCTGGTCCAGGCCCGGCCCCATGTCAACGCGTGTCACTTCGCGGACTTCTTCGAAGGTGGTTAACGGCGGAACGGCAGGACTTGACTTAGCGTTGTGGCAGATAACGCAGTTTTTATCCAGCAGCGGTTTCACCTTTTCCCGGTATCCTGCCTCTGACGCCCCCGCGCTTACCCAGCGCAACACCTCCTCCGTTTCGGAAGACGTGATCTTATTCGCCATTATCCCCCGCAGGGCAGACTCAAGACGGGTGTTACCACGCACACCGTGATATTTCATAGTAATCCCTTCAACCAACCCCATTCCCATCTTTTTATGCGGGTCCACGTCCTCGAGATACAAGTAGAACAACGCCGCCAAATATCCTGCCCCAATCGTCAGTAAAAAAACACTGAACAATAGGCGCAAGGACGCCGGCAATGTCTTCAAGGTGCAGGAAGACATTGGTTTCACAAGCGCGTGCAAAGCACCTCCATCCGTTTCAGAGAGAAGCTTCCGCTTCAGAACAACAGCCAGGCCAGCAAAAAGATGCTGTCGTTGTCGGAGGCATTTCTGCCGAAACCATCATAGTTGTGTCTGGCGCCATTGAATTTTCCATAGGCTGTATACCGTGCAGCCAGTTTCACATTGGACCACGGCAGGTAATTCAGTTCCGCAATCAACCCATCGCTGTTTGGCTTGCCGTTAGTGCTGCCTGTAACCGGCTCCCCGGTGTTGTATTTGAGTTCATTGCTATTGCCCCAGGTGGAAAAAAACTGGATGCCGCCGCCAAAACGGCGTTGATAGTAATAATGGGCATCCATCCTGAAAGTTTGCAGAACATCCGATTTATTAGACGTGAAGCCTTGGTCAAAACTTGCATTCCAGTCTTGCGCTTCCCGGATCCAGGTCGCCGCAGTGCTAACAATATGCGCGCCGCCGATGTATTGATATTGGGCATCAAGGGCAACGTCCGTAAAACGGTCTGTAGACCCTCCCGTATTATTGGGGTCCGGAAAAACATCAGCCACCATGCCGTAAGTCCCCGCCGCCAGGCTGTGAGATCCCCATTCGTGCTGTAAGGCGACACGCCAATAGGGTACAAAGTCATTTACTACGTTCTCAGTTGGGACACCCGCACCCAGCGGACGCAGCAAGCCTCGTCTGGCGCTACGATAAAAGGCAGCTTCCCCGTACACCAGGTTATTCCACAAGGTATAGACACCCAAGCCTCCTACCTGACTGGCCAGAGTGGTATCAATCTGAGTTCGCGCGGCCGGCGACAGGGCCGCAGTTTCGGTATGGGGAAAACTCCATTGCGGCGTGCTGTTATAGATATCGGACACCGTCGGATTATTGTTTAACGTAAGGCCGTAAACCAGTTCCTGGTTATCGGCGATTGAAAAACTGTCGGCATAGCGGACGTCGAACATCTCCATCATGACTTTGTCCTCTATGCCGTCATAAAAGCCTTGGATCAATGCCCCCGATTTCTCGGTTATTTTCCCTCCATAATACAAACCTACCGCCTGCGGGATGACCTCATTATTACGCGGAAAATTCTCCGGATCCGTCCCCTTGGTTTTCCGGGTTGAATTCCAGGAAACCTGCAATAGGGCTGAAATAGGAAGCGAGGCCGGGAACTTGACATTGGGCGCTTTTTGGCTGAAGCCGCGCAACTTGAACTGACGCCCGAACGGCGTCAGTTCCGGGAAGACCGTATGGCAGGAGGCGCACTGCATACCCGTCTGCCGCCCCATGCTGGGCACTGCATGTGCGTTAGCTGAAACCAATAATCCGAGGAAAACCGTCATACCTATGCGAAATGTTGCCATATTCATTCACCTCTATTTGACTGAGCAAGTTAGATGCAACTTTTTCCCACACGTTTGTTTCACTGAGTAGACTTTCGTATCCATAATTGAATAGCCGCTACAATGAGATTAACGCACTAGCATGGTTCGGGCAGAGCTGTTCCCACTGTCGCCAATAATGATCCAGTAGCGCCTTCGGAGATATGAAGCCGAGCGCCAAGATGTTCGAGCGCATTGGTAAAAATCTCGGTGGCAATGAGAATAACGCTCAACATCGCCACTAACAATAGCCATCATTATGAATTCCTACTCGCTTTTCGAAAGACGCTTGATGTCTTTGTGCCAACGCCAAATAACATAGAGCGCCGGAATGACCAGCAGCGTCAACAACATGGCCGAACCGATCCCGCCGATCATGGGGGCGGCTATACGCTTCATCACGTCGGCGCCGGTGCCTGTGGCGATCATGACCGGAAACAACCCGACGATATTGGCCAGGCCCGTCATCATGACTGGCCGGATACGCTCCATGGCGCCGGTTTGAACGGCCTCCAGCAAATCCGCGAGCGAACGCAACTGTCCGGCTTCCTGGCGTCTACGGACGGCCTCATCCAGATAGGACAGCATCACCGCGCTGGTTTCGGCGGCGACGCCCGCGAGCGCGATTAAACCTACCCAAACGGCGATGCTCATATTGTATCCCAGGCCGTAAAGTGCCCACACGCCGCCGACCAGGGCCAGCGGCACGCCCAGCATCACCATCAGTGTTTCGGCAACGGAACGGAAAGTAAAGTAATACAGGATGAAAATGATCGCAAGCGTCAGCGGCACGAAAATCTTGAGACGCTGCTGCACCCGCTCCATGAATTCGTATTGTCCCGACCAGGTCAAGGTGTAACCTGTCGGCAACTCGATTTTTTCCTTCACGATGCGCTTCAAATCCTCCACATAACCGCCCACATCTCGTCCGGCCATGTCCACATAGACGTAACCGGCCAGCATGCCGTCCTCGTCCCGGATCATCGCCGGGCCGCTGACCATGCGCAGCTCCGCGAGCTGGGCGATGGGCACCTGTGCACCATTGGGGGCGCTCACCAACACCCGTCCCAATTTATCCAGGTCGTCGCGCAGTTCGCGCAGGTAACGCACATTGACCGGGTAGCGCTCGCGCCCTTCGATGGTGGTGGTGATGCTTTCCCCGCCAATAGCGGATTCGATCATCTTGCTGACGTCCATGACGGTGAAGCCATAGCGGGCGATTTCGTCGCGCTTGATGACGAAGTCCAGAAAATAGCCGCCCGAAACCCGTTCCGCGTAAACGCTGCGGGTACCGGGAACTTCTTTGGCGATCATCTCGATGGCTTTACCGATCTCCTCGATTTTTTTGAGGTCCGGCCCGAATATCTTGATGCCCACGGGAGTACGCACACCGGTGGTGAGCATGTCGATGCGCGCCTTGATCGGCATGGACCAGGTATTGGTCACGCCTGGAAACTGCAAGGCACGGTCCATCTCCGCGATCAGGTCTTCATAACTCAGGCCCTCCCGCCACTGCTCCTTAGGCTTCAACTCCACCACCACTTCCATCATGCTGAATGGCGCCGGATCGGTGGAGGTTTCGGCGCGGCCGGATTTACCGAACACATGCCCGACTTCAGGAAACGCCTTAAGCTTTTGGTCCATCTGTTGCAGGAGTTTCCCGGCTTCCGTGACCGAGATGCCCGGCAGCGTGGTCGGCATGTACAAAATGGTGCCTTCATACAGCGGCGGCATGAATTCCGAGCCCATGCGCTGATACGGCAGAGCGATGCTGGCGATGAGCAAGATGGCCAGTGCTACCAGCAGTGTCCGGTACCGCAGCGCTAGCCTCAGAATGGGCGCGTAAGCCCACTGCAACAGGCGACTGACCGGGTTGCGCCGTTCCGGAATGATTCGGCCCCGGATGAAGAGGGACAACAAGGCCGGGATCAGCGTCACCGCGATGACTGCGCTCATGGCGATAGACAGGTTCTTGGTCAATGCCAGCGGCTTGAACAAGCGCCCTTCCTGCCCCTCCAGGGTGAAGACCGGCATAAAGGCGACGGCAATCACCAGCAGCGAGGCGAAGATCGGCGGCCCTACTTCCTTGGCGGAATCGATGAGGATCCGGTTGCGGTCGCCCACGCGGCCACCGCGTTCCCAATCCTCCAACCGACGGTGAGCATTGTCGACCATGACGATGGAGGCGTCCACCATGTCGCCGACGGCGACGATGATGCCGCCGATGGACATGATGTTCATGCCGACCCCAAGGAAATACATCGGGATGAAGGCGATGAGGATGGCGATGGGCAGAGTGATGATGGGTATCAGGGCGGAGCGGAAATGCAGCAGGAAGACGATGATCAAGACACTGACCGTGATCAACTCCTCGATCAGGTTTTCGTTGGCGGTGGCAACAGCCTCCTTGATCAGGTCGCTGCGGTCGTAGGCGGTCACGATCTTGACGCCGGCGGGCAGGGACGGCTCGATCTCCTTGAGTTTGGCCTTGACGCGATCAATCACCTCCAGGGTATCCTGGCCGTAGCGCATGATGACGACGCCTCCCACCGCCTCGCCTTGGCCGTCCAGTTCCGCGATACCGCGCCGCATGTCCGGCCCCAAACTAACCGTCGAGACATCGCGCAGCAGAATCGGCGTGCCACTCGGGCTGGCGCCCACCGCGATTTGATCAATATCGGCGGTGGACTTGATATAGCCGCGCCCCCGGATCATATATTCTAGGCCGGAGAATTCGACGACTCGCCCCCCCACATCGAGGTTGCTCATGCGCACCTTGTCGATGATCTCGTTCAGATTAAGCCGGTAGGCCAGCACTTTAGTGGGATCGAGATTGATCTGATACTGGCGCACGAAGCCGCCGACACTGGCGACTTCGGCAACGCCGTCCACGGCGCGGAGCCAGTAGCGCAGATACCAGTCCTGGAACGAGCGGAGCGAAGCCAAATCCTGCTGTCCGGTCGTATCCACCAGCGCATACTGAAACACCCAACCGACCGCCGTGGCGTCCGGCCCGAGCTGCGGCGTCACACCTTCCGGCAGCTTGCCGGACAACTGGTTCATATATTCCAAAACGCGGGACCGCGCCCAATAGATGTCGGTGCCGTCCTTGAATAGCACATAGACGTAGGAATAACCGAAGTCCGAGAACCCCCGCACCACCGTCACATTGGGTGCGGACAGCAGGGCGGTGATGATGGGATAGGTGATCTGGTCCTCCATCAGGTCCGGCGAGCGGCCAGGCCACTGGGTATAGATGATGACTTGGGTGTCTGACAAATCCGGCAGGGCATCGATGGGGGTGTTCTTCATAGCCCACAAGCCGCCAGCGGCCAGACCGAAGACCAGAAGAAAGACGATGAAGCGGTTCTTCGCGCAAAATTCGATTAGATTTTCGACCATGACCGATCCCGTATACTATTTGAAATATCTGTTGAGACAAGACGATCTCAATGCTTCATCCCTTTCATGCCGCCTACTGCATTCTTGAGCTGACTTTCGGAATCGAGCAGGAAGTTCGCCGAGGTGACGATATGTTCGCCCTCGTGCAGTCCCTCTAGAATTTCGATCCAGTCACCGCTGCGCTGGCCTATTTTTACATTGCGCCATTCAAGTTTGCCGCCGCCCAGATGAATAAAGATGATCTGCCGCTCCCCGGATTCCAGCACCGCATTTTTGGACACTACCAACCGTGTTCCCAGCGGCACGGCAAGCTCCACATTGGCATACATTCCCGGTTTGAAAATTTCTGCTGGGTTATCCAGTACGAAGCGAACCTTGGCGGTACGGGTTTGCGGGTCTACCGTCGGATAAATGAAATCGATCCGGCTTTGATACTGATTTTTTGGTGCATAGGATAGACTGACCGATGCAGTTTGGCCCGGTTTTATCAGCGGCAGTTCATATTCGTAGATATCGGCCAGTACCCACACCTTGGTCAGATCGGCAATGGTATAAAGCTGATCGCCGGGATTAACGCGCATGCCGGCTAAAGCCGTCTTAGTAATAACCGTGCCGGTGAGCGGCGCATGGATCGGCAGGGCTTTCAGCACTTCACCGGTGCGTTCCAGATCACGGAGGTGATAGTCTTCAATATCCCACAAGCGTAAACGCCGGCGCGCCACATCAAGCAACGAATTCGCGCCTCTGGCAATTTCGGAAAACTCGCTGTTTCCTAAAGCTTTTGCACTTTGCAAGGCAAGCAAATATTCCTGCTGAGTTGCCACCAGTTCCGGGCTATACAGGGTAAATAGTATCTGGCCTTTTTTGACATGTTCACCCGTGGTGTTCACATAGAGTTGCTCGATCCAGCCTGCTATTTTGATATTCACCTGGGCGATAAAACGCTCGTTGATTTCCACGCGGCCCACGGTACGGATGTTTTGTTCCATGGGCCGGTATTTTGCTTCCTCGAACTTGACGCCAATCGATTGCAGGCGTTCGACGTCGATGTTCATGATATTTTGGCTATCAGGCTCTTTGGCCTCGGCCAAATGATTCGCACCGGCATGATTCGGAGGATCTCCTGCGTATGCCGGCGGCGCAGCAGCCAGCAGCAAGAGATAAATAGCTATTGCACCGCTTTTGTTGAACAGTTGCTTGATGAGGCTGCTGTGTTTATGAATCATGGCCGTTCTCCAATGATGCCTTCAAGCCGGGCGAGGGCTTTTTCATGTTCGACAATTTCGCCATGTAGTTCGATTTCATTGTCCAGCAGCGTCAGTAAACTGGACAGCAAACTGAGGAAATCCACTTTGCCGACACCATAACTGGCCTGAGCCGCGGCAAGCGTGAAATGTGCCTGGGGAATAATGGCGCCTTGAAGAATGCGAATAAGTTCCTCGGCGCGTTGTGCCTGTGCGATATTGTCCTTGACCCGGAACAACAGTTCCTGCCTGATCTTCTGCAAATCGTCCTTGCTGGCCTCCCGTCCGGCCACAGCCTCTTTCACCCCTTGCCGTTGTTTGGTGGCAAAATAGAGCGGCACTTCCACATTTAGCATGACCTGATAACCGTTGAGCCCAGTCGGTTCTTCACGGATGCCGCTGGCGCTGAGTTCAAAATTGGGTAAATATTCCCGCTTTGCCAGATCGATTGTTTTATCGCCGCGTTCCACGCCCTTTATTTGGGTGGTAAGTAGCGGCGCCGTGGTGCCGACCAATACTTCCAACTGTTCCTGGCTGTGTTGCAACGGCATTATCGCGATTTCTTCCGGGATTCCCAACGGACTATAGGGATGGCGATTCAAGAGCCGGTTAATGTCTGCCGACAGCGATTGCTTGCGTTGTTCTAAACTGGCCAGCCGCGCGATCAGCCGCGAAATTTCCGTCTGTGCCCGATAGACATCCTGTTGCGCGCCCTTTCCTACCTCATAGTATGCCTTGGCGGTTTCCTCGAACTGAACCAGCAGGCGCTTGTTTTTCTCTACAATAGCTATCGATTTGACAATAAAATGGAGATCGTAATAGGCCTCTTTGAGGGCGGCGACCAGTCCAAGCCGGGTCGCCAGATAGCTTTGTTCCAGCATTTCGGCTTCACTGGACGCGATTTCACCTTTGAGCCCGAGTTTGCCAGGAAACGGAATCGCCTGACTGACTCCAGCCATCGTTTCCCGTTTTTCCAATTCCCTGTGACTCCAGAGAAGTTTAGGATCGGGGAGGGTCTGGACCTGGGGAATTCTGGCCTGAGCAGATACCCAGCGTTGTTCAGCCGCCTTGATTTCAGGGTTTTGATCCAACGCCTCCTGGATCAGTTGCGCCAATGGCAAAACGGGCTCAACGTTATTGTCAGCGGCGAGCATCGAAGCAGGCCACAACAGGCTAGCCCATAGCAAGGCGGATTTCATGATATTTCTCCTGAGCCGTTCATTTGAACTGGTTTACAAAAATGACCAAGGTCGAAGTACTTGCCCTTGCGTCGTTTATTTTGCTCATACCGGGCGAGCCGATTTTTTGCTTCATTTGGCAGAAAGCCCTGCTCCAAATCGTTTTCAATACGGCTTGCGGCTTCGATAATCGATAGTTGTACCATGCGTTCATAGAGGTGCTCCTCGGCAACGGCTCCCTGCGTTGGCTAGAGCCGCTTACTGTTAGTGCTCTACCTTCCACCATAACCCACAGGGATTTGGGGATGCAGACTTTGCATGGAGCAAAATATCTGCCCATGCAGTCCCATTAACAGAAAATCGGCAATGCCAACTTGTATTAAACGTTTGATTTTTCATTATTGTGGCCTGCAGTTTCCGGCAGACGGCAAAATCCTTGTGCAGGAAAATCCAGGGCGCTGTTAAATTTGCTGGATAAATTCTGGAAGGCAATGAGCCCGGTGAGTTCGACTATTTCACCCTCGTTAAAGTATTCATACAGGCGCCGAGACAAATCGTCATCAACCCGCCGATCGGTATACGTCACAGCCTCGACATAGTCCAGAACAAGCCTTTCCTTGTTATCGAACAACCCGCTTTCTTGCCATCGAGCAAGAGCCTCCACCTTGTTCATGGAGCCCGTTCTTTTTGCCAACACGGCGGAGTTAATATCAATACAAAAACGGCAGCCGTTTATTTGCGATACCCTTACCGTAATCAATGATCGCAGAACTGGATCTATAGGGCTGCTTTTTCTATCCAGCACCCCATAGAGTATAGCTATTGCTGCAAATAACCGGGGGACTCTGGCCCAAATCAAAGCAGGCTTAAGGACTTGTCCATATTTCCTTTTTTGATTCCAAAAGAATGGACGAAGGTAGCAGGGATAACTAACAATGGGCTTTTCTGTGACTCTCATATCATAATCCAAGCAGATAGTTAACATCCGGACTCATCCTAAGACGGTACGGGCAGTGGCTTGTATAAAGCGTTACATCTGACGATGCAGCTTTGCCATACTCAAGTTTTCTTCAACGGCTTTTTCATAGACGTTAATCAGCCACTGGCAATGGTCTTTAAAACTTTGCGCCTGTTTACCGTAGAGATAGCTTTTTGACTGATACTGGCTAAGCAGTTTCTTGTGCTGCTCAACTTTAAGCTGCATGACTTTCGCCGCTTCCTCATAGTGTTGCGCCAGTGCCTCATGATCGGCTTTGGTTTTTGCGTTGTGCACGGCTTGATTCATATCCATCGGATGCGGGCTAAAATTTGCACATGCGGACAACAAACCAATAGCCAAAAGCAGGATAATCAGTAATTTAGTTTTCATGAGTTTTCTCCAAAATAATTCAAATAGTTAAAATGACATCGCTCATCATCCGCCATTTAGATTGTGAATCGTGGAAAGAATGCCGGTACACGATCTGCATATTTTGAATATTTCTCCCCAAATTCAGCATAGGCTTCTCTCTCTTCGGTTCGGGCCAGTCGGACGTACATGTAGAGCAAAATCGGAAACATCGCCACTGTCACGATGGTCGGCCATTGCAGCAGGAATCCGAACATGATCATCACGAACCCGGCGTACTGCGGATGCCGGATTTTTGCGTAGGGTCCGGTGGTGGCCAATGTATGCTGGCGTTGCGCTCGGTACAGCACCCGCCATGCGCTGGATAACAGAAAGAACCCGGCAACGATCAGAACGCTGCTGATCAAGTGAAAGGGTCCGAAGTGCGGGTTGCCGCGCCAGCCGAACAGGTCTTCCAGCAGATGGCCGGCATCATGCGAAAGCGGATCGATGCCGGGAATGCGTTTGGTGAGCCAGCCGGAAAGCAGGTAAATGGTAAGTGGAAAGCCGTACATCTCGGTGAACAGTGCCACGATGAAGGCGGAGAAGGCACCGAAAGAGCGCCAGTCGCGCTTGCTTTGCGGCTTGGCGAAGCTGAAGGCGAAAATGATGAATACCAGCGAATTGATGATGACCAGCGACCAGAGTCCATAAGCCGGAGATGGGGCGATCATTTCCTGTCTCCTTCGATTGTGTCTTGGTTGTGGACATGATGGCCATGGTCGCCGTGGCCGTGATGCATGAACAGATGCATCAGTGGACAGGCCAGCAGGAACAGGTAAGGCAGGATGCCCAGCACATGGGCGCGATGCTCTGTGAACAGCAGGAATACGGCAATTAAAAGAAACCCGTAAAACACCCACCTGCCCTTAGCGATGTGGTGCGTCTCGTGCTCATCGGTCATGATGCTCTCCTTTTTTATCTGATTAATCAAAGGCAAACACTCGGCTTTTCTGGGGGGCTCCAAGAGTTTGACAATTCCGGGAATCATCGTGGGTCTCCCAAAATGAGAACCGCCAAAAGTTCAATAGATGAGGAAATTCACGATGAATTCACCAAAGTTTTATATCATACAAAATGGGAGCGTAAGGTCTGTAGTGGCGACGCTGTACGCGGAAAAGCCCGCGACGGCGAGGGACAAGGATGAGCAATCACACTTTTCATGAATTTTCTCTTAGGTTTAGTGTCTGGCAAAAACGCGGGTGCTGCCGTCCGCCTGGACAAGCAAGGTTTCATACGGAACGGGCTTGGCGGTTTCCATGCCCGGAGAACCGGGCGGCATGGAGGGAACGGCCAAGCCGAGAGCTTGGGGTTTTTCCTTGAGCAGGCGCTGGATGTCGGCGGCGGGAACATGGCCTTCGATGACGTAGTCGCCGACCCGGGCGGTGTGGCAGGAACCCAGGCGATCGGGCATGCCCAGTTTTTTCCGCGCTGCGGGGATGTCGTTAATCTCGCGGGTGCTTACCAGAAAACCGTTCTGTTGTAGGTGCTCAATCCATTTTCCGCAGCAACCGCAAGAGGGGCTCTTGAACACTTCTACCTGCGTCGCAGCTTGCGCCCAAGCGGTGCCGGTGCTGACGAGGAAGACTAACAGTAAGGAGTGAAGATGTGGTTTCAGATCTGATTTCATGACTGTTTCCAGGGCAATTTAAATGTGGGCAATCTAAACGGTTGTTCCTTACGAGAGGATGGCCTAGACATTACATTTCCGTAATCTTCGGTGATATGCTCAGTGCATGTGGGAATGCGGTGTCGTGCCGTGAGGCTGTTCGGGTCGGAATTGCTTACCTTTTCGGATCCGTGCTCCTCCTGACCACTGTGGGTATGCCCACCTTGACTTCTATCTTATCCCTATACGGTTTTTGCAATTTTTTCATTATTTAGTGGTTGTCGCCAAACTTACAAATAGCATCGCAATGCTCGCGAAATTCTGAAAATAAGATATATTCGATTGGGGGTGATTTGCTTGCTGGAAGGCAGTGAGAGCTGTAAAACTACATCCTTTTACCAACTATCGGGCACCACCAAATATAAAGTTTCATTTCCGGTAGCAATGGAATAAGAAAGGTCGGTCAGTCGTAAAATTCCTGAATAAATCGAGACGGTTCGGTTAAATGAAATTGCTGGACTATCCAGCAGTAGAGTCGTTACACTGGCGCACTCTACAAAATTTCATCTACAATAATGAAGATTAGTTAGATTCGGGCAATATGATGCAACACCGCTTCGCCACCATTCTATTAGTGCTCATGGCTATCATGCCTGTAGTGGTGGCGTTTGCTCATTATTCTGTACTTGCCAGCCAGTTATCGGTTGCGCAAATGGTTGTCGCCGCCGATGATATGGACGATGGAGGGGGCTTGGCATCCAAACATGCCGATCATTGCCAATCCGCCACGGCCAAACCTCACTTGGCTAGTTGTAGCTTTCATGTTTGCGTTGATTGTGCAATCACCACGTCTTTTGGATTTTTTCCTATTCATGGGGCGCTAGTCACTATAGCTCTGAGGAAATACCTACCTCTGTTTCGTTGCTGGTTCCCCCCGATATAAAACCGCCGATTATTACCCTCTAAGCCGTTCAACGGCGGTGTTTTACTGTAAATAACAACCACCGCCATTAAGACGACCAACATTGGCTGGCTTTAGGCCGTTGGTTGGTCGTCATTGTTACGACCTTATGAGGACGATCATGACATCCTTTTTTTGTTTAAAGCGTCTGCTGATGGCGACGCTGTTTTTCGTCTGTAGCATTGCCGCCGCTGCGGAGCAGTCGCTATTAACGGTTGAGGCGGCCACTCAAAAAGTCGCTCAGGACAATCCCGACCTGGCGCAAATGCTGGCTCGCGCCAAGGCGATGGCCGCCATTCCATCACAAGAGGGCAGCCTGCCCGATCCGCAAATCAGTTTCAATGCCATGAGCCTGCCGACCAATAGTTTCAGCACCCGGCCGGAAGACATGACACAGATTGGTTTCGGGCTTTCCCAGGCCATTCCCTTTCCCGGCAAACTGGCGCTACGCGAGCAGGCGGCGATGTATGAAGCGGAAGCCGCCACACTGACTGCCGATGAACTGCGCCTGCGCCTGTTGAGCGATGTCAAAACCCTGTGGTGGCAGGTTTTTTATCTGGATCGAACCCTGGAGATTGTGAACAACAATCACACCTTATTGCAGCAGTTCGTCGACATCGCCAGAAGCAAATACGAAGTCGGCGAAGGCTTGCAGCAGGACGTATTGCTGGCCCAGCTGGAGTTATCCAAATTGCTCGATCAAAAAATCACGCTGACCGGGATGCGGCGCGGCACCGTTGCCAAGCTCAACGCCTTGCTGGATCAACCCGCCAACAACTCCGTGCAATTACCTGCCACAATTTCAATACAGCTGCCGGAAATCAGGCAGGATGACCGCCTGTATCAGCAAGCGGAAAGCTCTAGGCCACTGCTGGAAAGCGAGCGGCGTGGCATTAACGCCGCGCAATCCAAGCTGGAACTGGCTCAAAAAGACGTATTGCCCGATTTCAATGTCGAAGCGGCGTATGGCGCTCGCGATAACATGCCGGACGGTACCCGGCGTTCCGATCTGCTGAGTCTGGGCGTCGGCATGAACGTACCGATTTTTGCCGGCAGCAAGCAGAACAAGATGATAGACCAGCGCACCAGCGAGCTGATGCAACAACGCTATGCGCTGCAAGATCGATGGAACACGGTTCGTGCTGAAATTACCCAAAGCCACAGCGATTACCAGCGGGCCAAACAGCAATTCGTATTGTTCGATACCGGCATCATCCCGCAGGCCCGGCAAACCGTGGCCTCCATGCTGGCCGGCTATCAGGTCAACAAGGTCGATTTTCTGAATCTGGTGCGTAGCCAGATCACCTTGTTCGAATACGAAACCCAATACTGGAAAGCCTTTACGGAAGCCCAACAAGCACTGGCGCAACTCTGCGCGAATGTGGGCGAGGACGACATTTATGAATAAGCAATTGTTATTAACCGCCACAGTGACCTTGGGGATAGGCTTGGCGGGCGGTTATTGGCTGGCTCAGCAACCTAAACAGGAATCGGTTGTTCAACCGGCAGAGGGCAGGAAGCCTTTGTTTTATCGAAGCCCCATGAATCCATCGGCGACTTCCCCTGTGCCAACCAAGGATGAAATGGGCATGGCTTATGAGCCGGTTTATGCCGACGATAATGTGCCTAAGCAACCCAAAATCCTGTTTTACCGTAATCCCATGAATCCCTCGGTCACCTCGCCGGTGCCGGCCAAAGACAATATGGGCATGGATTATCTGCCCATGTATGCGGAAGATGAGCATAAAGCCGACGACTCGGCCGGTACCGTTAGAATCGATGCCGCCACGGTCCAAAACATCGGCGTGCGAACCTCGTTTGCCAAACAAACCTTGCTATCGCATGTGGTCCGAGCCGTTGGCCGGGTAGCCTATGATGAAGAGCATATTGTCCGCCTGCATCCCAAAACCGAAGGCTGGATCGAAACCTTGCGTGCCGATAAGACTGGGCAAAGGGTCAGGAAGAATGAAGAGCTGCTGAGTATTTACTCCCCACAACTGGTGGCCAGCCAACAGGAATATGTGCTGGCGTTAAACAATCTTAAAGTGTTGGAAAAAAGCCCGATCGAAGACATTCGCCGTGGCGCGGAAGAACTGGTCAAAAGCTCCCGCGAACGCTTGAATCTGTTGGATGTGCCGGCCCATCAACTACACGACCTGACGGATAGCCAATCCATCAAAAAGAGCCTGCATATTCATACCCCGGCGGACGGCATCGTCATCAATATCGGTGCTCGCGAAGGCCAATACGTGACGCCGGAAACAGAGCTGTACATGATCGCCGATCTATCCACGGTCTGGGTCTATGCCGAAATTTATGAGTACGAACTGCCCTGGGTGAAGGAAGGCGACCCGGTTCACATGCGCTTGGCCGGTGTGCCGGGCCGGACGTTCAGAGGCCGCCTGGCGTTTATCTATCCCTATGCCGAAGCCAAGACCCGGACCATTAAAGTGCGTCTGGTATTTGATAATGCCGACTTATTGTTAAAACCCGATATGTTTGCCGAAGTCACTATCCATGCCGGCAAACAACTGGATGCGGTGGTGATACCTTCCGAAGCCGTTATCCGTTCCGGCGCGCAAACCCAGGTGTTGGTGGTGCGCGGTCCCGGTAAATTCGAGCCGCGTCAGGTGACGACGGGTTTGTCGTCCAATGACGACATTGCCATTATTGATGGCTTAGCTGCGGGTGAGGAAGTGGTCACCTTGGCGCAATTCCTGATCGACTCCGAATCCAAGCTGAACGAAGCCACCTCTAAGATGACGGAACCTTCGGCACCGCAACAGCCGGCAACCAAGTCGTTGTCCGTTGTCCGTTGAGCAGGGAGCGCACCGACATGACTGATTTCATCATCAATAGCGTTTTAAAAGATCGCTTCATGGTATTGCTGGGGGCAATTATCCTGGCCATCGGCGGGATTTGGTCGTTTAAGAATATGCCATTGGACGCGATACCGGACCTGTCCGACGTGCAGGTGATTATCTTCACCGACTATGCCGACCAATCGCCGCAGGTGGTCGAAAATCAGGTCACCTATCCCTTGACCACCGCCATGCTGGCCGTGCCGCATGCCAAGGTGGTGCGCGGTTATTCCTTCTTCGGCTTGTCGTTTGTTTATGTGATTTTCGAAGACGGCACCGACATCTATTGGGCGCGGTCGCGGGTGCTGGAATATCTCAACTATGTGAAAAATCGTTTGCCGCAAGGCGTCACGCCGGCGCTCGGTCCCGATGCCACCGGTGTCGGCTGGATTTACGAATATGCCTTGGTGGACAAGACCGGCAAGCACGACCTGGCGCAACTGCGTTCGATTCAAGACTGGTATCTGCGTTATCCCTTGCAGACCGTGCCTGGTGTGTCTGAGGTCGCTTCGGTTGGTGGCTACGTTAAACAATACCAGGTGGAAGTCGACCCCAACGCGCTGCAAGCCTATGACATTGCCTTATCCACGGTGATGATGGCCATCAAGCGCTCCAACAACGATGTTGGTGGGCGTCTGCTGGAAGTGGGTGAAACCGAATACATGGTCAGGGGGCTGGGTTACATCAAATCCATCGCCGATCTGAATACCATACCGGTGGGCGTCGATGCCAACGGTACGCCGATACGGTTACAGGATGTGGCTCATATTCAAATTGGCCCCGAGCTGCGCCGAGGCGTCACCGAACTCAACGGCGAAGGCGAAGTAGCCGGCGGCGTGGTGATCATGCGTTTCGGTGAA
>Ga0123388_1008666_pt1 | contig 40563 bp, 31 predicted proteins | sample T0HHNO3metaT_FD_89916 | JGI IMG/M metagenome (GOLD analysis project Ga0123388, IMG submission 89916) | Methane-oxidizing artificial microbial communities from Washington, USA to study methane cycling - T0-HHNO3 metaT (Metagenome... | ecosystem: Engineered > Modeled > Simulated communities...
AATCTCAACCACCATTAAATCGCCTGGCTCCGCACCTTCAACACCAATCGGGCCGCTTAGATAATGCACTTGCGTTAAATCGACATCACGTACATCGTTGGCGCTGTCGTTATTGCCAATCTGGCCGCCAGTCCAATCCATACATTCCACGCGGAATTCGTCGCCCGGTTTTACCATGGCAATCATGGGTAAATCTGGGTGCCAACGGTTATGAATCTGGCCGTCTTGTTCCCAAGGTTTTTTGTCTAAATCTAACTTAACTAATGTTTTCATTTGTTTCCTCCAACTTAAATTCAGTGACATTCAAAAATTACAATCAACAGTAAGTTTCCTCACTCTTTAAAAACCGCTGTGTTTAAGGTCTTTAAAGTATTTCAAAGAAGACTCGTGGTTAATAATTCAATGAGTTTTTCTATATGCTTAGATTAGTGATGCAGAGGGATGATTGAAATACGTCAAAGTGCGTAGTTGATTGTTGCGATTTAATGCTTGAACTGTGTTAATTTCAGCATAAATATTTATTCATAAGGTAGCAAAATGCATCTAGAAAATAGCCCAGCAAAAACCACGCTAAAACTTTCAAAAAGGCCTAAAAACGCCCGTATTTATTTACTTGCATTTATTTCATGCTGCTCAATTTTTGAAGCGACAGCAGCTGACTGGACGTCAATCAGTAAGACAAAACAAGATGAAGTTCTGGTGGATATGGACTCTTATAATGAGTCTGCAGGTATTCCTTATATCAGCACAAAAACGCTATTTGTAAAGCCGCAAAACTACCGCAAAAATGCGCTTAAATTTAGTTACAAAGAAAGCCATTCCACCACCCAATTTAATTGCGCGCTGCACACGTTTAAAACTAACGCTACGCAGTTTTTTGATGCGAATAAAAAATTGGTAGGCAGCGAAAAAGGCGACGATTCTTTTAAACCAATTACCGCAGGCTCAAAAGATGCTTCACTTGAAAGCCTTGTTTGCCAAGTGCATAAAATGGTTGGCGGAAATTAACTACTTAAAAAGTTAACCAATTAAATGGGTTAACTTTTTAAGTAGTACAAACACTAAAGCCCAAACGTTAATTTGGGCTTTAGCTGTGGTTAAAACTGACTTACGCTAAGAATTAGAACTGGAATTGCAATGCGACATTGATTGCGTTGATAGAATCAGCATCCGACACTTTTGTTTTTGAAATAGCTGCTGTGATCAAAGCGTTGTACGGCTCAATAATATAGTTAGTACCAATCTCATATTTCTTTGTTTCGCCATTTACAAATGCTGTGGTAGTCGCATCTGAATCAAACTTTTGATAGCGCGCAAATGGCATAAATTGACCCCAACCAGCTTTTGCATTAAACAAATATGCTACGCCAGCTGAGTAGGCCTTACCTTGTTCACTTAAGAAAATGTCGTCTGTGTCGTAATCATAATAAGCCGCTTCTGCTGAGAATGTACCTGGTCCTACATTTTTCTTCTCTAGCAAAAAGTCTACGCTGTAAGAAGTGTAATCACCTGCAATACCTGGCACTGCAACCACGCCATCTTTTTTGCTGCGGCCTGCAATACCTATGGCTAAAATATCTTTCGCACCGAAGTAGTTACCCGTGCCGTAATAACCCGGTTCAGCATCCCAAAAGTCATATTGCAATCGGCCTGCATACATTAACTTGTCTTTAGTACCTTGTGTTTCTGATAACGCAGTAATGCCCGGGCTAAATCTAAAAATATTATCGCCTTCAAACGCACCGAATGAGTAGGCTAATTTGCTATCAAACGCGCTACCAACAAGCGCAACACCTTCATCACGGCCAATAATACCGCCGTTCCAGCCGTAGCGAGAGGCGATATTAGACCAATAACCACCGCCCATTGAGTAATAAGGACCCGCCATATTGGCACGATCACTCGGGGATAAGAAGCGACCTGCCCAAATGGCGATATCATCTGTTAATTGAAACTGTACATTGGCATCAATTATTTCAATGTTACCGCCCGCGCCACCACCTGATTTTTCAGTATTTAACATACCTTTAATATATTTGTTCATTGAACCAGAAATGTAGATACGCGCACTGTCCAAAGAGAAATCGTTTGAGCGATCACTACCATTTGCAGCGCCATCTTCTACACTGCTATAACTACCAATTGCCCCGAAACCAACACTGATGTATTTATCTTCACCAAATGTAATGGTTCCAGCCGCTTGTGCTTGAATCGCTGAAATACTCAATGTTGCTAATACTGCTGATGTGAGTAGACTTTTTTTCAAAATTAAATTCATTTCTATGCCCCTATAGATTGATAACAGTTGTAAATACTTAATAGCTAGCGCATCCAGCATTTCAGATGCATTTGTCATGTGGCTAGATTAGCGATAGCAAAGGGCGAGTTAAATACGTCATATTGCGTAGTCAATTCTAGGGAGATTAGTCGTATATTGTAGTCACTTTAAATTGACGTTTTTACGTAGAAAATTGGGTGTATTAAGATGTTAACTATCAGAAAAATGTTATGGCTGATGGCCATCACAATCGTGCTGACTGCTTGTGGTGAATTCTCATATAAACGCGGCGCAAACGTTGCCCAGCTTGAAAACACCAGACAATCGTGCCAAGCAAAAGGTAGCGCTGAAGCGATTGAAAAATGTATGGAAGACAACGGCTGGACGATTCAGCAATTAGATTCTTTTGAAATATTCACCGAAGCAGAACCAAAAATCGATGAACAAAATGAAGTTGTAGCAGCTGAAAATACCAGCGAGTTAACCATTGAAAATGCGCAAAAAATTGGTGCGCCTCAAGCAGTTGTTGTAGATAAACAACAAACATCTACTAAAACAAATGCAAAACCCAAAACAAAAGTCGCACCGTCTAATCCATTAGATACCTATGTAGTCAGTTCTTGGTGGAAATCGGGCGTAAAACCAGATGCGTTTCAAGTTGACAGCGATAGTTGTGTTGAAAAATTAGGTGAAGCGCATAAACCGATAGGCAAAACCCAAACGGTCACGGTTGGCTTTATCAGTTGCATGAATGAAAAAGGCTGGAAAGCGCTGAAAAAATTGCATTAAAATTGGATGCCAAATAAATACTCCACGATTTTTAACGCATTTAAATTAACGGAGTTAACACTGATAATTAATCAGAAAAATTAATCGCGTAAAAGTCATTTTCTGCAGCGCTTGTATCTAACCTCAAGCTCGACTCTGCTCGCCACATAACACCTCTGCACAAAATTTTGTTAAGCTTGTCTGATGCTGAATAAAATTAAAAAAATCTTTATTAACACGCCAACAAAAATCATTGCTGGTCTGTTTATTTTTTATATTTTATTCAGTTACTTTGCGATTAATCCGCTTGCCAAGCGTATCGTACCTTGGTTTGCTGAGAACAAATTAGTCAGCCACGCCAGTGTGCAAAAGGTAGCTTTTGATCCATTTCGTTTAAAAACCACCATAGAACAATTTAAGCTGACAGAAAATAATGGTGCGCCGTTATTCGGTTTTGAAAAGTTGGTGGTGGATTTTGAAGTAAGCGGTTTGTTGGATTGGGCATGGAAATTTAAAGAAATCAGCATAACTGCACCGCAGGCAAATATTGCGATTTCACCCAAAGGAAAGCTTAATTGGGCCGATTTAATCGCAAAGTTGAATGAAGATAAATCGCCGCCAAGCAAGACTATTCCGCGTGTCGTGATTGGGCTTTTATCTGTTAAGCAGTCAAATGTTCAGTATATCGATGCGAATCGTGACACGCCTTTTAAAGCGGAACTAGCACCGCTGAGCTTTGAATTAGAACGTTTTTCTACGCTGCCAAAAGACCGCGGCGATTATTTGATTGCGGCAAAATTACCTGCGCAAGGCGGTTCGCTTAAGTGGAAAGGTGATATCGGCGTCAATCCTGTTGCTTCCAAAGGCTTTATCGCTTTTGACCATCTTCAACTAGTTAACCTAGTGAATATTGTCAAAAATGTCGATTTGCCATTTAGGCCATCTGATGGCGATATTCAGGCCAGTTTTTCTTATGATTTTTCACTGCCCAATGACAAACCCAAAATAACCTTGCAAAACATCGCGCTAACACTGAATGATTTAGCGGGAAAAGTGATGCCTGCTGTTGAGTTGTCGCTAAAACAGGCCAGCGCCAAGTTGCCACTTTTAGATTTTGCTATGCCAGCTAATCCACAAGATAAGCCACAACTTAACTTTAAAAATTTGAATATTAAATTTACCGACTTAAGTCTAAAACAAGGCCAAGAAAATAATCAGGCGAATAGTAAAGTCGCCTTGTTAACGCTGCCGCAAATAGATATTAATCAGGTAGATTTTGATTTGGCTGCAAGAAACGTAAACGTTGCGCAGATTTTGTTAGCACGCGGCGCAATCAGTGCGAACAGAAACCAAGCTGGCGTCGTTAATTGGCAACAGGCGTTTGTAAACAATGATGTGAGCGTCCAACAAAACCCGGCTATTCAAGAGGATAAAAACGCAGATTCAGTAGAAAAACCGTTCAGCGTAAATATTGCGGATTTTCAGCTTCAACACTGGCTTGCCACGTATGAAGACCATGGTTTTGTACATCCACTTAACGTTGATATCGCAGATATCAATCTTGGATTTGCGTTCGCAATGCCAGAAGGCAATATAGCAATCCATCAGCTACAAAGTAACATCAATGGCTTGTCAGCAAAATCTGCTTTATATAAAACACCGATTGTGACGCTGGATAAATTGGATCTTAACCAAGCAGATATTAGCTTAGCAAACCAAAAAGTGGATGTGGAATCAATTCAGTTATCTGGGTTAAAAACACAAGTGCTTAAAGAAGCGAATAAACCGCTTAATTGGCAATCAATTTTAGAAACTGTGCCAAATAAATCTGCTAAAACCCAAACGGTTTCAAACAATAAATCCGCAAGTAAACAAGATAAAAAACCTGACTGGGATTTATCGCTAAAAAAACTGGCTTTGGATAATGCCAACTTGCATTTTGAAGACCATAGTTTAAAAACGCCAGTGATACTGGATGTTGAAAAAGTGGCTATTGAGTTGCGCGATGCTTCACTGGATCAATCGCGCAGTTTGCCAATAAAAGCTGCGTTTCACGTGAAACAAGGCGGCCAATTTACAGCGCAAGGCAAATTCACGCCGGCACCATTAAAAGCAGATTTAAATATTAAATTAACCCAGTTTGCACTTAAGCCTTTTGCGCCATATATTAGCCAGCTGGCCTTACTTAAACTGAATGATGGTAATGCAAATATTTCAGGTAAATTAGCGGTAAAACAAGCTAAAAACTTGGCTGTTTCGTTTGATGGTGGCTTTAGTGTAAACAAATTTTCTTTACTTGAAGAAGCCACCTCTGCGCCATTCTTGGGCTGGGAGCGCGTCAGCAGCGATAGTTTAAGCGTTTCGCTAGCGCCCGACCGTGTCCATTTGACTGAGTTGCAGGTGAAAAACCTAGTGAGTAAATTTATTATTCATGAAGACAAAAGCATGAATATCACGCGTATTTTACGCAATCAGCCCGCCTCTGCTGTATCGGTTACAAACGATTCAGCCAAGCAAAATTTAACTAATCAAGCCAGTGAAACTAACGCTTCAACAGTGTTAAATAATACAGATATTGCCAAGCCTGCAGTGCAAGTTGCGATTGTGGAGAAAACGCCTGAAACATCGCCAGTATCATCCACGAAAAATGCCAGTTCAACAGACGCTTTTCCAGTCAGTATTGATACCGTGCGCATTGAAAATGCCGAGTTGGAATTTGCCGATCTTTCTCTGATACCGCAATTTGGCGCACATATTAATTCACTCTCTGGCGTGATTAACGGTGTATCGACCAGCCCGACTGCCATTGCACAAGCGGAGTTGGATGGAAAGGTAGATGATTATGGATCTGCGCGTATTCGTGGTTCGTTACAACCTTTTCAGGCGACTAACTTTACTGACCTTAAATTAAGCTTTAAGAATCTAGAAATGAATCGTCTAACACCCTATTCTGGTAAATTTGCTGGCAGGCGTATTGATTCTGGCAAGTTGTCTGTAGATTTAGAATACAAAATCAAGCAACGCCAACTAGCGGGAGAAAATAAATTTATCCTGAATAAATTAAAGCTAGGTGAAAAAGTAGACAGCGCAGAAGCTGCCAATTTACCGCTAGATTTAGCCATCGCTATTTTGGAAGATAGCGACGGAATCATTGATTTGGATCTGCCAATTTCTGGCAGCTTGGATGACCCACAATTTAGCTATGGCAAAATTGTGTGGAAAGCGATTAAAAACGTGTTGACCAAAATAATCACATCGCCTTTCCGCGCGCTGGGTAAACTGTTTGGCGCAGATGCAGACAAACTAGAGGCCATTTCATTTGATGCAGGTAGCGCAACACTGGCACCACCAGAGCAGGAAAAATTAAAAACCATTCAACAGGCTTTAAGTAAGCGCCAAGGACTCGCGCTTGGCATTATCCCAAGCTATGACAGTGCCGGGGATTCACGCGCACTGCAAGAAACGTTGCTTCGTCGCAAAGTTGCACAGGAAATGGGCTTAAAGTTGGACGATGGTCAAAAACCTGGTCCAATTGATTTAACGAATCCTAAAACGCAAAAAGCGGTGGACGCGTTGTACGATACTTTGACTAAAAAGAGCTTGTTGAAAAAACTAGCCGCTAAATTAGAAAAGCCTGAAGAAGGACATTATGAAGAGGCTTTAGAAAAGCTGACTGCCAGCATAGTGATTACCGAGTCCGAGCTCCAAGCGCTGGCAAAATCGCGTGGTGATGCGATACAAAAAGGTTTATTAGATGCAGGTATTCCAGCTGAACGGCTGCATATTGATGCGCCGACTAAAGTTACAGCAGATGCAAAAGCGATTAATACTAAACTAACATTGGATGTTGCCGCTAAAAACAATCATGCTGAACCAGTTACGCCAGCTACCACTCCATCATCCACCGAAAAAGTTGAATAAACTCATGCACTAATTGCATAAGATGATTGATTAACACAGACTTAACACTTTTTTTGCTCTAATTTATTCAATATCCCAATATGGTTCTGCGCCAAAACGCTCTATCAAAAAATCAATCAACACGCGAATTTTCAATGGCAAATTGCGCTTAGGCAAATACAACGCATACACATGTTGATAGACAGGAATATATTCTGACAATACGGATTTTAAGCGTTTAGCCTGAATATCTTTACCAATAATAAACGTGGGTAATAGGGCCAAACCAAATCCACCTAACACCACTTGCGATAACGCTTCATCATCATTGATGCGCAATCTGCCGGAAACAGGCACGGAGACTTCGCCGCCTGGCCCATTGAATCTCCATAGGCCTTTGTCGCCAGAATGGATGTAATCTAAACAATTGTGGCTGACTAAATCTTGCGGAACCAGTGGCGTACCAAACTCCTCAAAATAATCGGGTGTTGCGCATAGTTTGCGGCGAATGGGCGCTAATTTTCTGGCGATTAATGCTTGTGGTAAATCATGCGTAACGGTGATGACAACGTCATAACCTTCTTCCGCCAGATCAACGACTCGGTCGGTAATCGTCATATCGATATTCAACTCAGGATAACGGCGCATAAATTCACCGATCGCTGGCGCGATATGTAGCGTACCGAATGCAACTGAAACCGCGACTTTTAGCACGCCGCGCGGCTGCGCATTTAGGCTATCAATCATTTCTTGCGCTTCATCTGCCTCATAACTAATGCGCATGCAGTAATCAAAAAACGCTTTGCCAACCTCAGTCAAACTGAGATGACGCGTACTACGATTAAGCAAGCTGGCACCTAGCGCTTGTTCTAATTTCGCCACTGCTTTACTGACAGATGATCGGGAAACGCCAAGCTTTCTAGCTGCCGCAGAAAAGCTTTGTTCATTTACGACATCTGCAAAAATAATCATTAAATTCAAATCATACATAGGCTTAATTGTAGGCGTTATTTAAGTGTAATTAGCATCTTATTGTAGCGCTATAGGAAACAATTATGTTCATTTGAACGGACTAATTTAATCAACAGATTGGTATTACTATTCAACTTGCCTAATGAATGTGACTTATTTTTTAGGACTTATTACTTATGAGCAATGGATACAGTGATGAATATACCGATAGATATAACAACGGAACTTGAAAATCTAATCATTTCAGATACCGACTATGTTCAGCTATCTAAGCTTAACAATAATGGATTGTTGGGTTATGAATTTGGTCGCGCGATTGTCGTTCCAGCAAATAAAGTACCGCGAAACGTCATCAGAATGAATTCACGTGTTGTTTATTTAGATGAAAGTACGGGAATAAAACGAGACATAAAACTGGTTTTTCCAGAAGACGTAGATTTGAACACTGGAAAAATTTCTGTACTTTCGCCACTTGGCGCAGCGTTATTAGGGCTTAAAGAGAGGCAAACCTTTGATTGGCCAACCTCCAATGACCCTTTAAAACGATTAACAATTATGCGTGTAACAAAAATGAGTTATTGGGAGAATTTTATGATGAGCAAAGCGTTAAGTAGCACCAAAGTATTTGTCGGTTCTTATGTTTTTTTTATGATGCTCACCTATTATCTAGCACAATTAGGTGCACAATCGCCTTTTCTACAAGGTCTAGATGTTGCAGGCGCTAGCGTATATAACTTTCCATTTTTCTTACACTTAAGCGCGATGCTGATTCTTTTATGGATATGCTTTGTGAGAGGCGCAATCATCGGTGAAAGATGGCTTGTGTTGTTGCCAATGGTCGTATTTGCATTTGAATTGATACCAAAGCTCAGCACCATTCCTGTAGTTCCAACCATCTATCACTTGCTGGCAATTGTCGTTGGCGCGGCATGCCCGATTGTTTCAGCGTTGGATAAATCAACCACTTAGTGATGTTAAGTAGATTCAGCAATATTAAACAAATATAGTTTTTTGGTATTTTCCAATAACTGAATACAAATGAATGACGACTTTTCTCTATTGGCAAGATGACCTAAAGTAGTCATTCATGTTTTATATGCTTTATTAATTATCATTGTTTTCTAAGCGTTTCATCGACAAATACAACTGTTCCACTTTTTCACGCGCCCAAGGCGTTTTGCGTAAAAACTTAAGACTTGATTGAATACTTGGGTCGTTATTAAAGCAATTAACTGGTATTCGTTCAGCCAATCCATCCCATCCATAATGCTCAAACAATGCCGTCACTAGCACTTCTAAAGTTATGCCGTGTAAGGGATTATTGTGTTGTTTAGTATGTATAGTCATTCATTTCTGTCTGTATTTCGTTGTGCTATTTCAAATTACAGAAATATCAATCAAGCCTGCATGTCAGACTCTTCTAGGGTAGATATAAATCAATTAGCCAGCCAAGACCCTGTAAATATTGTTTCTAAGGTATTAACGCCATCAACTTTGCAAATACTTCGTGATGTGAGATAGATAGTTGGCTAACCATAGAGTTTAAATTGTTTTCGACTTATGCTGCGCAATTGTAAATTTCAATTATCAAAAATACTGTTGTACTATGCTTAGAATCTAAAAGTTGGCTGAAATTTAAAAGCCATCTAACCTAATAAGAATAATACAAATGAAAACAATCAACAGGCTTGTGCTTTGCCTTGCACTTTCTTTCTTAATTTTTCCCGTACTTACTATTGCTGCTGATATCAATCAGATAGACACCAATATACAAGAGCAAATCCGACAGCAAGAACGTCAACGTTTACTACGACAGCAGCAAGAGTTGAAGCCTAACGCGCGTGATTTTGGTGAGCACATTAAAGGTTTAGCACCTGTGGCAACTTTATTAAAGGGTGAAAATTGAAACAATCGCACTTAACCTGGCTAATATTAACTACTCTACTATCAGCCTGTTGTACGCTCGAATGCATAGCCCCGGTTGATCGTAATATCAAACCTTATGGTGCTCACTGGATCAAGGAAGGAATGACTAAGGAGAGTCGGTTGGACGACACGCTAGCATGCGGAAGTGGTAGAACTGAATACGTACTATTCTCTGATGAGAAAATTAACACCGCCAAACAATCGGAAGATCCTAATGACATCAAAGGATATTTGCGGTTAAGAGATTACTGGGGGCAGTGTATGCACAATAAGGGCTACGTCTATCTAGAGCATTGTGATACTCGATGCCAGTATCCGTGATAAGAATAATTGCTGCGTAACCATAAAGGAGCAGGTCACGACTGCAGAAAAATAATAGTGATCTGTTCCCTAGTTACAAAAAAATAAACTAGTACTATATTTTCTAAAGATACAAAGATACTTTTATGCGAGTGCTTATATTAGGGTCAGGTGTTGTGGGGGTTACCAGTGCGTATTATCTGGCAAAAAAAGGCTTTGATGTCACGGTAATCGATCGTCAGCCTAGCGTAGGCTTGGAAACCAGTTTTGCCAATGCGGGGCAAATCTCGCCTGGTTATTCAGCCCCTTGGGCCGCACCAGGGGTACCAGCCAAAGCGGCAAAATGGTTGTTTCAGCGCCACTCACCTCTTGCAGTAAAATCAGATGGCACGCTCTGGCAACTGCAATGGATATTTAAGCTTTTGCAAAACTGCACGGCACAACGTTATGACCTGAATAAAGAGCGCATGGTGCGTTTAGCAGAATATAGCCGCGATTGTTTAGATACCTTGCGTGGTGAGATTGGCATCAATTACGAAGCCCGAACACAAGGCACGCTGCAAGTATTTCGCACCATTAAACAGTTAGAGGCGGAAGCAAAAGATATAGTGGTATTAAGCCGACTAGGGGTGCCGTTCGAGCACCTTGACCCAGAGGGTTGTGTGCTGGTTGAGCCTGGATTGGCTGCAGTTAAAGATAAGTTATTAGGGGGTCTGCGTTTACCTAATGATGAAACAGGCGACTGCCAACTTTTTACGACGCAGCTAGCCATTAAAGCGCAGGCGCTTGGTGTTAAGTTTATTCAAAACGTAACGATTAATCAGTTAATCACTATTAACAATAAATTAAGCGGCGTAGAAATCAGCACTGAAAGTGGACAAGAAACGTTGCAAGCTGATCAATATGTAGTTGCACTCGGTAGCTACTCCCGTCAGTTATTGCTGGGTTTAGGGTTACAAATACCCGTGTACCCCGTTAAAGGTTATTCACTCACCGTACCAATTATTAACGATGCATTAGCGCCAGTTTCTACTGTCATGGATGAAACCTATAAAGTCGCGATTACGCGATTTGATAACCGCATTCGAGTCGGCGGCATGGCGGAATTAGCAGGCTTTGATCTGAGTTTGAATCCACGTCGCCGTGAAACTTTAGAGATGGTGTTAAACGGCTTATTTCCCAATGCTGGCGATACATCAAAAGCCAGTTTTTGGACAGGTTTGCGCCCAATGACGCCAGATGGCACGCCTATTATTGGTCGCGCTTCCAATCTACCCCAGCATGATAATCTATGGCTGAACACTGGCCACGGTACCTTAGGTTGGACAATGGCTTGCGGCTCTGGGCAATTATTGGCAGATTTGTTGGCTAACCAGCAGACCGCGATTCAAAGTGACGATTTTGCGCTCAATCGGTATAAGCATGGTCATGCTGCCTGAGGGAATAGCAGTAATAGACAGACCACGATCCATGATGAAATTACTCTAAATTATTAGCAATATTGTTGGCTTCACACAAAAAGTTAACACTTTTATTAGGTTAACTTTTAATACGAATATTTATTAATCACTCTTGCTGTTTCTCAGCAACATTCACATGGTCGCCGTTTTTAATTCCATCGGGCGGATTTTCTATTACACGATCAGTTGCCGCTATACCGGAATACAGTTCGATGGTTTTACCGAAATCATGCGCGATAGTAATTGTTTTAACGGTCACTTTGTTATCTGCATCTACAACAGCAACACGTAAACCTGTTTGGTCGAATATTAACGCACTGGCAGGTACGCTAAGTGCGGTCTTATTATTCGGCAAATCTAGGCTAACATTGGCATAACCGCCTGGCAATAATTCGCCAGCTGCGTTATCTACTGCTAACTGCATTAAAGTTGTGCCAGATGTAGCGTTAATCGAACCCGAGGTGGATGCTACCGTTGCAATATAGCTTTTATCTTGATGTTCTGGCACTGTGATTTTTGCTTTGGTGCCTTGTTTAATCGTGCCAACATAGTTTTGTGGCACGTTGACGTATAGGCGTAATTTGCGTGTATCCGAAATTTCAAATAATGGCAGATCGGTAGCGCTGCCGCCGGCATTAATCAGTGCACCAGTATCGGTATTACGCGCGGTAACTGAGCCAGCGAACGGCGCAACAATTCGCGTAAAACTTTTTAATGCAAGAATGCGGTTAACATTGGCTTGCGCGGCGTTTAGCATGCCTTGTTTACTTGTGTAATCACCTGTTTTTTCATCTACTTCCTGTTTGGAAATAGATTGCGTTAATAGCATTTCTTGCCAGCGTTTGGCAGTGGTTTCAGCCAAGCCAACATTCGCTTGAGCACTGGCTAAATCAGCTTTTGCCTGAAGTAATTGCTGGTCTAGATCCGGCGTTTCAATCTCGCCTAATAACTGCCCCGCTTTTACTTGCGTACCGATATCGACCTTCCAGCTTTTTAAGTACCCACTTACGCGCGCATATATTGGTGCGCGTGCGTAAGCTTCAAAACGGCCGGGCAAATCAAGCGTTGCACCTTCACCTGCGCCAGTTGGCAACCCTACACTCACTGTCGGCAACGCTTGTTTATCTGTCCACTCTTTAAGATTGGTATCATTATGGGCGCGTGTAGTCACGCCTAATGCAACGACAATGATGGCAATGATGGCAATGATTACCAGCACAATACCGCTGATGCGCAAGGTTTTGTTTGATAAGCCAGTGGCCTGATTATTAGTGGTTTGGTTACCAGAGGTTTTGTTATTAGACTGCATGAAATTCTCCAGTTGAATCGGGGTTAGATTGACTGTGGTCAGATTTTGTGTGACCAGATGGACCGTTATAGCGTCTATGTACGATGCTGAATACGACAGGAACGAAAAGCAGTGTGGCAATAGTGGCAAAAATCAAACCACCAATCACCGCGCGGCCTAAAGGCGCATTTTGTTCTCCGCCTTCACCTAAACCTAATGCCATAGGCGCCATACCAATAATCATGGCTAGTGCCGTCATTAATACTGGGCGGAAGCGTACAAATCCAGCATCAATCGCTGCAGCAGTGGCATCGCCCAATTGCTCTAGTCGTTCACGCGCAAAACTAATCACTAATACGCTATTTGCAGTTGCAACGCCCATGCACATAATCGCACCGGTTAGCGCTGGTACTGATAACGGCGTGTAGGTGGCGAACAGCATCCATACGATACCTGCCAATGCCGCTGGCAATGCTGAAATAATCACAAATGGATCGCTCCATGATTGGAAGTTAACCACAATTAATAGGTAAATTAATACGATTGCGCCCAGCAAGCCGTACAACAAACCAGAGAAAGCGTTATCCATGGTTTTTACTTGACCTAACAACGCAACCGTTGAACCTTTTGGTACTTGGTCGGCGGTATCTGCAATAATCTGACGAATATCTTTTGCCACAGCGCCTAAATCGCGATCTTGCGTGGTTGCATTGATTTGCACCATTGATTGAATATCATATTGGCTGACCACCGCGTTGCCCGTGCTACGCTTAAATGTTGCCAACGCACCTAATGTTTGTGGTGCGCCGCCTGCACTGCTAATGGGTAAATTGGCTAACGAATTTAAACTATCCAGCAGATATTGCGGTGTTTGTAACACGATAGGATAAGACACATTATTGACTGGATTCAGCCAAAAAGTAGGCGCAACCTGCGAACTACCTGCCAGATTGACAACCAAGCTGTTGGTGACATCTCTAGCACTAATACCTACCGCTTGTGAGCGCGTGCGATCAACATTGATATCAAATACAGGGCTTGTGCGCGATTGCTGAATACGCACATCGGCCACGCCAGGAACTAAGCGAATCTTAGTCAGCAATTTATTCGCGTAATCAAAATTATCGTCTAGTTTGCCGCCGCGTATTTGCAGATCAATAGGCGCTGGCGATCCGAAATTCAATATCTGGCTGACAATATCCGCAGGCGGGAACGAAAATACCGTGCCCGGGAATTGCTTAGGCAACACTTCGCGTAATTTACGCACATAATCCGCCGTTGGTGCGTGATCATGTGTAAGTGCAATCTGTATGTCGCCATCTTGCGCACCAATCAAGCCAGTATTGTTATAAGTCATATTAATACTACTGATCGGTATGCCGATATTATCGACAATCGTCACAATCTCTTTAGGCGGAATGACCTTTTTAATCGCTTCTTGAATCAGTGCAAAACGTGCAGCAGTATCTTCCACACGAGTGCCAACAGGCACACGCGCATGCATTAATATCTGCCCGCTATCGACGACCGGGAAAAAATTACGGCCCAAAAATGGAATCAGTAAGAATGACAACATGACCACCGCTAAAAAGCCGATGACAAAGATGCGGCGATGTGCAACGGCTAGCTCTAGTATATTTTTATAACCTGCACGAAAGCGTTCAAACCGTGCTTCAAAACCGCGCTGAAAATGCACAAGCGGATTTTTTGTCGGCGTCATTACTGTGCCGTGCTCGTCAGTATGCGGCGCGTGCTTTTGCAGTAAATAATTCGCCATTGTTGGCACTAGCGTACGTGACAAAATAAATGAACTCACCATGGCGAACATCACTGCTTCCGCCATCGGCACGAATAAGAAGCGTGATACACCTTCTAAAAAGAACATGGGTACGAATACGATACAAATACACAACAGCGACACAAAAGCTGGCGTGACGATTTGCGCTGCGCCATCTAAGATAGATTCTTCAACTTCTTTGCCTTGTTCTAAATGCCAGTTGATATTCTCAATCGTCACTGTGGCATCATCGACCAATATACCTACTGCAAGCGCCAAGCCACCCAAAGTCATAATATTGAGCGTTTCGCCAATTACAGAAAGGCCAATGATTGCACCTAAAATAGACAGCGGAATCGAAGTAGCAATGATGATGGTGGAACGCCAGCTACCTAAGAATAGCAATATCATTAAACTGGTCAGAGCGGCAGCTAGAATGCCTTCGTAAGCCACGCCACTGATTGCGGCACGGACAAATAGCGATTGATCGTTGATTGGCGTGGCGACCAAGTTTTCCGGCAGGCTAGGTTTGATTTCTATCAGCTTTTCTTTGATACCAGAAACGATATCCAGCGTAGAGATGGCGCCATTTTTAAGCACAGACATCAATACGGAACGATTGCCATCCACGTGCACGATATTGGTCTGTGGTGGATTGCCATCACGCACCTGCGCGACATCACGGATATAAACCGTTGCGCCATTAACCACTTTAACAGGCAGATTTCCTAAATCTTCAATTGCAGAGGCTGAGTTATTCAGGTTTAGTGTGTATTCAAAACTGCCTATTTTTTGTGTACCAACAGGCAATATTAAATTTTGTGCGGCCAGCGCGTTGGCCACATCTTGCGCAGAAAGCCCGCGCGCTTGAATGGCATCTGGATTCAAGTCTATTTGTACCTGACGACTTTTACCACCAAACGGGAATGGCACGCCTGCGCCAGGCACAGTCACCAAACGCACACGCACTGCGTTGAGGCCTAAATCCGCCAGATTTTGTTCAGACAAACCTTTACCTGATAAGGCGATTTGCAAAATTGGCACCGTAGAAGCGCTGTAGTTCAGAATCAATGGCGGTGTCGTACCAGTGGGCATTTGACGCGTAACGACTTGTGAAATAGCCGTTACCTGCGCATTTGCAGTGGCAATATTAACACCTGGCTGAAAGAAGATTTTAACAATACCGAAACCGGTGTATGAATTGGCTTCAATGTGCTCAATATCATTCACCGTAGTGGTGAGTACACGTTGATACAGTGTGGTAATGCGCCCAGCCATATCGTCGGCTGGCAAACCAGCGTATTGCCAAGCGACCGCAATGACTGGAATACGAATCTCAGGAAAAATATCGACAGGACTACGTAGCGCCGCCAAAGTGCCTGCGATGAGCATCAATAATGCCATGACCACAAAGGTGTACGGGCGCTTTAAAGCGATACTAACTACGTTGAACATATCAACCTTTTAAAAATATGGTTTAGGCAAACTGAGAATATCGATTAAAAATATAGGTTAATTAAATGACAGGCTAAATATCCACAGCCATTTAATAACACAAGTTTTTTGATCTTCAAGTCACACGTATAAGTATGATTTAACTTGAATTATTCAACTATATATTTCGGGAATTATCTTAAAGTTAAGCTGTTAAGTGACACAAAACTCGACACGAAGTTCGTAAAAAATTCGCAAAAAAAAATTTAGCTCTCATTCATCCGTTAACTGTATCGTAAACAGACAACGATGTAAATTTGTCTCAATTTTTAAATTTTGTTTTTACCAAAATTAAGTTTCTCGAACTCATCGGCAGGAATAGGTTTAGAAAATAAGTAACCTTGGCCAAAATCACAGCCTGCTGCTATCAATAAATCTTTTTGCTGTTGCGTTTCAATGCCTTCAGCGATTACTTTTTTGCCTAGCTTATGTGCCATGACGATAATCGCCTCACATAACACCATATCGCTAGAACCTGGATGGATATTAGAAGTGAATGACCTATCTATTTTTACATAATCAATATCGAATTTTCTTAAATAAGCCAGTGAGGAATAGCCCGTACCAAAATCATCGATTGATACCTGAATGCCGACTTTACTGTAACTTTCTAACTGAGTGATTACCGCATCACGCGCATCCAGCAATAGGCCTTCGGTAATCTCAATACAAATACTATTACCAGGCAATCCTAATGCTTGTAGATGTTTGACCCAATTCAGATGATATTTGAGATTAGCCCGAAACTGCACCGGCGAACGATTAACGCTAATTTGAAAATCTGGCTGATGCGCGCGCCATTTAATGACTTGTTGCACAGCCTCGGCAAATACCCAATCACCAATTTCAATGATCATGCCTGTATCTTCTGCAATGGGAATAAACTCAACTGGGCTAACCAAACCACGCAGCGGATGTTGCCAACGGATTAACGCTTCAGCTTTATGAATTTCGCCGGACGCGAGATTGACAATAGGCTGGTAATATAATCTAAACTGCTCTGCAGCCACTGCGCCGCGCAAATCGTTGCTTAAATGCATACGGATCAATGCAGCATCTTGCATGGATGAGGTGAAATAGTGATAGCGATTTCTACCTTGCTCTTTGGCTGCATACATTGCTTGATCTGCATTTTTAAGCAGTACATCTACCTCAGTACCATCCACTGGATAAACGCTGATGCCGATACTGGTAGTGATATACACAACTTCGCCGCCCAAGTGAAACGGCTCAGTAAATTTATCTAAGATATTTTGCGCAATTCGTTCCGTGCTAATTTGATTATTGAGATTATTCAATATCACGGTGAATTCATCGCCACCCATACGCGCAACAGTGTCGTCTTCTCTCACGCAATTGACTAGACGTTCCGCCACTTCTTTCAGCAACAAATCACCCATATCATGCCCGAGCGTATCGTTGATTTCTTTGAAGCGGTCTAAATCCAAATACATCAAAGTGACGAATTGGTTGTTGCGCTGAATCTTTTTAATCTCATGTTGAAAACGGTCTAGAAATAAAGTGCGGTTTGGCAGATTAGTCACTTGATCATAATGTGCCAGGCGAATCACTTGCGCTTCCGCTTTTTTTCTCTCAGTGATATCCGTATGGGTACCAATCATGCGTAAAGGCTTACCATCTGCGGCATAGCTGATTACCATGCCACGGCTTAGTGTCCATTTCCAGCTGCCATCTTTGCATTTAAGGCGAAATTCAGACACATAGATATCTCGTTCGCCTTTTAGATAAGCCTGCGTGTCTGCTAATTGATGCGCGGCGTCATCCTCATGCACAAGCCTGCGCCCTGCAGTGGCAGTTTCCTCAAGCTCATTATCAGTATAGCCGTAGATTTTTTTCCATCTAACTGAGCGGAACACTTCGTCCGTGACCAGATTCCAATCCCAAACACCATCCCCAGCACCTTCTAACGCGAATTTCCACCTATCTTCGCTAACATGCAAAGAAGCTTCAATATCGACATATTCTTGTATTGTTTTTCTTACCAAGAAATAAAGCAGAAAAGCTGTAAGCGTAATATATGCCCAGCCTTTATAAATACTGTATTGAGTGTATTGTTCTTGCGAAGAGACTAGCGCAAAAAGGATTTTATCGCTAAAAAATATCCAAAAAAGACCAAACAAAAAATAGATAACAAATATGCGTAAAGCAATTAAGTGCGGTGTAGATGAAGTTTTTTGCCAAAAACTTTTCACACTATTAATCCTTGACTAATGTTTAACGCACTATATTGGCTGTATATCATTAATTTTAAACTCAATTGTATTCAGTACGTTTATTCTAAAATAGTTTAAAACTAATGTGTAAATGAAGAGATGGTTGGGCGGGGATTAATCATTGAATGATTAATCCACTTCTAACAATTCATTCAGTTCTGAAATGGATATTGGTGGACTAAATAAGTAACCCTGAAAGTGCTCGCAGCCTTTATTTAACAATAACTCTAGCTGCTCTTTTGTTTCAACACCTTCAGCAATCACATTTAATTCTAAGCTTTTTGCCATCGCAATAATGGTCCGTACAATCGCTCTATCACTGCTATCGACAACTAGGTCGCGCACAAACGATTGGTCGATTTTCAACTGTACCAAAGGTAGTCTTTTAAGATACTGTAAGCACGAATAACCCGTGCCAAAATCATCCAAAGAAAACTGAATACCAACGTCATTTAATGCACTCATGGTGGCAATCGTTTCTTCAATGTTTTCAAGCAAAAAACTTTCCGTGAGTTCCAGTTTGAGCTGTAGTGGATTAATAGCATGACGTTTAATTGTTTCGGTCAGCTGGGTTACAAAAGCCGCTTGATGAAATTGCTTAGCACTGACATTGACAGAAAGTGTTAAATCACGCGTTTTTGCATTTTTTTGCCAAGTTTTTAGCTGTTCACAAGCCGTTTCTATGACCCATTGTCCGATAGGTAAAATTAAGCCCGTTTCTTCAGCAAGCGGAATAAACTCCGCTGGCGACATAAATCCACGCTCAGGATGTAACCAGCGAATAAGCGTTTCAGCACCTAATATGCGATTGTGACGATCCACTTGAATTTGATAGAACAGCTGAAATTGCTGATTTTCAAGCGCTTTTCTCAATTCGTGCTCTATGTCAACACGGCTGTTTACAGCCTCTTGCATCTGCGGATCAAAAAAGCGTAGTGTGTTGCGTCCTGCTTTTTTGGCTTGATACATGGCAATGTCCGCATGTTTCAATAACTCTTCCAAAGATTGATCATGGCCTTTAAAAATCACTACGCCAATACTTGCGGTGCTTTGGTATTCTTTTTCACCAAGTTGGTAAGGTTGTTTGAGTGATGCTAAAATCCTTTCACCAACAATCTCTGCTTGGGTCGCCGCAGTGGTGTCTTGGTTGCTTAAATCCTCGATTAATACCACGAATTCATCACCACCCAAACGTGCAACAGTGTCATCTCCATGTAGGCAAGTGGTTAGGCGTGCTGCAACTTGGCGTAATAGCGAGTCGCCAGCATCATGTCCATGTGAATCATTTAGTATCTTAAAGTTGTCTAAATCGAGAAATAACAGTGCGCCATCTTTGCCACTACGGGCGCTGGTTGCTAGTGCCAGCTTGAGTCGATCCAGTAAAAGCTGTCTATTGGGTAACTGCGTGAGAGAGTCGTAGAAAGCTAAATTCTCAATGATATATTCTGCTTTTTTGCGTTCGCTAATATCTTGAACGATAGCAATACCGCCCACCACATTTTCAAACGTGTCTAGAGAAGGTGCGCAAATCAACGATATCCAAATGTTCGCATCGCTGTAAGTTGCATTATAACGACCCTCGTAATGTCCAATTTCGCCTAACAATGCTCTTTCTAATGCGGGAAAAGCGAGTTGATCCTTAAGTGATTTTAAATTCACGCCTGCAATATTTTCTACTGAGTTTTCCAGAAGGTCAGCGAAGCGCTTATTACAAAATGTGATGATATATTGCGTATCGTAATGAAAAATACCCACTGGCGAATGGTTAAGTAGCAATCTATATCGTTCTTCACTAGACCTTACTGCCTCTTCACGCGCGGCCGCTTCAACATGTAACGTGATATTTTCGCGTATGTTACGGTTAATATGCCACGTGCTTGCAAGCATAAAGCCAAAATACAATAAGATTGCCACACCCATTGAAATCAATATGCCGTCTCCGATAACAAATAATCGAAGCATAACTGGCACAATAATTAAACATGCAAAGGTAATTGCGCAAACCAAATCTGCAGAAAACGCGATAATACCGCCCGCAGTTAAGCCTGCCAGCATAAAGATTAAAAATAATTGATGTTGTGGATAATCAGCGGGGAAAAGTAAGATGCCAGCCGAGCCCCAGATAGCACCAACAATAAAAATCAAAAAACGATATTTTTTTAGCCAGCCGCTATTTGTAGTAGATTCGTTTGTATCAGAACGAGCATAAGCAAAAATAAGCACCGCTCTGGCAAATGAGAAAAAAAGAACCAGCGCAAGCCATGGGTAAATAATGGTAGAGCTAATGACTTCGCGCAGCACATAGGCAAGCACACAAGCCAATAATATACTCGCCATCAAAGAAGCTCTGCCTGCATAAAAGAGCTGTTTTGTGAGTTTTGATTGAACTATGGATTCTTTATCAATGGCGCTGATATTCTTATTCATTATTGTTCATACATGCAATGCTCAGATGACAAAAGAGTTTTTCCTACTTATGGACAAGTCTAATGGATTATGCCTTAAGTGTTTTATTGGCTCAATAAGCTACAGAAATATAAATCTTCCATTTTGGGCAACATACATTTTTGCTTGATTTTTAGTGTTAAGTTTAGCCTTTCGCCGTTATCAACCGACCGACTAAATAATCATTATTGATCTTTTAATTTAACATCTTGAATTAAAATAAAAACAGTTTTCTACTATCAAATTAAGCATACTGGCTCCATATATCAATTAGATACTTTTGGAGTAATACTATTTTGATGATTCACAATAAAGACAATCCAATGCCACGCTTCTCTGTTCTTGATCTTTCTCCTATTACAGAAGGTAGTGATGCAACACAATCTTTTAAGAACACTTTAAATCTGGCTCAACACGTTGAGCGCTTGGGCTACAAGCGATATTGGCTGGCAGAACATCATGGCATGCCAGGTATTGCCAGCGCTGCCACATCCGTTCTTGTTGGGCATGTTGCAGCAGGCACATCAACTATCCGCGTTGGTGCAGGTGGCATCATGTTGCCCAATCATTCACCCCTAGTTATTGCTGAACAGTTTGGCACTTTGGAGTCCTTGTTTCCAGGGCGTATTGATCTTGGGCTAGGACGTGCGCCAGGCTCAGATCAGATTACGGCGCATGCTTTGCGTCGAAACCTGGCATCCGATTCAGATGCTTTTCCGCAAGATGTGATGGAATTAATCGATTACTTTTCTGCCGAACCGCAAGGTCATGTTCAAGCAGTGCCTGGAACTGGCCTTAACGTGCCAATCTGGATTCTAGGTTCCAGCCTTTTTGGCGCGCAATTGGCTGCTGCGCTGGGATTGCCCTATGCATTTGCATCGCACTTTGCGCCAGCACAAATGCTGCAAGCGATTGAAATTTATCGCAATACCTTCCGTCCATCACAACAACTTGCTAAACCGCATGTGATGCTTGGTTTCAATGTTTTTGCCGCAGATACAGATGAAGAAGCGCACTTAATTGCTTCTTCCATGCAACAGGCATTTATCAACTTGCGTAGCGGACGACCCACAAAACTGCCGCCGCCAATAGCTGGGTTTTTGAACCACATTGGTGGAGCTGAGCGTGCAATGCTTAACCAAGTATTATCATGCTCAGCAATAGGTTCTGAACAGAAAATATTAGATGAAATAAAGGCTTTTATTGCTAAGACTGAAGCAGATGAGTTAATGATTACCTCGCAGATTTTCGATCATGCTGCACGTCTTAAATCGTATGAAATTACCGCGGGTGTTTACGATAGATTATAGGTTTTAAACATGTTATAAAAAGACATTCGAGTATTAAAGTCGGCAAGAAGAAAACTTATGCACGCAAAACATAAAGAAAATTCAGCTTCAATTTCTGACTTAACTCCTCAACCTATTTCTTTGGCACAAGCTTTTTTATATTGGCTCAAACTAGGCTTCATCAGTTTTGGTGGCCCAGCAGGTCAAATTTCTATCATGCATCATGATTTGGTAGAGAAAAAACGTTGGATCTCAGAGAAACGTTTTTTACATGCACTGAATTACTGCATGATCTTACCAGGTCCAGAGGCACAACAATTAGCTACCTACATTGGCTGGCTCATGCATCGTACTTGGGGCGGTATTATTGCAGGTGTGCTATTCGTGCTGCCTTCGTTCTTCATTTTAACTGGACTAGCATGGGTATATATGGCTTACGGATCTGTTCCAGCCGTAGCTGGTACTTTATATGGCATTAAACCTGCTGTTGTGGCAATCGTATTATTTGCTGCTTATCGTATTGGCTCTAGAGCATTAAACAATTATGTACTTTGGTCAATTGCTACCTTAGCTTTTATTGCCATATTCGCCCTCAAACTACCATTTCCTATGATTGTATTAGCAGCAGGCTTAATTGGACATTTAGGCGGGCGAATTACACCGCAATATTTCAAGGTCGGCGGTGGTCATGGCGGCGGCAATAAAAACTTCGGGCGCGCATTGATTGATGATGATACGCCAACGCCTGTACATGCTTATTTTAGCTGGAAGAAAATGGCAGTGATTGCCCTCATCGGATTGGTCATCTGGTCGATAGCCATGCTTTTCCTGATATTCACTTATGGATGGAATGCTGCCTTTACGCAAATGGGTTGGTTTTTTACCAAAGCTGCCTTAATGACTTTTGGCGGCGCTTATGCGGTTTTACCTTATGTCTATCAAGGTGCAGTTGAGCATTATCACTGGTTAAATCCCGCTCAAATGATGGATTGTTTAGCACTTGGCGAAACGACACCTGGCCCGTTAATCATGGTGGTGACTTTTGTCGGTTTTGTGGGTGGCTGGATTAATCAAATATTTGGCCCAAATGCCGTATTCGCTTCAGCTTTCGTAGCAGCATCAATTGTGACGTTTTTTACTTTCTTACCCAGTTTTGTATTCATTTTTATTGGCGCACCTTTCATTGAGTCCACACATGGCAATCTTAAATTTACCGCACCATTGAGTGCTATTACCGCCGCCGTGGTGGGCGTGATCTTCAATCTCGCCTTGTTCTTTGCCTATCATGTGTTTTGGCCGTTAGGTTTAACAGGCCAAGTAGACTTGTTCTCCATCGCACTGACTGCTGTCGCAACAATAGCGTTACTTCGCTTTAAAGTGAATGTCATCCCAGTCATCGTTGTGAGTGGGATTCTTGGTATGTTGTTTAAACTGCTCACCTAAATCAAAAGCGCTAAATTGACTGCTTGGATTCGCTTATTGAGCTTCGTTAATTGTTATCCATACAAATTACTTATTATCAGCATTCTAAATTAAACCTTTTCAAGCTGGTTTGATAGGTATTAGTAAATCATGCCCGCCAGAAACACTCTTAAATGATGAGTTGATTTGTTCATGAGGCACACCAAGAGATATTGCACTGGTAACATTCAGCCTTTCAACTTGGTCATGATTTAACACCACGCTCAAAGCACCTAAAGTTGCATCTAATTGAGCAGCCGTTCTTGAACCTAGTATTGGAATAATGCTTGTAGTCGATCTATCAGCTTTGTGCATTAACCATGCAATTGCAATATGCGTTGCGGTTGTATTCAACTCGTTTGCGACAGCAAGAATCGTATCCAATAATAGCGTTTCTTTTTGGGTTTTTTCTGTGTGAACCAACATCCCCAATTTAGTTAACCGAGAATTATCGGTAGTTTCTCGATACTTGCCTGTTAGAAACCCGCCGCCTAATGGCGACCATGTTGTGATGGCTAATCCTAGCGATTCAGCCATCGGAATTAACTCTCGGTCTGGTGTACGTTCTGCCAAACTGTATTCAATTTGGATAGCGACGATAGGCGACCATCCACGTAGATCTGCCATTAAATCGGCGCGCGCGATGCGCCAAGCTGGAAAATTAGATAATCCTGCATATAGAATTTTTCCTGAGCGTACCAAATCATCAAACCCACGCATTATTTCTTCCATTGGGGTAACACCATCACTGATATGTGCCCAATAAAGATCAATATAATCAGTTTTTAAACGCTTCAAGCTTTCTTCTACTGCGCGCACCATGTTCTTCCGACTGTTACCTGTTTTAGATAAACCATCTCCTAATTGAGTCGCATTTGTGTACTTTGTTGCTACAACGAACTGATCTCTATCGGCAGCAATAAAGTCACCTAATAAGGTTTCAGATTCACCACGTTGGTACACATTCGCCGTATCAAAAAAATTTCCACCAGCATTCACGTAGCCATCAAAAATCTTTTTAGCCTCTTCAGGTTCAGCACCATGGCCCCAACCTGTTCCAAAATTGCCAGTACCAAGTGCAAGCTCAGAAACTCTTAAACCAGAATTTCTACCAAATACTCTATATTTCATATTGATTCCTTAATGCTGTGGATTATTTCTCTGTATTTGCGCATTTTTTGAAACCTCAAGTATCTCTTCAGATAGTTCACCAGTACCCGCAGCTCTAGCTAATATCAGTGCACCAAGCCATTGAGAAAACGTGGTGATTGCATTTGCACGCTGTTCTTCAACAGTTTCTCCAGGGATGATTTTTGATAAGAGCGCAATGGTTGATTCGACGCCCTCTTCAAATACTTTTTTCACAGCATCATCGTGACGTGGGACTTCATTCGCTAATGTAGATAACACACAAGTTGTTGCTAGTTCATCCCTATTTTGAGTTGAAAGATAAGAGTTTGCGATTCGACTCAACGGATCTTTAATATCTGGATTGGAAATATGCTCTTCCCAACGCTTAAGTGTTTTATCGCATGCACGCTGACAGGCTTGAGCCACTAAATCTTCTTTTGATTCAAAGCTTTTGTAGAATCCGCCGACAGTTAACCCAGCATTTTTCATCAAATCGGCTACTCCAATACCATCAAAACCATGTTCCCTAAACAACTTGGCAGCAGTATCTAGTACTAACTCTTTGTTCTCGACTGATTTGGCTCTACTTACTCTCATCGCATTCCCTCATAATCAACTCTATATTTAGCTATAAAAACATATTAAGCTAAGGATTAAGTAATCATTAAAATCACTTAATTTATCCTTTTGATGCTCATTATTTTAAAAGAGATTTTACGGCATCAATACCCGCTTGTGCACAGGCCGCATCTTGTTCAGGCATACCGCCACTAACACCAACCGCACCTAAAAAGTCTTTGCCTGCGCTAAATGGAATGCCGCCCGCTAATGTTACAAAGCCAGGTAAGTTTGCCAAACCAGGTGCTGGACCACCTTTTTTATCTTTGCCAAATGAGAACTCCTCTAAAAGGCTTGTAGGCAATTGCATGCCTGCTGAATTGACTGCTTTTAATCTTGATAGCTCTGCTGATGCAATATAAGCGCCATTCATTCGTTCAAAATAAATTGGATTTGCGCCTGCATCTACAACTGTCACACTCATTTTCCAGCCTTCTTTCACCGCTTTAGCTTGGCAGCCTGCAGCAATTTTTTGCGCTGTTTCAAGGTTTAATACAGGCGCGCTATCAAATGCATTGGCTTGAAAGCTTGCAGCTGATGTTACTAATGCTAAGCCCATGATTAAATGTTTTAAATTCATTTCTTTATCCTTTAAGTTAGTTTGAACAATATGAAATGCCATAAATATTATGACCATAATCTAATAGTACAGATGCACTTAAAAGAAGTCAATTATATATTATGAATATAATCCAAATTAGTTAACCCCATAAAACATGGCGTTTTTTCAAGCTGAAAATGGCTAGATTAAAAGGATTAATTAAACAATTAATCACTATTTATCTAAGTGAGGAATTTAATTAAGGAACTGCGTGGATGAGCTTTTAATAAATTTTGAATGATTGCTTTGTGTCGCCAAAGTATTTTTGACACTCATATTGATTTAATTAATACAGTGGCTAAATGAATTTAAATTTTTACAGTCGCTTTTAACACGGAATTTAAAACGCCTGGGTACTTCTGCTCAATTTCTTCAAGTCTCAAAGAGTTCATATGCTCTGTGCCTTCAATTACTGTTTCAACAAGGCCTGCACTTCTCAAAATCTTGAAATGATGCGACATACTGGATTTCGGACGATTTAAGTCAATTTCTCCACAGGTCAATTTTCTACCAGCTTTCGCAAGCAGCGCAACAATCTCTAAACGAGTGGGGTCAGCAAGCGCATACATAATGTCCGTCAATTCAACTTGATCTATGGTGGGATGTTTGATTTGTCTCATCCATTTAATTTATCACATCTCTTGATAATATTCTATAGTTCTATTATATTCGAACAATGATACAATAACATTTAAAGTTTTAATTAATCATCTCTAATATCAACAAAGGATTACCATGACCGATTTATTTTCTTCCTATCAACTAAAGGATGTCACGTTAAAAAATAGAATCGCTATCCCGCCCATGTGCCAATACATGGCGGTAGATGGATTAGTAAATGACTGGCACAAAGTGCATTATGCAAGCTTGGCGCGCGGCGGTAGCGGATTGGTTATCGTTGAAGCAACAGCCGTGGCGCCAGAAGGACGCATTACGCCAAATTGTTTAGGACTTTGGAATGATGACCAAGCGGATCAACTGCGTGAAATCGCATCAGCAATCAAAGCCGCAGGTGCTGTTCCAGGTATTCAGATCGCACATGCTGGGCGTAAAGCCAGTGCCAATATTCCGTGGGAAGGCGATGACCATATACCCGCAACAGATGCACGTGCATGGCAAGCTATCGCGCCTTCTGCAATAGCATTCGGCGGTGATCTGCCACGCGTGCCGACAGAGATGACAATTGCTGATATCAAGCGGGTACAAAATGATTTTGTTGCCGCAACCCAACGTGCGCTTGACGCAGGATTTGAATGGCTAGAACTACATATGGCGCACGGATATCTCGGTCAGAGCTTTTTCTCCCCTCATTCAAATCATAGAACAGATGAATATGGCGGCAACTATGAAAACAGAGCCAGATTCAGTCGGGAAACGATTTCTGCCGTCAGAAAAGTTTGGCCAGATAGTTTGCCCTTAACCGCTCGATTTGGTGTGCTGGAATTTGATGGCAAAGATGAAGAAACACTGACTGAATCTATTCAATTAGTGAATGACTGGCGGGAATTAGGATTAGATATGCTGAGTGTCAGCGTGGGATTCACCATACCAGAAACCAATATTCCATGGGGTCCAGCATTCATGGCTCCTATTGCCCAGCGTGTACGTAATGAGGCTAAGATACCTGTTTCGTCGGCATGGGGATTTGGTGCACCTAAATTGGCTGATCAAGCCGTGCGTAACGAGCAGTTAGACTTAGTGATGATAGGACGCGCTCATTTGGAGAATCCTCATTGGCCCTATCAAGCGGCCAAAGAATTAGGTAGAGAAAGTCCCGCTTGGATTCTACCGCCGCCTTATGCGCATTGGTTATCTCGATATAGAAGCCCGACAGCGGAGTAAGCGAGTAAACTAATTTGGGTTAGACATCTTGTTATATCACAACCCATTCAAGCGTCTGTGGTCGCATATTGTCTTTTCTGAACTAAGATAATTCAGCCCCAAAAGGGGTGTTTTAACGCGCCCTGCTTGAATGAGTTATTAGCCACAATCACAGAAGTTTGGTCCCAAGAGGAACTGATTGATCGGGCACGCATAGCACGACCTCGCCACGCTCATTGTGAAAGCCAGTGACCAAACACTCGGACATCAGCGGGCCAATTTGCTTCTTCGGGAAATTGACAACCGCTACTACCAGCTTGCCGATAAGATCTTCTGGACGATAGATAGCCGTAATCTGTGCACTGGACTTTTTTATCCCGAGTTCTTCCCCGAAATCTACATGCAGGACGTAGGCCGGCTTCTTAGCTTCTTGGAACACCGCAGCATTGACGACACGGCCAACACGTAGCTCCACTTTAGTGAAATCATCCCAAGTAATTGTTTGCATTAACTCTCCCAACACGGTTAAACACCATTTTAAACCTTCGATTACGTCTCAAAGTGGATATTTTATCAACATTCACCCCATCCGATGAATACCGCTTACCAAGGCTTTAATCGAAGCTGTCACAATGTTAGCGTCTATTCCTACACCATAACAGTCCTTAAAATTACCTCTGGTCTCTGGTGAAATCTCTATAAAAGCACAAGAGCTTGCATCGGCTCCCTCAGCCCCTGGATTCATTGAACGTTGCTCGTAACTGCGAACATTAATATTTAATCCTGCACTTTTAAATGCATTAACAGCAGCATCGATAGGCCCATTACCTTCACCTGTAAGGTCATGTGGATTACCATCAATTTCGACATGTAAACGAATTCCTTGAGTATCACCATGCTCAAAAAGATGATGTTCCCGATACTTAATCGTTTTATTGTCTTCAAAATAGGTAGCTGAAAAAAGTTTCCAGATATCTGCAGCAACCATTTCCCCTCCATGGCCATCCGTATGTTTCTGCACTACACCAGCAAATTCAACTTGCAATCTACGCGGCATCACAATGCCATATTCACTCTCTAACAAATATGCAATGCCACCTTTACCAGATTGACTATTTACGCGTATCACCGAGTCATAGTTACGCCCGACATCTTTAGGATCTATCGGAAGGTAAGGCACATTCCAAAGTTCATCTGGCTTTTGTACAGCCAAACCTTTTTTAATCGCATCCTGATGTGACCCGGAAAAGGCGGTAAAAACTAAATCACCCACATAAGGATGACGTGGATGTATCGGTAACTGGTTACAATCTTCGACGGTGCGAGCAATCTCGTTAATGTCGGAGAAATCAAGGCCCGGTGAAACGCCTTGTGTATACATATTTAAAGCCATTGTCACTATATCAACGTTACCAGTTCGTTCACCATTACCAAAAAGGCAGCCTTCTACACGGTCAGCGCCTGCCATTAACGCAAGTTCTGCTGCTGCAACTGCAGTGCCTCTATCATTATGTGTATGAAGACTTAAAATAATGCTATCACGCCTTGCAAGATGGCGATGCATCCATTCAATCTGGTCGGCATAAATATTAGGCGTAGACACTTCAACTGTCGTCGGTAAATTGATAATTACCTTGTTCTCTGGTGTCGCACCCCATACTTCAGTCACTGCATTACAAACCTCTAATGCGAAATCAAGCTCAGTCGCAGTGAATGTTTCAGGGCTATATTCAAGTATCCATTCCGTTTCTGGTTGCTCAGATGCTAATTGTTTGATTAATTGCACGGATGCCACCACCATACTAACAACCTCATCCTTAGTCATACCAAAGACGATTTCACGGAAAGGCTTTGAGGTGGCGTTATATAAATGCACAATCGCACGGCGCGCACCTCTTAACGATTCCATCGTGCTAATAATCAAATGCTCGCGTGCTGGAGTTAACACCTCAATAGTAACATCACCAGGAATATGATTGCCTTCAATAAGCGTTCGCACAAAGCCGAAATCTGTTTTTGAGGCTGAAGGAAATGCCACTTCAATTTCTTTGAAACCAATATCACATAGCATACGAAACATGCGCATTTTTCGTTCTGCATTCATGGGTTCAAAAAGCGATTGATTGCCATCACGCAAGTCTGTACTCAACCAGATTGGCGTTTTGGTGATGGTTCGGTTCGGCCACTGACGATCGGTCAAGTTTACTGGCGGAAATGCTCTGTATTTATTAGTTGGATTCTGCAACATTGAAACTGCTCCTAGTTAATTCTGTAAAATCTAGGAGTGAAATTTTAAGTGAATTGCGTTGGCATGTGCTTGCGTTATATGGCAATAATAACTATCTATTAGCAACAATATTTCATAATATAATATATTATTAGAATAATTAACTAGAGGAATACTATGCAATTAGATCGTTATGATTTGCATATACTGCAGGTGCTTCAGGAAGATGGTCGTATCAGTAATCAAGACTTAGCTGATCGCATCAAGCTTTCGGCTTCTCCCTGCCTCCGCCGAGTCAAAATTCTAGAAGAATCAGGACTAATAACTGGTTACCACGCATTTATTGATGCAAAAAAACTAGGTCTATCGTTGATGGCACTTATTCACATTTCTATGGATCAACATACGCCTGAGCGTTTTACCAATTTCGAAGAAAACATAAACCAAATGGCAGAGGTGCTGGAGTGTCTATTAATAACAGGACAAGATGCTGACTATCAACTTAAGGTAGTAGTAAAAGATATGGATGCATATCAGGACTTACTACTTAATCAAATAACAAGAATCACTGGCGTGACGGGTGTGCGATCTAGCTTTGTACTGCGCAAAATAATCAATAAAACTGCATTGCCATTACCTATATAAATTACATAAAAATTTAATCCTGCGGACGCATATTGTTTCCGCTTTCAATATGGCATTGTTAAAGAGATATAAAATCTTAGTTTCTACTTTATATCCTCAATCACCATGTTTTAAGATATTCGCAGTTACTAAATTTTCTATCCAACAGCTTTATTCTGATATGAGGAACTGGTTGTCATCTGTTCTAATGTAAAAGACCCCTTGAGGATCTATTTTCAGCGCTCTAATCCTATATCCCGTTAATACGGGCTCTGCGTAAACGAAATTCGCGCCCTCCTTCTTAGCCCGATATAGGGTTTTAGAAGCCATACCGGCAAAAAAATAATTATTATCCCAATAGTCATTTTTGCCAGTGCTGGCATATTTAGCAATGGGTCCGATTCCTATCGATGGTAGAAATGTCATGACAGGCTTTTCATAACCCTCATGGCTATTAAATTGATTGCCATAATAATTGCCCATTCCATCTCTTTCATAAATGGTTCCATAACTCACAATTGGCCAACCATAATTTTTATTTCGCTTGATGAGATTAATCTCATCTCCCCCTCTAGGACCGTGCTCAGTTAGCCAAAGCTCATTCGACTCTCGATCATACATAAGTCCGCCTGACGGTGATCTAAGTCCTGACGCAAAGACTTCGGCATTCAGTCGTTTTAAATCGATACGAATAACTTTGCCGATAGAAGTGGTGTTGTCTTGCACACGTTCCGGTTTAGAAAAATCTCCTATACTCAAATATAAAATGTGATCATTTTCCCCCACAGCTAACTTTCCACCCACTTGATGACCTAATATAGGCTCCTTGATGGCGGGTCGACTTAAATATATTTCTCTTTTAAAGATAAGCTCGTGAGCTTCTTTATCCAATTCAAATTCGGATACCGCTAACCTCACTCCATTAAATTGATCGTCCCAAACGGTATAGGCGACGAAAAGTGAATTATTGATCAGTAATGAATCCTTAACACCTGATAGGTCTCTACAATAAACCACATTCTTAGCATCACTTTCTACTGTAGATTTCTCATTTCCAGGGATGAACTTGGATAATTTCTTTCCCGTTTTAGTTAACACTATTTCGCTATCCAATTTCGCAAAATGGATATCGCCACACTTACTTATAAAAAGATACTGTGCTTCATCAAGTTTCTCAAAAGGACCCATTGGGTAACCGTCTTCAAATGGCAAAGAAAATTCTTTGAGGTTTGAAGTACCGAAAACTGACTGAATTCGAACAGGCTCTTTTTCGATTTTAGGTGCATCAGTCATTAATAAAGTAGGCAAGTTTGAATCAATATCATTACTTGTTATGCCAGATGTTGCGATACAGCTTTGAAAAGCGAGAAAAAATACCACTACAAACAGAACAATTTTCTGCATTAATACCCCTGATGTTTTTTACATTTTGATTAGAAAATATTTGGAATAATGATGAGTAATTTAATCATAGTGATACAGCTTATATCACTGCACTAAAATTACATTTATAAAGATTTTCGTTTAGTTTTGATTAAATTTTCATCAAAGTGTTTCGATTTACAACTAAATGTTAACAAAAAAAGCCACCTAACGGTGGCTCAATTAATGGTTAATTATATTTCTGCGTCTTACACAAGCATCGCCAGTTTAAATTTAAGGAGTGCTTACTTCTAGGTTTTTTTTCATGGAGGAGTTAAAGAATCGCAATGCGTTACGTCCGGAATTCTTCGCTTTATACATGGCTAAATCAGCCTGTTTAAGTAAGTCATCCACACTGTACGTATTGCCGCAAAATAGACATACTCCAATACTGCCGCTAATACAGTACTCATTATCTTGTAAAAAATAGGGCTGGTTAATCATTGCACCAATCTTTTTCCCAACGATATTAGCTTCGATAGTTGCTCCTTTTATATCCTCGCTGAGGCCTTCCAACATCACCACAAATTCGTCACCACCTAACCGTGTGACGGTATCACCCTCGCGTACACTGTCCTGTAAGCGATATGCCACTTCCATCAATAGCATATCGCCAAAATTATGCCCTAAAGTGTCATTAAGTGTTTTGAAATGGTCGAGGTCGATGAACATAACTGCACCATAGCGGTGACTTCTCACACTACCGACAATTGCCTGCTGTAATCTATCTTGTAACAGGCGTCGATTGGGTAGTTGAGTAAGTGGATCATGAAAGGCAAGAAGCAAAATATTCTCCTGAGCCTCTTTAAACTCGCGGATGTCAGAAATTGCAGCGACGAAATTCGTGACCTGACCATCAGAGTTGGAAACTGCCGTTATCGTAAGCCGATAGGGATTAATTACACCATCCTTACGCTTGCTCCAAACTTCACCTACCCAACATTTATCATCCCGTAATGCTTTTAAAATATCTTGGTAAAACTGTTCATCATGGCGCTCGGAAATAAGCATTGTAGTTGTCTTGCCTAAAACTTCTTCCGTACTATAGCCAGTCAATTGAGTGAAAGACTTGTTAACGCGTAAAATCACGTTATTAGCATCAGTGACCATCACGCCTTCCTGCACTTCAAAAGCACTGGCAGCAATTTGCAACTCCTTCTGCTGTGCTTCTAATTGAGCATGAGCTAATCGTACGTTGTCCAGCGCCATATGCCGGTCAAGTGAATTAGCAAAGCCGCCCCCGCTGAAAAGAAGAAAGCAACCAGAGGTGACAATTAAAGCCAATAAATGGGGTTCGATTTGCAAACCACCAATTGAGCAGATACTGCCAGGCGCAAAAATAGCCCCCGCCATTGCAGTGTAGTGCATACCTGCAATTGCAAAGCCCATAATCACCGCGCCTAACAAGTGCTGAATGAGTGGATGCAATCCAGTTTTTTCACCAGCATATACAATAAGAAGCGCGCCAATAGCGGCCGTAATGGCAATGACAACGGAAAGAACGAATATCGTTGGATTGTAGCTGATCGCGGGTTGCATTTTGAGCGCTGCCATGCCCGTGTAATGCATCGCGGTGATGCCTAATCCCATAAAGAAACCGCCGATTACAATTTTTTTCAACTGCAGTTTTGGGCTTCGCAGCAAATAGAAACCGAGAAGGGCGGCAGCGATAGCAGGTAATACTGAGATAAAAGTCAGACGACTGTCATAAGCAACAGGGATAGTTAAATGAAAAGCAAGCATACCGATAAAATGCATCGACCAGATTGCCATGCCCAGAGTCAAACCACCGGCCATCATCCACGCCATAGCTTGATATCCAGTACTTTCCCGCATACGCTCAGCATGAGAAAGTGCTGTGAAGGAGCCAAACATGGCTATCAACACAGATAAGGCTATAAGATTACCGTTCCAGCTAATCGGCAAGGGCTTGTCTCCCTAAAACTCAAATATTTTTACAATAACCCAGTAATACTAGCTTGTAATCCACAAATCTTGTAGGTTCTCTTAAAAGACTAAATTTCGTTTATTTAAGAACAACGAGTTAACTGTATATTAAAAAGACAATGATGTAAATTTGTCTCAATTTTCTAGATAATCCTACTTAATTTTCACAAAAATATTAACTATTGGCTCGTACCTGCTGACGAATCAATCCAAATATCCCTGATTCCAAAGTACCTAAGCATAAGTCTCACCTATCGAGACTACCTCATGGAGGATTGGTCATATTTGGTCAAAGTCGTTCTTTGTAGCTTTTCTAATATTCATACTAATCAACCTGCAAATGGTATATACAATGACTATTATAAAGCTCAGTAAGTTAATTATTATTAGGATTTGATTTCGTTGTAGACAATTCACATAAGATATCTAAATGTCTGCTTTGGGCCGAATTACAACGATTCAGTAATAAACATAAGCGGTCCAAAGCAGACGTTGAAAACAAGATTTATTGATATTTGTTTAGTTGTTTTTATTTGTGAAAGCATGTTTTAACCGAAGAGTACCCAACTCAAGCTCTTTCAAATTAAGGCTTCCAAACCCTAGCCTAATGCCATTAATAGATTTGTTAGTATGAGAAAATAATGAGGCTGGCAAAATTTTGACTTTCTCTTCCAATGCTTTATGTGTAAAGTTTTCTATATCAATCGTTTCATTCAACTTCAGCCAAATAGCCAATCCTCCATTAGGAGAATTAAAGTTGATAAAATCTCCAAGCTCTTTTTGAAGCAACTCCATTAAAAAATTCCTTCTTTCGTTATAAGTTTTTAAGGTTCTGCGGATGTGTCTTTTGATCTCTCCCGACTCCATTAATGCTGCAACTGCTAGCTCGGTAATCGAGTTGCCTTGCCTGTCGATTAACATTACTTGTGATGAACAAGCATTGATGACTTCTTTTGTGGCGACTAAATATCCAACGCGTAATCCAGGCGCTAACACTTTTGAAAGCGAACCCACGTATATGATCCTGTCTGCATGACAGGTGCTTGCTAACGGAAAAACCGGGCGGTTATGAAAGTGGAACTCATGGTCATAGTCATCTTCGACAATGACAAAATCGTATTTTTCAGCAAGCATTACTAGTTTCATTCTTCGTTCCGCTGTCATCATCACAGTAGTGGGGAATTGATGATGTGGCGTGACGTAGATCGCTCGAATTTTATGTAGTTTGCACAAGGCTTCCAGCTCTTCAACATCGAGCCCATCTCTGTCTATTCCAACAGACAATATCTTTGCACCACACGATCTAAAAGCTTCTCTTGCGGGCGGATAACTTAATTCTTCGAAAACGACATAATCATTGTGGCTAACCAGCACGCGTGCTGCCAAAAATATACCCATCTGACTTCCGCGAGTGATACAAATGTTATCTACTTCTGAATTCAATCCTCTTTCCAAATTTAGCATATCTGAAAGGGCTTCACGTAACCTTAGATTACCTTTTGGATCTCCATAACCAAGTTTATTCGCTCTTACAGGTTCGATTAATGCATGTCGGAAAGCCTTTGACAATGTTTCAAAAGGTATCAATCGGGAGTCAGGGATACCATCATTAAAATCAATGATTTGAGTTATATCGTGTTTTTCGTTCGATGAAAAATATTTCTCATATAAAGGTTCCAAGGGTTCTAACTGCTGCTGCGCCAACACCGTTATTGAATTTTTTGAACTAGAAAAATGCGGAAGTTTGGCTGACACAAATGTCCCGCGTCGACTTTCTGTTGTAAGCCATCCTTGGGCAATCAACTCCTCATAAGCCAGAATGACTGTTTTTCTGTTGATATTTAATTTTGTTGCTAGTTCTCGAGTACCTGGCATCGCAGTCGAAGGTGCTAATCGACCTCTTTGAATTTCATCTGAAATTTGTTGTGCGATTTGCAAGTACACAACTACACCTGATGATTTTCTTACCTGTAATTTCAAATCCCAAGACCTCAACATATTCGCCCTTCAATTTTCTGGATTACTCAATAATAGCACCTCATTAAATTTTACTGGACCAGTAGAATTAATGAAACTGGATGTATTGAGCGAAATTACATTCTGTTACATTGCAGAAACGATTTGTAGCAAATGTATTTGTCACCAATAGTAATTTTTAATTTAACTAAGGATATCTATGTCACTCACCATTGATTCGCAATTATCAGATTGGCGTACCCATGCATTAAAGCTCGAAAAAGAGGTTAACAGTGTCATTGTGGGGCAAAAACATGCGATCCGCTTGATGAATACCGCAATTTTCGCACGCGGGCATGTCTTGCTTGACGGTGGTGTAGGCGTGGGTAAAACAACGTTACTGCAAGCGATAGCACGCGGAATCGGTGGTGCGTATGAGCGTATTGAAGGAACGGTCGATTTGATGCCGAATGACTTGATCTACCACACATTTCTGGGTCCGGATGGTCGGCCACAAATTGATGAAGGCCCATTATTGCGCGCTGGTGAAAATTTATCGGTCTTCTTTTTTAATGAAATCAATAGAGCCCGACCTCAAGTGCATGCATTAATGCTGAGAGTAATGGCCGAGCGCCATTTGAGTGCATTTAAAAAAGAATATCGCATGCCGCATATGATTGTATTTGCGGATCGAAACCAAGTTGAAAAAAACGAAACATTTGAAATTCCCACAGCTGCTCGTGACCGCTTCATGATGGAAATACCGATTGAAATACCTTCCGATCGTGAACTAAAAAAATCCTTGGTGTTTAATACAAAATTTCAAGATGCAGAAAAACTGACTCAGCAGGTAGAAAGTAACATTTTGCAGTTTGATCAGTTGAATGCTTTTTCCAGTCAGCTACAAAATCATATTCAATCAAGCGACGTATTAGAAGAGTATGCAATGGACTTGTGGGATGCCACTCAACACCCTGAAAAATTTGGCGTCAAGATGGAAAGTGTTGACATCACACGGCTGATTCAAACGGGCGCTAGTCCTCGCGGCATGGGTATGCTGCTGAAAGCAGCTAGAGTGAACGCCTGGCTGAATGGTCGTAATAGCATGTTCCCAGAAGATATCCACGCTATATTCCATGAAATTATTTCGCACAGATTGGTCTTTAATTCCATGTATGAGAATCGCAGAACGGCTTTAGCAAGAGAGTTAACTGCAAATATCATGAGTACTGTTGCAGTTCCAAGTCAAGTTTTTAGCAAAGCCGCTTAGGCCACCCTTCCCAATTATTTGGAACTCCAATGAGTGCTTCATATGCAAAAGCTTTTGAATATGTGATTCCCTGGAAATCGTCTAGCGTGCAACTAGGCGACCACCGGGGGACGCAGCGTGGCATAGGTTTAGAGTATCGCGGAAATGTCAATTTAGTAGACCACCCGGATGCGCGCCGTATGGATATCCGCCAGACAATTCGTGATCCATTCGAACAAGTACAGGTGAGGCAATTCAACCAGGAAAGCACAACCCCCATTTATGCGGTTTGTGACTTATCTAGTTCCATGCAATTCAAAGGTGTCCAGAAAAAGTTAGATAAAGCCATTGAAATATCCACAGCAATAGCGAATTCCGCTTATCAAATTGGTGATTTATTTAGTTTTATTGGCTACAACACCAAAGTGCTAGAGGAATTCACATTGCCATTGAGCCGCAACCTCCATCAGGCATCTGAAGTGATTGCAGAATTACAACATTATCAATTAATGCGCATAGGTTCTGAAGGCATTTTGGATGTGCCTAACTATTTAGGGCAAAACAGAGGTTTAGTTTTCTGGATTTCAGATTTCCATATGCCGTTAAGTATTATTGAACAAACACTTACTGCTATGTCATTGCATAAAGTCATCCCAGTGGCGATTTGGGATGACCAGGAGTACAAGAAACTACCTAAATTTGGATTTGAGACTTTTATCGATCCTGAAACAGGCTTCAATAAAACGCTTTTTTTAAGAAATGAAGTAAGGGCAGAGTTCATTAAAAAATTCCATCAACGCAGGCTTTCCCTCGAAGCCTTATTTTTGAAATTTGATTGCCCAGCTTTATTTATTCATGGCGATTACAAGCCAGAAATCATGACAAATTATTTTGAACAAAATATGAATCTATGAAAAAAATTACTCCCAAATTATCATCAATACTTATTGGCATGACCTTTTTAATGGCGGCAGTATTGTGTATGAATGCATCAGCAAAAGATGCTGTAGATTCAGTTTCAAACAAAGCGCTAATAGTTTCCGTTAGTAATCCAAACTCCAGTTATGGAATTCAAATAGGCGATGCGTTAGTCAGAAAAGTCATCATAAAAGCACCTTTGTCTTTTGAGTTAGCCGCTAATGATTTGCCCAAAAAAGGCAAAAAAGATAAGGGTATTGAGTTAACCGGCATTGATGTCAAAACAGATGTTCAAAAGACACACACCTTTTATACTTTAAATTTACATTATCAGCCATTCAATTCCAGCACTACACCTGTAGTGATGAGTTTACCGGTTGAGAATTTCCGTATCACCCATGTCAAAAAATCAGGTAACACTCCTCAAAATATAGAATTGCCAGCTTGGAATTTCTGGTTTTCCCCCATCGTTATCGGAGGAATAGATACTGCAGAAAAAAATATGCAGCCAGACGTGAAGCCGCCTTTAGTTGAAAACAGGAAAGATCAAATATTACTTATCCTGTTTGCAGTTTTATTGGTAGGAAGTGTATTAATCTTTGTATACATCAACGCAGATGGTCAATGGCTGCCATTCACAAGAGGCGCTTTTTCCAGGGCGCATAGACAGATTAAGCGTCTATCAAAAAAATCAGTGACGAAAACTGCAAAAGATGAAAAACAGGCCTTGGTCTACTTGCATGAAGCTTTTAATCAACATTACGGTGCAAACATATTCGCGCGTGATATTGACCATTTCATTCAGTTACGACCGACCTTCAAAAAAATGAAGGTCGATATAGAACAGTTTTTTGATGACTCTAACCATTCCTTGTACGCCATAGAAACCAATGATAGTGCCAAAGTAATTGAGGGTTTATTAACGTTAAGTAAACAGCTTCGCCATTGCGAACGAGGTATTTAAATGGAGATTTTAAATCCTTGGGCATTCGCTTTGTTGCCGATCATCGGTATCCCGTTTTGGCTGAAAGGCCATCAAGGCAAGATGTATACCTGGCTTGATTTATTGCCACAAGATGAACTTTCGGAAAGGCTTAATCTGGCCATCAAAATCATTATGGCGCTGGTATTAACCTGCATCATCATTGCAATGGCTGGGCCACGTGGTCATGATGAAAAAGTGCAGCGCGCTGGTAAGGGGGCACAAACAGTCATGGTCATCGATCGCAGCGTTAGTATGGATCATCCCTTTGCAGGGGATTCTTCCGGAAATGCAGCGGAGATTAAATCTGTCGCCGCACGAAGAATTATTACGCAGTTTATTGACTCTCGCCCTGATGACATGATGGGTGTGGTCGGTTTTACTAACTCCGCTTTATACGGCATTAAAATCACGACTAATCGTGATGCCATACATGCTGCGATTTTAGCCGCTACTAGCCCTTCTCTGAATCAAACCAATATCGGCGCAGGGTTAACTGAAGCAGTCGGCTTGTTCGACCAGATTCAAAACTCAGGATCAAGAGCGATTATCTTGCTTTCTGATGGTGCCGGAAAACTTAGCCCGCGTATCAAGTTTTTATTGAGCGAGAGATTAAAGCGGCGCGGCTTGAGTATCTACTGGATCATGCTACGCGAGCCGGGCGAACCCAGCATATTCACAAAAGAAGTCTATGATGAAGCTCGCGAACCGAATTCAATCGTGTTGCATAAGTATTTCCAGTCATTAGGCCTTAAATACAAAGCTTACGAAGCCGATAATCCGGAGACATTGGAATCAGCCATTAACGATATTGATTCCCGTGAAAAAAAGACCATTAAATTTACCGAAATAATTGCCGGATATGACTATTCAAAAGTTTTCATCATCCTGGCATTTGTATTAATTGCTTTGATGTTAGCCGTTAAAAACCTAAAGGTGCATGAATGAAAAACAGAATCGTCCGCATTAACCAAATAATAGGGCTCATTTTTTTGACAGGATTAATTGGTACGAGTTATGAACTGTATCAATTTAAAAAAATTGAAAAAGTGAACAGGCAATTATTATCTGGCCAGGTTCTGGATATGGAAACTTATCCATTCCACCAAAAATATTCTGATGCGTATCAACAGGCTAAATCGGGCAACTACAAGCATGCCATACAAGGGTTTGGCCAATTAATGGAGCCGCCTAAAAAAGATCAGGAAAATCAGTTTGAGATTGATAAAAAACTGAAATCACAGATCCATTTTAATATTGCTAATAACTTATTCCGGTCTGGCTTACAAAGATTAGTCAATGAAGATGGTGAACTTCAAGAGGAGGCTAAATTCAATTACTTGCAGGCAAAAGCATCCTATGAGCAAGCTTTAAAACTGGATCCTTATTCAAAAGCGTCAAAGTTTAATCTCAGCTTATTACTCTCCATCATTCCAAAAAATATCAAAACAGTCGCGCAAGATCCATCGGGTATG
>Ga0123388_1069347_pt1 | contig 39678 bp, 26 predicted proteins | sample T0HHNO3metaT_FD_89916 | JGI IMG/M metagenome (GOLD analysis project Ga0123388, IMG submission 89916) | Methane-oxidizing artificial microbial communities from Washington, USA to study methane cycling - T0-HHNO3 metaT (Metagenome... | ecosystem: Engineered > Modeled > Simulated communities...
AATATGTACCCCGGTGTCGTTGTCGTTATAATGTCCGGCTTCGCCCAGCATATAGATTGCATCGCGGTGGCTTTTTTCCAATTGCGTGGCTCTCACTAGCGACAAATGAGTTTTCACCCGCGCGCGCACCAGACTGGGCACCACCGGCTTACTCAAGTAATCTACGCAACCCACCGCAAACCCCTGCTCCTCATCACCCAACTCAGATAAAGCGGTGACGAATATGACCGGGATGGTTTCGGTGGCCGGATCGGCTTTCAAAGCCCGACAGACTTGGTAGCCGTCCATATCAGGCATCTGGATGTCCAACAAAATTAAACTCGGCCTATGCTTGGCAACCGCCAGCAGAGTTTCCTGACCGTTACGCGCAAACACCAAATGATATGTAGGCTCGAGAATTTCGCGGAGTATCGCCAAATTCGCGGGTTCGTCATCCACGATCAAAATAGGATTATTAGGCATGGGTATTTTACTGAGTTGGTATATCGAGCTGGTTTATTAACGCCAAAGCTAAGCTTTCAGCTTCCCGAAAATTATAGTCGCGAATTTGCGTAGCGAGCGGCGCCAATAAATCGGCGTCAACCAAGCCCTCCAGTTTAACCATTACGCGTTCGGCATGACCTGGGTTGTCTTCATCCAGCGCCGTTAATAGTTCGTCCAGCAAGAATTTGGCCCCACCCAGCGCTTCGGCATGGGTGTGATGATCAAGCGCTGGTATTGTGTTTCGGCTTAAGTTGCCGATGCTGCTGATAACCACGTCAAGCGCCTGTTGCAGCGCTGCGGAGGCCGCAGCTAGAGGCTCACCGCGATTCAAGGCCGTTTCCAGTTCGGCGCTGCGTTTGGCTACATCCGTCAGTGCCAAACCATAAGCAGCGCCTTTTAGCTTGTGCGCCAAGGCCGCTACCTCGGTAAGCTTCCCTTGCTCTGCTGCAGCACTGATTTCCTGTCCGGCAGCGCGATACTGATCAATAAAGTATGTTAGATAGGATTGATATAGATCAAGCTTATGCCACATTTTTAGGCCGGCGTTAACATCGATTCCTGGCCAATCGTCTTGGCCAGGATTTGTCGGCGCAATCAGGGGGACGGATTGGTCGCTGGAAATTACCTCGTCACGCCGATCACCGGATGCAGGCAGCGTAAGTCCGAGAAGCGATTTTCTTCCTGCCCAACGCGTGATCAAAGCCAGCATTTGCGGTACGTTAAAGGGCTTGGCGATAAAATCGTTCATACCCGCTTCCAGCGCTGCATCCTGCAAGTTTTTAAATGCGCCGGCCGTGAGTGCCAGGATGGGCAAATCAGACCACGTCGGGTTTTCACGTATCCGCCGAGTGGCGGCATAACCGTCCATGCGCGGCATTTGCACATCCATCAACACCAAATCCACTGCGTCAGGATGGTTAAGCAGCCAATCCACGGCGTCTTGACCGTCGCTTGCTAAACTGACTTGCGCCCCCTCGGACTCCAAAATCCGCCTGGCCACTTCGCGATTGATGTCGCTATCGTCCACTACCAATATCCGCAAACCTTGAATCCGCGTGCCCGCCGAATTAGGCGATGTATCGGGCGCGGCTAACGGCAACGGTGGCTGCGGCGCTTTTGACAATACCGCCGCGACAGCGTTATACAATGCTGAGGGCGTTACCGGTTTACTTAATATCCCATCGACATGATTCATGTCGGCATGAGCGGCCAGCCGTTCACGGGAATAGGACGCGCTGATCATCAGAATAATGGCTATTTGCGGCTGATCGAGCTCAACAGCGGACAGAGACGCGCGGATAGCTTCGGCTGCGCTGATGCCGTCGGCTCCCGGCATGGGCCAATCCAGCAATACCACATCATAGGGATCAGCGCTCTCAAGACTGGCTAACAGCTCGACGATTGCCGCCTGGCCCGAAGCGACCAGAGTGGTATCCCAATCAAGACCCCGCGCCGACATATGCACCGCTTCGCGCGTATTCTCGCAGTCATCGACCACCAGTAATTTCAAATTGTGCAAGGGCGGGATGGCTTGCGTCGGATTGAAATCCAGGTGGCGCTGCAAGCGCAGCACAAACCAAAACTCGCTGCCTTGGCCGGCGACACTGCTTACCCGTAACTCGCCACCCATCAAATCCACCAACTGGCGACAAATTGTCAAGCCAAGGCCGGAGCCGCCAAAGCGGCGGCTGATCGTATTGTCAGCCTGGGTAAAGGCGGCAAACACATCATCCAACTGCGGTTCTGAAATACCGATTCCGGTATCACGCACGGCAAAGCGCACCGCTACCGTATCGCCGTTTTGCCAGTCATCGACAGTAACCCGCAACACGACTTCGCCGCGTTCGGTAAATTTAATCGCATTGCCGAGTAAGTTGATCAAGACTTGCTGGATACGCAAGCCATCGCCAATTAGGGCATCGATACCCGCTGGCGGGATGATGATCAATTCCAGATTTTTGTGGTCGGCCGATGCCGTCATCAATGCCGCGAGATGATCGAACATATCGCTGAGCCGGAAAGGTAGGTTTTCGATTTCCAGGCGTCCGGCTTCGATTTTGGAAAAGTCCAGAATATCGTTAATGATCGCTAACAAGGAGCGCCCGGCATCGCGAATTTTCCTCACCAAACTGCGTTCTTCTTCGTTCAGGGCGTGCTGTTCCAGTAAATAACAAAAGCCCAGTACCGCATTCATGGGCGTGCGGATTTCGTGGCTCATATTCGCCACAAAACTGCTTTTTACCCGCGTCAAACGCTCTGCGCGCTGCAATGCTTGATTGAGTTCTTCCGTACGTTGTTCGACCAAGTTTTGCAAATGATCCCGATATTGCAGCAGTTCCATCTCTTGTTTTTTACGCACGCTGATGTCCTGTACCGTAGCAACCCGGTACATCACCTTTTGTTCTGGATTTTTAACGCTGACCAAATCCACCGCCACATCAAACTCAGAGCCATCCTGGCGTCGATAAACCGATTCGTAGCGTATTTTGCCGAATTGGTCGGCTTCATGGAGATGGCGTCGGGCCGACTCGACGTGTTCAGGCGCATACAGGGACAGAATCAATTGACCTTCAAACTGATCGGCGTTGTCGTAACCCAACATGTCGGCGAACGCCGGATTGCAGGTCACTAGACGCCCAGTCTCGGGATTGCCTATGGCTATGCCATGCCCGCAATAGCGGAAAGCATCGATCCAACGTTGCTTTTCGGCGGCCGCGAGTTTGGCCTCGGTGATGTCTTGCACTGTCCCAATTAAACGCAAGGGTTGACCATCGGCCGTGGTCTCCAGTTTGGCTTTGGACAACACCCAACGCTGCTGGCCTTGCGCGGTGCAAATACGGTATTCCAAACCGTTACCGCTATTGCCCGCCAAACAGTCCTGATGCCAGGCGCTTCTGGCTGCACGATCATCGGGATGCACGGTATCCAACAGCTGTTCCATGGATAAAGCTTGATCGGTTTCGGGTGATAGGCCAAACAGCCGGAAGGTTTCCTCGCTCCACATCGCTTGCCCGCCCGGTAGGTAGCGGACCCACGAACCAATATGAGCGACGGCCTGAGAATCTGCCAACAACCGTTCTTTTTCTATCAGGCTTTGTTCGATTTGCCGGCGTTCGGTGATGTCTAAGACAATACCTCGATAGAGTAGCGGCCGACCTTTCTCATCCAACTCTGGTTGCCCACGCGACATTAGCCAGCGTTCCCGGCCGTCAACCAGTTCGGCAAGCCGCCATTCCACGTTCAACTCGATATTTTGCTGTACCGCTTGGTGAATTGCCGCTTGCGCGATGGCGCGATCATCCGGATGCACAGTGGACAGCCAGACGTCGTAGCAGGCTTGGCAAGAAAACGGTTCCAAGCCGTACAAGCGCCATAGACCTTCATCCCATTGATTTTCGTTGGTCTGTAAATTCCACTCCCAGATACCGGCGTTGGCAGCGCGTAGCGCTTGGTTCAAACGCCGGTGATTAACATCCGATTCCAAACTGGCCATTCGCTGCAACTCAGTTCTGGAGCGGCGCAATTGTTCGAAAGCCAGATTAAACGACAGCCCCATCAAGGCAAAAATAGCCGTGGAATAGTAAGAGCGCACCTCCGCAACATAAAAACTTCCCTCAGGCGGGATAAAAAAATAGATCCCAATTGAAACGGCGATGGCTGTTGCAATTAGGCCGCTAAGTAACCCTCCCAAGTAGGCACTTAAAAATACCGCCGGGTAAAACAATATCCAGGTCAGTGGCGACAGTGCGGACCATAGCGACCATTGCAGTAAACCAGCGGCGATAGGAATCGCCAAAGACAGGACCGAAGTCGAGTTTATTGGCATTTGGCGGAAGCGGATGTTAAGCATGACGATGAAACTGCCGGCAATCTGCACTTGCGGACTGCAAACAACGCCAGAACTTATGCATACAAAACCATGCTGACAGTCACTCTATTGCCGATGCCACGGTAATTCAGGCGGTCAGATGCCAAGCTGTTGGCTTTTAACGATATCGCTGCGGCGCGATGGCGGGGGTTCTTGATGTCGTGCAGCGTGTCTAGCGGCTGTCGTGCAGTGCTGGCAGTCAGGGTTTTAGACCTCGAGTCTTGCACACGCAGTTCCGCAAGTGCCGACCAACACGTTTCGTCACCCCCTATTGGAAACTTGTGCGAACCGAAAAGCATGCGCCCCTCTAAATTTTATTGGTACCAGTCTAACGCGTTAGCTTACCAGATGAGTTTGTTGTGGCAAATATCTAGGGCTGGCAATCTCAACAGATTAAGGGGTATCTGAAGCTAGTAGAGTTTTTGATGGCACCGAATAAACGGATTTCGCACGCTATAAAAAAGCCCCTGAGCAGGGGCTTTTTGTTTGTTATCAGGTGTCCGTTAAAATGGAATATCGTCGTCGAAATCGTCATAAGAAGCCGGCGCCGCTGGCGAGCCTGACGGCGCGGACGGGCGATTGTCGTAACTGCTGGCCGGCGGCGTATTGTTGTCTGAATAGCTGGCGGTACCGCCGCTCTTGCTGTCGAGCATATGCATATTGTCGGCCACGATTTCCGTCGTATAACGCTCCTGACCGTCCTGGCCTTGCCATTTTTGCGTGCGAATCCGGCCTTCTACATAACATTGGCTGCCTTTTTTCAGATACTCGCCGGCGATTTTCGCCAGACCGCTGAAAAACACCACCCGATGCCATTCGGTTTCTTCCTTACGTTCATTGGTGTTGCGGTCTTTCCAGCGGCGGCTGGTGGCTAAGCGGATGGTGGTAATGGCATCGCCGCTCGGCATATAGCGGACTTCCGGATCGGCGCCGAGGCGGCCGATCAGCATAACTTTATTGAGCATGGTGTTCTCCGTGTAAAAATTGCGAGTAACAGCGGCTTACTGCCACTGCTTCAAAAAAATACCTAGTTGGTTTTTGTCGAGCTGCTGGTTATCGACTTTCAAATACGCGGCATTTTCTTCAAAATGCAGCCGTACTTCCTCAATGCCGTTAATCGCTAACAACTGCTTAGAAAATTCCTCTCCACGTTCGGGTTTGACCGCTTGCAATGACAACAGCAAGTTGGCCCAATAGCGCGGGGGCGACATGAACAGCGCGATCACTATCCAACTGGCGGCGATGCCCGCCGAAAACATAAACACCGCCGCGGCACCGAATTCACCGTACAACCAGCCGCCGGCGCCACCGCCCAAAAACGCGCCTAGGAATTGGGCGCTGGAATAGATGCCCATGGCCGTACCTTTGAGATCGCCGGGCGCGGTTTTGGAAATCAGTGAGGGCAAGGTCGCTTCCAACAGATTAAAACCGCAGAAGAAAACCCACAAGCAGGCAATCAAGCCGATCAACTCGCCGTGAAATAACACAAAGCCAATGTTAGCTAACACCAAGGTGGTAATAGCGCCGATAAATACTTTTTTCATCTGCCGTTTTTTCTCGGCGATGATCACGAAAGGGATAATCATCGCCATCGACGTCACCAACACCGGCAGATACACCATCCAGTGGCTGCCGCCTTGCAGACCCGCATCCCGCATCAGTAGCGGCACCACGACGAAACTAGCCATCAGAATCAAATGCAGCGCAAAAATGCCATAGTTCAGGCGCAGCAAATCGGCATTTTTGATGACCGAACCCAGTTCAGAAGGGATGTATTCGGCATCGCGGTGCGTGGTAATTTTTTCGGGGTTAGGCACGACGAACAGAATCACCAAAATTGCCAGCGCCGCCAGTACGGCAATCATCCAGAAAATACCGGCAATACCAAAATGATGGGCAATAATCGGACCCATCGTAATCGCCACGCTAAAGGAAACACCAATGCTGGCACCTATCGTCGCCATGGCTTTGGTGCGGTGTACTTCTTGAGTCAAGTCGGCCAGCAAAGCCATTACGGCAGCGGAAATCGCCCCGCAACCCTGCAAGGCTCGCCCGATCAAAACGCCATAAATATCGGTAGCCAGCGCGGCCCAAATGCTACCCGCCACGAACAGAATCAGTCCGATCACAATCACCGTCTTACGGCTGAAACGGTCGGACAGCAAACCGAACGGAATTTGCAGGATGGCTTGCGTCAGGCCGTAAATACCCATGGTCAAACCGACCAATTTGGGTGTTGATCCGGGCATTTGTTCGGTGAACAACGACAACACCGGCAGCAGCATGAACAAACCCAGCATTCTGAGAGCATAGATACTGGCCAGCGATACGGTAGCCCGCTTCTCCATGGCCGTCATCGGACTGGTAATATCCTGAACCTGTGTCAAACCCAAACTCCCCTTTTGCGTCGAATCTTTAAAGTTGGCTATAGTACCAGTTTATTCAAATCCTCGGAATTCATGACCGCAGCCAGCGGCGGATTTACCCCTAAACCGGCAGCTATCAAATCAAATACGCCAACACCCTATCCTCTAAACAACATACGCGCCGATTCGTATCTCAAGACCAACTCGCGCCAATTCAGTGCATCGCGCACCAAGTTTGAGAGTGTTCTTTCAAATATGGCTACAACACCTACCAACCCTACTAATCACTCGCCAAGGCCGTTTTGGCCAAAGTATGCGAACCTCTGACGTCATTTCGACTCATGAACATAATTTAAAGCTAATAAACAAGATTAACGTCCAGGGAATACGTCAAAAACGCCATTTTTAAACTCAGCTCGCTGGCTAACCGTCTTTGCATGCCATTCAACGCCTACCCGCCGTCAGCCGGCACAATTACTGCTTGTAGATACCATGCGACTAGCACCAGACCCTACTTCATCTATCCTGAGGCCTATGCCTTATTCCGATATCTCCCAGGTTTTCAGTTCTAGCCTGCAGAAGTTATTGCAGGATAGAGAACGCATGTTAAGTACCTTGATGAGCAACTTGAAAGGTATGGTTTACTGCTGTCTGGTAGACCAACATTGGACAATGGTTTTTGTCAGTGAAGGTTGCCAAGCGCTCACTGGCTATAGCGCAGACGACTTATTGTTTAACCGCCGTATCACATACGAAGAACTAACCCTAGAAGACGATAGGATTTGGATTCGCGAACACATCAACGCCGCGGCGCTTAGCGGCGAACAATTCGAGTTGGACTACCGCATCACCCACGCCAATGGCAGCATTCGTTGGGTCAGGGAAAGTGGCGTCGCCCTGTTTAACGAACAAGGTGAATTGGAGGCCTTGGAAGGTTTTATCCAAGACATTACCGCGCACAAGCAAAGCGAGCAACTGGCACGTGAAGCTGAGGAGCGCTACCGCTCCATTTTCGAAAATGCCATCGAAGGGATTTATCAAACCACACCGGCCGGCCAATACTTAAATTTCAATCCGGCCTTAGCCCGCATTTACGGCTACGACTCCACCGACGATCTGATGCGCGCCATCAGCGACATTCAAACCCAAATCTACGTAGAGCCGGGCAAGCGCGCAGAATATATCGCCATGATGCAGTGTGATGGTCGGGTGCTGAATTTTGAAGCCCAGGTTTACCGGAAGAACGGCGACATTATCTGGATCACCGAAAACGCTCATGAAGTGCGAGACTTAAACGGCAATTTGCTATTTTATGAGGGCACCGTCGAGGATATTTCCGAGCGCAAACAATACGAGCAGCAGATCGAATATCAAGCCACGCACGACACCCTCACCGGGCTACCTAATCGCACTATGCTGGCCGATCGGCTGCAACAGTGCATGCATTTTTGCGACCGCTATGCCAACAAATTAGCGGTGGCCTTTGTCGATCTCGATCAATTCAAACTGATCAATGACAGCATGGGCCACCATGTGGGTGATCAGCTGCTGGTGACCATGGCCGAGCGTTTGGGCGCGTGCCTGCGTGAATCGGATACGGTTGTGCGGCTGGGCGGTGACGAATTTGTACTGTTGCTCACTAACGTGCAAAAAATAGAAGATCTTACCCACACCATGCAACGCATCCTCGCCGCGGTGGTAACACCGTGTATGATCGATGGTCGCGATTTTGTCGTCTCTTGCAGCATCGGCATTGGCATTTATCCGGACGACGGGCACGACCCCAATACCTTACTCAAACATGCCGACTCCGCGATGTACAAGGCCAAGCAATTAGGTCGCAATAATTTTCAGTTTTTCACCCCGGAGTTGAATCAAGCCTTAACCACCCGAATCAAGATCGAGTACCGCCTGCGCCACGCCATCGAAAACGAAGAGTTTTTATTGCACTTTCAACCTAAGGTGGATTTTGCCACCGGCGCTATCTGCGGCACCGAAGCCCTGATCCGCTGGCAACCGCCGGGCGAACCGCTAATTTCCCCAATGAGTTTTATTCCAGTGGCCGAAGAAACCGGGCAAATTGAAGAAATCGGCCGCTGGGTTTTGATCAATGCTTGCCGAAAAGCCTGTGAATTCCAGCAACGCACCGGCTGCAAGTTTCCCGTCGCTGTCAACGTCTCCCCCAGACAGTTCCGGCAACTCGATTTGGTCTATACCGTAAAATCGGTATTGCAAATAACCGGCATCGATCCCCAGTACCTGGAATTGGAAATTACCGAAAGCAGCCTGGTCCATGACACGCGACATTTCATTCAAACCCTGCACGATCTGAAAGCCTTGGGCGTTAAACTCGCCATAGACGATTTTGGCACCGGCTATTCCAGCATGGCCTATCTGAAAGATTTTCCGGTTGATCGGCTAAAAATCGACAAAGTATTTGTCGGCAATCTGGAAACAGAGCCGACGAATGTTGCCATTCTCAAGGCCATTATCGCTCTTGGCCATGGTTTGAACATAAAAGTGGTCGCCGAAGGCGTGGAAACGGCGTATCAGCAGCAATCTTTGCAGGACATGGGCTGCGACGAGTTACAAGGCTACCATTTCAGCAAACCCTTAACGGCAGAATCCTTTGTGGCACTTCTAAAACAACAGGATGCTGAGTTGATTGCTGCCCCCATCGGCATCTATGTTTAGCGACTAGATAAATCGACGAGCAGCAAATCCGCTTTGCTCGAGGCGAACCATTCCCCGTATAGTATCCCGTTGTCAAAAACTCTAGGAATGCACAGCAGTGGACACCATCAGCATACGCGGCGCCCGCACTCATAATCTAAAAAACATCGATCTGGACTTGCCGCGCGACAAGTTGATCGTTATCACCGGCCTGTCCGGTTCCGGCAAGTCGTCATTGGCTTTCGACACCATTTATGCGGAAGGCCAGCGCCGCTACGTCGAATCGCTGTCGGCTTATGCCCGCCAGTTTTTATCGATGATGGAGAAACCGGATGTCGATCATATCGAAGGCTTGTCACCGGCGATTTCCATCGAGCAAAAATCCACCTCGCACAATCCACGTTCAACGGTTGGAACGATTACCGAGATTTACGATTATCTGCGTTTGTTGTACGCGCGGGTCGGCATTCCGCGTTGTCCGGAGCACGGCGTATCCCTGGAAGCGCAGACCGTCAGCCAGATGGTCGATCAAGTGTTGGCGCAGCCGGAAGGCGAGCGCTGGATGTTGCTGGCGCCGGTGATCAATGACCGCAAGGGCGAGCACGTACTGCTATTGGAAGACCTGAAAGCCCAAGGTTTTTTGCGCGCCCGCATCGACGGCGAAGTTTACGAGTTGGACGAGCCCCCTGCCCTAGATTTAAAGAAAAAACACACCATCGAAGTGATCGTCGACCGCTTCAAAATCCGCGACGACATTGCCTTACGCTTGGCGGAATCCTTCGAAACCGCGCTGCGCCTGTCTGAGGGCTTGGCAATTGCCGCTTCAATGGAAAGCGATCAACAACTATTGTTCTCCGAGCGTTACGCCTGCCCACATTGCGGCTATAGCCTCAGCGAACTGGAACCGCGCATCTTCTCCTTTAATAACCCGAAAGGCGCCTGTCCTAGCTGCGACGGCCTGGGCGTGCGGCAGCATTTCGATCCGCAGTTGGTGGTGCATAATCCGGAAATCAGCCTGGCCGGTGGCGCGGTGCGCGGTTGGGACCGGCGTAATGCTTACTACTACCAGATTATTTGCGCACTGGCCGCGCATTACGATTTCGACCCGGAAGCGCCGTTTTCGCATATCTCCAAGGACATTCAGGCCGCTATTCTGTACGGCAGCGGCGAAGAGAAAATTAGTTTTACCTTCCAGATGGGTAACGGCAAACCCAAAGCCAGCCGGCATGCCTTCGAAGGCATTATTCCGAATATGCAGCGCCGCTACCATGAAAGCGACTCGCAAATGGTCCGTGACGAATTATCCAAATATCTGGCACAACAGACCTGCTCGGTGTGCGATGGCGCGCGTTTGAATCTAGGTGCGCGCAATGTGTTTGTCGATGAACAACCTTTACATCACGTCACCCGTTTGCCGATCAAACAGACACTGGGCTTTTTCCAGCAGCTGAATATTCCCGGCCACCGTGGCGAAATCGCCGCAAAGATTAATAAGGAAATTCAGGAACGCCTGGAGTTTTTGGTGAATGTGGGTTTGGATTATCTGACCCTGGACCGCAGCGCCGACACTTTATCCGGCGGCGAAGCGCAACGCATCCGCTTGGCCAGCCAAATCGGCGCCGGCCTGGTGGGTGTCATGTACGTGCTGGACGAGCCGTCGATAGGTTTGCACCAACGCGATAACGAACGTTTGTTAAACACGCTGTATCGATTGCGCGATTTGGGCAATACGGTGATCGTGGTCGAGCACGACGAAGACGCGATCCGCGCCGCCGATCACGTGGTGGACATCGGCCCCGGTGCCGGCGTGCATGGCGGGCAAATTGTTTCGCAAGGTACGCCCGCGCATATTCTCGCAGACCCCAACTCCTTGACCGGCCAATATCTGTCCGGCGGCTTGAGCATTGATATCCCCAAAAAAACCACGCCGCGCGACCCGAGCAAACAAGTCACCATTCGCAAAGCCAGCGGCAATAACCTGCAAAACGTCGACGTCAGCTTCCCGGTGGGCTTGATGACCTGTGTGACGGGGGTATCCGGCTCCGGCAAATCGACGTTGATCAATGACACTTTATACAGCCACGCCGCCCGACTGATTAACGGCGCCAGCTGCATCCCGGCGCCGTGCGAAGCCATTGAAGGTCTGGAACAATTCGACAAAGTGGTGGACATCGACCAAAGCCCCATCGGTCGCACCCCACGCTCTAACCCGGCCACCTACACCGGCATTTTCACGCCGGTGCGCGAGTTGTTTGCCGCGACGCCGGAAGCCCGCTCCCGTGGCTACACGCCGGGCCGCTTCAGTTTCAACGTCAAAGGTGGCCGCTGCGAAGCCTGCGCCGGCGATGGCGTGATCAAGGTGGAAATGCACTTTCTGCCGGACATCTTCGTACCGTGCGACATCTGCCACGGCAAGCGCTATAACCGGGAGACTTTGGAAATCCGCTACAAAGGCAAGACCATCCACGAAGTACTGGAAATGACCGTGGAAGACGCCACCCAATTCTTCTCCGCCATCCCCAGCCTGGCCCGCAAGCTACAAACCTTGATTGATGTGGGCTTAAGCTACATCACCCTCGGCCAGAACGCCGTGACCCTGTCCGGCGGCGAAGCGCAACGGGTGAAATTGGCGAAAGAGCTATCCAAACGCGACACCGGCACCACGCTGTACATCCTCGACGAACCGACCACGGGCCTGCATTTTCATGACATCAAACAATTGCTGACCGTGTTGCACACCTTGCGCGACCACGGCAACACCGTGATCATCATCGAACATAACCTGGACGTAATCAAAACCGCCGACTGGATCGTGGACATGGGCCCCGAAGGCGGCAGCGGCGGCGGTATGTTGGTGGCGGAAGGCACGCCCAAACAGATTGCCAAGCACAAGAAGTCGCATACCGGGACGTATTTGCAGCGGTTTTTTTCGTGAATTACCGCTGAAACCATGAACGAGCTTCAAGCAGAAATAAGCCAAGCGATTCAGGCGCATGCCGCAGTCGATGCGATTTATCTGTACGGCTCCAGAGCCAAAAATACTGCCCGGCCCAATAGCGATTGGGACATTGCGGTAATTTTCAGCGATTACGAAACCGATCCGCTGGAACGGGCGGTGCGTCCGCAAATGCTGGAAGCCGAAGTCGAACGCGAATTAAAACGCTACAATCAAATCAGCATCGTCGATCTGGAAGCCGCTCCGGTCTTGTTGCAAGTTGGCATCTTGCAGTCGGCTGTCAAATGGTACGACCGCAATGTACCGCACGTTAGACGCGTCGAGCAAAGCATCTGGTCGAAATGGGAAAAGGATTATGAGAGATATTGCCTATGAACAGGCGCTGATGCGCCATCGCCGCAAAATGTTGCGTATTTTGGACGAGTACAGCCAGGAAAATATCAACACCTGGACCGAACGCGACCTGCTGGCGATACAGCGCGCACTACAAGTCTATATAGAAGCCTTCATCGGCATGGCGCGTTATTTCGTGGAGCAAAAATACCAGCTAACAGTCAGCCAGTCGCGGGAAGCGCTAGACGAATTGAAAAGCCAAGGCGATTTGCCGGCCGATCAGCATGCCGACTTGATGAAAATCCTCGGCTTCCGCAATGTGCTGGTGCACGACTACCTGGACCTCAACGACGGCATCGTGCAAGCCATTGTCACCAAAAGGCAGTATGCGATTTTGGAAGAGTGGATGGTGGTTTGGCAGCAGAAGTTGGATGAATGTGAGCCGAAATGAGTTCAATCGGTCTAGCCTTTTTGGTTCCCGCGCGCTGTGTGGTAACCAGAAAGCACCGCGCTGAGGTGCCTGAATAACCAGCCAAGCATTCCAACGCAGCGCGTTGGAACGAGACAGAACAAGTATCAACAACCTCGTTATATGCTAACAGTCAAATCGGTCGCTGAAGTCACGCCTAATCGTTTCGGAAGCGTCATATAACGCAACTATTGTTCCCGAGACTGGAGAGCAGGAACAAGGACATTTGTACATTCATTATGGAGAGCCTGTGGCAAAAATAGAGTTTCCGAAATCCCTGAGAGAACTTCTCGAGGAGAGTGATCTTCAAGCCCCCATCCGCGCCCTTGCTGACCGGGTCGGAGAAATCCTTGCAGACAATAAACTCCCATTTTTCCCCGACTACACCGACCACGGGGTTGAACATATCAACTGTGTGTTGAAATCTGAAGTTGAGCTAGTTCCAAAACCAATCTGGAAAGACAGCAAAAAGGATTCCGACCCACGCTTGCTTTGCGACGCCGACGCCGTGGTAATCATCGGCGCAACGTTGTTGCATGACATCGCCATGCATCTCAGGCCCAATGGATTTCTGGAATTAGTTGGAAAAGAGTCAAGATTTCAACCTCTACCTTGGTTCAAAGATGACCAAGAAGGCAACGTAGCCAATATTGCCTGGCAGTTGTTATGGGGGGACTATGCTCGAGAAGCAAGACGGTTTAGCGACCGTCAATTGACCAACATCATAGGAGAGCAATCGGCCCGAGTTTGGAAGTTCGAAGACCTTCCTGAGGATACCGGACAATGGGAAACCAATCATTTCTTGATCATCGGCGAGTTTATACGGCGCCACCATGCTCGTCTTGCCCACGAAATTGCGATCTACGGTTTTCCAGGCCTGACAGTCGGCTCGGGTGAGGGACAGTTCCCCGCCATGGGTAAAGAGCAGGGCCACCCGTTGATGCGACTGGCCGATCTGATTGGGCTAAGCGCGCGTTCGCACGGGATGTCGCTACGCGTTTGCAAAGCTTACTTGGATTCCAGCCCACTCTACCCTGGGACCCCAAAACCAATGGGCTCCGCTGTACTTTACCCCATGGCTCTATTACGGGTAGCCGATTACCTTCAAATTGACCAACAACGTGCACCGGCAGCTTTGATGCAATTGCGGGATCCGCAAAGCCCGGTTTCCATACAGGAATGGCGTAAACACCGTGCGGTGCAGCAGATTAGTCCGGCCAGCGATCCTCGCGGCAAGATGGTCACCGTCGGCACCGATATAAGCCTGTCGCTCTATTTGCAACTGCGCGATCTGTTGTCCGGACTGCAAGCTGAAATGGACCATTCAACCGCAGTATTGGACGAGGCCTACGGCGCACGGACCGACCTCGGTCTGGATCAACTGAATCTCGCCATTCGTCGGGTCTATTCTAACCTACACAGTCCGGCGTTTCGCGATAGCCTGCCCTATATTCCGAATCGGACCGGGTATACCGCTGATCCGAATTTACTTACTCTCCTCGTCGAGCCGCTATATGGTAAAGAACCGGGCGTCGGCGTTCGCGAATTAATGCAAAACGCGGTCGATGCCGTTCGCGAATTACACGCATGGTGTAAAAACCACAAGGTCGCTATCGAATCACTCGATTTGCCAGAGCAAGAAGGCGACGTATCGATAGACTTTATCAAGCGTGAGGATGGCTCATGGTACCTGCGTGTCCGCGACCGTGGCATCGGCATGCGTGCCGATACCATTCAAAACCATTTTTTGCGAGCCGGCGCCTCATTTCGCAGCAACTCCGAATGGGCTAAAGAATTTCTCGACGATTCAGGCAAACCGCGCGTAATGCGCTCCGGGCGCTTTGGGATAGGCGCCTTTGCGGTCTTTCTGCTAGGCGCTTCTTTTAAACTTTGGACTCGGCACGTCGGCGCGGACAAATCCACTGGCAATATGTTGGAAGCTTCCGCTAATAGCCAACTCATTGAAATCCGCCGTGTCGACGATTTACCAATCGGAACCACTATCGAAGTCGAAGTCAGCAGTGAATCTATGAACGCGTTAGGGCTGGAAAGAGAAAAATATTTTCCCTTCGCAGGACCAAGGGAACAAATTGACTGGTATTGCTGGGACTGGCCCAAAGTCATTAATCGAGTGCTTCGTGGCACGAATCTCGAAAAACTAGATCAGGAATTCGTATTCCCCGTGAGGAGCAATAACTTACCGAAGGAATACGCCGTGATCTACCCCGATGGTTTCGATGCGATTTTTTGGACTTTCGAGAAATACCCCGCTCTTTCGTGCAACGGTTTAAAAATTGAAAAGCGAGGTTCCTACTCCCATACCGATTTTGATTGGCCAGGGTACATCCAAACCATAAGACCAAATATTGCTGTACTCGACAGTGCTGGAAACTTACCTTTGACCACTCAGCGCTATCAGCTCTCTCAAAAGGCCGTTCCGTTTATCGATGAGTTGGCACGAGATGTCTTATTATCCGTCATCGCTTATGGACTCATTTGCGGCCCGACATCTCGGGACGAGGCTCTTTCCTGCAAATATCGGCATCCTCTTCATAAGGATCCGGTCTCTATTTACGAATTCGGTCAAAAAAAAGATTCTCTGTTCGCTGAAGGCCTTCTACGTTGGTGTGCCACCAAAGCCGCAATGGTTCCTGTAGATCCGTGGCTTTATTCACTTCTGAATGCTGACTCCTACCTTTTGTTTGGCAGTTTGAACTCTGTCAATTCTCTAGCCGGGAGGCAACTGTCGGCGTCCACTAGTTTGTTTGAACCAATTAACGAAACCGGCCATGCCGTTTTACCATGGATGGGGACCATAAATATCGAAAGCGATGAGGATTGGCTCGATAAAACTCGGTTCTGGGTTTTTAACTTTTTCAATACGCTTGCGAGTGAAGGGATTGTAGCCCTAGGCACCGCAACAGCCATTCGCTTGGTCGCCGTCGAAAGTCAAAAAGGTCTTTTCAAGCTTGGTAAGACAGGAAGGTTCGCACCAATGGTGTATGGCTTATTCGAAGAGACGGTGACCTGGAAGACAACTAGCTGGCCCGGAGGTAGATCTCTTATTGAATTGCAAACTGGCACATCCGACTCGAACGTGCAGTTACAACCAATTCTTGAAATGATCGAAGAAGTTTTGGAAGCAAATAGAGAAGATGTAGACGCTGTTTTTGTGGCGGAGATTAAAACGACTAGTGCAAATTCGCCGGAATCTTTGATAGCCAAAATCTGGAATGAATGCCTAGGTCCTACCGCTATCCCTTTCGATCCAATTGCGCGAGAGGCTCTGATTGCCAGAGGCTACCAACATCCGGAACTAAAACGTCACATTGAAGCGTTGCAGGAAATGAAGGACACTGGCTCTAAATGGGTGTCATATACAGGCAACCATCATTGGCGTCGGTAAAATTCCGACAAACGGTCTTTATCTAAATTCGCCAATTATTTATGATGAGCCAGGTTCGGTCGATTAGTTTTCCTATTCCGCTACCGACCGCCGCTTCTCGCTTGCAGCAAGTAGCCTCGATGTAATCGAGGATTCGGAGACCTAATCCCTCGATTTCGCTAGCGCTGCATCGAGGCTACAGAAGCTCCATTCGATGGCCACTGATTAGACGTGCAATTGGCTGACAACTGTCGGATAAATAAAGCAAGAAATCTACCCAATTGACCTTGCACGGTGATTTAATCGCCCTTAAACCGCGTATAAAGAGATTCTCTTTCCCACAATGTCCCACCGCCTCGCCATCATCTCCGACACCCACGGCTTGCTTCGCCCTGAGGTGCTGGCGGCGTTGCAGTGCTGCGAGCGGATTTTCCACGCCGGCGACGTCGGCAAACCCGAGGTATTGCAACAACTGAACATATTGGCACCGGTGACAGCAGTGCGCGGTAACAACGATAAAGGGGCTTGGGCTGAGGAACTGCCCATCTGTGCCAGCGTCATGGTCGGCCAAGTTTCAATTTATTTGATCCACGATCTGGCAGAGTTGCCCATCGATCCGGTCGTGGCCGGAATTCGCGTCGTCATTTCCGGCCATTCGCATAAACCTTCGCTTCAAGAGCGTGACGGCGTACTATATCTAAACCCCGGCAGCGCGGGCCCACGCCGGTTTAAATTGCCTCTAGCAGTTGCCGAACTGATCATCAACGATAAGACAGTCGAGGCCCGGATCATCGAGCTGGAAGTATGACGCGATTCGCGGGAGCCAGTGATCGATTGCTGATCAGCATTTACGCCAGCGAACTGAGCGGCTGGCATTATGCAGTGGTACGCAGTAGATTGTGCGGCCGCGCTATTTGAACTGAAGTTGGCCGCCGGTGCCGGCGCCGTCTTTGACTTCCTGGGCTTTGTAATTCCTCAAAGACTGCACCAGGTTGTTGTAGGCATCAAAAAACGCTGCGGCGGTGGATATGCCTTCCGGGGTTCGGGTAAAGCTCGCCAAGCCAAAGCCGCCTGCAGCATTCTCGCCTAAGAATCCGCCCCACCCGGAAGCCTGCAAAGCATTGGCGGTTGCGCTGCCCTGGGAAATGCCGATTTGTACTGTCGAGCGGATATCGATCAAGGTCAGAGCTACGTCCGTACTGCGTTTATCGGCTGCGCCCGCCGCAGCGCCCGCCAATGCGTCTATAAAAATCCCGCCCAACGAGATTTGCCCTGGCGGGGCGTAATGCTGATACATGCCGCCGCCGTAAAGGCCGGCTCTGTTGCCCTGGGTGGATTCGTTGAGGACGATGACCTGCGGTTCCAGCAGATAATCGGCGGCGACCCGTTGGCCTTTTTGCTGTTTGGAGCCGGCCCGGTACTCACCGGATTCACGTTGCTGTGAGGTAATGGCATTGAGTAATGCCAAGGTGGCCTGATTGCCGATGCCGGTAATCACAAAGCAGTTGGATTGCTGCACCGCCAAACGAATCAATGGGTCAAGGGTGGTTACGGCGCTGGCACCGGTGATACGGCCGTCGCTGACCGCCAGGGTACCTAATGGGCTGGCGCAATGTTCCAGCGTTTTATTGGCATTGACGCTGGTAGCCCCACCCGCCGAACCGCTAATGAGGTTGGCACTGCCGCCGGTTTGTACACCCGGTTTTGTACAAGCGCTCAACGAAATCATCACTGCCAGCCAGCTTAGTTGTTTGGTTTTTATGCAGATCATACCAACACACCCCTGTCGAAATTAGCAAGCTCGGAAACTGAAATTTAGCACTCTGAGAAAATGTTAGAGTAAAACCCTAGGGGAATGCAAACAAATCGCAGTGTGTGTTAAATGCCAGGAATTTCACCGCCAAATTACGGCGCTTCGACTCCTACCCACGAGACTCCTAGAGGTTCTACTTTTAAGGGCAAAGCTCCGAAACTTTGCCTGCCTAGGCAAAGCTAACGAACGAATTAACCGAAACTCGAAAAGCCCCAAAATGACTTATTATCGGAAAGGTTTCGCCGTCGCCCGTGCAACTGGCTATGCGATAGCAGCAAGGCAAAACCAGAGGCGTGGGCACTGGGTTCGGCATTGGAAGATAGGGAATCGCATACATACAGCGATTATTTGAATTGGCCGGACGATATACGTTAAGAGCTGATTGATGGCGACGCTTATTGATATCACCGGCACCTGATTTGCCGCATCAGGATGTGGCGGGGGAAACTTATTTCCAAACTCGGCAAGCACTAGCGGGCAAATCCTACCGTGCTTTTATCGCACCCGTCGATGTGCGTTTACCCAAAGCCCAGGAAGCGGACGATTCTATTGACACAGCCGTGCAGCCCGACGTATTGGTACGTGTGCTGTTACTGTATTTTTGGGTGTTACTGTATGTTTACGCAGTAACTTAGACGATCTCACTAAATCTACGCGCATAAAAAACCATAAGTTCTTATGTGTAAAGGACTTATGGTTAATCTGGATACTGCTAAAGCTATAAATGGTGGCGATACCGGGGATCGAACCTGGAACCTCGGGGTTATGAAACCGGCATTTTAATTTTTTATATATAAAATTCAATGACTTACAACTCTTGCCAAGTTCAAAAACAGCCTGAATTAGCGGTATTCAGCGTAACTTCATTTCAGAGCCGTTGCAAAAATGGTAGCAGTGCTACCAGGCGAGTCCATATAGTCGTCATGCCAGTTCGTTTACTGGGAATAGTTTGTATTGCATAACTCCGGACTACGTGAACAAATTGTTATAGTGCAATCTTCATGTCTTATGCCTAAGACACACCCATTCGGATTGAAGTGTATCGATTTATTTAAGCGTATACATCGTTCGTAGTATATTTATGAATAAATTGATACATTCGAGATTCACAATGGATAAAATCAAAAAATCCTTTTTCACCGGGTGCTGGCTCTCCGCTCAACGTTAAGATTAATACTTTGGGGGGGGCGCTGCTCGCCAGTCTAATCAAAAATGGCATGGTCTTTAGTCCGTCCCACGGCGACATGGCCTTTACCGTACCCTTGTTCCACGAATTCATGCGCCGCGCCATGTCCGATTTCCATATCTGAAGCGGGTGAACACTGTCGCGCGCCGCAACCACACCTGATTTATTTTGATTTATGAAAGTCCTGATTTATAACGAGCTCGACCCTAAGTCCATTCCGGGTTTTGCAAAAATGCAAGGCTATCTGGAAAATGACGACTTCAAATCGGCAGAGGTCAAAAAGGTCGGTGACAATCTCTACCGGGCCCGACTTAACCAGCGCGATCGCTTGTTGTTTGCCATCTATCGTTATCAGGAACAACGCTATGCGCTGATTCTGGAATTCATCAAAAACCACGTTTACCAGGATTCGCGATTTATGCGTCAGGTCAGCACGATCGATGAAACCAAAATTCCCGACATACCGTCGATACCGATCGGCGAAGAGGCGGCACTGGTTTATCTCAACCCTCAGCAGCCGCGTTTCAACCTGCTGGATAAAATCATCTCTTTCGACGATCGCCAACAAGCCATATACGACGTACCACCGCCGCTGATCGTGATCGGTTCGGCAGGCAGCGGTAAAACTGCGCTGACGCTGGAAAAAATGAAACACGCGGTGGGCGAGGTGTTATATGTCACCCAGTCGGCTTATCTGGTCAACAACGCGCGCGACCTGTATTACGCTCACCAGTACGACAACCCCGAGCAACAGATCGATTTCCTATCGTTTCAGGAGTTTCTGGAGAGCATCCAGGTGCCGGCGGGCAAACCGGTCAGCTTTGCGGCGTTTCAGAGCTGGTTCAACCGTTTTAGCCAAGGCCATGGGCTGAAAGACGCGCACAAATTGTTCGAGGAGTTCCGCGGCGTCATTACCGGCCCCGCCACCGACAAAAGCTGGCTGAGCCGCGAGGATTATCGCGCCCTGGGCGTCAAGGAATCGATCTTCCTGGCCGAAGAACGTGACGCGGTTTACGACGTATTCGAAAAATATCTGCAGTTTCTTGCCGATAACGCACTATACGACCCGAACATCGTCAGTCACCACTATCTGCAATCCATTCAAACCCGTTACGATTTTGTGGTGGTCGACGAAGTGCAGGATCTGACCAATATTCAGCTGTATCTGATCCTGAAGTCCCTGCGCCACAGCCGGGACTTTTTACTGTGCGGGGACTCAAATCAGATCGTGCATCCCAACTTCTTTTCCTGGGCCAAGGTCAAAAGCCTGTTTTACCGGCAGGACGATTTACAAACCGGCGATGAGCTGATCCGTATCCTCAACACCAACTACCGCAATTCACCGCAAGTAACCGAAATTGCCAACCGGATTTTAAAGATCAAAAATTTGCGCTTCGGCTCCATTGACAAAGAAAGCCATTACTTGGTGGAAAGCAACGGCCACAATCAGGGTGAAGTGCTGTTTTTGCAGGACACGACAGAGATTCGCCGGGAACTTGACAACAAGACCAAGGCGTCGACCCGCTTCGCAGTGATCGTCATGAGTGCCGAGCAAAAACCGGCAGCCCAACAGCATTTCGGCACGCCGTTAATCTTTACCATCCAGGAAGCCAAGGGCCTGGAATACGAAAACATCATTCTCTACAACTTCCTCAGCCAGGAAGAAACCCGTTATCGGGACATCAGCAAGGGTGTAGACGCTGCCGATTTGCAGCATGATCTCAAATATGCCCGCGGTAAGGACAAGACTGACAAATCGCTGGAGATTTACAAGTTTTACATCAATGCACTGTACGTCGCGCTGACGCGGGCGATCAAGAATTTGTATTGGATCGAAAGTCAACCCAAACAGGCGCTGCTGGACTTATTAGGCTTGGGCGAAGCCCAGGCCAGTCTGCAACTAGCCAGCCAGAATTCCAGTCTCGACGCTTGGCGACAGGAAGCGCATAAGCTGGAATTACAGGGCAAGCAGGAACAGGCCGAGCGCATCCGCAGCGAAATACTCAAGCAAAAAACGCCGCCCTGGCAAGTGATCGATGCGACAGCATTGCCTGAGTTGAAGCAGAAAGCGCTGGCCGGCAACGACAAGCAGGCCAAAATGATGTTGTTCGAGTACGCGCTGGTCTACGAAGACCTCGATATCATCAACAGTCTGTTGAAAGCCGATTTCAAGGCCGCCAAACAGCCCGACAAAGGCCTGCAACTGCTGCAACAAAAGCACTACAGCGCTTACAGCTTCAAAAAACCCGATGCGGTGTTGAAACAAGTCGATCAATACGGCGCCGATTTTCGAAACATCTTCAACCAAACGCCGTTGATGGTGGCCGCCTGGATGGGCAATGCCGAAGTCATCAAGGCCATGGAAGCGCTCGGCGCCGATACCGAAAAAGTCGATAGCAACGGCCTGACAGCCTTTCAAATCGCCCTGGCGCAAAGTGATCGTAGCGAAGCTTACGCCAGGAAGAAACTGGCCGACATTTATCCGCATTTGGAACCCACCAGCATGAGCATTCAGGTCGATGGCCGCCTGGTCAAACTGGATAAACACACCATGGAGTTTTTCCTGCTGAATCTGATGATCACCTTGTTCTACCGGGTCATGCCGAACAAACTCCGTTACCGTATCGAGGGCTTCACCACACAGGACTTCATCGACGCAATTCAGCATTTGCCGGTCAGCATCCTACCCGAACGCCGCAAGCAAAGAGCCTACCTGTCCAGCATTCTGGCCAAAAATGAAATCGACAAAGACGACAAGCACAACCGCAAGCTGTTTTATCGCGTGATGCGTGGTGCTTACATTTTCAATCCCAAGCTGGCGATTAAGGTGGAAGGCGAATGGGTCGATATTTACGATCTGCTCAGCATAGATAAACTGATGCCTCAGTACGAAGCGAGGCAGGACTGGTGGCGAGCCGATTACAACGCTTATCGCGAAAAAAGTATGGCAGCGTGTAAAGCGGAGCTAAAGCGATTAATAGCGGACAATCAGGCGGCTGTTTAAAAGGGGCGTTGGTAAATTTTTGACTGAAAGTAATACAACCGATTTTGCCGATTGCATTTATCCAAAGTGTCCAGTTAGCAAAATCCTGGGCCTGGAAATTGGATGTCCATAAAGGAGACCTTGGCGACATCAACCAACCGGCCATTACCTGCCTTCCGAAAATATAAAAAATAGCGTTTTGAATGACTGCTTCAACATCATTTTCTGACATCTCTATCTTATGGTAAGAAATCAACACACAACTCGATTACGACCATTTTCCTTTGCCTGATACAGCGCTTTATCGGCGCGGATAATAAAGTTTTCCACGTTCTCACCACACTGCAATCGAGCAATACCAATGGAGATGGTGACGATACCTATCACTTCGTTGTTTGCTTTGCGCCGCAAATGACTTTTTTCCATGGCGGCTCGGATATTTTCACAAATTTCCCGTGCCTCTTCGAGCGTCGTATCCGGCATGATGATAGCCAGTTCCTCACCACCGTATCTGGCCACATGGTGGTGAGGAAAGGCAAACTGACACATTAACGAAGCGACAAACTTGATCACATTGTCACCGATAATATGGCCGTAGCTGTCATTGATACGTTTGAATCGATCGATATCCATAAACAGGAGCTTCGCTGACTTCCTGATCCACTAAATGTTCCAATGTTTGATCGAACGCGCGCCTATTCAATAATCCGGTTAAGCCGTCGGTTTTAGCGATTCGTTGCATCTGACTCAATTCCGATCGCAACTGTTCTATCTCGTGGCCGGCTCCCTGGAGCTTGGTTTGCATAGTTTGGCTGGTGAGCGCCAAAGACTGGGTTTCCTGAATAATCTCCCGTAACAAGACTCGAATATCGACCGTTTCGGAAAGATTTTCCAGAAGGGTCGATTTTTTCTGAAAATTATCGTTGGTTTCTTCGGCCCTGTTATAAGTATCGCTAATAGCACAAGTCGCTTGGTCGATGACCTTCTGAAATTGATGATTGAGATTTTCGAACGATTCGAGCGAAGCATTGCAAATATATTTGCCGTAAAACTCCAGACTAACGGCTTGAGTGAAGGGTTTGCCTTCTTGCAATAACAAGCTGAATGCTTTGGTCAACGTAGCGTTTTTGCCGGTTATGTATTCGTAACAAATGGCATAGTTAATCGGATTGGCCGCAATATTGTATTGGTGGATTAAAGGTAAAATCTGTTTCAGATACTCGGCAGCAATAAGCTCGCTAGGCAGTAACGTTTCTGCCACCCTTGTTGGCTACTGCATTGATATAAATAGAGGATGTCGTGTCGTAATCACGCAGTGTAATCAATCCAGATGAAGGAACATTTATTACCTATAGGCAGGCGACATTTTACGGCGGATATAAATGCTCAAGTAAATCATCAGCAATCCGCGGAAAACTAAGTTGGTACTGAGTCCAAAAGAAAAGAACCAGCTTTCGCTCGTAGGCCATTGAAGCCAAACCATCAGACCCAAAACAAATGAAACCGCGCTGATGAATAGGTTAAAGCCTAGTTGCGAAATTTTTAATTTCATTGCGAAAACGGCCTGAAGTACGCTACGCGTTAACAAATAAAGCGCGATCATTAAACTCAACCGATCCGGTGTATCTGAAATATCAAATATTAATAACGTACCGAAGATGAGGTCCAAAGCGCCGGCATTCATACGTTGCATAAAATCGCATACTTCTAACGAAAAAACTGCGTCAATACATTCAAACGCGCCAAGTAACATAATCAATATGCCGATTACGGGTAACCAGGAAAAGTCTGCGACCGACAATATAGCAACCGTGGGATTGAATATGCTTGCCAATGAAAACACAAACCCGACGATGACGACGAAGACGCCTTGCATAAGCCACAACCACCAAGGGATGTTCAGGCGTCCGTCTTTAGTGAAAAAGCTAAACAACTTCATATTTTGTAGTCATCGGTTAAAAGTTATGAGAAATCCCCAGCCAAAGGTTGTTGTTATGGAAACCAATGAACTCATTTCGCTTCTGGCGGTTACCATGTTCCAAACCAAGCGTAACCAGCGACTCCTTACTTAAGGCATAGCGCAGTTCTATGCCGCCCAAAAAGATTTCCTCTGGATTGCCAAAGTGTTCGTCCAGCCGATTCATTGTGGTGTAGCAATTTTTTTCGAAGTCGAAATCTACTGCCAATTTTATTTTCTCGCTCAACTTGGTCTCTATTTCGATCGATGCATAGTGAGTCTGATAAGAAGCGTCGTCGTTTAATGCGATTGAACGCTGATTGCGGGCATTGCCAACTTCAAAGTGGTACCCTAAAAACAGTTCGATATCCTCCGTTAATTCGATAGCGAAATGCGTACCCAACGTCCATAAGTCGGTGCTGCGATGCTTGAATACGCCATCGTAGTCGCGCAAGCCGTAGCGCCCCAACACATGCATTGCGAGCCAAGCCGTCAGTTCCTGCTCCACGTGGATTGACCAAATGTGAGAGGTCAAACTTTCGTTTCCTTCGATGGCGTCGCCGAATTCTTGTTCAACCATGTTGAAACCTAGCAAGCGATCCGGAACGAAACGGTAAATCGCACTCACCGTCGTCGCCGATTCGAATTGACGACTGACGGCAGTTTGAAAATTTGCGTGGGTAAAGTCGGTGTTTTCGGCAAACACATAGCCACCCGCTTCGGCAAAAAAAGTTGTATCGCCGAAATTTTCCGGCAAATCCAGCAATACTGACGCCGTCGGTTCGTATATAAAATCCGATCGCCCCGAAGGTCTGTCCACCGCTGGCTGTGTGGGGTCATCAAGCAAGGAAAGTTGTCGCGTAACGGTAAAAAGTGCGACATCATCGGTATAAAACGCTCGGTTTGATAGTTCCACGTGATAATCCGCCGCCGCTTCCACGCTGTAAAGCGACAGCAAGAAACAGCCTGATAGAAAGATTTGCTTCGGTTCTTTCAGGCAAGAACCATCAATTATCGCTATATGTTTATGGTAAAGAGTCAAGATCATTTCTTAGGAAAAAGCGTTGGGTAACCTTCGACATATATCCAATCTTTATCTTTGACGGGTGTATGGCAACTGATACAGTCCTTTTTGTAATTTGCCGATACATTGATATTGGTGCCGTCATTCTTAACCAAAGCCCAGCCCCAACCGTCGCCCCAACTAGTGTTTTTAGGAAAACGCCCTTGCCTATCTTTAATCATCACAAACCACTGTTTGATGGTGTTGTTGGCATAGCTAACACCTGTACCAGTCGTGTAATTGCCTGCGGTCGATGCCCGTAACTCTTTGACAATGGCGGCACCGTCAGGAAATTTTCCGGTTTTACGGAATTCATCAACCGCTTTGCCATCGGCATAAACATCATGAAAACCGCTGGCGTCGCCTTCAGGTACATGCCACGAACCGAGGTGCACCATAGTTCTTCGAAAGTCGGTCGGTAACGTAATCCGGCCGGTCTCATCCACATAAGGGGAAAAATGCGCTGATGCGTTTGCCGTATTCCCTTCAGCGTGGGTTAACGACATGCCTATTAATGGCAGCACAGCCGTTACGACCATTAAATATCGAGCTTTTATATTTCTTCGCATGGTTTTATTCCTTGGTTACCGGGTATATCGAGGGAATTGCAACGTTGTCCCGCATGAAACCATGCGGGGGCTATTCATCATCGGGTCGCAATACCAAGAGGGCGAGCCAACAGATCTCCTCTATTAGGGATGTTATAGGGTGAATATTTGTTTTCGGTAATCCTGCCTTCCGCGCCGATTTCGACGACATTCAGCGTGCCACCGTCACCGACGGGCGTTTTATCGAAAGTACGATGTTTTACCGTATAGAGGTATTTTTCGTCGGGACTGAGCGCAAGTTGGTAAGGCGCTCCATAACCCCTCAAATCCATGTGTTGAATTTCTTTGGGGTGCCTGGGATCGCTCAAATCGTAAACCGATACCGTATCCGAACCGTTGTTTGTCGTATACGCACGGGTACCAGCCTTATTGATAGCTACCCAACAAATGAGCTCACCGCTGTTAGAAGCTGAATCCACGAATTTGAGGGTACCGCTATCATCGTATTCAAAGACGCCCAGTTTTGCGCCAGTTACCATGGACACGTAAATTAAGGGTTCTTTGGGATGAGATTGCAGACCGAACATCAACGGATCCGGTTTGCCGTCTTTGTTGGTATCAAGACCGCCGTCAAAAATGCCTTGCGGGGCTTCCAACTCTTGTAGCAGCGATAATTTTCCGTCTTCGGATAGCTGTAATACACGAATCGTGGAAGGTTTTTGTTTATTCAGCAACTTACCCCACATTGCCTCGCGCGCCGGCAGGTAAAAGCTGCCGAAATCCCCGTCGTAAACAAACCGGTTGTTCACGATCAACGCTTGCGTGGGTGAACGCGATGCCGTTGCCAATTCCACTTTGCCCTCCGGAACCGGCATCAGAGCGCCATTCTCTGTAATTTTATGCACGCTATAGTTAGGTTTGCTGGCTGCCATGTCGCGACCGGGATCCTCGTTTTTGTTGACCACGACCAGGTAATCACCCGCGTAGCCAATACTGACTGGATTTTTGCCTCCCGAAGGAAACGGTGAACCCGGGACGGGTTTTAAGGATCCGTCGTCAGAAACATCGAAAACGGCAACGGTGTCCGAACCGCCATTCACCGCAAACAATCGTTTTTTATCGGGACTTAGCGTAATGGCCTGATCCAGATCGAAAGGGCCGAAATGTGGAAGCACAAACTTGGTTTTCCAGCCCATGCCACCGGTTAAAAAAGGCGAGCCCGGCAAAGGCGCCAGACTGCCATCCGCATTTTGCCGGTAGGCGGCTACTGCGTTGCCATTGACAACAGGGTCGTTGGTAAGCGTATATATCGTTGTGTTTTTTCCGGAGTTTTCATCGGCATATAAAATGGAAAATACCGATGAATAAATCAAGACCGACAATATCCATAGGCTCCTGTTAAACAATATTTCTTTTTTCATTTTGAATTCCTGACTAAGTAATGGGTCGTTCAGAATGGTGCCAAGGACGCTATCCGACAAGGGCGCAACCAAAGTGTTGATCGTTTGCCGAATCTACTATTGGCTTCATGTGCACAGTTAGGGCCAAATGCTCTTTGTTTACGGCAGCGTTCTGACTAGAAGGAAAAATAGGTTGCGAAGAACATTCCGGTCTTTCCAGGCAAAGCTAATAGTCTGCCGACCCGTCAAAGCAATGTTGGCCGGCATATCCGGATCACCCTGACGCAGCCCGAAAAATGCAATTGGGTTGTCCCAATTACACTTTCCGAGTAGCGAACTTCAGTCCTGTTTTATTTGTATGGTGCTGGTTCTAATACATCCTGATAACCGCCGGTTGCGGCTTTGCCTTTACCCTTTCCAAATTTCAAAATTGGATAGTATTGAGTAAAAACGAAGTCGTCCGCTGCTGAAGCTGCATGGCATGCATTGCACGCTGCTGTTGGCAGGGCTTCTGCCGTCTTTTTAATTGTTTTGTGATCTTCTGTGCTGAATGAAAAAAACGCCCAATTGCCCGGTTCATTCGGGAAGTTTTTTTTGCTTTTTATGGTTGCCTCCAGACCGGCAAATTCGCCGCTGAAATAACCGTTGCCGCTAACGGCCGTTTTCGAACCGACTGAAGTCATTTCTTTGATGGTGATAGTACCCTCGGGAAATGTTCCGGTTTTCTTGTAGTGAGCCCAACTGTCCGGGTCGACGTAGACGTGGTGAAACTCGGGAAACGTCGCTTTGCCGTTATTCATGTCATTGGGCGTCAAGGGTGTACCAACATATACCCATTCCCGGTATCCGGTCGGCCGTTCCAGTTTTCCGTCCTTGATCGTGAAGTACTTTTCCGCCATGACTGGGTTCGAACCCAACGCCAAAGCGACAACACCCATAACTAAACTGCTTTTTACGAATCGGTTTTGCTGTTTCATCTTCTTTTCTCCTGGTTGTGATGGTTTGAGCTGTGTCAGCCTAATTGTTTTTGCTTTTGAACACCCGAAATAAATCAATTAGTGACCGTATTGCTGTTGAAACAATGTCTCAAACTCGCCATAACCTTGCGCAGCAAGTTCCGCTCTTGGTACAAAGCGCAGGGCGGCAGAGTTGATGCAATAACGCAACCCTGTGGGCTTGGGACCATCCGAAAATACGTGGCCGAGATGAGAATTACCTTGCGCAGAACGTACTTCGACTCGGCTAACGCCAAACCAACTTCGATCCTCTTTCTGTGTGATATTTTTTGGCGCTAATGTCAGAAAAAAGCTTGGCCAACCGGTGCCCGAATCGTATTTATGTAATGAATCGAAAAGCGGCTCGCCGCTGACGATATCCACATAAATACCTTCGGCTTTGTTATCCCAAAATTCATTTTCAAACGGTTTTTCGGTTGCCCCGTTTTGTGTCACCTCGCGCTGTAATGGGGTTAGCTTCGATATATTCATCGCCCGCACGTCACTAGCGTTTTCAGCAGAAGCCATCTCAATCGCGCATAGAACCGAAGCAAATACAATCCAGAAGAACTTTTTGATAGCCATTGATTTTTTCAGCATGGTTGCAAACCTCTCACATCGACTAAGTTGTTTTAATGCGGCTTTCAGGGACTCGAATACTGTTTTTATTGGTTTTCTATTGCAAAAAAATGTTCGTATTCGCCATAACCCTGAGCCGAAAGTACAGATCGCGGCACGAAGCGTAACGCCGCCGAATTAATGCAATAGCGCAGCCCCGAAGGCTCCGGTCCGTCCGGAAAAACATGACCAAGATGCGAATTTCCCAGCGTAGACCGTACTTCGGTGCGAATCAGGCTATGACTTCGGTCAGTGACTTCCTTAATGTTTTTGGTCTCTAGAGCCTGAAAAAAACTCGGCCAACCACTACCCGAATCGTATTTGTGGAATGAGGAGAAAAGCGGTTCGCCGCTAACGACATCGACATATATCCCTTCGGCATGATGATCCCAAAATTCGTTTTCGAACGGTCGTTCGGTCGCTCAATATTGGGTAACCGCCCGTTGCAGTTTTGTCAGACAGTGGATTATGAATACTTGTTCGTTTGAGATATTCGCTGCCATCGCCCGCCTCCAAGGATCGCTTGCCGAAAAGGGAAAAGGTTAATTTTCCTGACTTCGGCAACACTCTAATGCGGAGAAATGGTTTTGAGAAATAGGGATTTGTTGAAGAACGATAAGCCGTGCTTATAGTTTGAAATGCGCCGAATTAAAAGCGGTTTGCGAAGGTTGAAATTTATATGCGGATCTATGCCTTGGGCCATTGATGGCTATTAATCTCGTTCATGAAGTAGGTCAATGCCGGTTTCCGCGTTTGATCCATGGGTACGACAAACTCGACGACGCGTGTTAACTTGGGATCGGTGACCGGCTTGCAGTCCAGGCCGGGTTGTAATACCGAATAACGAGGAATCACCGCGACGCCCATGCCGATGCGAATCAGACTTTGAATCCAATCTTCGCGCTCGCACTGAAATACAACGTTGAGATTCAATCCTTGAACCGAAAACAATTCGCGAAATTCCTTACCAAATTCGCAATGTAATCGCTCGATATACCGCTCGGCCGCGATACTGCGCACGGAGACTTCGCTTTCCCGAGCAAAGGGATGGCCTTGCGGAAAGGTAATTGCCATTTCCTCGTTAAACAGCTCGACGTGCTCCAGTCTCGGATTAGCCGGTCCGTGGCGCGCGTAGAAAGCGCCGTCGATAGCGCCGCTGAGCAATAAACCCGGAATACTCTCGTGAACGACATCGTGCAGTATAAGCTTGACCTTGGGGTGATTCATCTGAAATGTATCCAATAAATCGCAGATCATGTGCGGTCCGATGGTGCACATCACGCCAATATTGAGCTCTGAGGTTTCTCCGTTGACCACTGCCTTGGCCGTCCTTCTGACCATGTGCTGAGTACGTTCGATTTGCTCGAAATAACTTCTTAAAGATTTTCCCAGTTCCGTCAGTTCGGTTTCGCGACCATTACGCGCAATCAAATCGCCGCCCAATTCCGCTTCCAAACGCTTGATCGCCTGGGTTAGCGCGGGTTGAGTGACATAGCATTGCTCCGCCGCTTTGGTAAAGTTTAAAGTGTTGGAAAGGGCCAGAAAATAACGAATTTGATTAAAGTCCATGATTCTTGAGGTTTGAAAATGAATAAACGATTTGAGACTTAGAAAGATTATCTGATTTTTGAGCCTTGTCATGAAAGAATGAGTTTTACGCCGCTAGCTGACCGAACCAATTTTTGAATGAATATTTGGTGTAAAAAATTATCTTTGTGACTGGTTATACAGCAAGAACGGTCGGATGGGTTTTTGGATGCTGAACGGCGGCAACGGGTCGGGTGTTGACCGTCCGCTCATCAGATTCATTGCCGGAAAGCTGACATTGAATTCCGATTCCCGAAAGCTGCCGTTCGTCACTGTACCCAACCGACCCAAACTTGACGGTCGCACTTCTCTAAACCGGCCAATCAACCAAACACAGAGCATAGGAACTGGAGATCCATAAAGCGGCCATTGGCGACCAAACCAAATCGCTAGAGTCGAGATGTTGCGCGGTTGCATTAGGCTTGGCTTGCTGTTTCCGTCCCTTTCGTTTGACGGTGTTCTCAAGATGTCACACTTTCGCCCGCGGATCGTCAAGCCCCAAGCGGCTTAGGCGAACCTGGCCTAGCGTCTTGAGAGGTACGGAGGTGGATAGCCCCCCGCCTGCACGCTTTCTAACCTTGTACTTGTTGCGTAACCACCGACGCAACCGCGCTGCGGTGTAGTTAGGTTCAAACGTGATAATTACAACTAACTGCGACGTTATGTACACTGTTTTAACAAGGCGGCAAATGTTTCAGCAGAAACGGCCGGGCTTTTGTAATAGCCTTGATAAAAATCGCAGCCGTGCTCTTTCAGAAAGTTAAGCTGTTCTTCGGTTTCTACGCCTTCAGCCAAGACTTTTAATCGTAGCGTGTGCGCCATGCCAATGATGGCGGCAGCGATTTCTTTGTCATCTTCCAGTTGAGGGATGTCGTCAATAAACGATTTATCGATTTTCAGTGTGTTCAGAGGGAAACGTTTTAGATAAGCGAGGGATGAATAACCGGTCCCGAAGTCATCAATGGCCAGACGAACACCTAACGTCCGTAATTGCCCGAGAATGTGCACGGCTTCGGATTCCCTTTCCATCAAGGCCGTTTCGGTTAATTCCAATTCCAGGCACTCGGCCGGAAAACCCGTTTCGTTGAGTATGGCGGTCATATGGGTGACGATATCCCCATGCCGAAATTGATGCGGCGACAAATTCACAGCCAATCTAAGCGGCGGCAAACCAGCTTCGATCCAACGTTGTCCCTGACGGCAAACTTCTAACAATACCCATTCGCCAATCTCGCTAATCAGCCCGGTTTCTTCGGCCACCGGAATGAACTGACTGGGCGGTATGCTGCCCTCGTCAATATTTTGCCAGCGTAACAAGGCTTCTGCACCGATGATGACACCGGTACGAAGATCTATCTGCGGTTGATAAATTACCTGCAGTTCTGCTTTAGTGATGGCGCGTCGCAACAACGATTCCAGGTTGATGCGGCGTTTAGCCGCCTCAGTCAGGTCTTCAGAAAAGTATTTAAAGTTACCACGACCTTCGTCTTTGGCACGATAAAGGGCGGCATCGGCATGCTGCAGCAGTTCTTCGGATGTTTCACCATGTTCAGGAAACAAGCTGATGCCAACGCTGACCCCAATACGGACTTCCGCCCCGTTGGATAAGCGCCAGGGCTCGCTCAGTGCTTCAATAATCTCGGTGGCCACTAGCGCCGCATCCTGGGGATGGGACAAATCTTCCAACAACAACGCAAACTCATCACCCCCCAGCCGGGTGACCGTATCCACACCCCGTAAGCGACTGGTTAAGCGTGCAGCGACCTTTTGCAATAGTTCGTCGCCGGCTAGATGACCAAAACTATCGTTGACGTCCTTGAATCGATCCAGGTCCAGCATTAACAATGCAGCCGATTTACGTTCGCGGTTTGATAACTCGATGCAATGCTCCAGACGGGCGAACAACAACAAACGGTTTGGCAAGTCCGTCAAGGGATCATGATGCGCCAGATAATCTAGGCGATTAACCGCATCCTTGAGTTGGGTGATATCGGAAAATACGCCGACATAATGCGTCACCTGCTGGTATTCGTTGCGGACGGCACTGATGCTGAGCATTTGCGGATAAATCTCGCCGTTGTTACGTCGGTTCCAGATTTCCCCTTGCCAGTAGCCGGTTTTATCGATTTCAGCCCACATGACCCGATAAAACGCCTCATCTTGCCGACCCGATTTGAGGATTTTTGGCGTTTGTCCAATCGCTTCAGTGGCCGAATAACCGGTTAACTCAATGAAGGCTCGATTGACAACCAGTATCCGGGAATCCGCATCCGTCACCATGACCCCTTCCCGGGCTGACTCGAACATCGCCGCAGCCTGGCGCAGGTAGTCGTCGTTGGCCTTTTGTTGGCTGATATCGATCATGACGACACGAAACAGTTGAACACTATCAGTCCCGACCGTGCGGTTCATTTCCAGCCGTACCCAATAGGCTGCACTGTCCGGTTTGACAAGATGTAACTCAAAGACCTGGGGGACGCCTGTCTCCGTCAATTGTTGGCGGTGTAAGCAGTAAACGCCCTGGTCTCTATCTAATATAAACTGGGTGAAGGGCTTTTTGAGCAACTGTTTGCGAATGACGCCGAGCAGTGACGTGGCCGTCAGATTGGCATTCAGGATAACATCGCGGTCACTGATGGTCAGATAACCCACGGGCGCCAAATCGTATAAATCAAAATAGCTTGCCCAGGATTTTTCCAGTTCATCCTGCGCATGCCGGAGGTTGTCGTAGAGCATCTCCAGCTCGATCTGATGCACCTGCAATTCATGCACCAGCCTTTTTTCGTCACCCGGCGTTGCTGGGACGATTTCGGGTTTGGCTGTCAGCCGCTGCTCGGCTTTACGCCGCAGCTCATCAGGATTTTGGGTGAGGTCTGGCTGTTTTTTCATACCCCATTTCCTCTGAGTTGCGCCTCCAGCTGCTTAGTTTGAGATATGTCGATCAAGGTGATGACCACGCCGTCAATGACATTGTCCTGGGTGCGATATGGCATGATCCGCACCTTGAACCAACGGTTGTCATGGGTTGTGACTTCTTTTTCCATAAATACCAGCGTGCGGAGCACCTCCTGTGCATCCTGGTGCAAGTGTGGATAATCCAGTTCTGTGACGATATCGGAAAGCGGGCGACCCATATCGCCTGCGATCAATTTGAATAGCTGCGTGGCGTGACTGGTGAAACGCCGAATGTTGAGGGCGTTATCCAGAAATACCGTTGCAATCTCCATGCTGTTGAGCAGGTTGTTCATGTCATTGTTGACCCAGGAAAGGTCCGTAACCTTGGTTTGCAGTTCGGCATTGACCGTTTGCAACTCTTCGTTCAAGGATTGCATTTCCTCCTTGGAGGTTGTCAATTCCTCGTTGGTGGATTGCAGCTCTTCGTTGGTCGACTGCAATTCTTCATTCGCGGATTTGAGTTCTTCTTGGGTGGATTGCGCTTCTTCCCGCAGGCTTTGGTTTTCTTCCCGGGATTTTTGCAAATCGTCCAATGCACACTGTAATTCGGCATGGGGTGCGTGTCGGCTGCGTTTCCGGGGTTTCGGCGTGGCCACGTCAGTAAAAATGAGCAGAAGCGTTTTCGTTAAGGCTTCTGGTGTGTCGATAGCCTGCACGGACAGGTTGATCATCTGACTGCCGCCGTTGGTGCCTACCGTCAATCCTGGCAACACCACCGGCTCGGCTTGCAGCTGGGCACGTTGGATGGCGGCGGCGAGTTCATGGCGCAGGCCTTCCCGGGCCATGGCGTGAATATTCAGATTGGCTTTGCCGGCAGCCGGTTCCAGATATTTACCGGTACGACCGTGAATATAAAGGATATCGCCTTCGGCATTGACCAATACTGCCGCCGGTGAATAGTGCTGTAATAACAGCTGCTCGACCCGGCTTTGCGGATTTAGAACGGTTACAGGTGTCTTGGTATCGGAATGCATCTTGGCTACCACGGGGAAAAATTTACTGGGGAATTCAAAATCAGAAAAAGATAACGGTTGATCGATACGTTGATAGAGTCGTGAGTGGTTATCGATGACCGTAAACAGTTCGCTATACATGCCAATGGTTTCGGCATTACCGAGTAACAAAACGCCGTGCGAATTCAAGGCATAGTGAAATAACGGTATCAGTTTTTTCTGGCACTCTGACTCCAAATAAATCAGCAGATTGCGGCAGCATAGTAGGTCGAGCTTGGTAAACGGCGGATCGGTGATGATGTTTTGCTGAGCAAAGATCACCATTTCGCGAATATCCTTTTTGATACGAAAACCACTACCTTCAACGACGAAGAATCGTTTCAACCGCTCTGGTGACATGGCATCAGCCATATTGCCGGTGTAGAAGCCTTGCCGGGCTTTCTCGATGGCATCGACAGCAAGGTCAGTAGCAAAAATCTGCAATTTAAACAGATGTTCCAGACCACTTTCGGTCACGACTTCCTTAAACACTATCCCCAGCGAATAAGCCTCTTCGCCGGTCGAGCAGGCCGAAACCCAAGCCCGTAATTCTTTTCCCTGCGGATACTCGGCGAGCAATGTCGGGATGACATGATGTTTAAGTTGCTCCCATACGGGCGCATCCCTAAAGAAATTAGTCACTCCGATTAACAGCTCTTTGAACAGCAGATCCTGCTCTTGCCGATTTTCGCGTAGATACTGAACGTAGTGAGCAATGCTGTCGATCTGGTGTAAGCCGATACGCCGTTCGATGCGCCGATAAAGGGTGTTTCTTTTATATAGGGAAAAGTCGTTGCCCGTCCGTGAGCGCAGTAACACGATGATTTGTTCCAATGCGCTTTGTGATTTAGCTGGCAGCACAGGTTCAGAGGCTACATACTCGCCGCGTCGTCTTTGCTGGAGACAGTGCGCTATTTGCTCCCAGAGCATGTCAGGGTTGCCGACAATATCGACCAATCCTGCATCAATCGCGCTGTGCGGCATGGCATCGAATTTAGCGGAATCCGGGGATTGCGCCACTGCTAATCCGGCATTATCCTTGATCGCGCGCAAACCGAGTGTACCGTCGGAGCCCATGCCTGACAAAATTACGCCGATGGCCAGTTCATGCTGGTCATCTGCGAGGGCATGGAAAAAATAATCAATCGGCAGCCGTAATCCGCGTGGCGCGATGGGATCGTGTAAATGCAGTTTGCCCTGGAGAATAGATAAGTCTTTATTAGAGGGAATGACATAGACGCAATCGGCTTTGACCTGCATGCCTTCGTCAGCCTGCTCGACCTTCATCGGTGTGACCCGCTGCAACAATTCCGGCAGGATGCCTTTGTGAGTGGGATCAAGGTGTTGGACGACCACAAACCCTGCGCCACAGCCAGATGGAACATGACGAAACAATTGTTCGAGCGCTTCCAAGCCCCCCGCCGATGCACCAATACCGACAATTGGTGGTCTGTTATTACGATTCATGAGCACTTGAGCAGATGCGATTGCTGCCACCTTTCACCTGACAACCGCTGACCCAAGAAACTGACTGCGAAATTTTTCAATGTTGTTGTACCAAAAGATAAACCTATCAAGATACGCTTATCTGCACACCTGTCTAGAATTTAGGGGCAGAGTTTTAGCGCTTTGATTCATCCGTCTCAAAATTTCTCGATAGGCTACCACGGTATATAAACGGGCATTGTCATCCTATTGACGACTGACACAAAGGGGGGAATACTGCCCTAAAATCTGTCGAAGTGGTCGACGCTAACCCGTTTTTCGTTCCACATCGCCTAATCCAACCCACGCAAATAGAGAGGCCTCACTCGGCACTAGCTTATCCACCATTTTAGTGGCTACACCTGCCAGTATCGCTGCTGATATTAGCTTTGACAACTCGCTAATAAAGACCCTGAAAAGTGACACATGCAGTCAACAGGGCAGAAACACAACCTATCTGGGTGCCGGACAAATCTTGACCCGTACAGAGTAGCCATGACGCCTAAAGACAAAAAACCTCCCTCTGACGCTGGGTTGCGAGCAAAGGCCGAGGCGCAGCTAACCAACAGTCAACCCACCGAGCTCTCGGCTCGCTCCACCGAAGAATTATTGCACGAGTTATGCGTGCATCAGATAGAGCTTGAAATGCAGAACGAAACCCTACGCCGGGCACAGCAGGAACTGGAAGAGTCGCGCAACCGCTTTGTCGATCTGTATGAGTTTTCACCGGTCGGTTATCTCACCCTCACTACAGAAGGTATGATCGCCCAAATCAATCTGACGGCGGTGACGCTGCTGGGACGGGAACGCAATAAGCTTATTGATAAATGCTTGCGCAGTTTGGTGATGGCGGATGACCAGGATAGATGGCTGCGCCATTTCGCTGTTGTGACGACACGGGATGAGAAGAGCAGTATTGATCTAGCACTTCAACGCGGCGATGGCTCGGTGTTTCAGGCGCAACTCGAATGTAAGAACAATCCCTCAGGCGTGCGTATCGCCTTGAGCGACATCACGGAACGCAAACGGTTAGAAACCGAGCTTGAGAACTATCGACATCACCTGGAAGCCTTGGTCGAAGAGCGCACCGCTGAGCTTTCTATCGCCAAAGAACGCGCTGACGCTGCGAACAAAGCAAAGAGCACATTTCTCGCGAACATGAGTCATGAGTTGCGTACGCCAATGAACGGCATTATAGGAATGACGGCGCTTGCACGCCGCCAGGCCACTGATCCGAAGCAGCTCGATCAGCTCAACAAAGTGGCACAGGCGTCACAGCATTTACTGGCGGTCATCAATGACATTCTCGACATTTCTAAAATTGAAGCGGAACGATTAATCCTTGAAAAAGCGCCGTTAAAGCTGCCTAGCGTTTTAGAAAACATGCTTAACTTGCTAAGCACTAAGGCCCAGGATAAGGGACTAAAATTCATTATTAACTTGCCGCCAGAACTGGCAACGCAAACCTTTCAGGGGGATTTGCTTCGCCTAGGACAAGTGCTCTTGAATCTCGTCAACAATGCGATCAAATTTACTGCACACGGCTCAATCACGGTAACCATTAGTCAAACGCGTGAAAGCGCTGATAGTGCGTTGTTGCGTTTTGACGTTAGAGATACCGGTATCGGCATTGCACCCGAAGATCAAGCGCTTTTGTTTACTGCCTTTGAGCAAGTAGATAGCTCAACCTCGCGGAAATACGGCGGCACAGGTTTAGGCTTAGCCATCAGCAAGCGACTGGTCCACCTAATGGGCGGCGAGATTGGGGTAGACAGTAAAGCGGGGGCTGGCAGTGTCTTTTGGTTTACCGCTTTGCTAGAGAAGATAGCAAATGTCGAGGAACCAGCTCCTGCGCGCTCACTAGAAGTTGTTGAACAGCAATTGAAAAATCTGCACGCGAATGCGTTCATCTTGTTGGTGGAAGATGATTTGATAAATCAAGAGGTCGCCAAACTTCAATTAGAAAGCGTAGGCCTGAAAGTTGATTTGGCAGAGGATGGTGAACAGGCGGTTGAGATGGCGTCGCGTACTGCTTACGACGTGATCTTGATGGATGTACAAATGCCGAAAATGGATGGTTTGGCTGCGACCCGAGCCATTCGTGTTTTGCCTAATCGAGCCACTGTACCTATCATCTCAATGACCGCCAATGCATTTGATGAAGATCGGCAGGCCTGTTTAGGCGCAGGCATGAGTGATCATCTCGGCAAACCGTTCATGCCTGAGGAGCTCTATGCCGTGCTACTTAAGTGGCTAAAAAAGTAAACCACAAATATTGTTATTTTTTCCAGTCCCCCTAACGACAAAACGGTGCATTTAAACAAACGACATCCCAACCAACGCTTTCATTTGGCTTCGGCAAGACGGGTGGGTTTTAGCAGGAGCGAGGCAGTGGTAATCCCCCCATTTTGAGCAGAGTCTAAAAGTAGAGGTTAAGCGGCGAGTGCCAATTTTTGTTTAGGCGTGATGCCGCCGATGGCCATGTTGGGCCGTTCATGATTGTAGGTCCATAACCAGCGCTCAGCAAAATCTTGAACCTGGGTGATGGAATCAAACAGATACTGAGCCAGCCATTCGTAGCGCACGGTTCGGTTGTAGCGTTCAACGTAGGCATTCTGTTGCGGGTTGCCCGGTTGGATATAGTTGATCTGGATACCCTGTTGCTCGGCCCAGGTTTTTAGCGTCTCGCTGATGTATTCCGGCCCATTGTCGCAGCGAATGGCGTCAGGTTTTCCGCGCCATTCGATGATGCGATCCAAGGTGCGGGTGACCCGCTGAGCCGGTAACGAAAAATCCACTTCTATCCCTAAGCCTTCCCGATTAAAGTCATCAATGACATTGAGCAAGCGGAACGCGCGCCCATCAGCCAGTTGATCGTGCATGAAATCCATCGACCAAACGGCGTTGAGCCGCTCTGGGACGGTCAAGGGTTGTGGGGTTTCCCGTACCAAACGTTTCTTGGGCTTGATCCTCAGGTTGAGTACCAACGCTCGATAAATCCGATAGACCCGTTTGTGATTCCAGCGAAAGCCTTTCACGTTGCGCAAATACAAGTAACATAATCCAAATCCCCAGGTCCGGTGTGTGTCGGTCAAACGTAAGAGCCAGTCGGCAATCTCGGCGTTTTCTGTCGAGCGCTTAGACTGATAGCGATAACCGCTCTGGCTGATGTCTAAAGCCGAACACACCAACCGAAGACTGGCCCGCTTAGCCTGTAACAGGGCTTGCGCCATCTCGCGTCGGCAAGATGGCGTTAGGCCTTTTTTTCCAGGGCTTCCTTGATGATTTCGGCCTTTAGCCGTTCTTCGGCATACATTTTCTTCAGTCGCCGGTTTTCATCTTCCAGCTCTTTCAGGCGAGCCATCAAGGATGCATCCATGCCGCCATATTTGGATCGCCATTTGTAAAACGTGGCAGAGCTAACACCGTGTTCCCGACAGATCTCAGGCACTGGCGTGCCGGCGTCCGCTTGCTTCAAAATCGCCAGAATCTGGCTGTCACTAAATCGTGAGGTCTTCATGTAAAACTTCCTTCGTCTGTTACGAGAAAATTCTACTTTTAAA
>Ga0123388_1081843_pt1 | contig 39264 bp, 38 predicted proteins | sample T0HHNO3metaT_FD_89916 | JGI IMG/M metagenome (GOLD analysis project Ga0123388, IMG submission 89916) | Methane-oxidizing artificial microbial communities from Washington, USA to study methane cycling - T0-HHNO3 metaT (Metagenome... | ecosystem: Engineered > Modeled > Simulated communities...
CACCAGGCTTGACGCACCTGGCACACGAGGCAAACGCTCATGCCGCTTAATAACGGAACGCCGGTCGAAACCGGATTCGGGATTCCACGAAGGGAATGCCTGAACGATGCGGGTTTTGGGTTGAACTTTTTTGAAAATCCAGCCTAAAACCGACACGCCGGCACCGAATGTATGTTCCTGTCCATCAAGCGACACCCTGCAACCGCCAGGGTTACAGGATGTCTTGAAACGAACCATCAAAACCAAAAGTCCACGCCAGCCAGGTCTTTCAAGGCTTGGGCATCGAACGGGACTTCGGCGCGTTTACCGTCGTCGTCCCGGCAGGTCACACGGACTCGCGTGGCCGACGGTTTTCGATAGACTTCCAGAGCCGACGTCGGAACATCCGGTTGCAAGGTTTGAAGTGCCGCCTTGTAATCGATGGCACCCTGGCTTTGAAAACGGCTGATCCGCAACCCGGAATGCTCTGCGGCCACGTAATCGCCCATCAGCAACACCAAAGTGTTTTCAATGGCCGCCTGACTATCCTCCAAGGTTTTGAGCTCCACTTTCAAATCCGCGATTTGCACGGCACGATTGCGATAACTCGCCGCCAGTTGTAGCCATTGCTGCTCCGCATGACCTTTGGGCAAGTACAAATCGCGTTCGGGATCCTTGATCGGTTCCTTTTTCGATTTGACCGCCGACCAGAAATCCATCGCGGCAGCGACTAGCTCGGTGAGAAAGGTCTCATCGCGCTGAATTTCGAACTCGATGTCCTGGCCTTGATGATAGAAAAACAAAAAGCCGCGCTGTGCTTCGGAAACCAGCAATTGTTGCTGGACTTGGCACCAATAGAGTTGATAGGCCTCGGACGCTTCCCGATTCAACAGCACATCCAAAAACGTGGTCTCATGCGGGCATTTGATTTCCACGGGCTCATTCGATTCGGACAAGCCGTCGAACGAGGCGCGCATCAAGGGATACTGTTCCGACTCGCCGCACAGCGGCAACAACATCAGATCGTGTTTGTCCTCGAAGCGTTGCAAAGCCTCGGGCTCTTGCTGGATGCCGGCGAGGATCAACGGGTTGTTGTCCAGACTGGCTTCCAGCACTAGGCCGATTTTCTCGGCCCAGAGCCGCCAAGGGCTTTTGTACGGCGAACGATTCATGACAATGGCCGCTTCGCTGGCACTGACACCTTGTAAGCGCCATTGCCGCCAGGCGTCCGAACGTTGCGAAACGTCGATGACCTTCATCGCGAAAATCCGGTCAGTTGTACCTGACAACCGAAGCGAACCGTCTCGATGCCGAGCTTGTGCAACTGGGTTTGGCAACGCCGGGCCCAATGGCCATCGCCGAACAGCAACAGCAGTTCGTCTTGCGCCGGCAGACACACACCGCCAAAACTCTCGGCCAGCGTTGTCAGTTCCGGTCGGCTCAAGGGCTGCGGGTTCGGTTCGTTGGCCTGGGGTCGCCACAGGCGTTCCAGAAAACCACGGCCGTGACGGCGTAACACCGTGGGTGAATCGTAACGTTGCCAGTCGGTATGACAGGGCACGCGGTTTAATGATTGATCGTTTGTGTTCATGACCTCTCCTGATAAAACAAGAGCGTCATGTCCTACCCCGTGGGCGAATCATGACGCCCTCGTGGGTGGTTAAAGAATTTGGGATTGCAGCGCTTCTACGCCGCGTGCCCCAGGGTTTGACGGGCCTGATTCATCGCCATGTCTTTCGCGGACAAGGGTGGCATGCCAGTGTTTTCGGTTTGTTCCAGGGCTTGTGTTGCCTTGGGTTCAACTTGCGATACCTTGTCCAACTCGGCCAACGCAAAGGTCAGGTCGATGCCTTTGAACTTCTGGTGGGCATAGTCGTAGGCTGCTTTCCAGGCACCTGCCGCCTTGGTACGACGTACCAATTCCGCTACGGCCTTTTGCACCTTGGGATGGACTTGCGACAAGTTGATCACCTGAGGCGTGTGCTCGGGTGATTCGGCAAACCGATCCCCTGCATCGCCTTCCCACACAGTCGCTTCGCCATCAATTACGGTAGCGTCGGTGAGGTCGTCGAGCGTTTTGCCATCCATTTCCTCGGCCGCATAACCGCATTCCTCCGGAAAGGCTGCACGTAAGGACGCCGCTTTTCCGCATTTAGCCAATTGCCCCTTGGGGCGTTTGATCCACATGGCGGTCGGCACTTGCGAGTTTTTACCGCCGGCCGTGCTATAAGCCTCCAGCCAGTAGACTTCCTCGGTAAAGGCGCATCGTTTGCCGCCGACGATCCGATACACAGTAACCGCCACCCATTCGGGAAAGGTCACGGTGACACTGGATTCCTGCCATTGCTCGTTGTCGTCCTTATAGCGACCGGTAAAAGTCTTGGTAACATCAGGGCCCCAGACGGGCCTGTCCATGCCAGCCCAAACACCGGTCCGCGACGCGGTGGTCTGAATTTCCATGATGGACGGCCAGACGGTTTCGACATTACGCCCCAAAGCAGCACTCCACATCGGCACCACATGCACGGGTTTTTTGAAAATATCCAGCTTGCGGGCTTTGCAGTAATCCAGAGCCATTAGGATGGCTTCCGGGGTTTTAGCTGTGGGGAAAGTCACTTCGGTAAGCACTTTCCAGGATTGCTCGGAAAGGCCATAGACCTGGTTAGCGTCAATCGGCATCAGCAGATTGCGGGTTTTGGGTGGGTAATTCGTACGGGATTGATTGCTCATTGCGTGTCTCCTTAAAAAGTGAGGACGCAATGCCCCAGTCGGGGAATGACGTCCCCTTGGGGTAAAAAACACCGAGATTGCAGTGCTATTCGGCAAATTGTGAGTAGTTCAAGCCGGTTGGCCGGAAGTCACTCAATGCTGTTGATTAGAAAAACGGAATATCATCAAAATCCTCATCCATACCAGCCACATCCGGTGCAGAGGATGATGAAGATGACTGATGCGTGCCATTGGTGCCTGACGTATCGCTCGCGCGATCCAGCATTTGCAGTTCATGAGCCACGACTTCCGTGCGGTAGCGCTTTTCGCCGTTTTTGTCCCATTGCCGGGTGCGAAGCGTTCCTTCCACGTAAATCTGGCTACCTTTCTTCAAATACTCGCCAGCGGTGTCGGCCAGTTTTTTGAAAAAAACCACTCGATGCCATTCGGTACGTTCTTGTTTGGCGTTTTTTGTATCTTTCCAGACTTCGCTGGTCGCCAAAACGCACCGCAACCACTTTGCCGCCGTTATTGGGTAGATACCGAATATCCGGATCGGCGCCAAGACGACCCAATAAAATAACTTTGTTCACACCACGGTTTGCCATGATCAAATCCTCCATCGGCCGCGCCCGACAGTAAAGAAATAAGCCCATCTGCGCGGTGATGGGGATAGTCCTGGAGGCATCATCCCGGTTGGGAAAATACATTCCCGGACTGGGTAAAAATATAAATACATCAGGCTTGACGCACCTGACACGACCATGAAAACCATCGCCGCCGCTTAACAACGGAACGCCGGCTAATGCCGGATTCAGTCATCTTGAAAGACAACATGAAGGGTTGGGTGGAGTTGCTAACCTGAATCGGCCTTAGTGAAAAATCTGAACCGACTTGACCAGCCAACAACTGTCGGTGGCATTGAAGCAGAAAAAAATTGGAGGGATCTTGCAGCTAATGTCGTATTCGTCATTAGCTGCAAAGGGCATTAAAAAATCTTGGCTTACTATCGGGTACTATCTCTCATCGTGAACCAGGAACCCATATGGCTGAAACTTCCGCACCGATTAAACCCGCGCGAACTGCGATTAGTCGTCCGGTGTTTGAACGAACTTTCAAAATTAACAGCGAGCAAGCCATTCGGGTCATACGCAATAGTTATGAGCGTTTGATTCGGTCTCTGTATGCCATTGATGTGGTTTTACGGATCGTCGGCCAGGAAGAAGCCGTTGATGAAATTGAAGCTATTGTCAGCATGATGATTACCGAATGCGCCGAACAACTTCAGCAAGAAAAAGCCCGGCTGGAGAAATTGAAAGCGGATAACGGGATTGCTGAAATACCCACCTACACCCATCCCCGCGAATTTGTCGCTCGGATTGCCTCGCCGCAAATTGCCCAGTTTGTAGAGCTGATTCGGCTTCTCGATCAGTTGATGATGGTCATGGATACCTTGTGGCTATGCCAGGTCATCGACAATAAGCATTGTGTGGATGCCCGGTACCATTGGCAGCAAAGGTTACAGCGATTGGCGAATCGAATTGTCACCATAGAACGGCAAGCGCATCGAGAGGCGTATGCCCAGGGACATGGTGAAGAGGTACGGTTGGCACGGCAAGAATCTGGGCTCCAGGATGAGCCGGAAACCGTTACCGAGGACGAGTCAGTGATTGATGAACCCGATTCATTGCAAACCACCGGAAGTGGCGGGTCAATATGACTACTAATCTGGATAAACTATGCTAGTTGTGGTGGGATTATCCGATCATAAGGTTTGGAGTAGGTTCTAAAGCGGGTTGGTTTGCAATATGTCTTAATAATGCTAACTAAGATAGGGCTTACCAAATGATGACGGGAGCAGAGTTTGTTAAAAGCAACTTGGCGAACATTGGTTACAGACAAGGCGGTAATACGCAATCTGGCAGAGTTTGGGGAAAATTGGATCAGGCCATAATGGGCTGCAACGTGGACTAGTCGGTTGAGAAGTGATCAACATACTAATGGCTGGGTGACGAAGCTCACTACTTAGTTAAAATCAATAAAGGCTCCCAATTCGTTACGATTGAGCAAAATGATTTGTTGAGTGATGGCTTCGCGTTTTAAATCGTCGTTGCCAATACGAAGTGCCAACAAAAAATACGGCAATAGTGCCGCTCTGACTGGCGTCGAAATGCATCCGTTTATCATCCCAAAATCGCGTTCGACTGCTTGCTTCTGGGATGTACTTAGGCCAGGATGTGGGCCTATATTAACATTCAGTAATGTTTCCCAAGCCGTATCAACAGGGCTGGGCGAATCCGGTTTACCTTTTGACGTGGCCACACAAATTCTCGCCAGCACGAAATCGCGATACTCGCCATGGGTCAGGCTAAAAGCCCGCATATGCCAACGCAAACCATCGAATACTAATGTTTTGGGTTGCACCAGGCGCTCAGCCAGCTCGGGCCTGGTCATGGATTGATATTCGATTTCAAGAAGTAAACCGAAACGCGCCGCCTGTAAAATCGGTCTTAAAACGGCAATATCGATCAGGCGCATCGGGGCTGAGACAACCTCAACAGCTGGTAAGTTACTGATTAAAGTGAGTATCGATGCTGACGAGTTCTGTGTTGCCTGCAGCACATGCAAACACTCATGCGGGTGACCAGTGATCAAGAGCGGAACAAATTGGTCAGTAATCAGATAGCGCTTCAATGAGCGGTCGTAACGTAGATTGTCCGGCCGTAGCGATATGTAAAGTGCGATGTCTTTGGTAGCCTGCACCCGGCTAATGGCAAAAGTTTCGGTCAAAAAGTTCGTTACCAACTCTCCTGTCCAGAAAACGGTGGCTTCCAGCAACGTCAAGCGCTGGCGTACGTCCCACTTGAGTAATAAATCCTGCTCGTTATCAGTCATGAGTATATGCAAACTTTATTTGCATGACAATTTAGTTATGAGGTACAGTTTACCGCAACTATTAACTGGTAAATCGGTTACTTTCGGATGAAGGCTGACAAACGACTACACTATTTGGCGGCGGATAATGTCCGCAAGACATGGATTTTCAAACAAACCAGGGATTGAGCGTGACGGCATCGTATTTCCAATATTGGGGTAAAGCCAAGCCAGAAACCGATGACGGCCCGGCTTACCATTTGCTGCCTTACCATTGTTTGGATGTGGCGGCGGTGGCAGATATTTGGCTGAAAGCCAGCTCTAGTCTTCGCCGCAGCTTTGCTGCGGCGAGCAATTTAGACGACCAGCATACTCGAGCTTGGATGCTGTTTTTCATCGCCTTGCACGATTACGGCAAGTTCGATCTGCGTTTTCAGCGAAAAGCCGCAGAGGCTTGGAAAGCAGTCAATCCTCAGTTATCGGAAGTGCCCGCGCAGTTGAATGGTCTTGAGATTAAGGAATACAACCACGGCCCGGCCGGTTTGTATTGGTTCTATAAAGACCTCGAAGAGCGTTTTTCGGCGGGCGATGGCGATTTTTGTTTCGAGGACAACGACGATTGGGAGGCTTGGTGCAGTTGGTTATCGCCAGTCGTCGGGCACCACGGCATAGTGCCGGATAGTGGCGACAAAGATAGGCCTAAATACGCTTTACCGTTAGCCGTCTCTAAGCAGCTAATGGATACACTCAAACAAAGCCGAATGGAATGGCTGCAAGCTTTGGAGCAACTGTTTTTAATACCCGCCGGATTAACGCTCAGCGACAATCCTCCCGAATTGAAAACCAGCAAAAACAATCAATCGCGAGCAATCATGCTGGCCGGTTTTTGTTCGGTGTGTGATTGGTTGGGTTCTTCTGATCACTTCGAATACAACGACCAGCCTTGCGACGACATCGATGCGCTAAGAGCTTGGTATGTCAATCGACTGACCGTTGCCGAAGATACCTTGGCTGATGCCGGCGTGATCGGACAGGTTAAAGCCTACCAAGGCGTTAGTTCATTGCTCGATTCGGATAGCAGACCGCGGCAGGTGCAATGTCTGGTCGATAAACTCCCGCAAGCGCCAGGATTGACGATCATCGAAGCCTCCACCGGTTCCGGTAAAACCGAAACCGCGCTGTCCTATGCTTGGCAACTGTTGGCAGCGGGTTTGGCCGACAGCATCGTGTTTGCGTTACCGACGCAAGCAACGGCCAATGCGATGTTGAGCCGTCTGGAAAAAGCTGCGCCGCTGTTGTTTGTCGATCAAACCAACTTGGTCTTGGCCCATGGTCGAGCCAAGTATCAGCAGGATTTCATCGATTTGAAACAAGCCTGCCGACCGCAAACCGCGCAAGGTCACGAAGAAGCCTGGGTGCAATGCGGTAACTGGCTGGCGCAAAGCCGCAAACGGGTCTTTCTTGGGCAAATCGGCGTTTGTACCGTCGATCAGGTGTTGGTGTCGGTGTTGCCGGTCAAACACAAGTTCGTGCGCGGCTTCGGCTTAGGCCGCAGCGTGTTGATCGTCGATGAAGTTCACGCCTATGACAGCTACATGTACGGTTTGCTGGAAGCCGTACTGGAGCAACAACGCTTGGCCGGCGGCAGCGCGATATTGTTGTCGGCAACCTTGCCGTTCGAACAAAAACGCCAGTTAGCGGCAGCGTGGAATTGCGCTTTGCCGAACGACAACAAGCATTATCCGCTGATCAGCCATTGCCAAGCCGGTCGAGTCGAATGCTTCGATTTGTCCGAACTGCCCGAGCAACAACCCAAAGCGACGACCGTCAATATTGAATTGCTGAAAACGCCGGCATTGTTGCCGGACCAAAATTTGTTGCAACGCATGCTGAATGCCGCGGAACAAGGCGCGCAAGTTTGCTTGGTTTGCAATCTGGTCGCCGTGGCTCAGCAGATTTACCAAGCGTTGCGGCAACAGATGCAACAGTCGCCGACACTGAACGAAGAACAACTCCTGTTGTTTCATTCCCGTTTTATCTTTGCCGACCGTCAGAAAAAGGAACAAACCGTACTCGAATGGTTCGGACCGGAATCTTCCGCACGCGGTCAGCAAGGCCGTTTGCTGATTGCGACACAAGTGGTCGAGCAGTCGCTGGACTTGGATTTCGATTGGCTGATCACCCAGCTTTGCCCGGTCGATTTGTTGTTTCAACGCATGGGGCGCTTGCATCGGCATGCTAAAAATCAAACCGGCCGGCCAGTTGGTTTCACTGAGCCGGTTTGCACTGTCTTGCTGCCGGAAAACATCGATTACGACTTGCATGCGGTGGTTTACGGCAACAGCCGGGTGCTTTGGCGGACGCAGCAATTGTTGGAGCAGGCCGAGCGAGAGAACGATGCGCAGATCACTTTTCCGGGTGTTTACCGCGATTGGATAGAAAAGGTTTACGGTGAGAATCCTTGGGATGATGAGCCAGAATTGATCAGCAAAAACTACGAAAAATTCGATTTAGATTGCAACGCAAGCCGCTATAACGCACTAAGGAATTTAAGAATGAATCCTGGTTTAGACGATAACGACGCGAACGTTGCTGTGCTGACACGTGATGGCGAGATGAGTTTGAACGTTTTGCCGATCTGCCTAAATGCTGATGGTCGAGAGTGTCTTTTGAACGGTGTGTGTTTGAACGATCTTGACGAAAGCGAGAAAGCGGAAGCTCTAAACCTGAATACTGTCGCCGTGCCAAATAGCTGGGGTAAATCCGCTAGTTTTCCCTCGATTGAGACAGATGGCTTCGTGCGATTGATGCTCAATAAAGGGACGGACCATGCGTTTTTTGCTGAATATGGCAACAAACGATATTCCTATCAAAGAGACATCGGGTTTGAACGGATAGATGTGATGAACAGAAGTGCGGGGGATTTCTCCCCCGCAAGCCCCGAGGGTTCGGGGAAAATGGCTGTATCAGAAATTAACTGATACCAAATAGCGGTTCATCCCTGTGGCTACAGGGAGTAAAGATTTTAACATGCTTTTTATAGAGTTATTTTTTACTTATACCTAATAGCTTGTAAAAAATTTTTTTCAGAGTATGATGCGGCCTTTCTGAGCTTTGGAGGTCTTATGTCGCCTGAAAATTTTTCAAAATTGATTGAGGGCTTGAACAACTCGTCTGCCATGGCGGTCGCTGTATTGGCTTTGCTTGTCGCGTTGTCAGTGATTTGGAAAAGATAAAAACGAGGATCGGAATGAGCTTTAACTTGCTGTCATCGAATTGGGTACCCATTCAACACCAAGGCCGTTATCAAAAAATCGGTCTGCAACAACTGCTCTGCGGAGAAGTGGACGGCGAACTGTGTTTGCCGCGCGACGACATGGAACTGGCGTGCTTGCAATTGCTTTGTGCCATCACCCAAGTATTGTTTACGCCCAAGGATAAAAAAGAGTTGGGGCGATTTGTTCAGCAACCATTGACGTCGGAAAGCTACGCGGAGGCTTGCAAAGACAAATTGGATTGGTTCGATTTGAATCATCCGCAAACGCCGTTCATGCAGATTCGCGGCGTCAACGCCAAAGAGCCGACCTGCATGGATAAGCTGTTGGCTGGCGTTGCCGATGGCACCAATAAGGCCTTCGTTAATCCGCCGGGTTTGGGCGATGCCTTATGCGGAGGTTGCGCGGCAATAGCGTTGTTCAACGTCGCCAATAATGCGCCGAGCATGGGCGGTGGCTTTAAAGGAAGCCTGCGCGGCAGTACGCCGATTACGGTTTTGATCAAAGGCAAAAATTTGAGGCAGACGCTTTGGCTGAACGTCTTGACTGCGGAGTCCGCCGAATCGGCTATGCCTTGGTATCAGGAAACCAAAGGTCAACGCCCGAATTACATCGACACCATCAAGGCAGAGCAAAAAATCCCGGCTTCATCGATTGGCTTAAATCGTGGTTTGCTTTGGCAGCCTGCGCATTTCGAATTGTTACCGGTCGAGGATATGGCGACGTGTAGCTGTTGCGGCTGCGAGGAGCCGGTTTACCAAGGCTTCAAAAAAGCCAAATTCAATTACAGCGTGGAAGGTGTTTGGCCGCATCCGCTTTCGTCTCGCATATTTGCCGTCAAAAAAGGCGAAAAAGAAGAGAAGTTTCCGTCGTTCACCACTACCGCGCCGACCTGGACGCATTTGAGTAAGTTAGTGGTCGATCAATTGGACGACAAACAAGGTCAACAAGCCGCTCCTGTACTGCAACAGGCCAGAACCTTCATGGCGGCCGACAAAATTCAATTGATCGTCGGCGGTTACCGCAACAACCAAGCGACCGTGTTGGAGCGTCGGCATGAGCTATTCAGTTTGGCGCATGGTTGGGCGGAGCATGGATTGGTGATTCATAAAATCATCGAAGGCGGTTTGGCTTATAAAACCGCCTTGCGCAAAGCACTCTATCTGTTTGCGGTTGGCGTAAAGGATAAAGTCCACGGTTCCGGGGTTAATTTGTGCGACCCGGTCGAAGCGAATTATTACCAGCAAACCGAAAACCTGTTGCATCAAACTTTTGCCGGCGTGAATTTCGCGGAGCCCGATTCTACGCTGCAAGTGCTGAATAGGAAGCTCAGAGCTGCCGCACTCGATTTATTCGAGCAAGCCACCGAGCCTTACCGACAGGAACCCAAAATGTTGAAAGCGCTGGCATTAGCCAGACGCTCGTTACACAAATCGCTTAACGAACTGGAGCCACAAGGAGTTAACCCATGAGTGAAGGACAAAAATATGAGCCAGATTTAATGGCTGTGTATGAGCGTTACGAAAAAGTACAAAAGCAAAAACCCGGATTGCAAGCAGAGCTAAGGCGTGTTGCGAGGCCTGAAGACTTAATTGAAGTGCCTGCTTTCTATCGGCTAATACAAAACATAGCGACCAGCAAAGACATTTATCGCTTTCAACGCGTGGTGTATTGCCTTCCGCTGATTGCTCATCAAGACGGCGGCGATTCGTTAGGAAGAGCATTGGCTAAAGCCGACATCAACGAAAAGCGACTGTTCATGGTGATTCGATCCGAAGAACCAAACGATTTAATCCAACTGCGGCGCTTGCTCAAACAAATTCAACCCAAGCTGGATTGGTTATCTGCCGCCAAAACCATTTATTACTGGAACGACCGCGCCAAACGCCAATTGCTGGAAGACTTTTTCTTCTATCAAAACACCAAAACTAAAGAATCTGCTTAACGCCGCGCCAACCGTGAACGAAAGCGTTTGCTGGCGCCCAAGCTCCAGTTTGGGCGCTCGGTCTTGGAAGCTCTTGCTTCCCGAGCAGGAAAATGAAAGCTGGAACTTTCAAGAATCCGTTCCCAAACAGGAGTTTGGGAACCAGAACCATACGAATAAATTGGCCTAACCCAAAGGAAACCACCATGAACGAAAACTTTATCAACTTCCACGTTTTGATCTCTCACAGCCCGTCTTGCCTGAACCGCGACGACATGAACATGCAAAAATCGGCGATTTTCGGCGGTAAACGCCGGGTACGGGTTTCCAGTCAGAGTCTGAAACGGACGATGCGGCATAGCGATTATTACCGTGAGCATTTGGGCGAGCCTAGCGTTCGCACCAAACATTTGGCCGACTACCAAAGCCAAGCGGTAGCCGCGTTATCCAATCGTTACGACGAAGCCTTGATCAAACAAGCCATCGATTACATTTCCGGCAAAGACGCTAGTGCTAGCGATGCTAAAGATGATGCGGTAGCGCCCTGGGTACTGGAGGAAGTAGCTTATTTCTGCGATCAAATCAAAGCGCTGGAAGCCGAGGGTGTCGATGCCAAGAAGCTGCAAAAACAAATCGAAAAAGACGGATTAGCTTTCCGTCAGGCTTTGGCAACAGGTTTGGATATTGCCCTGTCGGGTCGTATGGCAACTTCGGGCTTGATGAGCCAGGTAGGCAAAATCGATGGTGCGCTGGCCGTCGCCCACGCCATCACCACTCACGCCGTCGATGCCGACATCGATTGGTTCACGGCTGTCGATGATTTGCAGGAATTGGGCTCCGGGCATTTGGATACCCAGGAATTTTCTTCCGGTGTGTTTTACCGTTACGCCAGCCTTAACTTGAAACAGTTGCAGGTCAATCTAGGCTTGTTGTCCGACATCAAGGCCGAGGAAACCGCCGAAGGTCGCGCTAAAGCCCTGGGCATTGCCGCCCATGTGTTGCACATGCTGGCAACCGAAGTGCCAAGCGCCAAGCAACAAAGTTTTGCCGCGCACAATTTGGCGGATTTGGCCTTGGTCAGCTTCTCTCATCAGCCGGTTTCGTTGGCCAACGCCTTTGAAAAGCCGGTTCAGGTCGATTACAAAACCGGCGGTTTCCGGGAACCGTCGATCACTGCATTAAATGGTTATTGGGACAAAATCCATCGCGGCTATGGTTTGCAAGAACGTTGCGCCGAATTTGCACTGGATGATGTTAGTTTGCCGGAAGGTATCAACTCAAAACTATCATTGCCCGAATTGGAAAGCTGGGTCAGAGCCAACGGCCAAGGATAAACGCCATGCGCGATTATTTGATTCTTAAACTACAAGGGCCGCTACAAGCCTGGGGTCGGGAAAGTTTCGAGGGCTTGCGGCCTTCGGAATTATTTCCGGGCCGAAGCGCGTTACTGGGTTTATTGGGGGCGTGTCTGGGTATTGACCGCATCGACCGCGAAGGCTTGCAAGCTTTGGCGTCCAGTGTGTCGTTTGCTGTTCGTGTCGATCAGCAAGGTCAAAAAATGACCGACTACCACACCGTTAAAAATTCCCGCGAGGATTACCGAGGCTTAAAAAGCCACGATACCATTCAAACCTGGCGGGAATATTGGCAAGACGCGTTTTATACCGTGGCGATTTGGAATAATGACGAAGCATTAATCAGCCTGGACGAAATCGAGCACGCCTTGAAACGACCGTTATACACGCCGGTCCTCGGGCGCCGCAGTTGCCCGTTGGCGCGGCCGCTATTCGATGCTCGCGTGTCTGCCGATTCGGCGCTGTCGGCATTGGCGTTGAGCGGCGAAACCGGCGGAACGGTCTATAGCGAGGAATATTTAAAGACGGCCATGCCGCTAAAAAAGCGCGATGTGCCTATCATTCACCAGCCGAGGCAATTCGCTAGCCGTACGGTTTATGTAACGGATGGACAAGGAGGGCAGCATGTTTCTGAGTAAGATCCATATCCCTTGGCAGCAAGCGAAAAATCCGTATCAATTTCATCAAGCCTTGTGGCGACTGTTCCCTGGCTGTGAAGACGCGGAACGGGATTTTTTGTTTCGGGTCGAGCAAGTTCAGTCGGGCGTTGGTACTCATGTGCTACTGCAATCGGCAATCAAGCCGGAAGGCGGTGAGCAAAGCCCATTGCTGCTGGCGCAACGCGAATTTGCGTTGGCTATTCCCAGCGGTCAACGTTTACGCTTTCGGTTGCGTGCCAATCCAATTAAAACCATCAAAGACAGCAGCAAAGGTACGGTCGAAAAAAAGGGCAAGACCTTTACTAAAACCGTCCGCGTGCCGTTGTTGCATGAAGAGCAGCAACAAGCCTGGTTGGAACGCAAGGTTCAGGATTTTGCTCAGTTGGAAACCTTGATTGTCCAACCTGAACCGGTCACCTATTTTCGTAAAGCCAAGGAAGCGCGTAGCGGCAAGATTCAAACGGTCCTTTTCGATGGTGTTATGACGATAATCGATCCGGCGGAATTCGAATCGCAAGTTATACGTGGTATCGGCCCGGCCAAGGCCTTCGGTTGTGGCCTGTTATCTATCGCCAGGTTCTGAGGAAAAAAATCATGCAATTCCAAGCTTTCATGCTCACAACCCATGAGTTCTGTGATGGGGTCAAAGCCTTCGGTTGCGGCTTGCTGATGGTAAAACGACTGGGCAATGGGTAGTTTTTGGGGTGTGTTCCATCGTTTTGTGGGGGCTTACAGAGAGTTTGTCGGTGCGCACAAGCGTTTCGGAGGTGCCGCCCCGAGTTCTGTGGCTGCCCCCAAACGGTCTGTGCGTGCGTCCAGACCTGCCGGGCGTGCCGCCAGACGTTTCGGGCGTGCATCCGAGCCTGCCGTGTGTACGATAGAATGCTTACTAGGTGCGATCGAACCTTCTGTGGCTATCCATGAAGGCTTCGGAAGTGTCGCTGTTTCCGGGTCGATTTTGCCCGTACCGCGAATAAGAAATGAACTGAAACCGGCGATAAGCGCTTTTTGCCGGCGGGGTATGCGATATTGGATGGCCAACGCAACCAGAAAACCCCAGCCTAGCGATTGATTGGCGCCGACTACTTACTTTGTCACTTGAATAAGGGCTGTTCGACATGCTCCCACCCCTAAAACCTATCGCCATGAAAGAACGCGTGTCCATGGTCTTCATCGAAAAAGGCCAGATTGACGTCAAGGACGGCGCCTTTGTCGTCATTGACGAAACGGGCATTCGCACTCACATCCCGGTCGGCTCCATCGCTTGCATCATGTTGGAGCCCGGCACTCGCGTCTCCCATCACGCCGCCGCGTTGGCCGCCAGGGCAGGGACCTTGCTGGTCTGGGTCGGCGAAGCCGGTGTGAGATTATATGCAGCGGGCCAACCAGGTGGAGCCAGATCGGACAGATTGCTGTATCAAGCCAAATTGGCGCTGGACGATGATGCCCGCTTGAAGGTTGTGCGCAAAATGTACGAAATCCGTTTCGGCGAAAAGCCGCCCGAACGCCGAAGTGTCGAGCAACTGCGCGGCATAGAAGGCGCCAGAGTCAGGAAGTTGTATCAATTATTGGCCAAACAGGCCGGCGTGGAGTGGAAAGGTCGTAATTACGATTATACGGAGTGGGACAACAGCGATACCGCCAACCGCTGCCTCAGTTCTGCCACCGCCTGTTTGTACGGTATTTGCGAAGCGGCGGTGTTGGCTGCCGGTTATGCGCCGGCGATTGGTTTCATTCACACCGGCAAACCGCTATCGTTCGTTTACGACATTGCCGACCTGTTCAAATTCGACGAAATCGTCCCGCACGCCTTCAAAATCGCCGCCAAGAATTATCCCAACCCGGAGCGCGAAGTACGCTTGATGTGTCGCGACGTGTTCCGGCAAAGCAAAATTCTGCGCAAAATCATCCCGACCATCGAAGAAGTGCTGGCGGCCGGCGAATTGGAAGTCCCCAAACCGGCCGAGGAAAACATCGCTCCGGTCATTCCCAACCCAGAGAGTATCGGCGATGTTGGTCATCGTAGTTGAAAACGTTCCGCCCAGGCTGCGTGGGCGCTTGGCGGTATGGCTAATCGAAATTCGCGCCGGCGTCTATGTCGGCGACTTGTCTGCCAAGGTGCGCGAAATGATCTGGTCGCAAGTCGAGGATGGCTTGGAAGACGGCAACGCCGTCATGGTCTGGTCCACCAATACCGAATCGGGTTTCGATTTTATGACCCTGGGTAAAAACCGCCGCCTGCCGGTCGAGCTGGACGGTTTAAAACTGGTGTCGATTTTTCCGCTGGAAGATCCGGATTTGTCTCCCTCGCTCTCAGGGCGTGGGCCGGGGTGAGGGAGGCATGCGCACTAAATTCCTGTTGGGGTATGGGGTGCTGTAAGGGGTTTTGCCAGCTCTTTAACAACTTGGAAAAGGTAAAAAATTCGGTAGAAATTTAGCCGAGTTATTTTTATATGCGTAACAATAAGTTACGATTAGTGCGTTCCCCGCACCCGCGGGGATGAACCGCGTGGTGGGAAGATCGAAACAGGCAAACTTGAGCGTTCCCCGCACCCGCGGGGATGAACCGCTTAGTTTCACAAGGCCAGCATTTGTTAGAACGCGTTCCCCGCACCCGCGGGGATGAACCGCAACCGGCAAAAATGGCGGCACACGTTGGCTCGCGTTCCCCGCACCCGCGGGGATGAACCGGCGTCAAGCGCAGTCTACAGACACGCATGGCAGCGTTCCCCGCACCCGCGGGGATGAACCGGAAACGCAATGCGATCTGTTGCAACATCAATAGCGTTCCCCGCACCCGCGGGGATGAACCGAAATGACAGCGCACTTCGGCAGACGGCCAAAAGCGTTCCCCGCACCCGCGGGGATGAACCGAAATGAGAATTGCGCAAACAGATCGAATGGAGGCGTTCCCCGCACCCGCGGGGATGAACCGTTATATGATGAACAGCGCCAAGCCTGTCCTGCGCGTTCCCCGCACCCGCGGGGATGAACCGAAACTCGATTCTGGTTGCTTCTTGCTGACAATGCGTTCCCCGCACCCGCGGGGATGAACCGCTTCAGCCATATCTATGAACTGTCGGTCGAAAGCGTTCCCCGCACCCGCGGGGATGAACCGTATAGCAGTTCACTAAAAACAAGCGCTAATACGCGTTCCCCGCACCCGCGGGGATGAACCGTGCTTTTGCATGCCCGCCGTCTTTCTTATTGTGCGTTCCCCGCACCCGCGGGGATGAACCGTATGGCTATGTCGTTAAATGGATTGGTATTCAGCGTTCCCCGCACCCGCGGGGATGAACCAGCTGCGGGCCTTAAAAGAAACCGTCGGCGCGGGCGTTCCCCGCACCCGCGGGGATGAACCGCCTAACAGTAATGCGCCAATCGCCACGTTATAGGCGTTCCCCGCACCCGCGGGGATGAACCGGCCAAACCTTCTCGATATGGGTAGAGCAACTGGCGTTCCCCGCACCCGCGGGGATGAACCGACCGGGCGTTTACTCACGCCAGCCAGATCAAAGCGTTCCCCGCACCCGCGGGGATGAACCGTAGGTCACGCCAATCATGCCGGGCAACAGGACGCGTTCCCCGCACCCGCGGGGATGAACCGCCGGCAACGTTTGCCGAGCCCTGGTTCCGGCAGCGTTCCCCGCACCCGCGGGGATGAACCGCGCCCACTATCGATCATGCCGATATTACGGTGGCGTTCCCCGCACCCGCGGGGATGAACCGCTGCATGTCAGTTCGTTCGGATGAATGCCGCCGCGTTCCCCGCACCCGCGGGGATGAACCGCCAGATCATACAGTGAGATGGCCGGAACGCGCGCGTTCCCCGCACCCGCGGGGATGAACCGTCCGTTTATACAGACCACTTTCCGCAAAAGTTGCGTTCCCCGCACCCGCGGGGATGAACCGCCGACGCGGACAACTAGCTCATCTATTACGGTGCGTTCCCCGCACCCGCGGGGATGAACCGCTGCATGTCAGTTCGTTCGGATGAATGCCGCCGCGTTCCCCGCACCCGCGGGGATGAACCGCCAATCCAACCGTGCAAGCCGTGCCGCATTTTGCGTTCCCCGCACCCGCGGGGATGAACCGGGAATAAATCTACTCGTTGAGCTACCACCAGACGCGTTCCCCGCACCCGCGGGGATGAACCGTTAAACATTGCTTATCCTCAAATATGTAAGTCGCGTTCCCCGCACCCGCGGGGATGAACCGCCCACGCCGCCATGCTGGCAATGCGTAACGAGGCGTTCCCCGCACCCGCGGGGATGAACCGGGGACATCGAAGGTACAGCATCTGTTGCACAGGCGTTCCCCGCACCCGCGGGGATGAACCGTGCAGTTAACGCTATCGGACGGTTCAACCAGTGCGTTCCCCGCACCCGCGGGGATGAACCGTGACCGGAAACGGCGTCATCCTGAATGCGAAAGCGTTCCCCGCACCCGCGGGGATGAACCGTCGCGCGTAATACTGGATCAACGGTCGAAAGCGCGTTCCCCGCACCCGCGGGGATGAACCGGCTGCGACCTGTTCGACATCGACGAACTGAAAGCGTTCCCCGCACCCGCGGGGATGAACCGGTAATTTTGATCGGCACCGTAATCGGTTTGACGCGTTCCCCGCACCCGCGGGGATGAACCGATTTGCAGGTAATAACCGTTGTTTTGCAACTCGCGTTCCCCGCACCCGCGGGGATGAACCGGTGACATCGAAGGTACAGCATCTGTTCCACAGGCGTTCCCCGCACCCGCGGGGATGAACCGTCGGCCGCGTCGATTAACTTATCGGCCGTTGCGCGTTCCCCGCACCCGCGGGGATGAACCGTGACAGTAACAGGGCAGTTGGCACTATTAATGGCGTTCCCCGCACCCGCGGGGATGAACCGAGAATCAATCACTTCATCGCTGATGTGGTTGTGCGTTCCCCGCACCCGCGGGGATGAACCGAATTACGCGATTGGTGGGGCGGTCAACTGGATGGCGTTCCCCGCACCCGCGGGGATGAACCACCATCTAACGCCACACTAATTCTGGATGAAGGGCGTTCCCCGCACCCGCGGGGATGAACCGTCACGCCGATCCACTACAGCATGGAAATGAAAGCGTTCCCCGCACCCGCGGGGATGAACCGGCGGCGGCTTGCGTGCGGTCGGCGCTGGCGGCGCGTTCCCCGCACCCGCGGGGATGAACCGCTGCCATCGATCTGATTCAACCACTTGTCATAGCGTTCCCCGCACCCGCGGGGATGAACCGGGATGGTGCCGCGCATTCTCCCCACTCCCCTAGCGTTCCCCGCACCCGCGGGGATGAACCGATTGTTGGTTGGAACCTATCGCTTTATTCAATGCGTTCCCCGCACCCGCGGGGATGAACCAGTAAACGAAAATTTTAAGCCAGCTAAAATAAAGCGTTCCCCGCACCCGCGGGGATGAACCGTCTAACCTTTGGGTATTCGTACCGAGTTACGAGCGTTCCCCGCACCCGCGGGGATGAACCGTAATCGACGCATCATCCGGCTTGGTGCAAATAGCGTTCCCCGCACCCGCGGGGATGAACCGGCGTCGAAACGCGAAATGGCGAAATATCCAGAGCGTTCCCCGCACCCGCGGGGATGAACCGCTTGTTGAACAGCGCGGTTATCTTTGCGTCCAGCGTTCCCCGCACCCGCGGGGATGAACCGTTCGCCCAATCACCCAAGGGGTTTCAACGAAAGCGTTCCCCGCACCCGCGGGGATGAACCGACGGGCCGAGCCGGGTGGTGCAATATCTCGGGGCGTTCCCCGCACCCGCGGGGATGAACCGTTGTCAACGCTGACCGGCAAGCCTGATTGCGAGCGTTCCCCGCACCCGCGGGGATGAACCGGCAGGTAAACAAGAACACAAAGAAGCGAAGAAGCGTTCCCCGCACCCGCGGGGATGAACCGCCGACTGGGATATTTACGCCGGATTCGGCCAAGCGTTCCCCGCACCCGCGGGGATGAACCGTAAGCTACAAGCAAGATGTATTCAGCCAAATAGCGTTCCCCGCACCCGCGGGGATGAACCGTGGAAACACAAACCAGCCAGCATTGACATATGGCGTTCCCCGCACCCGCGGGGATGAACCGTCAAATTTTAACCTGTAACCTCCGTCACCGTGGCGTTCCCCGCACCCGCGGGGATGAACCGGCATCAAGGCTGGTCTGATCATTAATACGATCGCGTTCCCCGCACCCGCGGGGATGAACCGCCGCTTCAATACAGACTGACCAAACATTATTTGCGTTCCCCGCACCCGCGGGGATGAACCGCCAAAATAGGGTTATTCCTATCTGAACGTAGAGCGTTCCCCGCACCCGCGGGGATGAACCGGCGTCAGGGTTTTCTGCGTGTTTTTCGCGGGCGCGTTCCCCGCACCCGCGGGGATGAACCGACGGGGTATTTACGTTGGTGTCTTATCGAAAAGCGTTCCCCGCACCCGCGGGGATGAACCGATCATGGTGAGAGTGTTATTCAATCGGTCAATGCGTTCCCCGCACCCGCGGGGATGAACCGGATGTCAGACAAGCCTCCAAAGCCTCCGTGCGAGCGTTCCCCGCACCCGCGGGGATGAACCAGACGCTACTCGCCGGAAATGCAGCAAACTGCCGCGTTCCCCGCACCCGCGGGGATGAACCGGACTATACTCTTTTTTTAATTCGAGAGAATAAGCGTTCCCCGCACCCGCGGGGATGAACCGTCAAGAGAATCAGCAAGCCAACTATCACTAGTGCGTTCCCCGCACCCGCGGGGATGAACCGGAGAGTGGAGGTTAGTTACTGTGCGAGGAAAAGCGTTCCCCGCACCCGCGGGGATGAACCGACTTTTATGCAACCGAGTCTTAACCCAGCACTGCGTTCCCCGCACCCGCGGGGATGAACCGTCAACATTTCGTCAAGTAGCGGCTCCACAACAGCGTTCCCCGCACCCGCGGGGATGAACCGCCAAGGCAGACGCAAAAACCGCTGCCACTAAAGCGTTCCCCGCACCCGCGGGGATGAACCGCAACGAAGAAGGACTTGAAAGCAGTAACGCCAGCGTTCCCCGCACCCGCGGGGATGAACCGTAACACTATGAATGCTAGAGAGTTACTAAAGAGCGTTCCCCGCACCCGCGGGGATGAACCGACGGCCTGTAATCCTAAAATAAAGCACAGAAAGCGTTCCCCGCACCCGCGGGGATGAACCGGCAGCGTTTCGATTTCGACCGAATACGCCACGGCGTTCCCCGCACCCGCGGGGATGAACCGGCACTTACGATGTTGGATTGCAGACCGTTCGAGCGTTCCCCGCACCCGCGGGGATGAACCGTCGAAACTAATCTATCAAGATTATTATTACGAGCGTTCCCCGCACCCGCGGGGATGAACCGGCCATGATCTTGGCGTGGTTCTCCACGATCCGGCGTTCCCCGCACCCGCGGGGATGAACCGTGGATATGAGCCTTAGCCGTCGATATGGTGGGGCGTTCCCCGCACCCGCGGGGATGAACCGACTTACGCCGCTGGCTAGTCACCAGCCGCAAAGCGTTCCCCGCACCCGCGGGGATGAACCGTCTTTGATAACTGTATTTAATGCCATTACGACGCGTTCCCCGCACCCGCGGGGATGAACCGAACCAATGCGATAAACTTTATCATGCTAGGGCGCGTTCCCCGCACCCGCGGGGATGAACCGTATCAAAAGCTCGGCGAAGGCATGTTCGAAACGCGTTCCCCGCACCCGCGGGGATGAACCGCCAACGCCGTTACCAACCGCCGGTGCAGGGCGGCGTTCCCCGCACCCGCGGGGATGAACCGGCCGATCAGCAAGCGGCCATCGAGTCTATCTCGCGTTCCCCGCACCCGCGGGGATGAACCGGCACAGGCGCGACCTATCAATCCAATAACGCCGCGTTCCCCGCACCCGCGGGGATGAACCGCTGGATTTTGAGGTGGAGCTGGTCGGCTCTGGGCGTTCCCCGCACCCGCGGGGATGAACCGGGACACGCGGCAATGCTTCGCAAGCTACGCACCGCGTTCCCCGCACCCGCGGGGATGAACCGATGCCGTTTGCCTTTGAGCCCATTCGGGCTTAGCGTTCCCCGCACCCGCGGGGATGAACCGTCTTTCTGGCACTGAATGAGCAACTGGGCATGGCGTTCCCCGCACCCGCGGGGATGAACCGCAATAAAGACGATGGAATAAGCCCATGAAAAAGCGTTCCCCGCACCCGCGGGGATGAACCGATTGCAGACGACCGAGCGCAAGAAACTAATGCGCGTTCCCCGCACCCGCGGGGATGAACCGCCGTTGGCATCATTGCTATCCCGCCGCAACCAGCGTTCCCCGCACCCGCGGGGATGAACCGGGGCTGGTTGAGCCTGATTTGCTAATCCTTGAGCGTTCCCCGCACCCGCGGGGATGAACCGCCATGGCGACGCCTAAAGCGGATAAAGCCGCTGCGTTCCCCGCACCCGCGGGGATGAACCCCGCTGTTTCCGGCAGGTTTCGAACAGAGATACGCGTTCCCCGCACCCGCGGGGATGAACCGACATTCGGCGCCGCCGGCGACTTTAAAAAAGCGCGTTCCCCGCACCCGCGGGGATGAACCGTTTTCGGTGTTGCTTTGCCGTTGCCGTCTACAGCGTTCCCCGCACCCGCGGGGATGAACCGAAATCGATCTCGGACATAATCGCAAAATCTTGTATAGAGTACGACAGCTATTATGGTTCTGACATAGTCGAAAGACGTCACGAATATTATTGTGGCCCCATTCCCCATCCTTCCAGTTCCGATTGCCGTTTGACCTTGGGCGCATCCAGGTCGGTCATTCGGCCCTGGGTGCGGGTTAAGGTATCCTGCCGCCCATTGGAGGCTGCACTGTATTTCTGCGGATTCAACCGGCTGCCACTGCCGGTCAATTGATCGAGATTCAACATCGATGCGGCGCTGGCGTCTGTCGGTAAATGCCCGGTCTGTGCCAGAATGCCTAACCACTCATCCAGATTGACCTGAGTCCAATCGACGCGATCCAGGTCCGATACTTTGATACCGGTGCAACTGGGATTTTCAGGCGTACCAAAATCCATCCCTAATTGCGGTTTGATTTGTTCGTTGAGAATACGGGCTAATGGTGAGTTGTAGCAGCAATAACGTTCCTCGCGCTCCCAACACCCTCCCGCCACCTTGCTTTTGCAGAAGGTACCTAAGTCTTTGCAGACTTTCAGCTGCTTCTTCGCCGCTAGTTCGTATTCGGATTGTTCACAGGAATACACCATCTGGATAACCATAATGATGATCATCACCACGGTATAGGCACCCATCAGAGTGCTGAGCATTTCACCGGCCACGGCCGCACCGCCGCCCAGTTCAACGCCGCCGGATTCCGCGGCAGGTGTTAAATTGCCGGCCGAATCGAAGGCTGCCTGGCCTCCCGCACTGAACAAGGCATTACCTGCCGCTTCGCCAAAGGTACTTCCAATCCATTCGGCCACGGAATTGGTCAGTTCGCTTTTGAGTGCATCCAACAGGCCTTGCTCGGCAATATCCGATACACTGAGCAAATCGGAGCCGACCAAGTCATTGACGCCGGAGGCAAAGCTACTTTGCACGCCATTCCAGGCATCACCGGCAATTGAGAACGGTGTCCTCAGGGTTTCCCAGGCACCACGAATCGCTGAGGTACTGTCCATGGTCATAATCGCATTGTCCATTTGACTGGTGGCCAGCAGTAAGTCGATGTATTTTCCAAGCCCCATGGCGCCTGAAGGCGTTTCGCAGCAATCCACCAGATTCAAGGCACCACCAACCATTTTGCAACGGGCGTCCTTGCCTTTGAACACTTGGCAGGAGGTGGGATCTTTCTGCTGCAGATCAGCATTGGCATAATCACAGCTCAAATCCATCGCCATTTGCTGAGCGGTATTGAGTAAAGCCACCGCCTTGCTGAAATCCTGACTCTGGGTGCGATTCAGCGCAACGCAGTCTTCACCCATACAGCGAATCGGACCTGCACACTGTTGCTGGGTGCTAGTTTGAATACCGGGAATGGCCATCGACTGACCACAGTCATAGGTATCGACACTGTCCCAGCAAGTACCCGAGCCCAGTACGTCCAAGCACTGGCTTTTAATAAACGAACAGCTGCGACTTTCCAAAGTGGAACAACTCGTGGTCGGTGTATTACCACTCGGCGGTTGCAGACAATGCGTGCCTGCTGTGTCGGTCCAGCATTGACCCGTGGCACTTAAATCACATTGGCCTGCTGCCGAGACACCCATGCAGGTATTTCGAATCCCGGTTGAGCTGGCCACCGGTGCTTGGCTTAAATCCGACCCACAAATCAAAATTTGCGAGGTCGGATCGACATAACAACCTGTGTCATTGGCCGGGTCATGGGTACAACTGAGTTGACTGCCGGCCTGGCAAATACCATCGGTAATCGCGTTGGCCAGGTTTTGGCAGTTCGGTCCGCTCCAGCTCCATTGATCCTGACTGATCAGCTTCGAGACATCGTAGCGCAGGCGAATCCGTGAATAACCTTCGCCATTGCCACCGACCATCGTGTCCTGTCGAAACACCTTATTGCCCGTGCTGTTGAAGGCATAGGTCACATCCGTATTTGGATGATCCACCCAGCTTTTGCTGAGCTCACAGGATCCGCCCCAGCCCGAAGAACCCGTATAAATCAGATTGCCGCCGTAATACACCCGCGCAAGGTCATCAAACTCCACCATTTCCAAGGTGGCACTGGTAATCGCTTCCGGGTGGATGACGTTATAAGTGACTTGCCAATTAAACACACTACAACCGGCTGACCAGTAATTGTCGCCGACCACACCCACATACAAATCCATACATCCCGGACCGCAGCTTGAGATGCCGCCGTTACCGGAGACATAGGTCAGTAGCGGTTCGACCTGCACTTGATGCGTCGCCGTGCAACTGGACGGTATAGTCGGTTGGCGCAGACACAATTGATAATCCGGCACCTGCACCGCATGGCTAGTCGCGGTTTGCGTTGTCACCGTGGTGCAGTCCGAGAACGACTGCGCCCAAGGCGTAAAATCGGCAAACACCTGATCACCGGCATTCCAGATAGCATCGTTTTGAAGATCCGGATGCGACTGGTGCGCATTGTTGACCAGGGTCCGATAGGCATTGCCGGTGGCACTGCTTTCGGTGTTTAACGTAGTTTGCGTATCCAAGCCGGCGGCAATCGTGCCTGGATTGTTGCCATACAGACTGGTGATATTGGCCGTTGTGCTGTTGGTGGTATTGGCATCCGGAAACAACGTGCTAATCGAGATGGCGCTTTCCTGCGTGGAACCCGGATTCAATGTCATCACGCCACTGCCGTTATCCTGCGGAAATTGAAACCCACCCACTATTTGTTGCCCAGTCTGCTGTCCCTGTTGGCCAGCAGCTTGAATTGCATCCGCCCAAGACACCCCAAATGGCGTCCAGGCCAGCGTCACGCACAATATTCCAGAGGTTGTCTGGACAAACCGTCGCTGAGGATCGAATAGCGCTCTGAAGCCCATCACAACCCCACGCAGCAGTCCTGCCAAAGCCACAGCAGGTACAGATGATCTTCACCCGGTCCCGGAAAGGTACGTCCCGCGCCCCATTTAAACGTCGTCTCGCCAATGACATGATTGGATTCGGTCTCCGCAACCGGATAAAACATCGACAGTCGGTATTGCGATTTGGGGATAAAGGGGTAAATGGAGCCACCGCATAGAGACTCATTACCGGAGGTTTTCCAGGCTAGTCCTCGGCGATGCAAAGCGGCGGTGGCCCGTGTGGCCAACAAACTGGTAATCCGCGGATCGGTGCCGTAACTGGTCGGTGAAATCCCGGATAAGGGATACATATGCCCCCAAGCACCGGCACACCAAAACAAGGCATCTAGAGGATTGCCGGTAGCAGCTGCCGCGGCATCCGCCACACACGCTGAAATAGCCACCGGATTGGCAAACAAGGCCGTTTCCGGACTGGTAAAGAACGCCAGCAAATCGTTGTTCCAGGTGGGATCCAGTTCCGAGACATACAGCAAATCAAAGTCGCGATAGCCGTCACTGTTGCAACGGCCATCCCAGAACAGATCCAGCATGATGGTTAGCGGAAAGGCAAAGTAGTGGTAATTGAAAAACGACATTTCACTGGCATCGAAGTCAGCCTTGCCGGTGGTGGCGATCAATCTAACATTTGAAGCACTGAACTTATGGCCGCCCAGTGCCGGCGAGCACCAGGGATTACGAACGATCTCGATCAATCGAGCAGGATTCCATAAGCCCATGGTCATGCCCAATTCCGGTATGCCCATGGGATCGGTGCAGAAACAAAACTTCTGATCGGTAGCGATACTCGGCACATTGCCACCCCCTAACGAGGCACCGGCGGCGCGAATCGGAAACAAACAGCTCCAACAAATATCGGTGATGAGTTTGCCGGACCACAGTTGGGCATCGGCACACAAGGGATCAGTGGTGGTTGTCGTGGTATCGGCATAAAGTGGGATTGCCAGCGTCATCAGTAAACCAAAAACCCAATGGAAAACGCATCGCTTCATGATGGCGCTCCCTGTAAAGACGGCACTTTGCGTTCATGAACCATCAGGTGGTTGCCGGCCTGTTCCACAATCGCCGGTACCTGCTGTAATTGAAAACGAATGCGCACATCCGGCGTCAGTAAATACACGGGTGCCTGAAGCCTAGTTTCCAAGGTCTTCAAGTGTTCCCAGCCATCCTGACGGGGTAGGGAGGTGGCCAAATACAGCACACGGGCTTTTTTGTCCTGGCAGGATTGATGTTGAATCAGCTCGACCTGAGCCGGTACCGTGGCATCGAATACCATCAGACATAAGCCAAACGGCATATTGTCCAACGGATTGACGGTTTGGCCGGCACGGATAATTAATTGACCATTGGGCGCTGCCAGATCGCGCGGTGCGGTGATGGTTAGATCCACGGTCCGATCAAGGTCCTGATGGGCAACTGGCAATACTTCGAATTTTTGTTGGTCCCAAAATCGGGCGATGGCCTGTTGCTGCTTTTGTTTCCAGTCGATGGCGGCCATCCGGCGTTTGATCTCTTCGAGCAAGTCGATTTCAGCAATCTCGCCGACATCGCCCATCGTTCCCATCTCACCCTGTTTGCCGGCTTTGAGTTGTTCATCCAGCCAGGGCAAACTGCTGACACCTCGAACGTGCAATTGGGCTTTACCGTCTTGTTCGACGACAATGTCTGGTACGGACGATACCGACCAGCTTTGAAAACGGGTGGGATCAATGACAATGTTCGGAACGGGATCAATGCCTTTCAGCAATCGTTTCAGGTCGGCCATCAACGCTGGTAGTTTTTGGCCGGGCTTTGGACCACGAAAGACCAGTAACACATCGTCCCGGCCTGCGGCTTCTTCAACGATGCCTTTCAGCACGGGCTCACCCAGCGAGAAGGACACAAACAACAGGGTAAGTGGTTTGTTCGAAGGGGTTGTCGTCAGGCCGCTTGCCACTGTTGTCGATTGTGTCGATGGCGTCTCTGCTCGAATCGCCTGCGACGCTTCCAACACTTTTTGCGCCTGGTGTTTCATATCCAGTTGTTCAGACTGACCGGTCAACCAGTCGGGTCGAGGCTGTCCCTCCAAGGTCTGCAAAATAGCCTGAGAACGTTGCAGCCAGGCTTCCTCAGCCTGAACCGGGTGCATATCAACCCAACAAAGCAGACAGATCACCGATTGCCGCCAAGGAAACTGAAGGAGGTCAAAACAACGCATAAGCCCGTCCAATCACTTGATGATCGTAGACATAGCCCCAGTATCGTGAATCGAAGCTTTTGTCTGTTTGTCCGGTTACCCAATAGGCAGCCGGTGGAATGGTTTCATGACGTTTAAAACTATTGGCCGGCTTTTTTAGTTTTTCGGCCAACGTTAGCCCGTCAATAACCCGTTCACCGTTGATCGTCGTGTGCAGTTGATCGACATGGACAGTATCACCCGTGACGCCGGCGGCGATTTTGACGATGATTTGCCCATCCTTGAAATAAGGCGCCATGCGTTCGGCGTGAAAGGCCATTAGATCGCCCCGCCAGATGTCTTTGTTGTAAGTGTCGATCAGGTAAATCCACTTGTCAGGCAAACAGCGATCCACTTGATCATCGCCGCCAATCAGAAAGCGTTGACCGACGTAGCGTTCAACCGCCAATATCAATACCAGGATGGGCAGCGCTTTCAGCAAGAACATCCCGAATGCCGCTTTGGTTTGGTAGGGTCTTAATCGGGCGGGTTTAGAATGCGCAGGGTTTGATGAAGATTGAGTGCTGCTCATAACTCACCGTCCTTGCGCTTGAATGTATAAATCACTGGGCGCAGCGACCACGGCAGTCGAATCGATCACCAGATAACCGGCATCACTGAGTTTTTTGGCTTGGCCTTGCCAGTCGTCAACCATCTTGGCCATTTGATCCTGTGTGGCATTCGGCGGTATTGACTGAATCAGCTTGGCCCTGTCCAGGATGAATACCGGTGTTACGAGATTGAGTCGAGCAATCGGTTGTTGCAGCTGCTGATGCGCGGCAAACCAGCCGCCTAGGGTGCCTAAACTGGCGGCAATCAACACCATGCTCAGCCATTGTGATTTAACGTCCATGGCTGACCTCCCGGGGTTTGGTTTGTCGACTGTCGAGTAGTTGTTGAATGGCATCGCCTAAGCTCAAGCCTTGCCGACGCAGCTGCTTGAGTGCCTGCACATCTTCGGGTTTGGTGGAAAACAAGATGCGCTTGAAGGGGTCGACGATCAGGCGGCCGATGCCGGAACCCATCTCGGTGATGAAGAAAATTTCCGAATAGGCACCGGGCAAGGTATGCACGGTTTTTAGCAGTTCATAGCCGCCGTCCGACAACGGCAAACGTCGATCCTGCTTCATGCCTTCAATGACTTCGGCTTTTTGGCCCAATAAATACATATTGGCCGAGTTCTCGACAATGGCTCGGCCAGCTGCATTGCGGTATAAATCGTTCACAGACTGTGTAATAGTCACCGCCGCACCGCCGTATTTACGAAATCGCCGGTAACCGTGCTCCATGAACTTGGCCACATCACCTTCGGTGAGCAAATCCCAGGCTTCGTCAATGATGACGATCTTGGGTCGATTGCGTTCGCCCAGATACATTTCCTGCTGGATCTGGTAGATCAGTTGCAGCAGAACGACCTGCTGCAGATGCTTGCGGCCCTTGAGCTCCTCCAATTCCAGCACGGTAAAGTCGCTGGCGAATTTAGCGTTGTTACGGCCATTGAAGTAGCGGCCGTATTCGCCTTTGGTAGTGAACGGAAACAACTGCTCGCCGACATCCTTCAAACGCTGATCGGCTTCATTGCACAAGTGTTTGGCAATGTCGTCGACCGACATCGACTGCGATTTCTCGGTCCACAGTTGCTTCAAAATCCGCTTCAGACCCGCAGTTTGAAAGTCAGTGAGTTTCTCGGTCGGCGCCGCCATCTGGCTGACCAATCCGGCTAACATGTCGGCTTCTTCCTCGAAGTTCTGCACGATTTCAAATGGGTTCATGCAGATGCCGGAGCCGTGGGTGAATTTGACGAAATCGCCTTCCAGCACTTCACACAGGTTTTCGTAAGAGCGGCCAACATCAATGGCCCAGATTTGCGAGCCTTCGGTCAGGTAGCTGACGATGATCTCGTTGGTCAGGAAGGATTTGCCTTTACCGGATTCGGCGGCGATACACAGGTTGTAGTTGCCAGTGGTATCGAACAGCGACACAGCCATGTGTTCGCCGTTACGGGAGACGAAATTCAAGGTCGGCGTCCCGGTGCCGGCCCAATCACCGAACAGCGGTAATAACGGAATCGCATGGCGCGTGGCCAAGGTGCGATAACGTTTCAGGTCGGCAATCGCTGAACGCTCCGGCCCAAAGGGTAAACAGTTCAGGAAAAACGGCAGGCAGAAATACTTGTCTTCCAAAAGCTGAAAGCCCAATTCCCGAAAATACACCCGAGCATTGGACACCGCTGCGGCTTCTTCCTGTTCGTCGCAAAACAGCAAGACGCCGAAATACGCCCGAATCGGCCGGTCGCCATCACGATAGGCGTCGAACAACACGTCGAAATGGAGTTTGCGTTGTACCAGTGCCGGCAAAAACCGGGCGATTGGCGTATTGACCTGGTTGGTAATGAATTGCCGCACGCCTTCTTGCCGGGTGCGGGTCGATTCGGCATCCGGGTAATGCAGGGTCAAACTGAGCAAGGTGTTTTGACGAATGCCGCGGGTGCCGGACAAAATGTCGCCCAGATAACTCTTGGCGCTGCCGAAGTAAAAATGATCCGGTGTGCGTTTGGCGGATAAGGTCTTAACGCGTTTTTGTCCTAGCCAAATGCCTTTTTCGTCGGTCCGAATCGCATTGTCGAAATCCAGCAATTGATCCCGTATCAATTGGGTAGGATCGCACTCAGGTACCACCCGGTCTTTCCAGCCGGCATCGGGCTGCCAGTTGAGCAGCGTGTTCAGGATGCGTACATACTGATCGGCACCCAATACCTCCGGATACAAGCCAATGGTCGACAACGACTGAGTAAAGCGCGTTTGAATTCCGGACAAAAAGCGTTTGAATTCCGGACGGGGAATAAACGCATATTTGGCTTGAATTCAGGACACGCAATAAACACTCAATAATTCCTAATTATCAGCTCGCGAGCGGGCTTTCTCCGGCCGCCGCCACCGACGGTATAATCGATGTCGACAGACTCGATAATCAGCTCGCGAAACACCTCGCGCATTTCCGGAATATCATTGACCGAGACAATCATCTTGCCCTTGATAGACTTAGCCAGACCGGCCATCTTTTCATACTCATCAAACGCAAACCCAACACCATAACCCTCTGTCTCCCAATAGGGTGGATCAAGGTAAAAAGGGTATGAGGCCGATCATAACGCCTAATGCAATCATCCCAGGTCACGTGCTCAATATAGGCCCGCGACAACCGCAAGTGCGCAGCCGACAACTCCTCTTCAATCCGCAGCAAATTCAACCGAGGAGCACTGGTAGTTGCGGTGCCAAAGGTTTGATTAGCCACCTTACCGCCAAAGGCTAGCTTTTGCAGATAGTAAAACCTCGCGGCACGCTGAATGTCTGTCAACGTTTCAGGCGGAGACTCACGCAACCAAGCATAAATCTGTCGACTAACCAAAGCCCATTTAAACTGCCTTACAAACTCCTCCAAATGATGTTTAACCACCCTGTAAAGGTTCACCAATTCGCCGTTGATGTCATTCAATACTTCGACATCGGACGGTTGTTTCATAAAAAACAAAGCCGCGCCGCCGGCAAACGGCTCGACGTAGCATTCGTGATCGGGAAACAAAGGCAGAATAGTCTTAGCCAGGCGGCGTTTTCCGCCCACCCATGGAATAATTGGTTTTGACATGAGGCACCTCATTACATGGCGCTCGAGGCGCGCTAGTGAGAGGCTCAACGGCCTTCAAATCATTCAGCGTTCCGCACCGGGAACATTTAATAGCCAAGCGAATAAACTCTGCCTCAGCCAATTTTCTACCGCAACAACCGCAACGTACAATTTCCATAAAAAGCCACTTTGAACTAGGCTTGACACGCTGTGTACACGGCGCGGTGCCAAGGCCAGAAGCAGCTCGCTCTGCGGATGGTGGCCGGCGATGGTGTTAGCGCACCATCGCCGGTCGCACCGTTTAATCACTCACCGAACACAGCTGGCCAGTTGGACAATACGTCATAATTCGATAAATCGGCAGCCGTTTGGATAGCAGCCTTATGCGCCTGACTAGCTGCAAACACCATGGCCTGTTGCAGCCCCGCGCTACTCACCAAATCAAACGCCACTTGCACGGTAATCGTCACGGACGATCCATCCATGGTGGACCACTGCACTGGTTGTCCACCAATCGTGATGTCATCGTTCATAGTGCCGCCGGCCGACAACACATCACGCGCTTTGTCTTTCAGGCCTAAATGCTGAGTCAGACTAAATTCATCCGAATGAAACCACTTGGCAACACCGCCAATTTGCACCGGAAACCCGGACCGCCAAAGTCGTGCCCGTTCGATGTCTACAGACGCAAACAATTGATCTCGTATAATCGACATTGACAACGGCTGCGGCAAAAACAGCCCACCAACAAACTGATCGCCAATATTTGCCGTATTGGATTCCACAAATCCGCCAATAGCGGCCTCGGATTCCACGACGTTAACTACCACCCCATTATTAATTTCAGCCAGCCTCATTGCTACTCCACCCATTCCGCTATAAACAATCCCGCCGAACCATTTCCACCGCCGCTGCCTAGCCCTATGCCGGCACCGCCGCCAGCGCCAAACCCGCTTGCATCGCTGCCCACTCCGACGCCTGTTTGCCCGCCGATACCCGCAACACCAAATGGCGTTGAACCACCATTTGGACCCACACCAATTGACACCGATGACACCGCAAAACCAAGGGCAGGAGCAATCTGAAATATATTTTTATGAGGCAGCGCCAGCGCAGCTGCATTCGCCACGCCTTGGAGCTGCCCGCCGTTGATCACTGCTGTTGTCGTGCCTAGGCCGCCAATGCCACCGCCAGCTGAATAAACTACACCGTTTATTGTTATCGTGGTGGCAATACCGGTGCCACCATTGGCCCCAGGTCCGCCGCCTGCGCCAGCCGCACCAATCACCACCGCGTAATTGGTATTAGGCTGTAGGCCGGCGATTAGGAACTCGATAGCAGCACCCGCACCGCCGCCCTGAGCCAAGGTAAATGCGGCATCCGATCCGCCACCGCCACCGCCACCACCAACCAGAGTCAGTTTAATAACCGTTGAGGGGGTAATGTTGGCTGACGTTAAAAAATTGCCGCTGCTAGTAATCTTAATCAGCTTTGGTTGCTTAAGTATTTTGATGGCTTGCCGCAATTGAGTATTGTCCACTTTAGACAATACCAAGCCGGCGGACAGCACCACCTCAACAATCTCCCCTTGCACCGCATTAAGCCAATCATCTGTCAATTCGGTCGGTGCGCGATTTATCAACGCATCTTCGGAAACAAACTGGTTGCCGATATGCCCCGCGCCGTCAATCTTATGCATAACTCACCTCTCCACCGCTGCCGGTGATGTCTTCAAACCATAAAAATACGTGCGCCTGCTTAAACTCGGCCAACGCATCCCACAATACTTTCGAATCGACCACCGACCGGTAATAACGCACGCGCAGAATATACCGGCCTCGATGCCCCCAGCACCTATCGCCGACATGACTACCCACGCGCAGCGGCCGGGTAACTAAATGATCCACCTGCACCAAATCCACCGGGAATGTCGTAGCCGGACCAGCTGCACTCCAGCAGCGGTCGCCAACGTGACTGCCAACCGCCAGCATTTTTCGCGGCATCGTCTCGCTCACGCCAGCAATGGCCTCATTAGCTACACGTCGATATTCGCTGATATGCCAGCTGCTAATCTTGGGCCGGTGGGTTTCGATAGCGTTGTCCAATACAAGCTGGGTCGCCGCTTCAACACGCGCCAATTCAGATGCCATGCCAACCAACAAGTCATGACCCAGCCCACCCACCGGCCAGCGCCAGGCCGCGCCAGGCGGCAACAGGCCCTGTTCCGCAGCGGCGAATTCGTCATCCGTGTGCAGAGTAATTTGCATTACGCCCACACCACCGGTTGCAATACAAACACCTCGCCGGCGCCGATGGCGATATCCGCGAGCGGCGCAATCCGGGTGTACTGGGTCGTTACGGTGGCAATTGCCGCATCGATCTCCGCCATGGCTAACAACGACGTCTCGCTGGACTCGGCCAGCACCAATGCCGACAGCGCCGCCGTGATGGCGTTACGGTTATCAACCGTGTCGTAGCCTGGCAGCAAATCAATCGATATTGTCACGGCATGTACTAGCGGCGCAGCCACTGACCAATCCGCTGTCGCCGGAGCTATATCGGTTAAATACGCCGACAACGCAGCCAGCACAGCCGGCGACGGCAGACGATTTAATAAACCGTTACAAATAGGCCGAACAATCACCGTGCCCAGACCAAGCGTCTGGGGCTGAACCAATGCGGTCGTAATAGAAGGATGGGCAGACTTGGCCCAATAGCGATAATCGTCCGGCTTGCCGGAACGAGCGCCACGCGTCACCATCGTGCGCCATTCATCCGCCACCCGTGCCCGCCAGCTTTCTACGGTCTCTTGTTCCGCGCCGCCGGTTAGGCCGCCAACGGCAACTGTCAATGTGCCGGATATACCAGGAACCGGGTCGACCAAAGTCAAAGTCTGTGCGGCCAACATATTGCCGGCGCTGCCGGCCGTATTACAGCGCGCCGATACCGGCGTGGAGCCGGCGCCCAGCGTTACCGCAGCCAACACTGTGTAATCCAGGCCATTCTGGCCGCGCAGCACGGTCTCGGCCAGCAAACTGGTACCGACGGTACCGGTCGCTAACACATTACCGGTTGCCGCAGTGGCACCCAGGCGATCCACACCGTATAGGGCTGCCCAGTCATATAAGCGTTCCAGTTCGCACGTCAGCGGCGAGCACTGCTTATCGATCCACTCCAAATTGCCATGCTGAGCGTGACACGCCCGCGCCCACATCGCCGCCAACGGCCCACGCAGCACCGCCGGCACGGCTGCCAGATCGGTTTCGATGCGGGCTTTTAATTCGACATACGAGGGGCGGACATAATCGGTCACAGGGGTACACTCATATTAAAGGTGCGACCATTATGCAAACCGGTGATGATCATAAACACACTGGAAACGTTTCCAGCGCCGGCCTGCTCACTTACGGATACTTCTGTAAGGCCATGATCGAGCAAGGCTTGCTCAACCATCGATAACGCCTCGCGCCTGGCCGCATCGCTAAGGCCTTGGTAACGCACATGCCACAGGCCGGTGCCGGCTTCCGGATCGGCCCACCAGCCCCGGCGCTCATAGCGATCAGGCACGCGGCTGGCCGGCGCTTCCGCATCGGTAAACAACACGGCATACACCAGGGTTTCAATCGCCGCCTGCGCATCGTTCAGCGCTGGATCATCAAATTGCAGATCGAATACGCCGATATCGATTTGGACTAGTTTCAACATAAATTCCTCAGTGCGGCTCGCCAGTATTGCCGCTACCCGGCTGAACGTTATTGTGCAAATGATGCCGCACCGAAATACCGCCTACGATGACGTCGCCATCCGGTACCCGCATATTAGGAACATTACTGATCGTCAAATCATGCCCGCCGCCATCGATTGCAATGCCATTGCGACCCAACTTGATAACGTGGCCGATATCGTCATGCAACGCCACTTCGCCCGCTTGCAACTCCAGCTGGTAGCGCTTATCTCCAACCACCAACGCCACGCCATAGGAGCGGTCGCCGCCTGGAAATGCCAAATACACCTGTGCGCCGGGTTGTGGGCGATAACTAAACCCATACGGTTCAACTCTCGCCAGGTTGCCCAACACCTCGCCATCCAACACCTTGGCTTGCACCCGATCAGGCCCAATCAACGTCGCCACGCCGTGGGCAAACAAGAGCTGCAACCTAGCCCAAATCTGTTGCATAAATCACCTTATCCTGGGCTTTGTTAGCTTTATGTTTGGCGCCTTTCTTAGCCTTGCCGCCAGTCTTTTCTTCACCGATAAACGCTTCGCGCTTCATCACCGTCAACCGGGTCATGCTGCCGCGCTGGTCGTCCAGGGTAAAAGCGCGATCACCGATTAAATACACGCCGTCGATATCGCGCATGGGAATAATCACTCGCACTTGGGTATTGATGTCCCACACGCCGCCGGCATGCGTCCAGCCGTACACCTCCAGATCGATACGATGGGCGCGGGCCAGACGGCGGTTGCGTTCCAATGTCGCCCGCCGGTCGCAACCGCCCAGGCCTTGACCGGTCTTGTCGGCCAGGATATGCAACGGACGAAAATAATTGATGCCGCTGTCTTTTACCGCGCCCTTCAATGCCTGATCAGTGGCGTAGTCATAGCCTTTAACCAGATAATCGGAAAAGCGCAGCTTGTGCTCGTTAACCACATCAAACGACTCGATATGCTCGCCATATACCAGCGTGGCCACGGGTGCTGCGTCGGTGGGCTTGGTTAGAATCACACCGCCGTCCGGCGTGGGGTATAACAGCAAATTGGCGGCGCGGGCGGCATTGATTAGGGCATTGGACGGCGACTCGCATTGCATCGCAAAATCGGGCACTACGGCGGTGTCGGCATCGATCTTCACAGGCACGTTAAACGTGCTGCAAAGCTGCTTCACAATCTCGCCGAGTTTTAATCCGGATAAGGTTTTCGAGTATTGGCAATCGACCAACTCGCGACCCAACGAACGCGCATCAATGGCAATACTGTGGCTGTTGGCATCGACATGTTCATGGTCGATATCGGAACGGATTGTGGCCACCACGGTTTCGCCGATTAACACTTCGATCTTGGTGTTGGCATCTATACCCAACGCCTCGCCGCTGCCGGGCCGCGTCACAGCCAGATTAACCGAGGCTGCCAGATCGTCAACCGAGGCACTGATATGCACGTTTTGCCAGTACGCATAGCGCTGGCCGTTGAAACGGATCTCAACCATACACCCGCCCACGCACAAATAACGGATGCCGCACGCCGTTGCGCGCTAAAAACACATCCTCATCAATCTGTAGCCGATGCGCCAACACTGTAGATGGCAAATACCCGACCAAGTCGCGCACTTGCTGCGGCTGTAAGTCCTGCGCCATCACCGCTTCCACCAGCGCAGTGCGGGCTGTGACAGCCGCTTGAAACACCGCATCCGGCAAGGTGGGTAGCAAGGTATCGTAAGCCGTATCAATCGCCACCAGCGCTGCCGTGCGGTCCACTTCGGCCCGATAATCCACCAGCGCCACTTGCATCGCAGCCGCCAAAAACAAACGGCTTTGCAACGCCGCATCGCGGGCCAAATTGCCGCGCACGGCGCTATCGGTCGCGGCCACGCCGCTTAAATTGCTGTACGCGGTATTAGTCGACAGCGACACCAAGCGGGATACCAAGCGGGGCCGGTCGGTATCGGCCAAGCCGGCATCGTCCGCGCCCAAGCCGATGGCATTACTCAAGCCGCGAAAAGCATTGGCATAGCTGCCAGGAATGGCTGCCAGCGTACCCAGATCGCCTTTGATGCCGGATACCAAGCCCAGCAGCTGGCTAGACCACGTCAGCGGCAAGGTGGCAAAGCTGATCGCTTGCCGCACAAATTCCAGCTTGCCTTGCACTTGCGCAACAAACGCCGACAAGCCGCCGGCACTCATCGGCAACAGACTAAAATCGGCGACCACCGCACCGGCAAAAGCGTCGATGCTGCTGGCGGCGATATCGACTTGATCAGGCGTCGCTTCCGGCGGCTTATCGCCACCCGCTACCCAACTAATCGATACCGTGCAAAAACCGTTCTGGTCATTACTCTCGCGCCGTGACCAGCTAACAGGCACCACCCAAATCCGGCCTAACCAGGGATGCAACAACCAGTCGGCGCCGGGCTGGTTCAGCACTTTTATCAGTTCAACCGCTTCCCGGTCGTAATCGTTGCCGATGAAATAGGCGTTCAGCTGATAATCGCCTGCCTTGCCGCCCATGTCTTCAACCACCGGCTCTTCGGCACCGGGAAATTCATGCACGGCTTTTCTGCGGCCGCCCTTAGCATCATGGCTATCGGTCAAAAACTCGATGTCACGCCAGCGCGCATTGCTCCAGCGGTCGCGATAGGATTCGGCCATCAGGGCGCTCCGTTAAACAAGTTGCCGGTGTTGCCCTTGGTGGTGACGCTGACGCCATCCGACTTGGATTTTTGCTTAACCATAAAGCCGGGCGTGGTGGACTCCACCGTTAAGTGCACTTCGGATGCCGGGCCAGGCTTATTGAATAAATCAAACAGCGCAGTACCCGCCGTATCGTCTTTATTGCCAGTCAACTTTCGCACAACCTCATCAACGAGCGGCGTAACCGTGTTTGTGCCAAATTCATAACCGGCCACCGCAGCGGAAATAAGGCCAGCCGCAGAAACCAATTTTGAAGACGCCATCGTTGCCGCGCCAGCTAAACCACCAGTACAAGCGGCACCGCCGAGCGCAATCGAAAGCGCCCCAGCCGCAGAGGTAGCAGCTAACATAGGAGGCCCCACACCGAGGACAGCGGAACTTAAATCTGGGAATCTTTGTGATAAATCGCTAAAACCCTCGGCAACCCGGCCAATGATTGGCGTCAAGTTATCCATAGCGTTCTTTTGTGCGATAGCCGCTTGCTGCTGGGCTTCCCTGACTTTAAACATCGGCGAATCTGTCATAACCGACTGATCTTTATCGATCTCGCCGCCGGTCCTCACATCATTAGCTTTGACCTCGTTGACAACCTTAGTTACAAACTCACGATTGTTCATGTACGACAGAAAACCCATCAGGGCCTGCCGGTCTTGAATCAACTTGCCGATACCAGCGCCTTCCGCGATTTTTGCCATGCTTTCAAGCGCAGCCGTTCTTTCTTCACTATTCTTGCCACTCTTAAGCTTTTTTTGCAGGCTTTGGTAGTTTGTGTTTTTAGCCACACTCTTATCGAGCAACTCGACAAACGCATCAATACCGTCAACACCTTGCCCGCGCCGCTTTTGCAAATGCCCGCTCAGATCGATGCCTAGCTGCTTTTGCACATCCTTGGCGCTATCAGCGGAATTGAGCTTCTGAAGCATATTGACGACGTTATTGCCGGCTTCGTCCTTTGTGCCGGCATTGAGGATAGCGCCTTGATTGATCCCCACTAGCTTTGCAAAACCGGCCTTACCCGAAATGCCGGCTGCTCCAGCGGCTGCCATTTGTTGCGGCAACCATTTGGACATATTTTCCAGTTCGAAATTACCGGCCTTGCCACCGGCATGTGCCATATTAAGAATATTTGCGAAGTCGTCTGGAGCAATACCAAACCCCTTGATCGCCTTGATGCCTATTTCAGCGAGATTGGTAGCGCTGGCACGCGATGCGTTTTGCCCTCTCATCAACGATGGCAACATTTTCATTGCGTCAGCTGGACCGACAGCCCCCGAATTAATCAGAGTTTCCAAGGCGCCGGCGGCGTCTTCCCGCGTACCTCCCTCTTTGATGGAGGAATTAATAGATTCTTCTAACTGTTTGGCACCTATTAAACGGCCAGATTTATCACGCTCCCGAAACGCAGCATTAGACATATAGCGCAGGCGTTCATCCATGGTCATCGCATGCATTATCGGCGCTTGAAACGCATACCCGCCAGCGACCAAACCAGCGCCCACGGCCACACCGGTTCTAATCCGCCCCTGTGCCGTTTCAAAGTCCTTCGCGGCTTTGGCAGCGCGTTGTTGCTCCGCTGTCAGCTTGCCCATTTCATTGGTCAGCTTGGTAATCTTTTGCCGGGTCTTTTCGGCGGCGCGGGTGAGTTGGTCTTGGCTGAGTGTGCCGGATGCGGCCAGGCGTTTATAAGCCGCTTCGGTTTGTTGAATTTCGCGTTGAATTTTTTGCTCGGAGCGCATGCCCAGCGTTTCGCGGGCCAGGGATAGCCGCTCGAAGGAGGTGCGCTGCCGGCTGTTGGAACGCTCGACAGCGCTTTCGGTTTGCTTGGTGACTCTATCGACGTGGGCGGTGAATTTGTCGAGTCCGGCGCTTGCGCCTTTATCGACGAACTTTAGTCGTAATTCGGCCTCGGCGGCATTGGACATAAAAAAACTCCGGTCACGGGATGTAACCGAAGTTTATAGAGGTGGGTGCAAGGTGGTCAGGCTGGAAATGTTTCCAGAGACTACCGCGTCAGATTCTTTTAATTATTCGAACTTCCTGCCATCCATCGCCGCCGCCACCTTGGCCCACATAAACAACTCGGCCAGCGGCAAGGCTTTGGCAATGGGAAGCGGTTGATTCAACACCTTAGTCACCAACGCCACAGCTATGACGATGCGTCCGACTTTTTTTCCAGGTCGCGCTCCGCATCGTCCGGCTTGGGGAACGCTGCCAGCTCATCAGCCAGCATCATATCGGTCGCGATCTTTTCAGCCCGGAGATAATCCGGCCCGCGCAGCTGCTCGATCAACGCTTCGTCGGTGCCGGTTAAACTCGCGATTAGCGACACCCGCTGCGCCACACCGCCGCGCTTGTCGTAGGACAGGTAGTCTGCGGCGGTGGTGTAGTCGCGGAATTTGAGTTCGGTGACTTGGGTTTTGCCAAATTTTATGGGATTTAATAGTTTCATAATAATTACCCAACAATTTGCAGACCGGCATAGTGCACGGTTTGTTCAGAGCCTGAGTTGTTCGCATTGCCAACCGATGTAAATGGCGCGGACGACTGCAACAGCGACCCGCCGATATTACGGATAGTATTATTTGGGGTTGGGTCACAGTAAAAAGGAAAACTAGACCATACCAACTCTTGCCCTTCCAGCAAGCCTGGCGCGTTTCGC
>Ga0123388_1023277_pt1 | contig 38694 bp, 34 predicted proteins | sample T0HHNO3metaT_FD_89916 | JGI IMG/M metagenome (GOLD analysis project Ga0123388, IMG submission 89916) | Methane-oxidizing artificial microbial communities from Washington, USA to study methane cycling - T0-HHNO3 metaT (Metagenome... | ecosystem: Engineered > Modeled > Simulated communities...
CAATCAGCTACGTACCGCACAGTTAATTGATGCGAGAGCACAGCTTCTAGACGCGGGCGACCTTGTAGATAACGCCTCGCTTGATCCATATTCATTTCTGCTGCTACAGTCATTTGCTCAATCAGAATAGAACCAGTCAATTTTGAGCTATTCTTAATCACATCCGTGCCAATTGCCGTAATTTGATTCAACATGTCCTTCATATTTCCTGCAATCGTAATTTCCTCTACTGGATAAACAATCACGCCATTTTCCACCCAAAAGCCTGCCGCACCACGCGAGTAATCACCTGTCACCATATTGAGGCCATGCCCAAGCACTTCTGTTACCAATAAGCCGGTATTCATTAACTTTAATAATTCAGCAAAATCCTGCCCGGTGGACCGCACAATCAAATTGTGACTGCCACCGGCATTGCCTGTGGTTTGCATACCTAATTTTCGGGCAGAATAGCTGGATAAGACATAACCTTGCAGAACACCATTCTCAATTAATTGACGTGATTTAGTCGCGACACCTTCATTATCAAATGGACTGCTCGCAACACCTTTGCTCAAATGCGGATCCTCGAGGATATTTAGCAGTGGCGAGGCAATTTGTTTACCCAAACTATCTAATAGAAAAGAAGACTTTCGATACAAACTACCGCCAGAAATCGCACCGATCAATGAAGAGATCAATCCTGATGCAAGTGGTGCCTCAAATAAAACAGGGTATTGCCCTGTTTGAATCGCACGCGCACCTAAACGCCTGATACTGCGCTCGCCTGCCAGCTTTCCGACTGATTGCGCAGAGTCCATATCCAATTGATCACGCGCGCTGGTATACCAGTAATCGCGCTGCATATTATCGCCCTCGCCTGCAATAACAGAGCAGCTTATGCTGTGTCGCGAGCTTGCATAGCCACCTACAAAACCATGGCTATTGGCATAAGCAAAAACACTTTCGCTATTGGATACACCCGCACCTTCTGAATTTGTAATACGATTTTTGTCTACTTCTAAAGCGGCTGCCTCACAAGCTTTAGCAATTTCCACGGCCTCTTCTACACTTACATTCCATGGATGATATAAATTTAAATCCGGTATGTCTGTGGCCATTAGACTGGCATCAGCCAGCCCACAAAACGCATCTTTTGCGGTATATTTTGCAATATTACAAGCCGCTTCCACACTATCTTTTAATGCCTGTGGACTTAAATCCGAGCTGCTGGCATGACCTTTTTGTTGACCGAAATAAACGGTAATCGACATACCTTTGTCGCGATTGTATTCAATGTTTTCCGTCTCGCCTAAACGAACCGATACATTTTGACCCGTACCAAAACTTACATCAGTTTCTGCGGATGATGCGCCAGCTTGTTTGGCTATCTTGAGTACATCCTGGGTGATTTGTTTTAAATGCGCTAAGTCCATTGTCGGGTTTGATTAATTCAATTGGCTAAAACTGGTATCATACCGTAGCTAATACTAAAGCTGCTATATTAAAACAGTAGCAACTTACCCATACAAACAAGCCCACACAACCAAGTGAATACCGTGACTGAAAAAGAACCATTAATAGAGCCTATCAGCAAAACAAAACTTAAAGCTGAAGCGGATGCGCAACAAGCGATTGGCAAAAAATTAATTAATTTGTCCAAAGATAAATTAATTAAACTGGATCTGCCAGAAGCTTTGTTTGATGCCGTCATGGAAGCAAAACGCCTTACTGCCAACGGCGCAGTACGCCGCCAGCTACAATATATAGGCCGATTAATGCGTGATGTAGATAACGCACCAATTGTTGAGCAATTATCCGCGTGGGAAGGAAAGAACACGCAAGAAAATGCACGTTTCCACACAATGGAGCGTTGGCGCGCCCGTTTGATTGCAGAGCCCAACGCATTGAGCGAGTTCTTAACCAAATTTCCACAAGCAGATATTCAACAGATACGCACGTTAATACGCAATGCCCAGCGCGAAGCGACGGCAGAAAAGCCGCCAAAAAGTAGTCGCGAATTATTTAAGTTGATTCGTGAGATCAGTGAGGTGTCCGAAGCAAACAAATCCGACGAAAGTGATCAGACGACTTGAATGCACATGCACTAAACATGCTTGCAGCAGTTATTTTTGCATGTGCGCTGTTGCATACTTTCTCAACCAAACACTTTGAAACACTGGCAAATCGCCATCCAAACCATGCTGGATTATTTCACCTGTTAGGCGAAGTAGAAGTCGTTTTCGGCTTTTGGGCATTTATATTAATTGGCTTGCTGGCGACATTTGCAGGTAATAATTACGCTATTAACTACGTTGAATCACGCCATTACACCGAACCACTATTTGTGTTTGTTATTATGGTGGTCGCTGCCTCAAGGCCTTTGCTTGACGTGGTGCGCACGCTGGTGAAGTCTATCGCCAATTTAATTCCTATCAACAATCTACTCGCCCAAGTCTGGCTAAGCTTAGCGGTTGTGCCATTGCTAGGTTCATTCATTACAGAACCTGCGGCAATGACACTAGCTGCATTAATGCTGGCACCGCAAGTTTTTAAGCAAGGCATGCCAGAGTGGCTAAAATACGCCGCGCTTGGCGTATTATTCGTCAACATTTCAATTGGCGGTACATTAACCTCATACGCCGCACCACCCGTTTTAATGGTCGCCAGTGCGTGGCAATGGGATTCTGCTTTTATGGCAAGCACATTCGGCTGGCGCGCTGCGACTGCGGTTTTCATTAATGCCACTGCCATCAGTTATTTATTGCGCAAGCATTTAAGCGTCATATCAACTTCAAACGAAACGAGAAAAGAGCTCAAAACGCCCATTACAGTCAGCTTGATCCATGTAGCTTTTCTAGTCGCTGTAGTTATTTTCGCGCATCACCCAGTGATATTTTTTGGTTTATTTTTATTGTTTCTCGGCTTTACGCAAGCCTATGAACGTTATCAATCTCCCCTATTATTAAAAGAAGGTTTGCTGGTCGGCTTCTTTTTGGCAGGGCTTGTCGTATTGGGCGGCATGCAGCAATGGTGGCTGCAACCGATCATTTCAGGCCTAGAGCCCATACAATTATTCTTTGGCGCAACAGCACTCACTGCAATTACCGATAATGCAGCGCTGACCTATTTAGGCTCACTAATTACTGGCATGTCAGACGAAGCTAAATATATGTTGATGGCAGGCGCGGTGGCGGGTGGCGGACTGACCGTGATTGCGAATGCGCCCAATCCAGCCGGCGTTGCGCTTTTAAAACAAGGCTTCAATGACCAATCGATTGGTGCAGGACAATTATTGGCTGGCGCATTGGCACCAACTTGTGTTGCATTAATGATGTTTTTAATTTAGCTGCATGCTTCATTAATCAACATCTTTAGTCTGATTTTCAGCCTCTTTTTTAGGCGGTAGCAAAAACTCTTCAGGATGTTGATTCAATCTTGATAACACCTTTACAAACAGTAATCGCCATTGTGCAAAATTGACTTTTCGTGACTTCATCGCAACGTACAAGGCCAATCCAAAACTTACCGCCAGATTCGTGGTGGCTATCAGATAAATACCCAGCCCTGCCATTAAAAACATATTCAGGGTGAAGTTAAAGTCTAACGTAAACGCTGAAAACCCGACGAATGCCGAAGCAAATGTGACGTGTCGAATATCGATTGGCAGCCCCAGCAACACACCCAAGCCCGACATCCCGCCAAGCAAGCAACCAAAATAAAAATTGCCGGCAAGTGCGCCTAAATTGTTTTCAATGTAGTTTGCGAAACGGTTCAATCTAGCCGGCCCAAGTAATTTCTGTAACCATTTAAGCGCAGCCAAGCGTTGCGGTATTTTGTTATAGATAGCCAAATTATCATGGTAACCCGCAATTAGGCCCGATAAAAACAAACAAACGCCAGCCACCCCTGCATACAAAACTGCACCACTTTTGCTGGGATCGTTATCGGTTAATAATTGACGCGCCTTTTCAACATCGACAAAATAATGGCCAGTAAACTGAAAAATCAGCCAGGAAATCAAGATACTTAAAGGTAACACCACCATCACATTACCTAAAATCGCAATCGTCTGACTGCTCATGGTTTGCGAAATGGTTTTGACTAACTTATCCAGGTCTTTCGTTTTTCCATCACTGCTACCAATGCTGCCAGCAATAGCCGCCGCGGTCATTGCCGGCTGTTTAGTCGCAACCGTAAAATGCAGGGTATGAATCAACACAAAGCCCAGACCATAATTGAGACTGAATAAAATCGCTTCTGTCAGCGGCGCAAAATGCTGTTTACCGATGAGTATTTTTAGCACGGCCATAATCGCAATGATAAAGCCTGCGCCAGCCGCAGAACGCATTAACTTAAAATATTCGCTACGTGTGGTGGTGATGTAATGCTCGCCTGCTCTGCTGGCGTTCTCAGTGACTCTTAATGCAAGCAACTCTACATTTTCGCGCAGATGTTGCCTGATATCATTTTTATGGCATTCAGCATAAACCAAGTCTTTAAATAGACGCAGCGCTTCAATCTTCACGGTGGTTTTATTCTTAATACCCACAATAATGCTAAAAATTGTTTCCAACCGATCCAACTGTTGCGTCATTCTCTGTAACAAAAACGTCAATCGAATACTGGTACCGTTTTGTGAGCTATTCTTACGAGTCTTTGTAATCACCTGCCGACACTGATCCAACATGATTAATACGTGGCTGACATCTGTTTCAGTCGCATTCTCCGCATTTACAACGGCGGTAATTTCTTCATTCTGGATAATAAAAGGTGAAGTATGTTTTTCTAAATCCTCATGATTTTTAACTAGCTCGGGCTCTAAGCCTGAGGAAGACAGTCGATAAGAGAGTATCTGCGATGCCTTTAGCAACTCATGATAGATTGCCTCAACAATCACAGGCTCGGCATCTTCAAAATGCAAGACATCTATCAATTGCAGCCAAATTTCGTCTGGCAATGCCAAAACCCATTGCTCATCATTGGCTTGTGTAAAAATCAGTGCAAAAATATCCTTTAGATACCGTTTATCAATCGCTTCTGGCAAAACTCGATGACTGACACGTCGATTTAGCTCTGAGAAAAAACCGCTGCTTGGCTGAATCCCAGAGTCTGCGAAGATAGAAATTGGCCGATAAACCTGAATAAGCTTTAAAACAGCATATTGCAAGCAATCTGCATACGCTTTGTTGTCTCTTAAAATATCGCAAAGTTCTTGAAGAGAGTGCATCGCATTTTTGATTTTGTGCAAGCCGCTTGGGCGCACCGCAGCTACAATTTCTGCTAATAATTGGATTGGATCCAGCTTACCTTCAAGGCGAATCTTGACTAAATGAGTTTGTAGAGTCTTTTGAATAATACTGTAATGAGACATGCTGAAGTTGCTACGAAAGCAGCGTTAATAATGAGACAAGCCAATTTAATCACGTGACGCGCGATAGCGCCACATGAGATTGAACTCAAAGCTAAATTAAGGTTGATTTATCGCGACTTGCACTGTGGCTGTTTGGCCGGCACGCTCATACACTACCGGCACGGTTTGGCCTTGATATTTTTTCACAGCAAGCACCAGTTGTTCAGGTTTTTCTAAAACTGCATCACCTAACCTAATCAACACATCTCCACGTTGCAAATTCGCCTTGGCAGCGGCTGACTCTTTAATCACGGCGATTACTTTCAAGCCCTCCTCCTCCAGAGCTTTTTCATCTTCTTGCGATTGCTTTTTCGCAAGTTTAATCACATGTACCCCCAACAAAGGCGCTGGCAATTTCGCCCAGTAACTGGCGTAATAGTTATAGTTGGCTGGTTCTGTTTCTAAATCTTTTTCAGTCAGTTCCTTACCTACTTTGGCGGCCTCTTTAATTAATTGCAATTTAGAGCTAGCCTTTTTGGCAGATCCATACTTGCTGTAAACCAGCACAGTATCTGCCTTTAAAGTTTTAGCATGCTGCAAGGCTTGCTCTGCTGGCACATCGCCTGCCGTAAACCCGGATGTACCCATCAAGTCATAGCCATTTTCCAGCATGCTGATATCATCGTCTTCTTTGCGATTACCCGCATACATTTTGGTATCCGGATTAGCTTGCAGTGAAGCCAAGTTGCCACTATTCTGCGCTTGATAGTTTTTTGCATACCAGTTTTCTGCGGGGCTTACATTTTGCACATGAGTGTTGCTTTCAGCAGCGGTTAACTGTGTTGCAAGCAACAAGATTCCCAAACTTAACAAGCTAGCCAACATAAATTTTGGCGAAATACCTTTTTTTACCTGTGCACTTTTAATCTCTACACGGTTATTGGCAGAATTTTTAATCATGGATTGATGGCGAGCAGGCTGCATGTATTAATCCTTATACGTTGAAAATGTTATGATTAGCACGTTAAAACAACGACACATCAATACAGACACACTAATGATAGAACAATTCATTAAAATCGGCTTAATTTCCATTTCAGACCGCGCAAGCAGTGGTGTGTATGCGGATAAAGGTATCCCCAGTCTGCAGGAATGGTTAGAAAAAACCGTCATTACACCGATTAAATTTGAAACACGCTTAATCGCTGATGAGCAGGACGAAATTGAAGAAACGCTGATTGATTTGGTGGATTATCAATCCTGTCATCTGATTTTCACCACAGGCGGTACAGGGCCAGCCCTGCGTGATGTGACACCAGAAGCTACACTGAAAATCGCAGATAAAGTGATGCCTGGCTTTGGCGAGCAAATGCGCCAAATCAGCCTTAATTTTGTACCAACCGCGATTCTTTCCAGACAGGTCGCGGTCATCCGCAAACAATGTTTGATTGTTAACCTGCCAGGCCAACCTAAAGCTATCGCACAAACACTTGAAGGCCTGAAAAGTGAAGCAGGTGAAGTTAAAGTGCACGGCATTTTTGCAGCCATACCTTATTGCTTAGATCTACTGGACACAGATGACTCACCTATGCCTTATTTAGAAACCAATACATCTATCGTACAGGCGTTTCGACCAAAATCAGCCATTAAGCCATCCTGAAATTAAACTAGCATAGACATGTCAAAATTTAACTCTAGAATTAACCTCAATTTAATCACAATTTTTTTGTTTTGGGCTTGCATCATCGCCAGCTCTTTTGTCATGCTAATTGATTTGACACCTAAAACCGGCGGCTGGCCTTATTGGGACAAAGTACAGCACATTGTTGGATTTAGCATACTCACTACGTTAGGCTGTTTTGCCTATATGCAAAAAAAGACTTGGATTTGCGCAGGCTTAGTCACTTATGGCGCATTAATTGAATATTTTCAAAGCGCTTTAACGGTCAGCCGCACGGCAAGTTTTGGTGATTGGTTAGCCGATATTTTCGGTGTCGCTATGGGAATTGCCGTGTGTGTAATGATTAAAAATCTGCGTGCAAAAAACGCTGCCGTTTTAACCTCGAACGCTATTTAAATATGTCGTCAGAATTTAATTTAATCGCTCAGTACTTCACTCGACCTACAGCACAAACGGATTTGGGCATCGGCGACGACGCGGCTTTAATTTCTATTACACAGGGTATGCAACTCGCTATTTCAGCCGATACACTGGTAGCAGGCACTCACTTTTTTGCTGATTGCGACCCGTATCAATTAGGATGGAAGTCACTAGCCGTAAATATATCTGACATAGCAGCGATGGGTGCGCAACCCAAATGGGCGACCTTGGCAATTGCCTTGCCTGACATGGACGGCACTTGGTTAAAATCATTTAGTCAGGGCTTTTTTGCTTGTGCGGATCAATTTGATATCGATCTAATTGGCGGCGACACCACGCGTGGGCCTCTCAATATTAGCGTGCAAATCATGGGTGAAGTGCCTTTTGGTAAAGCCATCAAACGTAGTGGCGCGAAAATAGATGAAGATATTTGGGTCAGCGGCAACCTTGGCAGTGCGGCGATAGGTTTAGCGCATTTGCAGAATAAAACACACGTTTTAGGCGGTGCCCTACCTGCCTGCTTAAACGCATTGCATATGCCAATGCCGCGCTTGGCATTGGGACTGGTACTACGCGATATTGCCACAAGCTGTATCGATATTTCAGATGGGCTGTTGGCTGATTTAGGGCACATACTGCATGCTTCAATGCTTGGCGCAACCGTTGATTTGGCAAAAATCCCTTGTATTGATTATTTAAAACAAGATTTACAGAGCCCGCAAATTCAACAAGCTATTCTGGCAGGCGGTGATGATTACGAGCTTTGCTTTACTGCGCCCAAAAGCAAACGTGCTGAAATTCACATGCTCAGCAATCAGTTAAGCCTGATGTTGACTTTAATTGGCGAAACGCAAGCAAATCTAGGCATTAATGTGATGCATAACACACAGAAATTGAACATCGACTACAAAGGATTTGACCATTTTGGTTAAGAAAAATTTAAACCACCAGAGCTCAGCCAGCCCCAATCCAGCAACTTTCAAGTTGTTAATCGCGCATCCAGCGCACTTTCTAAGTTTAGGTTTTGGTAGTGGTTTAGCCAAAAAAGCACCTGGTACTTTTGGCACGCTTGCTGGCTTGCCAATATTCTGGCTCATTTCCAGCTACGCATTAACCACGCAACTCGTCATCATTAGCGGCTTGTTTTTAATCGGTATTTACGCTTGCACCAAAACAGGCAAAGCCTTAGGCGTGGCAGATCACGGTGCGATTGTTTGGGACGAAATCGTTGCCATCATGTTAGTGCTTGCCTTTACGCCATCGCATTGGTTTTGGTGGTTAATCGCATTTGCCCTATTCCGTTTATTTGATATTTGGAAACCATTTCCCATTCGCCAGTTTGATGCAAAACTCAAAAATGGCTTCGGTGTGATGTTTGACGACTTGCTGGCCAGCATTTATGCAATTGTGGCTTTAAAAAGTTTGCTATGGATAAAAGTCTATGCATAACAATGCGCTTTTATCTGAAAGCCAGTTTTTAACACAGGCGCATGAATTAGCTAAAGAGTTGGGAGCGCTGCTAACAACTCGCCATTTGATGCTCACCTTGGCAGAGTCTTGTACAGGCGGTATGGTTGCAGAAACGATTACCAGCGTGGCAGGCAGTTCTGCATGGTTCGATTGTGGTTTTGTTACCTACAGCAATCAATCTAAAATCAACCTGCTAGGTGTATTAAGTAAAACATTACAAGAGCATGGTGCCGTGAGCGAAGAAACGGCAAAAGTAATGGCTCTCGGTTGCTTAAACCGGGTTACGCTTAATAACCATAACAGCAAGCCGAACCACACCCATATTGCTGGCAGCATCACCGGCATTGCAGGCCCAGATGGCGGAACTGCAGAAAAACCCGTTGGCACTGTCTGCTTTGCATGGACAGACTTAGAGCTATCCGCAAAAAATCAAATTCAAATACAAGCCCAAACCAAAATTTTCAGCGGAAATCGCCAACAAGTTCGCCAACAGGCAACAATTTACCTGCTGGAAAGTCTCATTAAAAATTTACGTTAAGTGGAAAATGATCTGCCACTTAAGGTAAAACTGGATCAAATTTTAACAATGGTTTAGCGATGCCCGCGTCTATCCTGATCCCTATGTCCACGGTTATTCCAGCCTTTATTGCCGTAATGGCGATGCCCATTGTCATAATACTGATAACCAAACGATGCACGTGGCGTATAGTAATAAGGGCTAGGGTAAACAACTCTTGGTGCGGCGTAATATACATGTGGCGCATAAACAACGGGCGGTGCAGAATAATACCTAACAGGTGGTGGCGCATAATACCCATGATCATGACCATAGCCGCCAACATTAATGCCAATACTGAATGAATCACGCGCTGAAGCCGTTGATACGGCAGCGGCACTCATGGCTAATACAACCAATAATGAACGTAATATTTTCATATTTCCTCCAATTAAAACAACTCTCCCTTCATTAAAAACGCACTCCCGTTTAGAAAGTTGACAATATGTGCTGCCAATTATTATTTTTTGCCTATAAATACCTTGGCATAATCCCCAGTTAAGCTTACGTTTAAGCGCAAATTATGAAATAATTAGCAGTTAATTAAGTCCCTCAAAATAAAGGCAAAACCACATGGATGACAACAAAAGCAAAGCACTCGCCGCCGCACTTTCACAAATTGAAAAACAATTTGGCAAAGGCTCAATTATGCGTATGGGCGATGCCGATATTGGTGAAGACATTCAAGCTGTTTCCACTGGTTCGCTTGGCTTAGATATCGCATTAGGCATAGGCGGTTTGCCACGCGGCCGTGTAATTGAAATTTATGGCCCGGAATCTTCAGGCAAAACAACTTTAACATTATCGGTAATTGCAGAAATGCAAAAACTAGGTGGTGTCGCCGCATTTATTGATGCGGAACATGCGCTAGACCCGCAATATGCAGCTAAGTTAGGCGTTAATGTGCCTGATTTACTGATTTCACAACCAGATACCGGTGAACAAGCACTGGAAATCGTGGATATGTTAGTGCGTTCAGGTTCTGTAGATATTGTGGTGGTCGACTCGGTTGCGGCTTTAACACCACGCGCTGAAATTGAAGGCGAAATGGGTGACTCACACATGGGTTTACAAGCGCGACTAATGTCGCAAGCCTTGCGTAAACTTACGGGTAATATCAAACGCACCAACACGATGGTGATTTTTATTAACCAGATCCGTATGAAAATCGGCGTGATGTTTGGCAACCCGGAAACGACCACTGGCGGCAACGCACTTAAGTTCTACGCCTCTGTGCGCTTGGATATTCGCCGTACTGGCGCGATTAAAAAAGGTGATGAAGTCACCGGTAGTGAAACCCGCGTAAAAGTGATTAAAAACAAAGTCGCGCCGCCATTTAAACAAGCGGAATTCGACATTATGTACGGCGAAGGTATTTCGCGTTTAGGCGAAGTGATTGAGTTAGGTTCTAACCTGAAGTTTGTGGAAAAAGCCGGCGCTTGGTATAGCTACAATGGTGAAAAAATCGGCCAGGGTAAAGAAAATGCCAAAGAGTATCTGCGCGAACACCCGGAAATGGCTGCCGAAATTGAAGCAAAAATTCGTGCCAATGCTAAACAATTAGCAGACGGCATGACAGCACCTAGAACTGAAGACGACTAACTGTTTATTCAGCTCAAAAAGCATCATTTTTAGGCTGAATAATATGTTTAAAAAATCTAGTGCCCCTGAAAAACCATTGCGTCAACGCGCACTGGAATATTTAGGCAAGCGAGAATATTCATATAAAGAGTTAGGACAGAAACTTAAGTCCTACTTAGATGAAAACGAAGACGCGGATAGTATTACTGCCATTTTGGATGATTTTAAAACACGCGGCTGGTTAAGTGACGCGCGCTTTACCGAACAAATGGTGCATGCGCGCAGAGCGAAATTTGGCAGTAGTAAAATCGTGCATGAATTACGCGAAAAAGGCATTGAAAGCACGTTGATTGAAGGTGCGATTGAGCAATTAAAAGAAACGGAATTAGCAAGTGCCAAAGAAATTTGGCAAAAAAAATATAAAAATGCACCTGCCAATCGGGATGAATGGGCAAAACAAGCCCGTTTTTTACAAAGCCGCGGCTTTGGCTTTGACACTATTAAAAAAGTACTGAATTTACAAACAGATGACGATTAAATTAAGCAACCCTATCCCTGGCAAAGCGCCTAGCTCAAACGAAATCCGCCAAGCATTTTTAGATTTTTTTGCTTCCAAAGGCCACGAAATCGTTGCATCTAGCTCATTGGTGCCGCACGGCGACCCTACCCTGCTATTTACCAATGCTGGCATGAACCAGTTCAAAGATGTATTTTTAGGCTTTGATAAACGTAATTACACCCGCGCAACTTCATCTCAGAAATGTGTACGCGCAGGTGGCAAACATAATGACTTGGAAAACGTCGGTTACACCGCACGTCACCACACGTTTTTTGAAATGCTGGGCAACTTCAGTTTTGGCGACTATTTCAAAGTGGAAGCCATCAGCTACGCATGGGAGTTATTAACCGACGTTTTTAAGTTACCTAAAGACAAACTCACCGTCACTGTTTACGCTGACGATGATGAAGCTTACGACATCTGGCACAAAACAATTGGCGTTCCTGCAGAACGCATTATCCGCATTGGCGATAACAAAGGCTCACGTTACGCATCCGACAACTTCTGGATGATGGGCGACACTGGACCTTGCGGCCCGTGTACAGAGATTTTCTACGACCACGGTGAACACCATTTTGGCGGCCCACCTGGCAGTCCTGATGAAGACGGCGACCGCTTCATTGAAATCTGGAATAACGTATTTATGCAATTTAACCGCGATGAAGCGGGCGTGATGCATAAACTGCCTAAGCCAAGTGTCGATACCGGCATGGGTTTAGAGCGCATTTCAGCTGTATTGCAACATGTTCATGCCAATTATGAAATTGACCTTTTCACCACCTTAATCGCCGCCGCCGCACGCGAAACTAAAACGAATGACTTAACCAGTCCAAGCCTAAAAGTATTGGCTGACCATATTCGCGCCTGCTCATTCTTGATTGCAGATGGCGTTATTCCAGGCAATGAAGGCCGTGGCTATGTGTTGCGCCGCATTATCCGTCGCGCAATTCGTCATGGCTACAAACTTGGCGCCCGCAAATCGTTTTTCCATAAAATGGTTGTAGATTTGGTCGCTGAAATGGGCTTGGCTTATCCTGAGCTGATTGCAAATCAAGCACGTATTACTGACATGCTTAAGCTGGAGGAAGACCGCTTCTTTGAGACTATTGAAAATGGCATGACGATTTTAGAGACTGAGTTAGCGGCAACTAAAGGTATTTTCAATGGCGAAACCGCCTTTAAACTGCATGACACTTATGGTTTTCCATTAGATTTAACCGCCGATATTTGCCGCGAACGTAATGTTTCAGTAGATACCGAAGCATTTAATGCCGCCATGGCGCGTCAAAAAGAGCAAGCGCGCTCAGCTGGCAAATTCAGAATGGCAGCTAATCTTGAATATTCAGGCAATAGCACCGAATTTAAAGGCTATGATTCACTAGACTCAAGCGCCACAGTTTTGGCACTTTATAAAGACAGTATTGCGGTGCAGTCTTTAAACGAAGGTGAGCAAGGCGTTGTCGTATTAGATACCACACCGTTTTACGCTGAATCTGGCGGCCAAATTGGCGACAATGGTCTATTAAAAAGTGAAAATGGTATTTTTGCAGTAGAAGATACACAAAAAATCCAGGCCGCGGTTTTTGGACATCATGGCATCTTAAAAACTGGCACCTTGAATGTTGGTGATACACTAAAAGCCAGCGTGGATATGGCATCGCGTGCCGACACGATGCGCAACCACTCTGCCACACACTTAATGCACAAAGCTTTGCGCGAGGTGCTGGGCGAGCATGTACAACAAAAAGGTAGCTTGGTTGATGCTGATAAAACGCGTTTTGACTTTGTACACAATGCACCAATGACCGATGTTGAAATCGCCAAAGTGGAAGCCATTGTAAATGCTGAGATTTTAAGCAATGCCGCCACGCAAGCACGGGTGATGGATATTGAATCTGCACAAAAAACCGGTGCAATGATGCTGTTTGGCGAAAAATATGGCGATGAAGTCCGCGTATTAGATATTGGTTCAAGCCGTGAGTTATGTGGCGGTACACACGTGCAAAGAACGGGCGATATTGGATTATTTAAAATAATCGGCGAAAGCGGTGTTGCCTCTGGTGTACGCCGCGTTGAAGCGACTACTGGCAATGGCGCATTAAAATTAATTAACGCACAGCAAGCGTTAATTTTCCAACTGGCAAGTGAGTTAAAAGTACCAACGTCTGAAGTCGCCAATAAAGTAGCGCAATTATCTGATCATGCAAAATCATTAGAAAAAGAATTAGCACGCTTAAAATCAAAATTGGCCAGTAGTCAGGGTGATGATTTAAGTGCTCAAGCGCTGGATGTTGCAGGTATTAAAGTGTTGTCAGCTATGTTAGAAGGCGCAGACGCGAACGCCTTGCGTGAAACGATGGATAAACTAAAAGACAAGTTAAAATCTGCTGCGATTGTTTTGGCTAGCGTAAATGACGGCAAAGTGAGTGTGGCAGCGGGCATCACACCAGATATAATTGCCAGAATTAAAGCCGGTGATTTGGTGAATTTTGTTGCCAATCAAGTAGGCGGCAAAGGCGGCGGCAAACCGGACATGGCGATGGCGGGTGGTACAGATGCAAGCCAGTTACCAAAAGCGCTGGCAAGCGTAAAAGATTGGATTACTAGCAAGTTAATATAACTCAGTAAATGAATATAAAACTTTGATAAAACTTAAGAGTTAAAAATGGCATTAATTGTACAAAAATACGGCGGTACTTCTGTTGCGAATCCTGAGCGGATCCGCAATGTTGCAAGGCGTGTCGCGCGCTACAAATCCATGGGTCACCAAGTCGTTGTGGTCGTTTCAGCAATGTCTGGCGAAACCAACCGCTTAATTGGCCTGGCCAAAGAAATCATGGCAGACCCTAGCCCGCGAGAACTAGACATGATGGTTTCAACAGGCGAGCAAGTCACCATCAGCATGACTGCTTTAGCGTTGATAGACTTAGGCATTAAAGCCAAAAGCTACACCGGTGCGCAAGTAAAAATACTGACGGATAATGCGCACACCAAGGCACGTATTTTAAGCATCGATCAACACAACCTAAAAGCAGACCTGGATGCAGGTTATGTTTGTGTAGTAGCAGGATTTCAAGGTGTTGATGAAAAAGGCAATATCACAACACTTGGCCGTGGTGGGTCAGACACTACAGGCGTAGCACTTGCTGCCGCGCTTGGTGCTGATGAATGCCAGATATACACAGATGTAGATGGCGTTTATACAACCGATCCACGCGTTGTACCTGAAGCGCGCCGTTTAAAATCGATCACATTTGAAGAGATGCTTGAACTGGCATCCCAAGGCAGCAAAGTACTGCAAATACGCTCTGTAGAATTTGCAGGTAAATATAAAGTTAAGTTACGTGTGCTATCCAGTTTTGAAGATGAAGGCGATGGCACTCTTATAACGTTTGAAGAAGATAGCAAGGACGACAACATGGAAAACCCAATTATCTCAGGCATTGCGTTTAATCGCGACGAAGCCAAAATTACTGTGCTGGGTGTGCCAGACAAACCAGGCATTGCCTATCAAATTTTAGGCCCGATTGCTGACGCCAATATCGATGTTGACATGATTATTCAAAACACGGGCGCAGACGGTACAACTGACTTTACCTTTACCGTACATAAAAATGAGATGAATAAAGCTTTGGCTATTTTGCGCGACAAAGTACAAGGCCATATCAATGCTCGCGAAATCAGCGGCGATGACCGTATCGCCAAAGTATCGGTTGTCGGTGTGGGCATGCGCTCACACGTTGGTATCGCTAGCCAAATGTTCCGCACACTTGCTGAAGAAGGCATCAACATTCAAATGATTTCAACCAGCGAAATCAAAATTGCAGTGGTGATTGATGAAAAATATATGGAACTAGCTGTACGTGTATTACACAAAGCATTTGAATTAGAAAGCGCCTAAAAATAAACAATCGGCAATTAACCGTTATACAAGCCGACTTTTAATTGATTTTTAAGACATTTTCCAGTAATATCGCGGCCTTAATTCAGTAAGATGTAATTAGGTGGATTTTAATAAACGGAGAGCTGGCCGAGTGGTCGAAGGCACTTCCCTGCTAAGGAAGCATACGGGCTTAAATCTGTATCGAGGGTTCGAATCCCTCGCTCTCCGCCACTATTAAAATTTCCATAAAATTGCTCTTTCTCCTTTAAGAAACAAGCGCTATCGCGTATAATGCGTTTCTTGATAATTTGAATTAAATCAAATGCGCCCGTAGCTCAGCTGGATAGAGTACTTGGCTGCGAACCAAGGGGTCAGGAGTTCGAATCTCTTCGGGCGCACCATAAAATGCAAAGGGCTGATTCCAAACGGAATTAGCCCTTTGTCCATTCAAGAACTGTCATTGATTTTCATAATATTTACTACATACTGTTCGATAGAAATAACTAACTATATTCGTTTAGCCATTTTCAAGGCGACCTTCTCGATAGTCGTCAATGGCCTGTAAAATCTGCTCCTGAGTATTCATCACGAATGGGCCATATTGCACAATCGACTCATTGAGCGGGCGGCCAGCTATTAGCAGTACGCGTGCTGGGGTATCTGCACTCAAAACAACGCCATCGCGGTCAGTGGCATTCTTCAGAATAGCCATGCGCTGCTGCGGCACCTGTCTATCGCCAATCCGTATTTCGCCACGGTAAACATAAATAAATGCGTTGAACACCGATGGCAGCCCCTGTGCGAAACTTGCACCTGCCGGCAGATGCAGATCGAGATACAACGGCTCAGTGGTTTCGCGCTGCATGGCTCCGGCAACACCGTGACTAGTGCCGGCAATCACACGTACAGTTACTCCCGCAGGCGTAGTGAATTCCGGAATACTCTCACTTTGAATGTCGCGGTACCACGGCATGTGCATCTTATCTTTCGCACTAAGATTCAACCATAGCTGAAATCCTTCCATGCGACCCTCTTCCTGCTCAGGCAACTCTGAATGTACCACACCCCGCCCGGCGGTCATCCACTGTACGCCGCCTTGCTGTAGCAAACCTTCGTGGCCTGCACTGTCTCGATGGCGCATGCGACCAGCCAGCATATAGCTTATGGTTTCAAATCCACGATGTGGATGGTCAGGGAAACCACCGATGTAATCTTCAGGCTTGTCTGTGCCGAACGCATCGAGCATCAGGAAAGGATCAAGGCGACGCTGCAGTGGATGCGTTAACACCCTTGTCAATTTGACACCAGCGCCGTCGGAAGTAACTTGTCCTGCTACCAACTGTTCTACTGAACGTGAGTTTGTGACATTTTCCTGCTGAAATATTGAAGTGATATTGTTACTTGCCATGATAAACCTCCTTATTCCTATCGAAGACCTAGGTGTTATGCCAGTACAGCTTCTTCAATCTGTTGCTGCGCTGATTCCAGCGCAGTCTGTTCTGCTTCCGGTCCCATTGCCAACCCTTCGGCATACATGAATTGCACGTCAGTCATACCGAGAAAGCCAAATAATGTTTTAAGGTATGGTGTTTGAGTATCGGTCGGTGTATTGCGATAGAGTCCACCTCTTGTCAAAACGACATATACTTTTTTGCCCTTGAGCAACCCTTCAGGCCCTTGTTCTGTATAACGGAATGTCACTTGGGCACGTGAGATGGCGTCAATCCAGCTTTTTAATTGGGCAGGCACGCCAAAGTTATACATTGGCACACCTAACACCACGACATCCGCTAACTGAATTTCCGCGATTAGTGCATCATCTAAAGCCACACGAGCTGCTTGCTCAGGAGTACGCTGTTCTGCAGGAGTAAACAAAGCCTGTAATGCTGTTTCATCCAGCATAGGATGAGGCGTACGACCAAGATCGCGCACAGTAACTTCAGCTTGCGATTGTGTTGCTCTCAAACGCTCGATTAACGCATTAGCCAACTTGGTGGAATGAGAGCCTTCAGTACGGGCACTTGAATTAATTTGTAGAATCTTCATGGTGATATCCTTTTCGGTTGTGATTACGATGTTCACACTGTATATGTTCCAAAATTAATGCATAAGTCATTAAAATGGATATAATTATTCCATTAATGGAACAGAGATATTTATGAAGCTAGAACCAAATGATCTACTACTTTTTGCTAGAGTAGTGGACGAAGGTAGTTTCAGCCGTGCGGCGGAGTACCTGAAAATGCCAAAATCGACACTGTCGCGCCGCATGGCTGCACTGGAATCTCAGTTAGGCGAGCGACTATTGTTACGCACCACACGCAAGCTTACCGTCACTGATTTTGGTAATGCAGTGCTATCACACGCCCACCAAGTTACAGCAGAAGTAGAGGCAGCACTTGCGCTTACCGAACACAGGCAAGCCGAGCCAAGTGGCCGCCTACGTATATCGATGCCAGGGGATTTTGCCAACAATGTTCTAGGTGCATTAATGGCAGAATTTATTGCTAAGTATCCGGCCATTTCGCTCGAAGTGGATATTTCTCCACGTCGGGTAGACTTGATTGGTGAAAATTTCGACTTGGCGATTCGCATGGGTGACTTATCCGATGATGTTTCGTTGGTAGCGCGACGCTTGGCTGCGCTTTCGGTAGGAATGTACGCTTCACCAGACTATCTGCAGCGCCGCGGCGCACCATCCGAGCCAGAGGCGTTGATGGAGCATGACGCATTGCATCTACTTACCCGCAACGGCGAACCCATGCCTTGGCTTATGAAACGTGCTGAAGAACGTTGGCAAGGCATACCGCCCGGACGCGCCACCGCAAATTCGCCAGCATTACTGATTAACCTAGCGCTATCAGGCATAGGCATCGCAATCATGACAGATTACTTTGCCGAACCGCATGTGAGAAGCGGTGAATTAGTCCAGGTGCTGGGAGACTGGGATTTACCCACCGTCACAGCTTGGGTTGTTTTCCCTAGCCGCCGATTGATGCCCGCCCGCACGCGCGTTTTTTTGGATGCGCTTGAAGCTAAATTCTCAGTTGCGAAGTGTTCACAGATTAAAACGCAAATCGAACAAGCCAAACGCGAGCAATTAAACAGTGACTCGAATCGATAACAATTATTGAATGGCAACAATCTCTTTGCCATTCCCAATCAGCACTTCCTGCCAAACGGTTAGCTACTTATCAGGACTGTTATCAAAAAAATCATTGCTTAGCTTGAAATGGGTGCACTGTTTCTTTGTACTCTTTCAGAACAGTGTCAACTCTTGGCTCCTGTGCAACAGCATTCTTGATTGCCTGCTTAGTAGCTTGATAATTCCACTCTTGCACGCGTTTGTCATCATCGGCTTTGCGGTCAATAAATACACCCACACAAATAAAGACATTCTCCGCTTCATCTTTGGGAATTGTGCCATCAGCCACACTGTCCATTACGGCCATGGATACACCGCGTTGTGCTGGACCAAACATCTGTAAAGCCTGCTTGCCATTTTTAATGGTCACTTTATTAAACATCACAGTAGCTGGCTTAGTCATCATATTAGGTGCTGTGATTGCCAGTAAGCCATTTGCACCATCTTTCTGATCAGTCAGTGCACGGCAGAAAGCCTGTTCAGCATAGCTTCCGCGCGGCCCCATGATAAGGTCTATGTGGGCGACATTCAGTAAATCCAAACCGTGGCCATCTGCTCTATCTTCGATAACGAGTGCTTCTCCTACTAGTACACGGTCAATAACTGCCATTTTTGTTCTCCTTTTTGAAAGTTAGATCCAAAATTGAATTATATTTTGCCGTATTAGTGAGACATTTTGCTTGCATAAAAGTGCAGATTTTTTGTGCTTGCTATTGAAGTAAATGAGGCCTCATCCCCAATGTAAGCAAGGCGCTATATAAGATTTTATTTCTTTTGAAAATGACTACAGAAGTCATACAAAACGCAAACTTTTTTTGTGGAAAATTGTCGTATTTATAACGTAGATAGTGTTTTATGTGACGCGCGTCTTCATTCTTTGCTAATAAAATATTCACGCTGGAAGTGCTGCAGAAGAGTGATGTTCCTGTGACGATGGAAGATGCTGGTCAACAGGCGGAAACCAAGGAATATCAGTTGAAAAACTCATACTTCTCGGTAAAAAATGCCTGAAAACACAATTAAGCAAGGAGACTGAAATGGCTAAAGTACTTTGTGTACTATACGATGATCCGGTCACTGGCTATCCGCAATCCTATGCACGTGACAGTGTACCGATAATTAAAACTTACCCCGGTGGCCAGACACTCCCCACCCCGAGGTCTATCGACTTCAAAGCAGGGCAGTTGCTAGGCAGTGTATCTGGCGAACTGGGGCTGCGCAAATTCCTTGAATCTCTTGGGCATCAATTGGTAGTGACATCTGACAAAGATGGGCCTAACTCTCGATTAGAAAAAGAACTAGCCGACACTGACATCATCATCTCACAGCCTTTCTGGCCAGCCTATTTAACAGAAGAGCGCTTTGCCAAGGCACCAAAGCTCAAACTGGCGATTACTGCAGGTATCGGCTCTGACCATATTGACCTGCAGGCCGCCATCAAGCACGGCGTCACAGTTGCTGAGGTGAGTTACAGTAATAGCATCAGCGTTTCTGAACACGTAGTGATGATGATTTTAAGTTTGGTGCGCAACTATATCCCTTCGTATCAATGGGTGATTAAAGGTGGTTGGAATATTGCCGATTGTGTGCAACGCTCTTATGACCTTGAAGGGATGGATGTTGGCACAGTGGCAGCTGGTCGCATTGGTTTAGCGGTGCTCAGAAGACTAAAAGCGTTTGATGTGAAATTACATTACACCGACAGATATCGCTTATCGCCAGAGATTGAAAAAGAACTTAATCTGACCTTCCACACGGATGTTGAATCTATGGTTAAGGTATGTGATGTAGTCACCATCAACTGCCCGCTACACCCAGAAACCGAGCATATGTTCGATGACAGGATGATCGCCAAAATGAAGCGTGGCGCCTATATCATTAACACTGCGCGTGGCAAAATTTGTGACCGTGATGCAATCGCACGAGCGCTGGAAAGTGGGCAGTTAGCGGGTTATGCTGGCGATGTGTGGTTCCCACAACCTGCACCACAGAATCATATCTGGCGTACTATGCCGCACCATGGCATGACTCCGCATGTTTCCGGCACTAGCTTAAGCGCACAAGCACGCTATGCAGCAGGTACGCGTGAGATTTTGGAATGCTGGTTTGAAGGTCGCCCGATACGTGAAGAATACCTGATTGTAGATAAAGGACACTTGGCTGGCGCTGGTGCGCATTCTTACAGCACAGGAAACGCGACTAGTGGCTGGGAAGAGGCAACAAAATTCAGAACAGGTACTAGATAACAAACAAGGCTGAGGTCATAAAACCTCAGCCTTGTTTAAATTACAAGCCTAGCAGTTTAGGTAAATCTGCTATTGAGTCAATAATTAAATCCGGCTTAACGGTAGATGCCTCCGTATAATTTTGTCGGTATTTACCAGTTTTAACCAAAATGCCTTTTAAACCAACCTGTTGCCCACCTCCAACGTCCACATCAATGTCATCGCCGATGATTGCAACTTCGGAAGACTTTAGCGCCATATCATTTAAAGCGATTTGAAAGAAATCTGGAGAAGGCTTACCGATAATCATCGCTTTAATGCCACTCGCGTATTCCAACGCATAGACAAAGCCACCTATATCCATTTGCAAACCATGTTCTGTTTGCCAGAGCCGATTTTTATGGATAGCGATAAGTTTTGCTCCTTGCATCAGGTCATTGAAAACTTCATTTAATAAAGTGTAAGTCCATTTATCTCCAATATCGCCTATCACGATGTGACTCACCTGCTTGTCAGGCCGTATAAACTCTTTAAAGTCCTGCATTACATTTTCTGCCAATAACAAACGGCAAACGGGATGCTGCTGACGTTTCAAATAAAGATAAGTGGCTTGAGGCGCGCTGATAATTTGATTAGCAGGAATTGAAAAACCTAATGCATTAATCTTTTGCGCTAACGATCGCAATGACAGCGTACTGGTGTTGGTGACAAACCTACATTGTATGCCGCTAGTCTGAATTTTTGCCACCGCTTCAATAGCGCCTTCGACAGCATGCGGTCCAATATACAGCACGCCATCTAAATCGAACAAAACACCTTTTGTAGAAGACAATGTGTTCATATCAGCTTACCTCCGAGCTAGGTTGGGCTTAGATACATGAAATCCTCATTTACCTTAATAAATACTAGCACTTCTTATGCTGGTATTGCATTATTACATCCCTGAATAAAATCAGAACTATGCAAAGCTATAGATATACGTCAATGCCCTACAAAAAATGTACTCTGTCTAGAAACTTAAAATTTAGTTTGTTGAGCCAATAAACTTCTTAAGGCATAATCCCTTGCATTAAAGCGCAGCCTAATAACTTTTTTGCCGTTTTGGCATTACGTAAATAGATAATAATGAATAACAATATAAGCGGTTTTGACAAACAATCCACCATACAATCAAAACTCACAAGTCAGCTATTTTCGGTAGGCAGAGCATCGCTGGTGACCAGCATACTTCTGGCTTTGCTGCTTGCTTATATACAGCGGAATGTAATCAGCTATACAATAATTTATCCATGGCTTTCTCTCATTATCTTTTTCTCGCTCGCGCGTGCAGCGCTCATTGCGACTTATTTACGTTCCAATGTAAATAAAGCAACTGACAGTCAAAGCTGGCTGAAAAGGTATCGTTTATTAATTTTCATTGTTGGCGCTTTGTGGGGCGCGTCTGGCGTCTTACTTTTTCCCGCTGACTCACCTCAACACCAATTATTTTTAATCTTTATGCTTGCTGGTTTAACCGCTGGTGGCATTATCGCGTTTTCGGCGGACTTAGTTTGCGCGGTTTCCTTTGCGGTATTGATTATAGTGCCAACGATGGTTCGACTATTTGTTGCCGGAGATAGCATCTCAATGGCAATGTCGGTTGCTGTCTTGTTATATTTTGGATTTATGCTAGCAAGCACGTGGCATATTAACCGCAATATGCGCGAAAATATTTCTTTGCATGTTGAAGCCGCTGCTCGCGAAGAGGTAGTGAGGGCAAGCGAAGAGCGATTTCGTTTGCTTCTGAACCATTCGCCAGTGGGCATCTTTCATTACGATACAAACTTCACCATCACATTTTGTAACAAGCGCTTCGCTGACCTTCTGCAAAATTCAGTCGACAATATTGCCGGAATTGATTTGAAATCTCTCAAGGATCAATCAGTTTTCTCCGCGCTAGAAAAAGCGCTGTTAGGTGAAGTTGGCCATTATGAAGGTCGTTATAGTGCAACTTATAGCGACGCCAATATATGGGTATCGCTGATTTGCGCACCTTCACTGGATAGCAACGAAAATGTCGTAGGTGGTATTGCCATCATTCAGGATATCAGTGAACGCAAGAAAGCAGAATATATCATTGAAAATCTGGCGTTCTATGACTCTCTTACACAGTTACCCAATAGGCAGCTTTTACTTGATCGGCTCAAACAGGCATTAGCGGCCAGCGCGCATAGCGATAGATATGGCGCATTGCTGTTTCTCGATCTTGATAACTTTAAAATACTGAATGATTCCCATGGTCATGACGCGGGTGACTCACTATTACGCCAAGCCGCAGCTCGCTTGACAACCTGTCTGCTTGAAGATGATACCGTTGCACGTTTAGGCGGTGATGAGTTCGTGGTATTAATTGAAGACTTGAGTAGCCAAGACACTATGGCCGCAACACAGGCAGAGATTATTGGCGAAAAGATTTTAGCTGCCCTACAACAACCTTACCAACTTGGTGAAAAAGAGTATCAAAATACCGCAAGTATTGGTGTAGTACTTTTTAACGGGCATAGTCAAGCTGTGGAAGAATTATTGAAACATGCGGATATTGCCATGTATCAAGCCAAAAAAGCTGGGCGCAACACGCTGCGTTTTTTTGATCCACAGATGCAAGATGCAGTAAATAACCGCGTTGACATAGAACACGAACTACGAAAAGCACTTGAAAATCAGCAATTTAAACTGTTTTATCAAATCCAAGTAGACCGCTCTCATCACATACTAGGCGCTGAAACGCTCATTCGCTGGGAGCATCCTGAGCGCGGCTTTATATCACCTGCTGAGTTTATCCCACTTGCCGAAGAGACAGGCTTAATTTTACCTATCGGTCAATGGGTTATAGAAACTGCTTGTAGTCAGCTGAAAACATGGCAACAAAACGCAAAAACACGTGATTTAACACTTTCAGTGAATGTAAGCGCTAAGCAGTTTCACCAGGCTGAATTTGTAACGCACTTGAAAGATGTGATTAAACGCCACGCTATTAATCCATTACAACTTAAAATCGAGCTCACAGAAAGCTTTTTGCTTGAAAACATTGACGAGACTATCGCAATCATGAGTGCTCTAAATAAGATCGGCATTCAGTTTTCGTTGGATGACTTTGGTACCGGCTATTCATGCTTGCAATACCTTAAACGACTACCTTTAGTTCAGTTAAAAATCGATCAATCGTTTGTACGCGATTTAGTCGCCGATAGTAGTGACAGAGCGATTGTACGTACCATTATTTGCATGGCAAAAAGCCTGGATTTGAATGTCATTGCTGAGGGTGTAGAAACAGAAGAACAACTACAACTGCTATTAAATAAGGGCTGTGAACACTTTCAGGGTTACTTGTTTAGCCAACCAATACCAATTTCACAACTGAATGAATTGTTAGAAAATGGCTTAGCCACTTCCATTTAGACTTTATAGAACCTACGAATATCGAACCCGTAAAACCGACTGTCACATTTTAAATTCTTCTAATAAAAAGTCGACGAAGGTAGTCAACTTTCGCACTGATTGTCCTTCCCTAGGATAAACAGCATGAATAGGCCTGGTCGGCGGGATATCACTCTTCAGTATTTCAATCAAACTACCCTGCTTCAAATCCTCTGCAAGCAAATCCTTAGGCATCATAATAATCCCCAGCCCTTTCAGTGCGGCAACACGCAAAGCTTGAACATTGTTAGATTCAAATCTTGGAGCTTGACCTTTTTTTGAACTAAGCTCTTTGGCAACATGCTTCCAGCCACTTGGGCTTCGCCAATTGGTGAAACCTAAACATTGATGATTAAGTAAATCAGATGGGGCTTTTGGTGTTCCGTATTGATTAAGATATTCAGGCGAAGCACAGATGGTGATATCAAAATCACTTATCTTTCTGGCTATCAACGATGAGTCCGCCAACTCACCGATACGAATGGCAACATCGTAGCCCTCATCGACTATATCGACAAATCTATCCGTCAGGGATAATTCAATCGTCACATTCTTATGTTTATTCAGATAATCGGCCACCACTGGAGCAAGGCTAATTGCGCCGAACCAAAGTGAAGCTGTAACCCGCAACTTGCCTCGGGCTGACAGACCCATCTCCTCGGCACCAGATTCAGCCAGCTTGATTGAGCCAAGAATCTCTTTGCAACTGTCATAATATTTTTGACCGGCTTCTGTCAAATGGTGCCTTCTTGTGGTTCGCGCAAGCAAGCTTATCCCTAACCGTAACTCAAGCTCCTGAATGTGCTTAGTCACCATGGGCGTAGACATTTTGAAGTGATTAGCCGCAGCGGTAAAACTTCCCAGATCAACAACCCCAACGAAGATTTCCATACCCAATAAACGATCAAGCATTATTAACTCTTAATTAATAGTTATTTAAATGATAGGTTATTTATCATCATAGATAAAGAGTAGACAATTACCATCGTTATTTCATATATCAATTACAGGAGATCATCATGAAAGTATTAGTCGTAGGCGCATCAGGTACTATCGGTAAATTAGTCGTAAAAGAGTTAGGCACAAATCACGAAATCATTGAAGTAGGTAAAACAAAAGGCCAATATCAAGTAGATATTACTGACGAAAACAGTGTTAAAGCATTATTTGAGAAAGTTGGTAAAGTCGACGCCATCGTATCTGTAGCGGGTAATGCACATTTTGGTTTATTAGGTGAGATGACAGCGGAGCAGTTCAAAATTGGCCTGCATGACAAGCTGCTTGGGCAAGTCAATCTTGCTTTAGTTGGTCAACATTATCTCAACGATGGCGGGTCTATTACACTCACAAGTGGCAGCTTAAGCCATGATCCGATTGTTTATGGTGCAAATGCATCAACAGTTAATGCAGCCATTGATGGCTTCATCCGCGGCGCAGCGATTGAGCTTAACAACGGCAAACGCATCAACTCTGTCAGTCCAACCATGCTTAAAGAATCACTAGATGTGTATGGCGCCTATTTCTCAGGCACTGACCCTGCACCAGGCGAAAAAGTCGCTTTGGCTTTCCGTAAAAGTATTGACGGACGTCAGACTGGTCAGACCTATCGCATCTGGTAATGTCTGAATCATCACAACCTTGCTAAACATAGTTATCTAACAGGGAAAACAGGGAGCTAACCCGTTATCGCGGCAAAAAAATTGAAGCGCTCAAGTTGAGTTATCTATACCCAGGTGAGGCCATGCAAAGGCCTCACCTGTATAAATTTAATTTAGGTATTCGTCAGCATTAATGCTCAGAAAAATGATTTTTCACCTGATAGTTGAATAAGCCTCAATGTATATAAATTGCCGATAAATAATTGCACCCATACGAATAATTCTGGTATAAAATGAAATTTATGAAATAAATGAAAAATTTGAAATATATTCATTTGTCAGATAAGGTTAATGTTTTTATCAAAAACTACTGAATACTTGCATAGCTTTGATGAGCCCAAGGATTTAGTTCGGGAGAGATAAATGTATGTTAATAACTGGTTAATTGTAGTGAGTATCGCAACTATATGGATTTCAGTCGGATACCTGCTCGGCAGCAGATTAGGCAGATTTATGAAGGATGATACATATTAAGGTGTTGGCATACGGCTATACACACAGCCACGCCAATCACAACGCCTTCCATCACTAAACTAGCAAGAGCTATGCTTTCAATAACGCTCACAAAATGAAAATGGGCACGTCTTGAGCTTTTTTTGCAAATGCTATCAACTCGGCGACTAGCACTGCTAGCATGTTTTATTCGATACTCTCTGCGCCTGATTTTCCGCAGAAAAGACACCTCATAGAATTACCCGTCAGCGAATAAAAACGATTAGCCTCATCTCCCGAAAAACCAAGATCCACCTATTTTTTACCAAGTATCTCTTCACAAAGTGATACTACTTTTTCTGGTAAAAAAGGTTTAACCAAGTAGTGACTAGCGCCAGATTGCAAGCCTGCTTTACGATCCTCATCAGAATCAGCGCCTGTTAAAAAGATAATTGGAATATTTTCAGACCAGCTTGTCGACTTGAGCATCTCGCATAGTATGAATCCATTTATCTCGCCCGGCATCATGACATCCAATAAAATCAAGTCAGGCTCAACCCTTTCAATTAAATGCAAACCCATTTGCGCATCGCCAGCTTCAAAAATTTCATAGTCGTTGATCTCAAGCGTCATTCTTAAGAGTAGCCTTATTTCTGGCTGGTCTTCTACAATCACGATTTTAGATCGCTGGCTAGATGGTTTCGTCTCAGTTGGTTTCATCGTTGAATCCTTTATTACTTTATGTCATTCATATAAAAAACAGCGTTTTAATAAAGTGCATTAAACTGCATCCCAGCAAGGCAAGTTGCACACCTTACGCTTTGGGCAGCAAGCAGGTGACCGTAGTACCGATGTTTAACTCCGATTCCACTTCAATTTTCCCATTATGCAGCTCAATAATCTCTTTCACGATACGCATGCCCAAACCTGTACCTGGAATTCCACTAGTACTTGCAGACCTGAAAAATGGCTCAAACAACTTGTTAAGGTCACTACGCGTCATGCCAATACCCGCATCTAATATACAAAACCCAACATAATCATGACCTTCAAGCGTACTTTCAAGAATGGTGATTTTGATGACTTTATCTGGAAAAGAGTATTTATGCGCATTGGTTAGTAAATTCAGAAGTACCTGTATGAGTTTGTCGAAGTTTCCAGTAATGGGCAGTGCCTTGTCAGGATGCTGGAATTCAACCACACGCTTATCCGTAATAATTTTAAATTCTTGCAGAGCTGTATCTATTAGGCTCGCAACATCTATCGTTTCAGTAATGAAAGATAGCTTTCCTATTGCCTCAATACGCGCCAAATCAAGTAGATCATTAATCAACTTTGTCATGCGTGTTGCCTGCCTGAAAATATTTTCAAGTATTTCTTTACTTTGTGCAGGGTTAAAATCTCTCTTAATCAGAAGGTTAGAAAAGCCAAATATACTGGCCATAGGCGTTCTTAATTCATGCGCTGCTGTAGATAAGAACTGACCTTTCATCCGACTTAACTCATATTCATGTGTGATATCTTGAAAGTAATTAATTACGCGTGGCGACAAGCTATCACTATCAAAAACTTGTTTTATCGTTCTTCTAATTGTAGTAATGGCTCCAGCATTGCTATCTGGCTGCACGATTTTTATAATCGAAACACTACTACTATCTTTCGTTGCAGAATCTTCGAACCGCTCAGAGATGTCGGCAATTAACACCTCGAACTGATCTATGGCAATGCACTCAAGCTGAGATTGTTTGAGGCCTGTCATGGTTAAAAATGCTGTATTAACCCGACTTACCTTACCACCTTCATCAAATGATACAAACCCATCGACGCTTAAATCAAAAATGCTATTTAACTCGACCGTTAATTGTGACGAACGAATCTGAGCTTGTTTTTGTACGGTAATATCTCGCCCAATAGCAATGAAATTCAAGATACTGTCTTCATCGCCAAAAAGCGGCCTGATATCCATATCAATCCATTTGGCTTCACCGCCGATATTAAGCAAAATTTCTTTTTGATAGCTACTCTGATTGAGCAATGTCTCTCTAATCACCTGAAATTGATCAGGTGACTCTGTGAGCAACTGGCTCAGATTACAACCGATTACAGCCTCTTGCGTTAACCCCGAATTTTCTAAAAAAGCTGTATTAACCCACTCGACATTTCCTTTAGTATCGGCAACAACGACCCAATAAGAGGAACGAGAAATAATATGCGCAAGTTTGCGAGATTCAGCCTCTTGTGTTTCAAGTAATTGGCGAATCTCCGTCAACTGAGCCTCTTGCGCAATAAGCGCATCATTTAGATTAATATCTTTTTTGCTGTTAGTTTTATTGACGTGCTGAAACAGGTCATTAATCAAATCATGATTGGAGAAATCAGCAGCATCAAAGCCAAACTGATCAAGATAGGCCTCGGTATTAATAAGCGGTTTAATTAAGAAAAGTAAGGTGTCTGGACTTGATGGCAGTATTTTTGCACTAAAGTCTATTTGCGTCTTTTTGTGTCTTAAAACACAAAACTCATTTTCTAAGGAATGTAGATAGCGCCAATTTAGCAAAGACGCTGGCGTTGTAAGTGAAAAAAAATCATCCATGTATGCATTTAAGCAAATATCACTATCAAATTTAGCACCAATATTTGGCCCAAGCTGAACGATTCTAAAACGTCGATCAATAACAAAATGAAAGGGAAAAAGTAAAGCTAGATGATGTGCAGTAAGCCCGTATGACTGAGTCATTACGCACCTATTTTTTTAGCTATGATTGGCAAAATGTATGCCTCAAAAGCATCAAAATCTATTGGCTTGAAGAACACTTTGATATTAGGTGTAATAACAGCATTATCAATAAAGTCTTCTGGTGCCAGAGCGGTAATCACAATCACATCCAGCTCACTAAACTGCGGCGATTTACCAAGATGTCGCAATAGCTCAAAGCCATTTATCCCCGGCATATTCAAATCCGTCACTAGCAAGTCCGGGACTTTACTACCCAAGCTGATTAATCCATCAAAACCATTATTAACAAGATCCAGCTCCACATCATATTTCCAATCAGTGAAATAGAAACGGAATAGCTGCCTTAAGCCTTCATCATCTTCTACCAACAGAATATTAAATTTTTCATCTGAATGATTTTTAACCTCGCTAGTTTTTAGCGCTTCCTGGCGAGACAGCAGAACTGCCTCTATGGATATTACCGATACTTTCCTATGACCACCGGCTGTTTTCCACGCATTTAAAATGCCCGATTCAACCCATAACTGAATTGTTCTTAACGAAACATTCAGCATTTTTGCAGCGACTCTGGTTGTCACGAAACTATCAGAGATTGGAGCGATATCTGTACTCATGGCTGGTTGATTCCTGCAAAGTTTTCGCTATACATCATTTGTTCAATACTCTCAAAAATTGAGTTAAAGTTAAAAGTCGTATTTATCCTATAATCCAATGGCACAATATAATTATTTAATATAAAGTAAGAGTTCAATCAAATTTAGTGTAAAAGTCCTTTTAAATTTATTGAGCTTTATCGTATGCTAACACTCGAGTATCATTTTTATCAATATCATTTAAAACTACTTAATAAGAAAAGAGAATAATTATGACTAGCTTTAAAAATTTCATTAAAAATCTATTGGTCGATGAAGAGGGTGCGACTGCGATTGAGTATGCGCTGATTGTTGCAATGGTATCGATTGTAGTTGTTGCATTAATGCCAGGGGTAAAAGATGCTTTAGTGAGTATTTTCGGAAAGATTACGGTCGCACTAAATGCTGCATAAACTCTAATGCAAGAGTCGTCCACATTTGTTTTAGCAGCATGGTCACTTATTGTCATTTGCTACGATATTTGTACTAGAACCATCCCTAACTTTCTTAGCCTAGGTGCGTTATTAATAGCTTTGCTGGTGCTTGCCGTCACGGGCTTATCGGTAACGCACCAGCCAGCTTCTTCCGCATTGATAGGCTTTGTACTGGCGATGGTTCTGACAGTGCCCGGCTACCTGTTTAAGGTGCTGGGAGCTGGGGACGTTAAATTACTATCTGCCATTGGTTTGTTATGCGGCGTGAATATGATGCTCACCACTTTTGCAGTGGCCTCAATAAGTGTAGTGCTGTTTTGGCTGTTGTGGGTTAAGGCACAGAGGTTGAGTCACATACTGCCGTTTAACATCAATATTGCAGTGGCTAGAACATCAAAAGAAAAAAACATTCCATTTGGTGCTGCATTAGGAGCTGGGTTAATACTGATATTGCTGTTACCGGGACTATTCAATTTGACATAGGTTCTAAGCTTAAAATAATTAATAATAAACATTGGAAAATTTAATGCAGATTCTGGATTTTAAAAAAAACAAAATTGCAGTTAAGTTTCAACTGGGTGCGGCAGCAATTGAGTTCTCACTCGTGTTTCTGATTTTTTTCACCTTGTTTTATGCAATTGTCAGTTATTCCATCATTTTCTTATTGAAAACTTCTTTTCATCATGCCGCTAACGAAGGCGCAAGATCAGCCATATCCGTCGACCATCAAGCATTTGCGAATGATTCTGCATATCAAGATGCCCTTAGACTTAGAGTGAGTGAAACCGTAGGCAACACACTTCAATGGCTGCCAAACAAAGCACGTGACCAAGTATTAGGCACGAATAACAGCAACGTTGTTGTCACTTATGCTAATAACACTTTAACTGTACGCGTGCTTTACCCCAATTATATTGGGAATCCCCTGATACCACTGCTCACCATCCCTGGGATAGGGGCAATATATTCCACTACAGGCGATCTTCAAGGGTCGGCGGTAATGAGACTGGTGTAATTAAGACCATCTATAAATTTATAGCTTTAGATAAATGTGGTTATTTAAATTTTTTTGGTAAGCATTATCAATCACTTAAATTGTTAATGCTTGTATTGTTAACGTAGGCGAAGAGACTGTACTGATGAATACGAATCTTTTAAGAGCAATTGCCATTCTGCTATTTATTGGCGCCCTGTTTGTTGGCTGGTTTGGCTATCAGATGAGTAAATCTGAAGCCGCTGCTGTCGCGGCACCACCAAAGATAGTCAATGTTCCGCAAGTCGTAGTGAATCGTGATGCGAAGGCAGGCGAGCGATTAAATGAGTTAGATCTGCGTATTGAGCAAGTACCGCAATTTAACTCTGCTGGTTTTGCCAGTACAACGCCAGTTGTTGGCAGAGTGCTTAATCAAAACATCGCTGCCAATACAGCGGTGCTAAGTAGCAGCTTGCAGCAATTAGGTCCTGCCGCACAATTACTCAAAAGCGGCGAACGCGCAGTTGCCGTTAAAATTGATGAAGTTGCTGGTGTAGGTGGCTACATTAAGCCCGGTGATTTTGTGGATGTACTATTGTTCGCTAATGATGACCGCGACATGAAGCGCAGAAGTATCTCGCAAGTGGTCTTAAGTAATTTACGCGTCATTAGTTTTGGTGAAACCATTCAGGAAGTTAACAAGACTGATGACTCTTCTACCCAAACACCAATCTCTACCAGTTTAAATCCAGCACAATCCAAACCACAGGATAAACCCAGCAGCGCGACACGCTCAGCAGTTTTGGCGGTAAAAGAAAGTGATGCCACAAGATTAATGTTAGCGGCCAGTATCGGGCAACTACGATTGGCATTAAGAGGAGAAGAACCGCTAGCTTCATCTGCATTAGCAGACGATTCAGCCCAACTTAATCCTGTGCCGCAAGCTAATCAATATGATAGCCATTTTATTCAAAATGATGAGCTACTCAAAGCACCAACAGAAAAAGTACAAAACGCAACATCGAGCAACACCACTACCGTTAAACATAAAAAAAGCACTCAAGCTGCGCAATCATCACGTATTACTGTCCACTCTGGCGATAAAACTGAATTGGTGACGGTAAAAAATATTGCTGCGAAGGGTACAAAATGATTAAAACTACTTTCAAACCAATATTATTGCTAAGTATGGGGATTTTGAGCTCATTCCTAACTTGTGGCACAAGTATGGCTGACGAGTTGAATATTTCGATTACAAAAGACAAACAAGAGGTTTATCAGCAAGAAAAATCGCTTGACCGGGTAGCCATCGCGGATCCAGCGGTCGCAAACGTCACCATACTCAGCCCAAAATCGCTGTTGATTACCGCAAAAGCCATAGGCGCTACTCAGATTAGTATATGGGGAAATAAGCAAACAGGCGAACCGGCAACCAAGATTAATTTAACGGTTAGCCAATCTGACGCATTGGAAAAACTGGCGTTAAAAGCCTCTGGAAACAGCACACTAGACATCCAACCTGCGGGCAATACTTTACGCATTGATGGTAAAGCGGATTCTTTGGAAGCGCATAGCCAAGCAATGACAGCGCTTAAGCAGGATCCCAAAACGCCCATCGATGCAATCGAATCGAATTTTGATAATCACGTACAGATAGATATAAAAGTGGTAGAAGTGAGCCGCAAGAACGTATTAAGGTTTGGCCTCTTTCTTGGAAGAAATAATGGTGATACCCGAGCATTAGCCGTATCTTCTCCCAATACACTTTCTGGCGTTACAAGAGATTCAGGTGAGCCATTTGCATTTAATAGTACTTCAGGCTTTTTACCTGTGCTAAACGCATTTAATGTTGCCATGGGAAACAGTAAATCTGGATTTCTCGGCACGTTAAGCATTCTTGAATCCAATGGTTTTGCTTACACGCTGGCAGAGCCATCGCTTTCTGCCATTTCTGGCCAAACAGCCAATTTTCTTGCGGGGGGTGAATTCCCTGTACCGATTAGATCAGGCGGCGGTGCTGACAGCTCGGTCAGTATCCAATATAAAGAATTTGGTGTGCGCTTAATGCTGACACCAACAGTGCTTGATAATAACCGCATATTCATGAAAATATCCCCGGAAGTCAGTGAGCTTGACTTTGCTAATGCAGTGCAAACAGGCGGCGTTGCGGTTCCGGGGCTTAGAGTAAGGCGAACCGACACCTCGGTTTCGATGGCTGACGGTGAAAGCTTTGTCATCAGCGGCATGGTAAGCAGTAACGCCCTGAATAATGTGGATCAATTTCCGGGTTTAGGTAAGCTACCAATCATCGGCGCATTTTTCCAATCGAAACGATTCGATAGAGAAGATAAAGAGCTATTGATGATCGTTACGCCTCACTTGGTAAGACCTATCGCGCGCGATGCAAAACTACCGCCATTGCCGGGTCAGGGATACGCTGATTACAAACCCTCTTTTAGTGAATTTTTATTCAATAATGATGGCAAGCAAAAGCCATCTACAGGGATGTCGCAATAATGATCAAGCTAAATAACTACATTGTTATCACAAACAAAAGCAATTGCTATCGCTGGCTAAATGGCCTAAATGATAGTTTAGCCAATTTGATATTTGTTGAGCCTGATGATAAAGAGCGCATCAATAGCCTACTTGATTCAGTTGAAGTAAGTGCGGTATTAATACATCTACTATCGCAAGTTTCTAGCACTGAATTAGTGCCTGATGCTGAAGCATCATCAGGTATCAGTGCAATATTCACTCTCCTTGAGACGCAAGAAGCATCAGGTGGAATAGTTTCAAATGATGAGACTTCACAAGGATTAAACGCCGATTTGGCCATGATAGAGTCACTATTAAATAGCCGACCACAACTAACAGTGATTGGCTTGGTTGATACTATTAACCATACTTTGTTACTGCCAATTATGCGGGCAGGTGCGCGTGATCTAATTAAGATAGGCACGCCGGCTTATGAGACTTCGGCAATTATTGCCAGACATAACAAGCACACACCAGTGCTTGAGCAAACAGAAAAGCCTGCGCTGGGACACGTAACGGCACTATTAAATGCGCGCGCAGAGGATGGCACTGCATTATTAGCGATGCATCTTGCACTTGAGATGCAGGAATCCGCTCCAACATTGTTAATCGACCTTGGTGTTCCACACGCAGATATCATGCTAATGATGGGCGTTCCAGTTAAGTTTAACTTTCTTGATGTAATCAAAAACAGTAGCAGATTAGACTCAACCTTAATTCAAACTGGTTTTGCAAAACACTCATCAGGATTGACTCTGCTGCCAATGCCAGAAAATAGTGAAGAAGCTGAGCTTACGCCAACCGAAATCTATTTAGTATTGCATGCGCTTAAAAGTCATTTTAAATACATACTCATTAATCATGGCGGACTTTGCAATACGGAGTTATTGAAAGTGGTATTTTCAACCGTTAATTCGACATTATTTTTGGTTGAACAAACAGTGCCTAGTTGCAAACGCAACTATGATCTTCTGCAATCAATTCGTGAGCAAAAGATTGCAATTCCCAATCCTCAACTCATTGTCGATCGTTACAAGAAAAATGCCATTCCAAACGCAGAAAGCATTGCAAAATCACTAGAGATACCACTGCTATACAAACTACCATCATTGGGCCATTTACGTTTACTCGCCATCAATACCGGTGAATCAATGTTTGAATTTTCGCCTAAAAGCACCTATGTGAGAGCCATTAAACAAATAGCCCATCAACTATTCGGCATTGGCGAAGTGAAGGTAGAAAAAAGCGTCAAAGGCTTTATCACCAAACTACAAAATATGTTAATTGCAAGAAACTAGCTGAAAGCTGAACCATGCGACTAACTGCAAATAAAATAGAGCTAAAAAGCTCAATAGAGTATCAGGACATCAAATACCTGCTGCATAACTATCTGATTGCTGAAATCGAGTTAGATAAGTTTGATATTGCATCAGCGAGCAATCAACAAATCAGCACTTACGTCAATGCTAAAGTGATGAAATATGTCGCGGATATTGAGTATGTGGTCAATCTAAATGATTTAAACAAACTCACTTCTGAAATGATTGACGAAATATCAGGCTGGGGACCACTAGAGCAACTCATCAAGAGCGAATACATTAATGATATTTTGGTAAATGGTGCAGACCGCATATTCGTTGAGAAAAATGGTAAGTTAGAGTTAACCAATCTAAGATTTATTGATGAAGATCATGTTTTGCGGGTGATTCGTCGTATCCTGGCACCACTTGGACGTAGAGTTGATGAGTCCAGCCCTCTCGTCGATGCCCGCTTACCCGATGGCAGTCGCGTTAATATCATTATCCCTCCCCTTGCTTTAAATGGCTCGTGCCTTTCGATCAGAAAATTTCGTAAAGAACCTTTCACAGAGCATGACCTTATCGCCTTTCAAACCCTTAACCGAGAAATGATGGATTTTTTACTCAGTGCGATTGAGAGTAAAGTCAATATTTTAGTGAGTGGCGGTACAGGGGCAGGTAAAACGACTTTGTTAAACCTGTTAAGTCGCTCCATTCCAGTCAATCAACGTATTGTTACCATTGAAGATGCAGCTGAATTACAGCTAAACCATGACCATGTGATAAGACTTGAGACGCGACCGAACAATCTTGAAGGCGCTGGTGAGGTGTCAGCCCGTGACTTGGTTAGAAATGCATTACGTATGCGTCCAGACCGCATTATTCTTGGCGAAATTCGTAGTAATGAAGTGATTGATGTATTGCAAGCCATGAATACTGGGCATGAAGGTTCCATGAGTACTATTCATGCGAACAATCCGCACGATGCATTATTACGTATGGAAATGTTAGCGGGTCTTGCGGGTTTTCAAGGCGCAGAGTTAACGCTCAGGAAAATGATTGCAGCCTCGGTTGAAGTCATCATCCAAATCAGTCGATTAACCAGTGGAGAAAGAAAAATCACATCCATCATTGAAGTGGTTTGTATCCGGGATCATGAATTCGTTATCAATGAGCTATATAGTTACTCAGTTGAGCAACAGCGATTTGTAACCCACCGAGTATCGGCGATGAATCCAAAACTTAAATCACTTTTTAAGAGTAATTGACAGATTAACTATGTGGCTACTGATGCTTCCATTATTACTTTGCGTGATTTTTGTTTATTTATTAGCAAATAAGCAATCTATTGCAGATAAAAAAGTAAAAAGTCGCTTTGATGCAGCCTTGCCCGTAGAAATCAAACCATCCGATAAACACTCAAAACTCTCAGAGCTTAGTGCCTGGATCGCGAATGTCTTATCCAATTATTTTGGATTTAATTTTCAGCGCGAATGGATTGGCAGATTTTTACTACTAATTACCTTAGTTTTCATCATCGCTTATATTTTCTTTAGCCTTAAAGTCACTGCATTGATCGTGCTTGCATTTGCTGTAATTTCGCTCATTTATTTTATTTATCGCCAAAATAAGCATAAAAAACTAATGATTGCACAAATACCGCTCTTTATTGATCAGCTTATCCGCAGCTTGGGTACAGGCCGAAGCCTTGAATCAGCAATCAGGCTAGTCGCTCAAGAAACACCCACTCCACTGAGGCTATTGCTAGACAGAGTAGTAAGAGCGACAGATTTAGGAGCAGGATTTACCGAGACATTGGTTAAGGAAGCGACATTGCATCGGATTAATGAGCTTCAAATAATTGCGCTCAGTATCAAAATGAGTAATAACTATGGCAGCTCACCCAAAGAGATGCTGACCAGCGTGATGCAAATGATTAACAATCAGGATCAGGCAAGGCGTGAACTGGCTGCCATGACGGGCGAAACAAAGGTATCAGCAATAATTCTAACCTTAACGCCTATTTCAATCCTGCTATTCATGATGTTAATGAACCCTGGGTATTTAAGCATGATGACGGCTAGCTCAAGTGGCGTTACCCTATTATGGATAACGGCTGGTATGCAAGTAACGGGTGTTTTTCTGTTCTGGCGCATGTTAAAAAGTATATGAAAGTCGCCAAATTATGAATTCTCTGACGCTTATATTTATTGTGTTAATGCTAGCCAGTGCGGTGTTTTTACTCATTGATATCATGAGCATGCGTAAAAATAACAAACTATCCGATCGATTTGAAGAGGCTCTTCAAAGTCAGCAACAGACATCGAACCAATCAGAATCATGGCTTCGTAAGCGGTTAAAACCTGGCTTTGAAAATGGTGGTGAAATAAGCCAACTACTAGTTAAAGCAGGTTGGGACACACCCCATGCACGCATGCTGTTTTGGGGATTTGGCAGGATTCTACCCATCGTAGCTTCAATAACGATATATTTCCTGCTGGTCACTTTGGGAAATGACAATCAGAACGCGTTGTTAATGGGCGTATTTTCTTTTGCATCACTATTTGTTTTGGCCAATATGATTTTGCGCAGGCGCGCAGCGTTTGTTGAAAAAGCGATTGTAAAAGAGCTTGTGCCATTTTTACATATGTTACGCATGCTGTTTAATTCTGGCTTATCGCTTGAACACGCATTAATTATATTGGTTGAGCAAACGGGCAACTTATTTCCACATTTTTCAAGGCAATTGCAACGCGTGTTGTTAAATTTAAATGCCGGTCAAGATCAATCTGATGCGTTAATGAATATGGCTAAAGCACTCAATATTCAAGAAGTGACCGATACTGTTGCCATACTTGCGCAGGTGACACGCTACGGCGGAAATGTACAAGCATCGCTAGGTCAATACATTGCTCTGATTGAAACGCGTCAGTTTTCCAGCCTGCGTGAATATGTAAGTAAGCTATCGGCCAAAATGAGTATTGTGATGATTGTTTTCATGTTCCCAGCATTGCTCATTTTTATTGCCGGGCCAGGTTTTATCGGTATCTCTGATGCACTAAAAGGACAGTTATAAATGCAAACAGTCCGGGTGAACAATATTTTAGCGGTAACAACTACTACGGTTTTATTCATGCGCTTGCTAACCAGCAGATTGCTTGCATTCGCCCTGCTGACGGCAATATCGAACATTTCAATTGCTGCAGCGAATACACAGCTTTCAAAATGCGCAGAACTCGCAGCTGAAGACAATACTAATTTGAACATGGTTAGTCAGTTATTAAACGAAAAAAAGCCCTTTGCTGCACTCGCTTTTATCGACTCTTTTAATATTGATTTACCCCAGCTTGAGTTACTAAAAGCGAATAGCTTGCGCCAAATGAACAGACAAGCCGAAGCAGCGACTATTTATAATAAATTAACAACAAGTTGTGTCAGCGCCTTTGCCTATCAAGGATTAGGCTTAATCTCCAATCAACGTGGTCAACACCAAGACTCTGTTAACTATTTAAAAGCAGCCGCCAAATTAGCGCCTATAAACAGCACAATAAGAAGTGACTATGGATTTTCCTTAATGTCGATAGGTGACTTTAAATCATCACTCAATGAATATTTAACTGCTATTGAGTTAGATGGTAGAAATCAGCTTGCTAAATATAATCTTTTGGCACTTCTGTATAAGAG
>Ga0123388_1040085_pt1 | contig 38238 bp, 27 predicted proteins | sample T0HHNO3metaT_FD_89916 | JGI IMG/M metagenome (GOLD analysis project Ga0123388, IMG submission 89916) | Methane-oxidizing artificial microbial communities from Washington, USA to study methane cycling - T0-HHNO3 metaT (Metagenome... | ecosystem: Engineered > Modeled > Simulated communities...
ACTGGCGAAAGAAAAAGGCCCGGCACCTATCATGGACCAGCTATTCACCGTCACCGGCGAAATGCTGCACAAACGCCCGGAAATGCAAGCCGACGGCTACAAACTGGGTGACCAAGTCCCAGGTCGTGTATTGCACGCCAAATACAGCCGCTACATGCAAAAAGTCGCGCAGGAACTGCCGGAATTGGTCGCGGAACTGGCGGAAGTGGGATGCCGCTTTACCCATCACAGCTCGATTGCGCCGACCGGCACCATCTCACTGTCTTTGGCGAATAACGCCAGCAATGGCATCGAGCCCAGCTTTGCGCATCATTATTCACGTAACGTGATCCGCGAAGGCAAAAAATCCAAAGAAAAAATCGACGTATTTTCCTTTGAATTACTGGCTTACCGCCATCTGGTCAACCCGGATGCGATGCCGTATAGCGAAGACCCAAACCAACAATTACCGGCTTATTTTATTGCCGCCGACGATGTGACGCCGAAACAGCATGTGGATATCCAGGCTGCCGCGCAACGCTGGATTGATTCGTCCATTTCCAAAACCGCCAACGTGCCGACCGATTATCCGTACGAAGACTTTAAGTCCATCTACGAATATGCCTACGACCAGGGCCTGAAAGGCTGTACCACCTTCCGCTTCAACCCGGAAGTGTTCCAGGGCGTGTTGGTGAAAGAATCCGATTTGGAAAACACCACCTACCAGTTCACGTTGGAAGACGGCCATGTGGTGGAATTTAAAGGCAACGAAGACGTGGAATACGACGGTGAAATCCATACCGCCGCCAACTTGTTCGATGCCTTGAAAGAAGGCTATTACGGCAAGTTTTGATAATCAAAATACGTAGGTTGGGTTTACCCGCAGGGCATAAAAGCCTAGCGTAACCCAACATTTGGCCTTGATGAGTGTTGGGTTACGGCTGGCGCCTTTTACACCCTTTGGGTGAACCCAACCTACACAGAATATGAGATACCCCCATGACCCTACACAAAATCAACAAAAAAATCGTCGGCTACAAAGTGCTGACCAAAGAAAATCTGGAAGCAGCTGCGCAGGCGGAAGCCGAAGTGGCAAAACCTTCGCTGGAAGAAATGCACGAAAATCTGGCGCGCCCGGAGATGCTGCTGGGTTCCACCTATAAGATCAAAACCCCGCAGTCTGAGCACGCCCTGTACATCACCATCAACGACATCATCCTGAATGAGGGCACGGTTCATCAGGAGCGCCGGCCTTACGAAATCTTCATCAACTCCAAAAACATGGAGCATTTTCAATGGGTACTGGCGCTGACCCGCTTGATTTCGGCAGTGTTTCGTAAAGGCGGCGACGCCACCTTTTTGGTGGAAGAAATGAAGGCGGTATTTGACCCACAGGGCGGCTATTTCAAAAAAGGCGGTGTCTTTATGCCGTCTCTGGTCGCCGAGATCGGCCACGCCATCGAATCGCACATGAAACACATCGGCATGATCAAGCCGGACAAACTCAGCGATCATCACCAGCAATTACTGGATGAAAAGCGCCGGGAGTTTGAAGCTCAGCATGGGGCGTCGGAGGGGCAGGCGTTTCCGGAGAAAGCTGTGTTGTGCAATAAGTGCAGCACCAAGGCGATGGTGTTGATGGATGGGTGTATGACTTGTTTGAATTGTGGGGAGAGTAAGTGTGGGTGATATTTAATTCTTATGCGTAAGAATTTATTTTACTTTGTAAAACTTGGAATTATTGAATATGGCATTGGATTTATCGGATACTCTGGTCGTTGGAATAACTGCAACAGCGTTGTTTGACTTAAGTGACGCTGATAAAGTATTTAGAGCAAAGTTTGATGAGGATAAAGATACAGCAATCTCCGAGTATCGTAACTACATGCTTCAGAAAGAGAATGACCCATCTTGAAGATGGAACAGCAATGCCATTGGTTAAAGCACTACTGGAGTTAAACAAATTCAAAAATGAAGGTGATACAAGTCCTCTTGTTGAAGTTGTTGTTATGTCACGCAATAGCCCAGAAACAGGGGTAAGAGTATTTAACAATATTCGAAGACTTCAGTTGCCAATTTCGCGTCATGCATTTACAGGAGGGGAATCAGTCGTTGATTATCTTGACGCATACGATGTTGATTTGTTTCTTACTACTCATGCGAAAGATGCTCAGAGAGTAATTGATGCAAGAAGTTGTGCAGCGGCTATTTTGAAAGAACCTCCTAAAGATATTGAAAAAATACCTGAAGGCCAAGTACGAATTGCATTTGATGGAGATGCCGTTCTTTTTGACGATAGTAGTGAAATTGTTTATAAAGCCGATGGTCTTGGAGGATTTCATAAGAATGAAGACTCAAAAAAAGATATTCCAATGCAAGAAGGCCCCTATACATCGTTATTGAAGAAGTTATCTCGACTGCAAGAGCGACTTCCTTTTAGCGTCGAATACTCGCCAGTTAGGATTGCAATAGTTACAGCTCGAAATGCACCAGCTGAAATGCGAGTAATTAAAACATTAAGGCATTGGGGGGTATATGTAGATGAGGTATTTTTTCTTGGTGGTCTTGAGAAAGCCAAAGTATTGCGAGCATTTAAACCGCACATTTTCTTTGATGATCAGGACCTTCATTTGGAGCCTGCATCAAACTATATTCCAGCCGGTAAGGTTCCTTATAGCAGTGATTCTCCACTTAACCAATAGCATGGAGGTAGCCGGTTAGGGTGGGCACGGTTCTTGTGCCCGCCCGGGACCGCCGGTTTGCATCAACAATGATTTTCTGTTGCGAATCCTGATTTAATGCCGGTTCGCGAGCCAGCAGCCTTTCGCGTCGTCAAAAGAAAACATTGGCATTCAGCACATTTCAGCTGAGCGCTTACAATCAATCAATGAATCAGACGACAAGATATTTCAATATATCAACGGCCTTGGCATTGGTGTGGCTGGCGTGGGCGGTGTTGGGTGTTGTCGATGTGGCAGCGAAGGAAAAGTCTGCCGCGTCGGGAAAAAGGGCCACGCGTAATTTACCCGACATCGATACCACCGAGCCGGCAGCCATTGATGTGGAACAAGAGACTAATATATTTTTCAACGCGGCGGTGGCTAATTTATCGGCGAACTTTGGTTTGGCGGCCGGTTGGGACGTGGGTTTGAGTGTTCTGAACGCGCAGTTTGCGTCGACTACATCGCCGGCGGCGCCGTTCCAGCCGGATATTTTGTTTAACGTGGAAAAACACTGGACCACGGAAAACCTGCAAATCATTGTCGGCACGCAAAGCGGTATTGGCATCGTCCAACCCAATAACGTTTTTATGAGCCTGTCTTATCTGGAATATCAACGCCATCTGCCGGATTGGGATGTGGATATCGATACCGGCGTTTACTATGCCAACGCCGGTATAGCCAACCACGACAGTGTTGGTATGCACCTCAGCGCTGAAATTCCGTTGTGGGATGGGCTAAGGCTGAACGGCGATTATTGGTCTGGAAACAACGCCGTCGGTAGTAAAACCGTCAAGCTGATTTACCCGTTGGTCGGTAACTGGCGTTTAGTACTCGGTGCGCAATTTCCCAACCTCAATAGCGGTGATCAGATAATCGGTATCGTCGGGCTTTATTGGCAGACTATATAAATCAGGCCGGCAGGGTTTTTGTGCCCGCAGAATTGCCTGTTTGTACAAACGGTGATTCACTAATGCGAGGCTTGTTTTAAGGTTGGATTTACTGCCTTTACTGCCCGCGCCGCGGGCCTAATCGCCGCAGTGCGGCTAAAGCAGAGTTACCACGCCTTGCAGGGTAACCAGAAAAAGAGGTAACGGTGAAAATATTTTCTTTGATTCTATCGGCATGGCTTTTAACCGGGTGTTCAACGCATCATCTCAATACGGGTTCTTCTGAAAATGTGTCCAGTTATGGGAAAGATATTACGGTAAAAGTCACGGGCGCAAATGCGGATATTGTCGATAAACTTACCCGGTATATTCAGGCCGCCCTTTTAACCGAAGGGTTTAATCTAGTCACCGAAGACAATGCAACGCACTTGGAGGTGGCAATTTCAGACTTTGATCCGGGTAATGCGGCATTACGTTTGACGGTGGGCTTTGGCGCCGGCCGAGGCTCGTTGGTTTACAACGCTAAATATACAAAAAGCGGTAAAGTGTTGGTTGATTACGATGGCGCCGAACGTTTTACCGGATTGGAAATCGCGCCCGGAACAAAGTACGAAACTTTCCGCAATTTTGGCGGCGAAGAAACGTCAACCCAGATTTTATTGGAAGAAGCTTCAAAGCATATTGTTGAACAGGCAATAAACCAGAAATAAACATCATGGACTTAAAAAATATTTGAGTGTTCTTAATGGGAAAGCGTTGATAACTGTGTATTTATAATCAGTGTGGGGTGCAATATATGAACAAATATTTAAAGATATTAGGCCTGATATTGGTGTTGTTTTCAGTGAAAATTAATGCATCGACATAGGTATAAAAACTTCCCGGATGTATATAAAAATATTCGGAAGGTGTGGCTGCCGGCTGGGAGGGCATAGATAAATGTCTTGGAGGTGCGGTCAAGGTTGTTGAATGCACCTTCGAGATTTGCGAGGGTATGTTCGAAAGCATGGTGGGTGCCTCCCTGATATTTTTATATCCCTTCGGCTTAATGGGGATTGCCTTCGCGTCAGCTGGAAGTGTATACAGGGTTCGGATCGCAATCCAGATACTATTCTTCCTAGCATCGTTTTGTAGCAAATATTGCTTGTTTGAGTCTTGTAAACAAAAAAGGCCTTGTTAAACAAGGCCTTTTTAGAAATATGGCGGAGAGCTAGTCCGCCTAACAGAAGTCCGATATCGTTTTTTGTTGTCCTAAATTCTTGTTAAAAAACGATAAGTTACAAATTTATTGTCCAGCTTGGTTCGATAAAATATACTCCAATCCGATGCCGAAAGTAGGGTAGGAAGTAGGGTAGGAATTATGAGCCGGACATTGAATAAGCTGAACGCACGCAGGGTTGTGACTATCAAAACTCCCGGATATCACAGTGATGGTGGTGGTCTTTACCTACAGGTTAGTCCGACACTTTCAAAAAGCTGGATTTTCAAATTTGTCAGGAATAAAAAGGCTACCGAGATAGGTCTGGGTAGTTTTGGCGATATTTCGCTGGAAGCAGCCAGGGAGCAAGCATCTGAATATCGAAAGCTGCTCAAGCAAGGTCTGAATCCCTTGGCGGAAAAACGGAAAATTGAACGCGAGCTTCATTTGTCCGTCGCCAAATCTATGACGTTTGCAGAATGTGCAGCCGCTTACATTGGGATTAATCGCCATGGCTGGAAAAATCCTAAGCATGCTCAGCAATGGTCCAATACCCTAGAACAGTACGCATATCCAACCATTGGCAAACTCCCGGTCATGGAAGTCGATACGGCATTGGTTGTTAAATGTCTTGAAGGAATCTGGACGTCCAAAAATGAAACGGCCAGTAGATTACGAGGTCGTATCGAGACGGTGCTGGATTGGGCGACTGTTAGCAAATATCGTGAAGGCGAAAATCCAGCTCGATGGCGTGGTCATCTCGACAAGATATTACCTAAACCATCCAAAGTTCAAAATGTCGAACATCACGTCGCATTGCCTTACACGGATATATCGGGATTTATTGTAAAACTAAGAAATCAACAAGGCATAGCCGCGCGATGTCTGGAATTTACGATCCTTACCGCCGCCCGAACTAATGAATCCATCGGCGCAACTTGGGATGAAATAGATGTGATCAGTCAGACATGGATAATTCCCGTTGAACGGATGAAAGCCAAAAAACCTCATCGAGTACCCTTGCCACCTCGCGCAATAGCTATCGTTCAGGAGATGAGTCTACTCAAAACGAATGAATTTGTGTTCCCCGGATTAAAAAGAGGTTTGTCGAATATGGCCATGCTGCAACTATTAAAACGCATGGGCCTCCCGGAACTGACGGTTCATGGATTTCGATCTAGTTTTAGGGATTGGGCCGCTGAAACAACCCATTATCCCAATGAAGTAGTTGAAATGGCATTAGCTCACACGATTAAAAATCAGGCGGAGGCAGCGTATCGCCGAGGGGATTTGATGGAAAAGCGATCACTGCTTATGGCCGACTGGGCCAGATATTGCGAGCAGGGTATTTAGACTTCAAGGTAGTGATCCGGTTAAATTCAAATAGTAGCGCGTATGTTTCCGTTCGCCCGTTCGAATCAATGCTCCATTGGAGACCAGATCCTGCAGATCGCGAGTGGCCGTTGCCGATGGTGCCCCTGTGATGCTTCGATATTTGTCCGCGCTGAGTCCGCCAGTGAAGCCATCTGGACCTTCCCGAAATATTCTGGCCAAGGCTTTTTCCTGACGCAGATTCAGTTGTCCGCGTACGCGGTCGTAGAGCTTGGTTTTTTGAATTAAAAAATCGATCCATTGGTGAGTGTAATCCTGAGCGGCCGTCACCAATTCGGCGAAATACACCAGCCAATCAGTCACGTCGATCTGCTTGTTGGCCATTTCCAAGGCAGTGTAGTACGCATTGCGGTGGCGTTCGATGGTAAACGCCAGCGCGATTAATGTTGGTTGTCCCAGGCATTGAGCCAATGCCTTTTCGGCAATCGCCCGACCGATGCGACCGTTGCCGTCCTCGAACGGGTGGATGCTAACGAAATAAAGATGGGCAATCCCAGCGCGTTGTAATGCAGGCAAAGGCGTGTTTCCCTCAGGTGACGTGCGATTGAACCAGTCAATGAACTGATCCATCTCCCGCGTCATCTGGCAGGACGGTGGCGCTTCGAAATGCACTTTGGGCGCGTAAATGGGACCGGAGACTATTTGCATCGGGTCTTCGTGGCTTCGATAACATCCGACATCCTGTAGATCATTGCGACCGGCGGTAATCCAGGAATGCCATTGATATAGTTGCTCGTGAGTCATAGGCGTTGCGAAGTGCTGGTACAGATCGACCATAACCTCTGCGATGCCTTGCTCGGCCGGCGGGACTTTTCGATGATCGGTGATTAAACCGAATTGGCGGCAAATTGATGACTGCAGGCTGTCCCGGTTGAGGTATTCGCCTTCAATGGCTGACGTTTTTAGCGCTTCATTGCTGATCAGCTCGATAGTCAGCTGCCGTCTGTCGTCTTCGGATAAATGCTTAACCGCGCCGAATGACACGCCAGCGCCAAGCAATAAGCGCTTTTCAAAATCGTCCAGCTGTGACGCGTTATAGGTGAAGTGCGGCCAATCCGTCAGTTGCCAATTCCAGAGCATGATTAATACAAAATGATTTTATCGATCACTAATATAGCATTTTATGATCTATAAAAGACCTGTTTAAACATCACGATAGACTGTAGTGCCTCTCTGGGCAAACCCGAGCGCAATAACTGTTGAACTTATAGTGAAGTGAGATTACTGGTATTACCGGTATTACCGCCTTATCTGGCGTGGGCTACAGAGGATATGTCTCTTTAATACCAAGTAATACCGGTATTACTTGTGGAGATTTCTATAAACCTTATCCAGGTTGACAAAGTCTGTGTTTTCTTCAAAATCGAATTAACCGATCTTGGCGCCGCCTCAATTTTCACGGGCGAATCACCCGAAAATCATCCTTGTCCTTACAGCTGAATTGTCCAGTAAAATCCATCGACGTCCAGTCTGTATTTGTAGATTAACCAATTGAAATAAAATGAAAAAATCATTTGACAGCGGCTCAATTCCAACTCCAAAATAACCTCGCACGTAGAACTTTTCGGGACGAAATTTTCATAGACTGCGCTTCGGCAGTATAAAAAGCGAAGACGTACCAGCTATAGAGTCCCTAGTGGGATGGCAGAGGAACGCCGCTGGATGTACTGTGTCCGTTGGGCCTTAGGGCAATGCGTCCACGCTTAAATTTATTTTTGGTGCAGATGGGGCGTTGAAAACGCTCTATTTGGGTCGGCAGGGAAAATGCGCCTTGATGAAAGGCACGGTCGCTGTCGATAGTGAAGCAATTTAAAAATCCATCAACGATCGTCTGCCGATCGCTGAGTAATCAAAAGCGCCTTTGATGGCGCAAACCATTAGACCGCGCGAGTAGAGTTTCGAAAGGTGGTGTTGCCGTTGCGCGTGTGCAGGCGCGCAGAAATTTTGTCAGGAACCCCGGTTCCGCAAAATGGATACTGAAAGGTCTTTTGACGACTTCAGTGGTGGCAATCTTATAGCTAGGGTTTTATATCAATCGTCCCCCCCTGGATCGGCGACAGGCGACTGCCTGCCCGCCAGAGTAAGGCGGTTGAACCTCTCTAAAGAATCCCGACCTCCCGTTTTCTGATCGACCTGTGCCACCGGCGGACGCTTTTGCCGGCGAAGCAGTTGGCTCAGTCATGTGGATTCGATCCGGATTCCCTTCCATGTCATACCCGGACGTTCAAAAAAACGCTCTCCGGTAAAAGCCCAATCCTGCTGTTTCGCCGTTTCTAAAATACAGAAACAGAACGGGATTTAAGCATTTCCATCAAGTAAATCAACCGGATACCTGCGTAATAGTCGCGGGTTTTGCCGGGTCAGTCTGTCTCGAACGTGTAAGGGGCCGAGTTTAGCGTCGCAATTGGACGCTGAATGCGTCTGGCCAGCACCCCGAGTTCGTCACCGACCGACAAAAATTACTCGCCCGCGCAGCGAGTCATAAGCCGCGCACCTCACACTGGGTATACACCTCCGCCGGGTAGGCAACCCGTGCGTCAACACTCATCGTCATGAGTTTGGCCTTGTATACCGAAGTGGGGTTGGAGCCGGGGTCCCCCGCTCATGACGAAAGAAAAACCTGTTTTACCAAGGCCGCCCCGGCTCCCTTGCTCAAAGCCGACTGCTGATACGCATGGCATTGTCCATGAAATCAGTGCCAGTCCGCTTTGGACAAGGGAGTCAGTTGTCCACTTTTATCGGAGGTTAACCATGTCAATCGATCGACCTGACCAATACCAACTAAACCAGACTGACCCATGCGCGTGTGTCAGTCCTCCCGATGACCGAGCGCCAGGGTCGTTGCCGCCGGGTCGAAAGCGCGGCCGTAATCTCGGCTTGGGCAGTCGCAACCTGAACCGAGCCGGCAAAACCTGCGCCCATCAATCCGGCAAGGCCTTCGCTACGCGCGGCACGCTCGCCGAGCGCTGGTCGGTGTTTGCCAAATGGCTGGAACAAACCAATGGCATTAAACGCATGGAAGACATTAACCGCGAACACGTGATGGCTTATGGCCAGGCATTGAAAGCACGGGTGGAACGTGATGAATTGAAAGCCTCGACCGCGCAACTGTATGTTTCGGCGGTCAACAGCATCATGACGTCGGCAACGCAAGGCCAATGGCAAACGGTCAGTCCGACCCGGGATTGCGGCATCCCCAAACGGTGCTACATCTCGGAAACCAGCAAAGCCATGCCGCAGTCGCAGCACGACCAGTTGCAAGTCAGCGTCGACGACGAACGCATTGTCGCCTTGCTCAATCTGCAACGGACATTGGGGCTGCGTTTCAAGGAATCGGCCTTGCTGGATGCACAAAAAGCTTTTCGTCAGGCACAACGGGAAAATCGCATAACAGTCTTCAGCGGCACCAAAGGCGGTAAACGGCGCCAGGTGCCGGTATCAACGGAAGCCATGGCGGCACTGGAAATAGCCGCCAGCCTGCAGGATGGGGCGTCAATGATTCCCGCCAATCTGCGCTATGTCGACTTTCGCGACCACTGCTATCGCCAGGCACAACAGCAGCCATTCCAGTTTCACGGCCAGCGCCACCATTATGCCCAGCAGCGTTACCAGGTATTAACCGGCGTGCCGGCGCCGATTAAGGCTGGCATTGCAAAATCGGCCTGGCATGCCTATATGGCAATGCAGTTGCACATTGACGAAGCCACCGCCGAAAAACTGGATCAACGCGCCCGCAGCATCCTGTCTCAGGAACTAGGCCATGAGCGTCTGGAGGTGGTGCGTGTCTATATTGGTTAAACAGATCCAGGCGCTGGCCCACCATTATGTCCGCCAAGGCGCCAAAGCCCATCGCCGCTTGCAGGTCGGCCGGATGATCAAGTTAGTCGAATTCATCGAGCAGACCGAGCGACCGCACAACCTGCACGAAATCGGCAAACGTCATGTGATTGCCTTCTGGAAAGCCCATCGCGACCTGGCGCCGAAAACCGCGCATGCCTATTGGTTGGCGTTATGCGTAATTTGGGAATGGACGGACAAACCAGGGCAGCCGCCCAAGCCGTTGTGTATTCTCAAAACAATTTCAGACGGCACAGATGACTAAAACCGCTATCAACAAAGTCCGGCAAAATCCGTTCGCGACGGCTTTTACTTTGCTTGCTCCGGCCTAAAAATGTTAATTTCGTTGTTTTGGCCACTCGATTTACTTGGTAGTCCTGATTCGACATTAGGATTTTGATTTAGTAAGGATATATGCAGACACCAACGCCTAACCCGTTACCACGTTATCAACTCAGTCCTTGGGCCAAGTGGTTTGCTAAAGATCGCCGCTTTCACAGCGTTGCCCTCGAGCAAAAAATACTGGTGTTAATCGATGAGTACCAAAAGCAACACAAGCTCCAGCTATTGAGTCTTAAGCCTGGTATTGGCATCGAAAATGGTTGGTTTTGGGATACTTTGCTGATCTCTCAGCTGGATGGCCAAACCTTACGATTTGGCGGCGTCGACAAAAAGCAGTCGGCGTTGTTGCAAGTAGCGTTAAAACGCCACGTTATTCAGCACATCCAGCGTTTCTATCAGCAGCTTGCACCCGCTTTGATACAAGCAGCCCAAGAAGCCAAACTGGTATTTTCCGGCCAACGTTATATTCGTCGCGCCGTGGCGGATTATTGGTTTAATCGCCATGCGGCGTTAGCGACAGGATTCCATCGTCCGGATTGTTTACAGCATTTGCCAAATGAACTGCACCCGGACTATCAGTATGTCCGGCCATTGCTAGACAACACGCACGAACAAATCGCCAGATTGAACCAAGCGTTTATCGATCGACAAGCCCAGCAATTCAAAGCCTTTTTTGATCAGGTCGAAACCAATCCACTGACCGAAGCGCAACGTAGCGCTTGCATCATCGACGAGCAGCATAACTTGGTGCTGGCCGGCGCGGGTACCGGTAAGACTAGCACCATGATCGGTCGCGCGGGTTATCTGATTTACGCAGGCCTGGCAAAACCCGAACAGATATTGATGCTGGCGTATGCCCGCAAAGCGGCGCACGAAATGGAAGAGCGCATCCAGTCCAAACTAGGGATTCAAAACCTGACGGTGAAAACCTTTCATGCCCTGGGTTTAGACATCATTAGCCAGGTTGAAGGTGCCATGCCGGCCATCGACAAAATGGCCGAAGACGACACCTTGCGAGCCGCGTTTGTCGATAGTCAAATTCAAAGTTTGCTGGAGGATGAACGTTATCGCTCGCGGCTGCTGACCTATTTTTTGCGCTTTGCCTATCCCTACAAAAGCCAATTCAATTTCAAGACTTTGGGTGACTACAACGCGTACATCCGTGAAAACGATATGCGTACGCTACAGGGCGAGCTCGTCAAAAGCTACGAGGAGTGCGAGATTGCCAATTTCTTGTATCGACAAGGCATTGTCTACCAATACGAAGCCAATTATCAGGTCAATACCTCGGGCCCGGACTATCGCGTCTACCAACCGGATTTCTTCCTGCCGGCTTACGGCATTTACATCGAACACTTTGCGGTCAACGAGCTGAATCAAACGCCGCCGTTTATCAATCAAGAAAACTACTTGGCCGGCATGACCTGGAAGCGGGCGTTACATGCGAAATATCAAACCCCGTTGATCGAAACTTACAGCTACCAGAAACAACAAGGACGATTGACCGAGGTTCTCAGTGAAAAATTACGGGCTGCTGGTGTTCAGTTCCAGCCTTTGCCGCAAAATGAATTATTGAACCAACTCAATCAGCTAGGCCAAGTATCGGAATTTAGCAAACTGATGGCCCAAATCCTCAGTTTGTTCAAAGCCGCTTACCTCAGCATCAAACAACTGGTCGAAAAGGCTGACAAGCATGAAGACCAGGAACGCATGCGCGCTGCCGCATATTTATTCGAACCGATCTACCAAGCCTACCAACAACAGTTGCGCGACAACGCCACCATCGACTTTGACGATATGATTGGCAGAGCCATTGAATACGTCGAATCCGGACGCTTTCAGTCTCCGTACCAATACTTATTGGTGGACGAGTTTCAGGATATTTCGGCTAGCCGGGCGCGCTTACTGAAAGCCTTGATGTCCCAGCAACCGGAAGCCAGCCTGTTCAGCGTGGGCGATGATTGGCAATCCATCTACCGTTTTACCGGCAGCGACGTTGCGCTGACCAAGGAGTTTCAAACCCACTTTGGCGATACGGCGACCAGCGTGCTGGATCAAACCTTTCGCTTCAATAACAAAATCGGTGAAGTGGCGTCGCGCTTCGTCATCCAAAACCCCAGCCAGATCAACAAACAGATTCGTAGCCTGCGACTTGTCGAGCAGGCTGCTGTGTCGCTAATCAAAACCGATCAGGATTTAACCGGCATACAGGCGGCACTCGACGTCATCGCTGGTAAGGCCAAGCCATCCGCGAGTGTTCTGCTGTTAGCGCGTTTCAACTTTAAACGGCCCGATGTCGCCGCTTTAAAGCGGTGCTATCCGCAGCTGTCACTGCAATTCATGACGGTACATGCCTCCAAGGGCAAAGAAGCCGATTACGTCATCGTGTTTGGCTTGGAAAAGGGCGAACACGGCTTTCCATCGGAAAAAGCTACCCATCCCTTGCTAGAGCTATTGCTGCCTCAGGCCGAGGCCTTCGCGCATGCCGAAGAACGGCGCCTGTTTTACGTGGCACTGACGCGGGCTCGGCATCACGTGTATTTGGTCACGAACGGCCTTAACCCGTCGCCATTCGTCAGAGAATTAATCGACGGTGACTATGCCGTTACAGTCGACGAATTTAGCGGACCCGGTTTTCAAGAGCAAATTGCCGACATTCCCTGTCCAGCGTGCAAAACTGGCTGGATGGTGCCACGAGACAGCCAGTACGGCAGTTTCTTCGGCTGCAACCAATATCCACTCTGCAATCACACACAACGGGCTTGCCAATGGTGTGGCGGTGGCTTGAAAACCCAAGGCCGTTTTCGTGTTTGTGAAAATCGCCGTTGCGACTTCGTAGAACCCGTTTGCCCACGTTGCCAAGGTGCCATGGTACTGCGCAAAGGCCCACATGGCCAATTCTGGGGCTGCTCGCATTACCGTAAAAACGCGGCGTTTTCCTGTTCGCATACCGAGCAATTTATCGATTTGCAGGCGGCAAAGGTCAAATCAACCGTCAACGCCGCTTAATAGCGGCTACGGGCATGGTCTAAACTTGGTCTGATCTAACTAGAGAAATACAGAGATGAGTGACGAGAAACGCCTATCCACCACCCAACTGGCCAAATTGCGCGGGGTGTCCCAAGAGCAAATGTTTGGGCAGTTGACTGCGCTGGGCCTAATCGAAAAACAAGAAGACAAATGGCAGTTAACTGACGCAGCCAGTGCCGCCGGCGGTGTCTATCTAACCGGTAAATACGGCCAATACGTCGCCTGGCCCGAGGATTTTCAAGTGCCAACCGCGACTGCCAAACCGGAAGCAGCTAAGTTGCTGACCGCCACCGTGTTGGGGCAACACTTTGAGCTGTCCGCCAACAAAATGAACTATATCCTTTCAGAACTCGGCTGGATCAAAAAGGGCTTGAAAGGCTGGTTGGTCACCGAGCAGGGATTGGCGATGGGTGCCGAGCAAGGCGAAGACAGCCGTTCCGGCATTCCTTACGTGCGCTGGCCGGAAAAAATCACCCGCAATCGGGCATTGAAAGACAACGTCGATAACATCAAGGGCGTCGATAAGCCCAAGACCGATACCGACAAGATGGACAGCTTCCGTCACAAATTCGAAGCCACCCACCGAACCACCGATGGTCATTTCGTCCGCTCTAAGGCGGAAATGCTGATCGACAACTGGCTGTACATGGCGGAAATCGTTCACGCCTACGAGCGCAAACTGCCGATTGAGGAAGAAATGTACTGCGACTTTTACATCCCCACCGGCAAGGTGTATATCGAATTCTGGGGCTACGAAAACGACGCCAAATACCAAGCCCGAAAACAGGAAAAACTCGCCATTTACCAGAAATATAATTTCAATCTGATTGAATTGACCGACAAGGACGTGCTGAATCTGGACGATATTTTGCCGAGGTTGTTGCTGAAGTTTGGGGTGCAAGCGTATTGATTTTAATTCTCTGTTACCGTAAAAATAACTAATCACATTTTTGTAAGTTATTATACTAGAGGCGTTATATTAATTGATTATCTGTTTGTGCATTATTTATACTGTTTAATCGTGCGAACTAGTATAAATAATAACTGTGTCCTGCTATTTTTTAAAGGCTGTAAAGCCTATACCTAAAAAACTTACAAAGAGGAATAATTTTGGACGAGCTAAAAAATAGATTGATCGCTCATTTTGAACAAGCTGGGTCTGCGCCATTTCTATTTATTGGCTCAGGCTTTTCTAGACGCTATCTCAATTTGGAAGACTGGAGTTCTCTCCTAAAATTATTCACAGAAGGTCTGAAACCATATGAATACTATCTTGCAACGGCAAATGGGGATTTACCTAAAGTTGCATCTTTGATTGCAGAGGATTTTCACGATAAATGGTGGCAGGATGAAAAATTTAAAATTAGCCGAGAGAAGAACAAAAGCAAGTTACGCGATAAGACGTCCGCTTTGCGAATCGAAATTTGCAACCATTTAAATGTAATTGCGGATGTAGGCTTTACGGAAACCGCTTATCCAGAGGAAGTTGCCGCATTATCTAAGCTCAATGTAGATGGAATAATAACCACGAATTGGGATCTATTCCTGGAAAAGTTATTTCCAGATTATCGCGTATATGTGGGTCAAAGTGAGCTATTGTTTTCCCATCCACAATCAATTGCGGAAATATACAAAATTCATGGCTCAGCCTCTCGGCCATCCTCATTGGTACTTACTCGCGAAGATTATGACTTATTTGAAGACAAAAACCCTTATCTGGCGGCAAAAATAATTACACTTTTTGTTGAGCATCCAATTGTATTTATTGGGTATTCGCTTTCGGATAAAAATATTTCTGCATTACTAAAAGCTATTGTTTCTTGTTTAGGAACTGAAAATATAAATAAACTTCGAGATAACTTGGTTTTTATACAAAGATCAAATGAAGCTGAGCCTAGTTACAGCAAAACATTGATAACTATTGATGGCGCTCAACTCCCTATCACCATAGTTAAATCAGACGACTTTTTGCCTGTCTACGAAGCTTTAGATGCAACAAAGCGGAGGATCCCTGCTCGAATTTTGAGATTTTGCAAGGAACAACTTTATGAGTTAGTGCAGTCTGCGGTGCCGGAAAAAAAGATGCGAGTTATCGATATTGATAACATAGAGAACTCAAAGGATGTTGAGTTCGTTGTGGGTGTTGGAGTGGCCGGTGGCAATACTTCCGAAATTGGCTATCAAGGGTTAAGTGCAATCGATTTATTTAGAGACCTAATTATAGAAGAGGATCGTAAGCTAGACGGTTCAAAGATTTTGGAATCTACAATTCCAACTTTGTCCAAAAACTGCAAGTATTTGCCCATTTATAAATATCTAAGAGATGTAGGCATAAATTCGCTTGAAGAATGCGAAAACAGACAGCTTGATATTACAAGACATATAGAAAAGACTCCTGCCGAATTTACTAGTACTATTTATGCTCGGCAGTTTGTTAAAACCGAGCGCCAGAAAACAGCACAAGAAATTATTGAAACTAATCCAGCAGAGAAAGCGGCAATTTTTCTTTCATTTGTTTCCAAAGAAAAATTTGATGCTAAAACGGTGAGAGAATTTCTTGTTGACAACATCGATAAGCTTGAAACTTCAAACTCAAACTACGCCACGTATTTTCGAAAAGTTGCTTGCCTTTACGATTACTACGTCTATGGTTGGTACATAAAATAGTGTTCCTGATTATCTCGTAGCGTGAGGTAATGAACCGCACGGAACAAATGTAAATCAATACGCGGTCGACGAAGTTTGATAACTAATGTCAAAGTGCTCCTGCCTGTCTCGCCAACCGTTTGTCCAACGTCCATAACTTGGCGCCTGGCGTGATCAGAACCGACGCCAGCAACTGCAATCAATTAGCCGCAACCCAAGCCATATAGCGCTTACCGCTCGATAAATTCTTCCACTATCTGCAAACCGCTTTGATTGCAGCGCTAACTGACGAAGGTTATTCAGTGTGGTTCGGCGCCAGTACTATCGGGACCATAGTTGTTAGCCGGCTTAAAATTCCGCATGAAATCAGCGACCCAATATAGTTCTTCGTATTTATAAGAAACTCGTTGTTTTGGATCATCACTCCAACTTCCAAATTTCGATTAAACGCATCATCCGTCAGGTTTGCACTGGAAATCAAAACCGTATCGTCAACAATTGCTAACTTCGCATGAAGTTTTCCTGGACGTCCGGCTTGATTTCTATAGCGTTTCTCTACTGGCCAGCAATAAACTTCAATATTCTGTACAAAGGTTTCTGGAAAAGCTTTCAACGCATCGTAGCTTAATTGCCCCTCGGAGCTTTGTTCGAACTCAAGGATCAACCGGATTTTTACACCACGCTGTCGAGCATTGACCAATTCACTTACAAGCCGCTGAATCTTCGACGCCGCAAATGTAACCAGCAAAATTTCACTTTTGGCTGCAGCAATTAAATCGTAAAGAGCCTGATCGATTCGGCGGGCAGGAATCTGTGCAACCGGCGTTGGGCCTGACCAAAGTAATTCGATACGTTGAGAGGCTAAGGTTTGTTGATAAACTTCAAAACTCGAATCAAGAGCCCAACTCAATGCCTCCCAAGACATGGTGTTGGAAGCCATTCGCACCGTTTCACCAACCAGAAATGAAAGATCGGTATTATTCGTTGACGGTAGTTTTTTGATAATCCTGTCTGATGACGCATCAGCATCAATCGACCTAAGTGTTTCGCATACGGCATTCATCCAATCAACCGGTGCTTTCTTGACTAGCTTGTCAATCAATACAAATAAATCTTTACGCACGTTGGTCATTCAAAAAACGCTGTGCCGCGGGCGGAAAATGTATCGACAAGTACTGATCGATCCAGATACCTATTGCCTCGTTCGCACGACGTTTCCGCGGTAAATTGGCAAGCATGGCAGCAAGCACCGTGAATGCCTCGGCCCAGCGTATCGGGTCTATGTTCCGAACACAACGGATCAGACGCACATAAGCGCATACTCTCTAGCGCTTGTTGAAGGTGCCGCCCTAAAGTGAGTGGATCACCCAATTCGACTAAACCGCCCAGCGTACCTTCACTATCCGGCGCCGCGGTGTACAACAATATGCCAGTCATAGGTCCGCCATCTTCTCCAGGGTTGCGCGAATACAATCGCTCACGAACACTGGAAGCCGTATAGCCGCAGTCCAAAACGATCTGTCGCATCAAAGCATGGGATAACGAGTGCAAAAGAATCAGTCGGATACCTGGAAAGCCATCTTGCACAGGTTCAAGTTTTCTCAGTCGGCGCCATGCTTTATGTGACTCGAAAAACTCTTGCTCAAGTTGCTTGACCTCATCTTTCGATTGCCAGGCCACAAGAACATCTTCTCGGATGCGCAAAAATAAGCCTTCGCCACGTACTTCCGCTGCCGGCAACCAGCTTGGATTTTCTCGACAGAGTTTGGTCATACGACCATCTTGAATGATCGTTGCTTCGGCAAAATCAGCGTTAGATTCGATTCGGGTAAATCCTAACAAAGTCCGCACCTCACGGATTCGTTCCACTAAGACCGTGTCTTCGAGAAACGCCTCAAACCCTTTTGGCGGTGATACTCGCTTTAATTTGAAGTCTCGATTTTCCTTGGATGACTCCGGATTTGAGAAAGCCATCCATTCGGGCAGCTTCAAATCTTCGGCAGGTAGGGCACTCTGTTGTCCTGCGCGTTTTTCCTCAATGGCTACCCAGATTTCTTCGTCAGAAAATTCCGCAAATAAGGGAATTAGCGATTGATAGGTCTGTTGCTCCTCTCGATAAAAGCCCAGTTTCGCTAACGAATTCGCGTTCATCAGCTTGGCCCACTGTTCTTCAACCAATTTCCCCAATTTGTCAGTGGCACGAGGTATAGATAACGCAGAAAGAGCTATGGGAAACCAGCTATTCGACGCACCAAGCAAAATGGGTTTTGCTTTTTCTTTGCAGTCATTTTCAACCAGGCGCAAATGTGGATGATGACCCGTGCATGCATATTCGGCCGCCGGATCAAATGCGTCGGCCATACGCCGTTCTGTACCGCACTTATGACACTTCACAATAATGTCAGAGGCGTCACCCGAGGCGCCGAACTCCCGCATGCTCAATGTCGCCGGCCGACAAGGGACATTGCCTTTGTGCACAAAACTTGACCAAGAAAAATCGGTTAAATGGCCCTCGCGGCATGCCAATAAAAAACGTACCGACAAGGCCGATGGAGATCGTCCACCCAAACTTTTCAAGCAACCTTGATGGACATATTCCGTCCGATCCGGGCGATAAGGGTCTTGAATCAATTTAAAAACCCCGGACTCGACAGTCGCCAAGGTGTCACATAACGAACAGCGCATCCAGCGCGGAAATGGCACCACCGGCACACCGATGGCCGGCGCCGTCGGATCACGGTCCATGCTATCCAACTTTATTGGTGGCATGTAAAGCCTGTTCATCTGTGCACCGAGGCGCTTTTGTACCGCGGCGATCAAGCGATCTTCCTCGATCTCCTTACAATACCGAGTATCCCAGTCGTCCAGTCCCATTACCAGAGCCGACATGTTCGGCAAATCGACTAATGAGCCAATGCCAAAGGTAAAAATTAACTGGCTGGGGCGCAGTTCTCCAAGTTCGTTCATCGTCGTTTCCTTAATCCGTGTGTAAACCTGTGGTGCGCTGATCCAGCACCAGATCGACGGTGCCTTCCACGTCACGCAGCGAACTCAGACAGGTAAATAGCTTCCACTCTTTATCATCGGTCAACTCCAGTAAGCCGACAGTGGCGCCTCCTTCGGAACGGTAACAAAGCTGGTGATCCTTTTGGTTATGCACCCGACACAACCATTCATCCCGACGCCTATCCAGCATATCCTTGATGCGTTCGGCGACAGCAGGATCATGAGTGGCATTAACGCCTCGCTTTGCTAAAACATCAGCCATCATGTTCCAAAATGCGTCTGTATCCGCTACCAGACCAGCCGCAGCATTTTCGTTCAAATGCTCATCCCACAAACGCATCAAACCGACCATGACACCCGACAAACCACGATCCAGTGCCCTCGCGGAAAATGGCGTTACTGACAAGGCTTCGACATGCTTGTAAAAAGTTTCATGGTAGTGTTCAAAACGTTCGTAATGCGATAAATCGCGTGGACGCGCCCAGTTGAATACCGTACAGACCAAGCCTGGTCCGTCCGAAGAACGCCCCACGCGGCTAGTAGCCTGAATATATTCAGAAGTGTTTTTGGGTTGACCGGCGACCAGCATGAGGCCTAAGCGGTCAATATCGACACCGACCGAAATCATGTTGGTTGCCAGAATTACATCGTAAGGCATTGAAGAACTAACAGGCTGATTAGCTTTACGCTCAGCAGCACGCTGTGCTTCCAATTCCTTATCAAATACAGCCTCCAAACGGTCCAATATTCTTGGAATGTCCGAGCCAGATTTACGCGAAGTCAGCTCTTCAACGGCGCCCATTCGTACCCGACGCTTTGCCAATCCCCGTTGATCGGCATCACGGAGACGAGCACGAATATCATCTTCGACCAGTCGACGCGTACCGGCCAATTCGCGTATGGAATTGAAGTATCCAGCCAACGTCATCCAAGGATCAGCCAAGCGACCGTATTTATCATAAAGCGCTTGCGCCGCAGCCATATGCGCCACGTAGCTACGAATCATAGCCACCGGATAACGGCGACCAAAGGCATTGATGCCTAAATACCGCCGACCAGGATACTCTGCTCCCGTTGGCCTTTGAATAGCGAAAAAGCTATCCCTAATAGTGGTACCTTGCGGCGGAAACACTTCCAGTTTACGCACAAACAGTTTTTGCACCTGATCCGGCGCACGACGAATCGTCGCCGTCGAAGCCACAACCTTAGGCCGTACCTTCTTGCCGCCGACTTGCCAAGAGCACAGCTCATCAACCGCTGATTCGTAAAGCCCGACCATTGAACCCAATGGTCCGCTGATCAAATGTAATTCGTCCTGAATGATCAAATCCGGTGGTCGTAATGCCCCATGCGGCCGATTTTTGACTGACGGCAAACCGTTACGGGAGGGATGGGATTGCCCATCATCGATTTCCGGTGACAAAAACCCGTGCCGATCGCAAACCTCAGTAACCTTACCAAACAGCATTTGCGTTTCGCCTTTCCAGGGCATTTGCGCAAACTTGTCGACCGTGGCAATCAATAGCGAGGGTGGCCGGCGATAGATTTCTTCATCCACCACCATCACCGGCAAACCTTCCTTGGGCGCTTTGGCTTCGGAAAACTCGCATCTTCCTAAATCGTCACCGCAATAGGTGACACAGCGGCCAATGTCGCTGGGTGCTTCATAGACCCGCAAATGTTTTTCCTTGATTTCACAACCACACCAAGGACAGGACGTGATTTGTTGCGGCGTACCTGAAGCCGACGGTCTGCCACCGACATTGCGCTGCCTTAAAGAATTGGCTGCAGCGGCAAGGGTGTTTGGGGTGGTTTTGTTACCCACCCAAAGCCCCAGACGGAAGGGTATTTCACCCCATTTGCCAATATCGGCCCGACGAATCGATTCACAGGCGCACATCAACGCCGCCGCCCGTTGAAACTGCTGTAACGTCAATAAGCGCAGGGTATAGCGCATTAAAACCGCCACGCCATGGTCGCCGCGTCGCCCCTCAATTTCGCCTTGTAATCGCCTTAATGCCAGGGTATAGGCGGTCAAGCCTAGATATGCTTCGGTTTTACCACCACCCGTGGCAAACCACAGCAGGTCTGCAACTGCGTCAGTCTCATGACTACGATCAGGGTGATGTAAATCGGTCAGACTCGGTAAATTGAGTAACACGAATGCCAACTGAAACAAACGCCAGCTGCGGTTTTTGGCAATATCCAACGAAGAAGTGCCATCTTCCAGCTTGATTTCCTTTTTCCGCACCTTTCGGGAAAAGGTGGTGTGAATACGTTGTTGCCACATCGCCCGATTGGCAAATCGAAACGCTTCCTCCGCCAGCGCATCGTTTTCGATCAGATCGATACCGGCCTTAATCCGTTGCAAGGCCCGTGTACAACGCTCCACGGCTCGACGCGCCGTTTCCTCATGGCCAGCTAGTTTCTCAGAGGGCAAGGTCAGCTTGTTGGCTTCCGCCTTGATCCACACCCGATAGGCCGTCTCAATATGGCGCAAGCTGGCAATCAAGCCTTCCTTGGGTAAATCAGCCAAGGCCTTCATATCCATACTCAAACCGGCAAGATTTTCATCGTCTGCGGCAGAACGCGGCGTTTGTTGTGGCACTTCAAAACAAGGCACCCATTCGGTTTCCACCTGGCTGGCACGCTCTGCCAAAAGCTCAGGTAACGTGGCATGTACCGAAATGCCGTGACCAACGGCAAACTCTCGTTGATGCCGGTAGAGCATTTCCAAAGTTTCGGATTCCTCTCGCGTCAACGGGTCCATTTTCGACAGATCAAGCTTGGCGTTTTTGCGTTGTACGAAAATCGGCTGGCTATTCGCGGCATACACTTTTAGCTTCGGTTGAAATACCCATACCTCATCTTTTGGTTCGTTCCGGCCTTTACGTTCTTCCTGTTGATTGATCATGAATAACGTAACGACCCAACCGTCAGCAGTAGAACGGATGCGTCCTTGTAGCAACACCAAGGGGTGGTCGGGATGAAGCGCTTGTGGGGCAATATTGCCTTCCTTCAACACTAACGGTAATTCTGGCGCAACCACCGGCCTGCGTTTCCAGACATTGGCAGGATTGCCGTCTTTGTTCTGCTGATTATCGCTTTTGATCCGTTGATACTGCCCCCATTCGGCAGCAACCAGAATTTCAGCCGTTTCGGATGCCACCACAAAACTTACACCCATTGAAGACGGAAAATACGTGCTGCCCGCGGGTACGCCCGCATCGGCGTTGCCTTCTTCGCCCTCGTCACCGTCGCCCGTTGCCAATTCGTCCAATTCGCCGCCAGCAACCTCCTTGTCCTTCGGCGCCAACATACCAACTAAATAACGTTGGTAGGCATGGTCTTCGTATTGATTTAACTCTTCCTCAACACCGCCGGCAGGGCCGAGAAGATCGCGAATGACCATCTGCGTGAGTTCATCGCGAATCGTCGTGGGGGTTGTGTTAGGTAAGGTTGCCAGGGCGGTTACAGCGGCGCTGTCATCGGTCATACTTGGCCTATTCAATCCGTAAATGGGTTTAACAATTTGACGCCGGAGCGCTGTACATCATCGACATTGCGTGTGACCAGCGTTAGGTTGTGTTCCAATGCTGTAGCAGCCAGCAAGGAATCAATGACCGGCAAGGGATCAGGGGCATTCAGTTGGCCCCAGCGGTCGGCGATAGCAGTGGTCACCGGTAAAATGCGGCCTGCCATGTCGTTTTCTACCTTGGATAACCAGCGATCCTGATTTTCTGCGGACGCGGGGTCGCGACGGCGCAGGCGTTCAATTCCGTTACGCACCTCGCCAATGACCAATACTGACAAATACAGGCTTTTGCCATCCACACTGGAAAACCACTGTTTAACACCGGTATTGGCGCGATCCTTCTTACGCAATTCCGACAAGACGTTGGTGTCGATCAGGAATCCCATTCCGGCACCTCTCTGCCCATGTCACGAGAACGAGAAAAATCAACATCGTCGCCGACATCCGGCATCGCGGCCAGCAGGTTTTTAATGTCTTGTCCGGCGCTATCGATAGCCCGATCATAAATAATCGCGATTCGCACCGGGCCAGCGGGTATTTCCGGCGGCAGTTGCAAGTGCAGACAATGGTCTAACGGAATTTCGGCAACGGCTTCGTAATATTGGGCGGTCATAGCGGTTCTCCTTCTGAATGACGTTCAGAAAAGTTGGAATTGTTCGGGTTCATTGGCTACAGCAGGCTCGGTTTTTTTCTTGCGGTCACTGCCAGTGCCAGCAGACTTGGCGGTTTTTTTGTCGTGCAAACCGGCAGCGACTTCTTCGGCGTAGCGTTGGTGATTCAGTTCCAGCAGGCGGTCGAGGACTTCGCGGCGGGCATTTTCGCTTATGGTGTAACGTAGGCCTTGTTTGGTTTCGTGAAAACCGTGGTCGAGTGGTAAATCTTGCCAACAATAGGCTGCAGCAACGGCGTTGTCCATTTCCTCATGCAAACGGCGCAATTCGACAATATCGTCGGCAGTTTCTGTAAGGTTGTGGAACCGGTTGTAGGTTTTGGTCAACCCTTCTTGGCGGGTTTGCATGATGATTTGACGATGCTGGTAGTAGCGTTCACCTATAGTTTCCAAATGATTAAAGTTTCTTGGGAATGGAAATGTTTCAAAGCACTGGGATGGGGTGTATTGAGGATCCTTTCCAGCGCCAATTTTATTACCGTATTCTAAAGCCCATTTCCAATGAACTTTACTTTGAAGAAGTGCATATTCAGCCCAAGAATCAATAGCCAGAATAACAGTCATGTGACTTGGAACCTGACCATGACTATAAAAAACTAGATTGTGATGCTTACTAGTAAGTGGATGAATGAGATACCGAGCCATCTCTGCAATAGTGGCATATAGAGCTGGACGCTTTTCGGCATAATGCCACCAACGAATACGATAAACATCTCGATTATTTTTCATCCGCTCTGGTTTCACGTTCTCTTCAACAATCGCCAACAAATCCGGGTAATCGGCGGCGACAGGTTCTGGATAATCGGCAGGCACAATCCCTAATTGCAACCACGCCTTTCTTTGCTTTTCGTCTGCAACCAGCCAAACGCCGTCGGCAGTGCGTTTTAGCGGATAATCATGAAAATTGATAACCCAACGCGACGGCGACTGATCTAGGCGACTGTTTAAATCTTCGCCGTTAAGATACGGAAATAAGCATTCCTTGTTTTTCGCGTTTTGTGCAATCAAGGCCGCGGCTGATTTAGGCTCAAGGACGAACCCCATACCTAAGACATAGGACCCAATAAAAGATTTAGCTTCGTTAGCCTTCAAGCACTCAGGGTTACCTTGTAAACGTCCGGGCGGAGTTAGAAATGGCGTAATGCCGGACACCACCACGTCATTTAGACTGAACATACCAAACCAAACGCCACGATAAATCCAAACATTTGCTACTTCCAATGCCGCCGCACCCGGCCAAGGCATAGATGGCACTGCTCGCGGAATGCTAAAACCTGCTGCTGTCATTTGGTCCAAGCCCACTTCTCGACTACCACCTTGGGCGATAGTGTTAGTGGCCAACAATCCCGCCGAGCCCTTTTCTTGCAACAATTGCCCAATGCGCAGGAAAAAATATACGCACAAATCCGCACTGCCTTTTTGCCCATCAGCCAAATGGGATACCAAGTAATTACGATAATCTGTACCCAAGGTACCTGTAATCTTTTGCCCCCCAATAAACGGTGGATTACCGACGAAAGCATGAAAACCGCCGGCGCCGGTAATTTCAGGGAAGGCCAACGCCCAATGAAAACAATGGCGTTCGCCCACTTGCTGCCCCGCGTAACCTCGTAAATCGGATAGCCCTTGTGCCCAATACACCATCATGTGATCCGCCAATTCATCCCGTTTGCCTTCGTAGGCTCTTCCGCTTAATCCCTGCAATTCCAGGGCAAGCAAGACATCGGCGGCGGCATTTAGTTTGGCGACCGCTTCTTCTGCTTCAGCAAACAACGTCATTTTGGTTGCGATCTGCTCTGGCGTATCAGACGGCATCGCTTCGAGGGCTTCGCGCTTGCTTTTCGCGTCGTCAATATGTCGCCACAAATTCAGCGTTGCAAACGAAGTTTGCTTGTTTTCGTCTGGCCGCAAGCTGAAGTTTTCCAATTGCGATAGTGAGGTAATACCCAATAGCGAATCGCCGCATTTAAAGGCATGATCCAAAAACGTAAACGGGCGGTGTTTATCGACGGTAATTAGCCACATCGACAGCTTGGCCATTTCTACGGCCATTGGGTTGATGTCCACGCCATACAGACAACGATCAGCCACTACCCGGCGGGCGATGGCAATGCGCTCTGCGGCATCTTGTGGAATCAAGCGTTCGCTGGGCGCGGCTTTGGAAAACTCACCTTCCGGACTGGTCAATACTTCGCCGGGATGGCGTTTTTCCTCGTTCTCCCAGGCTTCCACCAAACGCTCAGCCAAATAGCGGCAAGCTTGTACCAGGAAGGCGCCGGAACCCATCGCCATATCGCAGACTTTGAGTGCCAGAATTTGTTTGGGCGATTTGAGTTGCCATTGCTCATGCGGCCAACCTTCGGCGGGGCCTTGATACACCAGAGGCTCCAGCGTGTGCTGAACCACCGGTTCCGTCAGTGTCGGCGGGGTGTAATGGGTGCCGGTGCTGCGCCGGGTGGTGCCGGTGGTGACATAAGTGCTACCGGGCAAGACCACCAGCGGTCGATCAAAGGAATCGTCACGGATAATGCCTACAAAGGGTCGCAAGCGTTCCAGCAAGGTTTGATCCTGGCCGCAAGCGAGCAATAGCTTGTGTCCGTCAAGCAAACTGCCTTGTTCCAAGGCTTTGCGCAACGCTGACACGGATCGGCCGGTTTCGTCTTTGAGAAAATTGATGAGTTTATCTTGGCTGTCCGCCAGTAAGGCTTCCAACTCGGACAAGGGTATTTCCGGCTCTTTTTTTCGGGTGCCGGCAATTCCCAACACGATTTCATGGGCCCGGACCGCGGTGTGGTCGAGCAAACCTTCATAGACATGGCCAATTTGCTCCACGCCCAAGGCACGAAATGATACGCGGCGGGTCTCTGACATGCCTGCGGGACCATTTTTAGTGCGCAGTCTTTGCAAGGAGTTGAGCAGATGCAAAACCACGCGGTTATTGACGGCCAACGGCTCGGCACTGCTGTTACGCCAGGTGCTACCGATACTGCGGCCTTCCAAAAAAGGATAGCGGTCAGGATCGAACAGCGAGCCGCCGTAGGCTTGCATCATTAAATCCTGGTGATCGACACCACCATGTACCGCGCGAAAAGTGGCTAATAGTCGAGTCCAGGCATCGTAGCGTCTTTCCAACACTTCTTCGCCGTAACGGTCGGCTACTTCCTGGAGTTGTTCCTGCAGGGTGGAAACGGCATAGTTTTCGTCATACAGTGGTTTGCCCAAATGCAGCAGGTCGCGTTCTTCGGCAGAAAACAGAAACACCAAACGCATCATGATGGTGAGTGCTGCTTCGTACTGGCTTTTGGCACTGACGCCTTTTAATAAGACACGGTTGCTTTCCTTGTCCAAGGCATCGAAGGATTGCACCAATACTTCAACCGCTTCCCGGACTTGGTAACCGAGTTGGTCAGTGACTTCCTGCTGATCTTGTGCGCTTTCTTTAAGCATGGCTTGCAGCGTGCTGCCTTCGGCGACACCAAAGAAGCGACGGATGCTCAGCAGGGAATGGAAAGCGCGCAGGGTAATGGGTTCATCTAACCAGAGGCTGGCATACCAGGAGGTATAACCTGTAATTTCGCCGCGGGGCGCATAGACCAACATCCATTGTTCGCCGTTACTGACCAACCCTAATGGCACATCGGCACCGTGCAGCAATTCCATCATGCGGGTGGCGGGTGTGGCTTTCCAGAGTTTACCCATCACCGGTTTATCCAGTGCCTGTTCGGACGGGTAAATCGTTATCAACATTTGCGATTGGCCCGGTTTGTGGGAACCAGCAGGGCTTACTAAGGCAAAATCCGGACGCAGGGTTTCGCCCATTTCCGGCAAGCTGGCTTCGAGGCCAGCAGGTAGAGTTTGACCTTCGGCAATCAGATCTTGCGGATACCCCAGGAGCTGAGTTAGGACATGCAGTATCCAGGCACGCTGTTTGCCGGGGCCATTGGGGTTGTCTTGCCATTCCTCATAGGCAGCGCGTAACACTTTGGCTTGCGCCGGATCGCGAGCGTCCAGACCTTGCGGAAAGGTTATAAGTAATACCGGCAATGAAACAAATGGCCCGGAGACTTCGACCAGCGACAACCAGTCGGCATGATGACGCGAAACGTTAGGCGGCTGGCTCATGCTTTACCCCCGGTGATTTCGAGTACGGCTTTACGCGGGATTAACCAGGTAACCGCGACCGGGAATAGTCGGGCATGGGGATTAGTAAAGCGCGAGCGGATATGTCGTGATTCGCGTTCAATTTCTTCGGGAATTTCCTCTAGTCGTCTACGCAATGCCGATAGATCGCGTTCGCGCTGTTGTTTACCAAGATCGTCGCCCAGGAGAAACAGGTCTAATTGTTCGATTTGGTGGGGAGCGAGTTCGGCTTGAATCGAGCGCTGTAGTTCGGTCATGGTGGTGGTTAGTTTGCTGACTTCTTTTTCGGCGCGTTCTTCCAGCGTTTTTTCCAGATTTTTGGTGCGGTCGACGCGTCGCGCTTCCAGGGCAGCCAGTAAGCTATCAGCGTGTTTTGGCCATAGCGATTGGAAGCGGGCTTCTATTGCAGCAGGTGTGGATGTATCGGTAGCTGATTCTAAAGCAGCTTTGGTTTCGCCGACATTCAATCGGTTAAAGCGGCCTTCAATTAAGGCGCCGCCGGCGGTGATGATTTCTTCATGCAATCGATGATTATCGCCACCTAAAACGACAATTCGGCCATGCGCAATCACCACGGGATGGCTTAAGGCGGAATCATCAACGATGCAGGCCGAGACACGCGACAAATGCTGCGTTTGGCTGTCCAGTGACCAGATTTCGGCACGCAACAGTCGCAAGCACATTTGCACCAAACGATGATTGAGATGGGCCAAAACCACATCGTCACGACCGGTTGCCAAAGCGGCATCAAAAACAATCGGGCGAATGGTTTTGCTGTGTGGATGAGCCAGTCCATCGGTACATTGCGCCCAGCTATTCGATAGCGCCGGTAAATGAAATACCGGGCAAGTTTTCCGCAGACAGGTCGGGTCGGGCCAAATGCCGTCTATCTCGACCGGTATCAGTGCAGGCTGACCGGCGAGTTCCAAGCCAACTCGAACCACGTTTTCGATATGGTCGGGCGTGAGATTGAGGTCGTGCTGGGTTTCGTGTAACTGAGCGGCCAGTTTTTCCAGTTGCTCGCGTAGTTTGCGTTCAAATTTCAGCATGCGGCGCACGGGTTCAGCATCCTGCTCAGCACGGCTGGTATCAAGGCGCTGGCGTTTGCCGAGCATAGCTTCTTCAACTTGTGTGGCGATTACCGGGCCAACTTTGCCAAGGTCTTCACGTATGGTTTCCACCTTGAGCGCAGCGCGCATCAAAAACTCTAAATCGGCTTCCAGGTCGCCCACCTTGGCAGTAGATTGAGCCTTATCAAAGCCTTTGCCGACAAAGTGATAAATATTCACTTCGTCCGCTTTTTGACCGTGACGATCCACCCGGCCGTTGCGCTGTTCCATACGGTTAGGGTTCCAGGGGATTTCAAAATGAATCAGCTTGGAACAATAATTTTGTAAGTTGACACCTTCGGATGCAGCATCAGTCGCTAATAAGATGCGAACAGTGGAATCCTTGGGGTGAGTCTGGAAAGCCGCTTTGATGGCTTCGCGCTGCTTATTGTCCATGCCGCCATAGATCATCTCCAGGCGTTCATTTTCGGCGAAGCCTTCACGGGCAAGCAGGTCAAAAAGCCATTTTTGTGTGGCGCGGTATTCGGTGAAGATGATCACACGTTCTTCATTCCATAGTCCGCCTGGGCGCAAAGAGTTTTTGAGCCAGTTGATCAGGGTCTCGGCTTTGCTGTCCGGTCGCAAACTGGTTTTGACAGCATAGTCGCTGAGCTGTCTGAGTAGGCTTTGCTCTTCGCTGGTCAAGGCTGATAACGATTGACTGACTGAACTGACGACTTCGCCGGTTTCGAGTTCGTATTCATCGTCGTCTGCGTAGTCATCGGAAAAGTCGGCAATATCGCGGTTGGCAATCACTTTGCCGCTTTGCTTACCGACGGATGCGATGTGTTTTTCCAGCGTGCTGCCGAAAGCAGCTGGCGAAGAGAACAAGCGCTTTTTGAGCAGTTTCAAGACAAATTCGGCAGCCATGCGTTCGCCGTCTGAGCTAGCGTGTTTAAGACGCAGTTCCGAATAATGCTGCAAGGCTTGGTGAGCCAGTCGTTCTTCATTTGTATATGGCACTTCCAAATGTTTGACGAGTCTTTCGGCAAAACGACGGCTGCCATCCCAGCGCAATTTAAGCTCGGATTTCATGCGCCGAACCATCACGGCGTCTAATTGAGAGCGATCGGGGGTTATGGCGCGGGCAAAGCGCTGGCTGTCCAACAATTCCAATAGTGCCGCAAAGCTTTCGCGGTAACCGTTATGCGGTGTCGCGGAGAGAAATAATTTATGCTCGAAATGCGGAGTCAATGAGCGAATAGCTAAGGTGCGCATCGAGTCCGTAGCGTATTTGCCGCGGCCAGAAGGGGCAATGTTGTGGGCTTCGTCGACGATGAGTAAATCGTATGCCCGCGGGTAAGTGGGTTGATCGCCTGCTGGCAAGGTTTCCCGAAAAGTCCGTAACGGACGCTCACGTTTCAGATAGTCAACGGAAGTAATCAACCGCGGAAAATGTGTCCATGGATTGACATGGATGCCGCGCTTACGGCGCAATTGACTGATCGTATTGCTATCGATGATACGAAATTCGAGACCGAATTTATCGCGCATCTCCTCTTTCCATTGCACTTGCAAAGACGAGGGGCAGACAATCAATACAGAACGGACACGGTGGCGCAGAATCATTTCCTGCACGACTAGTCCTGCTTCTATAGTCTTGCCGAGACCGACATCGTCAGCAATCAAAAGATTTACGCGCGGCATGGACAGTGCCCGAACGACGGGATCGAGCTGGTAGTCGTCTAATTCAATGCCACTACGAAAAGGTGACTGTAACGCTTTGTCATCAGCTTGCGAAACGGCTCCCCAGCGAACTGCATCCAGAAAGGCTTGCAAGCGTTTGGGATGATCAAATGAGTCCGGGTTCGGAAGCGTAGATTTTTCGTAAACCGATGTGCCTGGCTCCAGCTCCCATATAACTTGCAGCTCCTCTCCCAATCCATCGTCTTCGACCGACGAGAGTTTGATCAAGTGGTTGGGGTTATCTCGTCCAATTCCGGGTGCTGCCGGAATGATTTCCGTAACAACGAAGGGACGCTTGCGAACGATAGCAAGCTGGCCAATTTCCGGTGTTGTCTGCATTTTCTTCCCTAATTCAAAGCTATGCTAATAAATAAAGCCAAATGCTACACCAACATCAATAGTTACCTGCGAGAAAATTAATCCGAGGTTTCAGTAACGAAGGTTCAAGGGGGCAAAGTATTAAGCGAACCAACAATAAGGTGGAGTCACTTGTTCATCAGCTACCAATGCGCTATCAGCAAAGTGCTTTAGTTACTCGGTGTCAGGTAATCAAAACCAGGTAATTTTTTAGACGCGGCGCAGTCGGTTTTCCAAAAAAAAATTTCGCCAATTGTCCAAATCGCAATAACTATCGCGATTTCGAAGACGACCTTCCAAGTTTACGCTTCACAATATTCCCCAGGACGTTTCCGGACGGCTGTCATCGCGTTGACCCCCGTTTATCAGGCATTGGCCGGCATCCATCGAAAATTTTTTTATTAATCCTGCAATAAATTGCGAAATAGCAATTTATTGCAAGTCGATTTCAAAATTTTTGCTGAAAAATACGTCCGCAGATCGCATCAGACAAAAATAATTCTCCGATCTTGCAGCTGATGCCAAATTCGTCATTAGCTGCAAGCGAGTCGCCACTCGATTTGGATATTCTGTCCGACGCGACATTACGCAATCCAATGGATTGCAGACTGGACCGGCAACGGTCTGAGCAGGGGGATAGGTCTCTTGTATTAATGACTATCGCCCCATTTTTTTCAAATGATTCTGAGGTTAATAGACATGAGTAAATTACCGGAAACTGGTTTTCTACGTTTGAAACAAATTATTGGTGATCCAAAAGCCAAGCCGCCCATTTCTGGATTGCTGCCTATGAGTAAATCATCCTGGTGGGATGGCATCAAAAAAGGCATCTTTCCCAAGCCGATCAAAATGGGTCCCAATATGACGGCCTGGCGGGTGGAGGATATTGCCGAGCTCATTGCACGTTTAGGCGCTCAATGTACCGGCAACGCGAATGCCTGATCAACGACTGCCGTTGCCGCCATTTGGCAAGGAGCTGATCGCCCGACTGCAATCCACGTCGCCACCCTGGCCGATTATGATTTGCTTCGGTCGTGGTGCCTGGCAGCGCGCACGTCATTGGCAATCCAATCCCACCGTATGGGCACTGGTTTGTCCTTCTGACTCAGCACCGGCCCAGTATCGTTGGCCGGTGCTGGGCCAGATGCTTATCGTCGAGTGGCAAATTGATCAGACTGCCGGTCACGATGAGGTATTGGTGCTGGTCAAGGTGCTGCTGGGCTCTGGTGCCGAATGTGTTGCCGTCTTGCCTAGTTGGGTGGATTTCAGTCAATCGGCATTTGAATACGACTCCTGTTTACCGGTTGGTGAGCGTTGGGTTCAAGTGCGGGAGGAGATTGTTGTTTATCGCCTTAATGGGGACAACGATGGCTGAGGTTGACGCCAAATCGTTATTGGATGACGAGGCCGAAGGTGGATTGGTAACCGCCATCGGCCGATTTTTGCCATCGCAGTTGTCGTCCACCGATTTAGCCGAGATCCAACAAGCCCGTCAATCCATCGGTGCTGCCAAATCCGAGAAGGATGCGGCAGCACTTTTTCCCGACGCCTCTAGTCGGCCCTGTTACCAAGTGTATGAACACACCTGCGGTCCTGATTATAGGTGGCCAGCCGGTGTGTATTACCACTTTCTCGGCAAGTCGTCGGCCAAGGAGCCGCCGGCGCTGCGCGATGTCCGAATCTGTGGCGTGTTGCAGGCGGTGGCCATTGCCCGTAACCGGCTGGGTGGCGACTTCGGTTTATTACTGGAATTTCGCGATCGTCTGGGACAACTCAAACAGTGGAACATGCCGTGCCGCTTATTGGCTGGCCGAGGCGATGAGCTGCAGAAAGCCTTGTTCGACCAAGGCCTGGATATTCACTACGCGCAACGCAGTCGTCTGGCGGAATATCTGTGTCAGCAACAGCCTGACCGAACGGTCTGGATCACAGCGAAGCCCGGTTGGTTTGATAACCTTTATGTGCTGCCGGACCGCAGTATCGGCGATTCCAGTGATGCCGTAATTCTGCAGTCCGAGGGAAATGTAAACAGTAACTTGTATCGTCAAGCGGGTAGCTTGTCCAGCTGGCAACAACAGGTGGCGGGCTTATGCCCTGGTAATCCTTATTTACTGTTAATGGTTTCGCTGGCCTTTTGTGGCCCCTTGTTGGATAAGTGCCATCTGGACAGTCTGGCCATTCATATTTATGGGCCCTCCAGTCAGGGCAAGACCAGCGGCATGCAAGTCGCCGCCAGTGTCTGGGGTGAACCGAAACGTTTCCAGCGTTCCTGGACGGCCACCTTGAATGGCCTGGAATCAGCCGCCGTCCAGGTTAACGACGGCTTGCTGTGTCTGGATGAAATGAGTAAGGCCGATGCCCAGGATGTCAGCAAGTCGCTGTATCTGCTGGCCAATGGCGTCGGCAAGCAACGGGCCACGATCAATGGTAAAGCCATGGCGCATCAGCATTGGCGGGTAGCGATTCTGTCCAACGGCGAAGACTCCATCGAAGCCCATCTGAATAAGGCCGGTATTCCAGTCAAAGCCGGCGAACTAGTGCGCTTTCTGCAGTTGTCGGTGTTTGGTCAACACGGTGCTTTTGACGACCTGCATGATTACGGCAGTGGTCGAGCTTTTGCCATGGCATTGCATCAACATACATCGCAGCACTATGGCACCGCCGGCATCGCCTTTCTGGAACGCTTGACCCGCGATCCACGCGATTTTGCCGCTTACCTGGATCAGTGTTTTCGCATTTTCGAACAGCGCTTCGGTCCCTTATCAGCGCAGGAAGCCCGCGCCGCCCGCAACTTTGCCTTGATTGGTCTGGCGGGGGAACTGGCAACCGAATATGGCGTCACGGGCTGGCCAGAACGCATCGCCATGGAGGCGGCACTGATCTGCTTCAACCATTGGCGTCAACAGCGAGGAACCGGCGAACTGGAACCCCAGCAATTGGTCAACGCGTTACGGCAATACGTCGAACTGTATGGCGACAGCCGTTTTACCAAAACCGACGATGCCAACCGCCTGCACGGCGAGCGTTCCGGTTATTGGCGCCCAATCGAACTCGGCCGGCAATGGTTGTTCAGCACGGCGGGTTTCAAAAAGGCCATTGGCCATGCCGATCTGGCACTGGCGGTCAAAATGCTGATCGGCCAAGGTGTCCTAAAATCCGGACCCAACCCAAAAAAGCATGTCACCCAGGCCAAAGTCCATGGCGGCTCGGGCTGGTTTTACGTGATTCAGTTTGACGACGACCATGCTGGCTAACGTGATACGGCATTATCTGGCGGAGGCAGCCGACGGGCAGTCTCAGCCGGATGATCAACATCACGCAAAGCAAAATGAAAATATTGCAGCGGTAACACCAGTGTTACCCGATCCTGAATCGGTAATACCCCTGCAACCCGTGCCAGATCTGGCCGTAACACCGGTAATACCAGTAACATCTCAAAATACCGAATACCAACAAAACAACTTCAACAAGCTTCAAAATCAAGATCAAGCCAGACTCCTGGCCTACCTGAAAGCGATCGGCGAAACCGATTCATCGGTCATCGACGAGTTTCTCAGCAAATGCACCGCAAACCCTGAAATCCTGTCTTACGCCCTGCAACTGGCCGAAGATACTCTGCGAATTCACCATGGCGATACACGGGGGTTCGTGCGATGTGCCAGTTGTCGATTCCTACAGGGGCAAGAACAACGATGCACCGAATTCGGCTGGCGGATTATGGTAGATAAATGGCGGCGGTGTCATAGCTTTGAACAGCGTTAAGCTAAATTGCGAATCCAGCTCGTCATTGATCCAGTGATACTGTTTGAACAATGGCCTCGAATTCAGCCAAGAATTCCGGCTGCCTTTGCTGCAGAAACCGTTTTATTGCTGGGTTTTCAAGTAATTTGGCTAAGTAGCCCTTAGCCAACACCAAATTGAGGACATCTTGCCCGTAGGTCTGCTCAACCATTTTGTATCGTTCTTGAAGATTGCTCATTTCTCGCTCCATTTTGGCAATTTGCTCCGTAGTCAGACCGCTCAGTTTTTTGGGCTTTTTGCCTTCGACAAGCATTGATAACGGAGTGGCGACCAATAGTGCTTCAGCATAATTTATGGTGATGGTATTGGCTGAGATCATGAGCTCGACACATTCAAGTTGACGGGTCGGTTTCATTTTTCGCAATACCCGTGATAAATCCGTTGGGAATTGGTGATCTTTCAATAGTTCTGCGGCCTCAGGGCATATGCCTTCCAGTAATGCCGCTTTGCGTTCAATGGTACGGGGATCAACGCTTAGAGCCTTGGCGAGCCTTTCTGGAGTGACGCCCCGTTCGATAGCGCGGCGAATCATGTGATGTTCCTGTATCGTCGACAATCGGTTGATGCGACTGTTATACGTGTAACTCTCGTCATCAGTAGCAATCAGACATGGAACCTCGAGATGCCCCAACTCCTGTAATGCGATCAGCCGGATGTGGCCATCCAGTAAAATAAGTTGATCGGTTTTAGCATCGGCAGGCCCGACCGATAGTGGCTCAATCAGTCCAATTTCCTGTATCGATGTGCGTATCTGCAAATATTTTCGCGAGGTGGTAACGCCAGTAGGTGTTCTGCGTGAGGGCAGGATCTTATCTACCGGCACTGAAATCGGTTCTAAACTGAATCCTAAAGATATTTTGGTCATATCATACGACCTCCCGACAACACGCGTTCAGCGAGATATTTCGGCAGAGAGTCCAAGCCCTCAGCGCGCAGAAGCGTCGAGAAATTCTCATCGGCAAATAGTTCACGAAGGGCGCTGACGACGAACAACAAGCGTTGTTGAGTCAACTGGGCCTTTTTAACGACCAGTTTTTGGCGGTCGACTTCCTTTTGGTAGACTCTGACCAAACTTGCGGTCGTGACATCTTGCGCTTTTCGTGGCGTACCTTTGGCAACCGAAGGTCCTAATGTTTGTCGGCGTTCGATAACTCGTCGCGCCTGTATCAATTGTTTTCCGCGTAGCTTTCCAGTCTCGTAGGCTTCCTGAAGGGCGGCCTGGATGGCTTGATCATCATCGCCCGCGCCGACAATGGATAAGGCAGCATTCAATGGGATTTTGCCTTTTTCCACGGCAACCAACAAACGTTCTTCGCCTTTCATCAGCAACGTGAGTATGCCGTGGACATACTCGACGCAGAGTCCGGTTTTTTGGGCGATGACTTTTTTGTCGTATCCCTGTTCGTGAAGCTGCTGAATACCCGCCAATAACTCTAACGGTCGATAATGGCGGCGAGCGATATTTTCGGTCAAACTCATGATGAATGCATTTTCGTCGCTGACTTCGATAACCAGGGCAGGAATTGTTGCTTCACCCAAAGCATGAAATGCCTTCATTCGGCCTTCACCGCACACCAAAAGGTAGCGGTCGGTGCCGTCTGTTGCGGGTCGCGGTGTCACAGTGATCGGCTTCTTGAGCCCGATTGTTTGAATATTGGTGACTATCTCCTCGAACACCCGTTTGTTTCTCTCTCTGGGATTGAGGACATCAATCAAGTCAATTGGGATCATTTGCATTTGGCCGGTCTTGATTGTTTCGGTCATGCTGCTCTCCTCAAACGAGTGTGTTCCGCCATCCCGTACAGATAATCCAAACTGTCGAAACGGTAGCTTTCGAATTCGATTGGATTATGTTCGGCGAGACGGATGCGGGGTTGATCGAAATCCAGTCGCGGTAATAGGTAGTAATCGAGTGCGGCGTGATTTGTCTCATCAAGGCGAACCGCCACGGTAATGTCAGGAGCCAAGCTGGTATCAAACCGGACCTTCCAATGATGACGACCACTCTCGGTACTCTGGCAACGCGCCAATACTATGGAAACACTGAATTCATTATTGACTTGCAGCAGATCCGTGCCAGCGTCGCGTTTGACGGCGCCACTTAATGCCATAATCTGGCGTTCGGTTTCATTGACGATTTCTGGGTGAAAACGACGAAGGAATTGGTTGACCTCCAGATATCGATAGTCCCGATCGGGCGTAAAACCGACCATTTGATAGGCTCTCACCAGGCTGCCGAAACGATGCGCGTAAACGGACGTGGATGGCATGCCTTCGGATTCGTTGATGATCAATCCCGACAGAAATCCTTTGCGCTGGTAAAGTGCTCGCAGACGCTCGATTAATTCTTTATCGGTATATCGGTGAACTCTGGCTCGAATCATGCCTTGCGCGGTGTAAAACAGTTCAGGCGGTACGATAGGTTCGAATGCGCCTTCTTTTTTGATCCACATATCAGAAGGGTTAACCACTCGCAGCTTTTTGAGCTTGAAGGAAATGCGGTTATAGACATTGTTACCAATGTATTTTTCGTTGGTCAGGATCTCTTGCACCGTGGAGCGAGTCCATTGCCGGTCCAGGTCAGTATGTATTCCCATGCCATTGAGGCGTTCGGCAATTTCGGATTCTACCAAGCCTTCTTCGATGAACCAGTGATACATCAAATTGACGATGCGGATTTCCGACTCGGGACCAGGCATGAGGATGACACGGTCGGTTTGCAGGCTTTTATGTTCGCCTCTGGCCAGTTCGGCTTTAATGCAACCGTTTTGATCGAGTAATACCCGGCGGAGACCATATCCAGCGGGACCACCTTGACGAAAACCGAGTTCAATCAGTCTGGACTGCCCGGCGAAAACTTTAGCCGATAATTCTCGACTGTATTCGCCCGCCATAGCCCGTTTAACGCCTTTGACAATCGTGGAAACAGGTGAACCGTCGTTTTCAAACTGTTCGGCACAGTAAGTAACTTGAATACCCGCTTTCCGACACCGATATTCATAATATGCGCTCTCATCAGCATCCTGAAATCGACCCCAGCGGCTAACGTCATAAACCAAAATCATCGAAAAGTCGGCAGATCCGCTTTCGACATCTTTCAACAGCTGTTGTAATGAAACGCGGCCATCGATGCGCAAACCACTTTTTCCGGCATCGGCGTAGGTTCGGACGATCTCAATATCATGACGAGCGGCGTATTCTCGTATTTTGTCAGACTGATTTTCTGTGGAGTACTGCTGGTGCTCGGTCGACATTCGAACATATTCCACCGCGCGTGATTTTTTGAGCGTTTCTGGGTGTTCTTCATTGGATTCAATTTGATTAATCAAACCTGATGATCCCCGTGCGCATGAAAATTAGGCTCTCGCTAAGCCACTGGTGGACTTGAGCTATCAGCGGGGACAGCCAATCCAGGGTTTATCAAGAGAGAACTGACAATACGGTATAAGAATCTGAGTGATTTGCCGATCCAGTCATCTCTTTGCAACGCGGGCTTATTGCCGACATTCACAAGCATGTGCCGTAATCTCTACAATCCAAGCGTCCATCTTTGCAATATTGGCTTCTGTCACCAAACTTAGTCGGTAAATCCCCGATGGCAGCAGCTTTGCTGGAGTTGACGCGTCCATATTTGCAATTGGATTAGTCTTGGCTTTGGCGTTGCGTGTCCGCTGCAATGTACGATTACGATCAACATACTTTGGATGAGATTTACGATATTGACGCCAATAATCGGGATTGCGCTCTATCCAGGATTGTTGAGCCCGTTGTTGGTTTTCTTGATAATCAGGGTCTGTTTTCAGTTTGTTGCGGTGCCATTGTCGTTTACGATGCTGTTGGCACGAAGGCGCTGAGCAATAGGTTTGGAGTGGAACTTGTGGACGTGGTTGAAAAGACTGG
>Ga0123388_1050921_pt1 | contig 38167 bp, 37 predicted proteins | sample T0HHNO3metaT_FD_89916 | JGI IMG/M metagenome (GOLD analysis project Ga0123388, IMG submission 89916) | Methane-oxidizing artificial microbial communities from Washington, USA to study methane cycling - T0-HHNO3 metaT (Metagenome... | ecosystem: Engineered > Modeled > Simulated communities...
GCGGATAAAATACTTGGGGCGATTCTAAAAGTTTTACTCATGGCTATAATTTCCTAACAAGTCATCTAAATTAATGGCTAAAGCGTTATTTTAACGCCATTTTACGCTTTTAAGAAATGCGCTTTTCTTTAAGATAACTTGCTTAACATAAGCTGATACTTCAAAATTACATAATGCAGCTTTATACAATTGGTGTTAACCACACCACTGCCCCTATTTCCATTCGTGAGCATGTCGCGTTTAATCCAGATGTTTTGCGTCATGCACTCAGCGATTTAACCGCGCAGAACGTGGCTGAGGCGGCGATTTTGTCTACTTGTAACCGCACGGAAATCTACGTGCAGACCAACACGCCAGAACCAATCGTCAATTGGTTGGCCAATTATCATCGTTTAGATTTCAATAATATTCAGCCCTATACTTATACCTTGAGCAATCAGGAAGCGGTAAAACATGCGTTTCGCGTGGCATCTGGTTTAGATAGCATGGTGTTAGGCGAGCCGCAAATTCTGGGGCAGTTCAAGCAATCCGTTAAAATCGCGCAAGATGCCGGTACTTTAGGAACGCTTTTACATAAATTGTTTCAGCGCACATTTGAAGTCGCCAAAGAGGTGCGCACCAATACTGACATCGGTGGCAGTTCCATTTCAATGGCAGCCGCTACGATTAAGCTAGCACAGCGAATATTTGGTGACATCAGCCAGCAGAAAATATTGTTTATTGGTGCTGGCGAGATGATAGAGCTGTGCGCAGATCATTTTGCCGCGCAAAAGCCAAAATCCATGACCATTGCGAATCGCACGATTGAGCGCGGCTTGCAACTGGCCAATAAAGTTGGTGGTCATGCGATTCTGCTAAATGATTTGCCGGGGTATTTTTCTGAATTCGATATTGTCATTACCAGTACCGCCAGCCAATTGCCGATTGTGGGCTTGGGTATGGTAGAGCGTGCAATTAAAACACGCCGTCATCGCCCGATGTTTATGGTGGATTTAGCTGTTCCACGTGATATTGAGCCGGAAGTCGCACAGTTGGACGATGTTTTTTTGTATACCGTGGATGATTTGGCACAAGTGGTGGCGGATGGCATGGAAAATCGTCAGGAAGCAGCGGTTAATGCGGAATTAATCGTAGCCGCGCGCGTTGAAGGCTTTATGCAATGGTTTAAAAAACGTGATGCGGTTCCGACCATTAAAGCCTTGCGCGACCAAGCCGAAGCAGTACGAAAGACTGAACTGGGGAAAGCACTTAAGCTGATTCAAAAGGGGGAAAGTGCCGAGGTTGTTTTGGAGGCGCTCAGTAATGCCTTAACCAATAAATTTTTGCACGCCCCTAGTCATTTACTCAATCAAACGCACGGCGATGAACACGCAAGGATTGAACAAATCGTCCGCCAGCTTTACCAAATTAAACACTAAAAGAAGTATTGAATGAAACCCGGTATATTATGAAACCTAGCATGATTAGAAAGCTCGCCACTTTAAGCGAGCGTTTAGAAGAAATAAACCGCCTGATGAGTAGTGAGGGCGTGACCAATAATATGGATGCCTACAGAAAGCTTACGCAGGAGCACGCGGAGATTACACCGATTGTTGAGCAGTATCACGCATTTGAACAGGCTGAGGCAGATATTGCCGAAGCACAGCAAATGTTAAGTGATCCTGATATGAAGGAGTTTGCCCAAGAAGAAATCGATGCAGGCAAAATCAAGCTGGAAACGGTTGAAATGGAATTGCAGAAACTATTGCTGCCTAAAGACCCCAATGACGACAAAAATATCTTCCTGGAGATCCGTGCAGGCACTGGCGGCGATGAATCTGGTTTGTTTGCAGGCGATTTATACCGTATGTATTCGCGCTACGCAGAACGTCAAAAGTGGCGCGTGGAAATCATGTCTGCCAACGAAGGTGAGATGGGCGGCTACAAGGAAATCATCGCTAAAATTGAAGGTTACGGTGCGTATTCTAAATTGAAATTCGAAAGTGGCGGTCACCGCGTACAACGTGTGCCTGACACTGAAACGCAAGGTCGTATCCATACATCCGCTTGCACAGTTGCTGTTCTGCCAGAAGCTGACGAAATTGATGATGTGGTCATTAATCCAGCCGATATTCGTATCGATACTTATCGGGCATCAGGTGCTGGTGGGCAACATATTAATAAAACCGATTCTGCTGTGCGTATTACGCATAATCCAACAGGTATTGTGGTGGAATGTCAGGAAGGTCGTAGCCAGCATGCGAATAAAGCTCAGGCGATGGCTGTACTTGCTGCACGCATTAAATCTAAACAAGTGGATGCGCAAAATAGTGCAATCGCTAGTGAGCGTAAAAGCCTAATTGGCTCTGGCGATAGAAGTGAGCGCATTCGTACCTACAACTATCCGCAAGGCCGCATCACCGATCATCGCATCAACTTAACGTTGTATAAGATTGATGCGATTACCGAAGGTGATATGGATGAGTTGATTAGTGCGTTATCTGCAGAACATCAGGCAGATTTGCTGGCGAGCTTGGGTGAAGATAATTAACTTAAATCATCAGAAGACTATTTAAATCATGGCTGTTAAATCTCATGTAGATGCAAATTATCGTTTTATTGCGGCATATCAAGAAATCAATGTTCGTATCGCACAACGTCAACAAGCACTGACCTTATATGTTATGTTAACGGTCAGTTTGCTGGCAGCAATTGTTGCATTAAAACCCTCTGCAGGCAGCAACACACTGCCAATTGAATGGCTAGTTTTAGGATTTTCAGTCGCGTCTATTTGCTTGGTTTTTCTGAATGTAATGGCTGAGCGGGCAATTGCAAATCTTCGGCGTTTTCTCTATGAGCTGGAAAAACTGGATAGCGCAAATGAAAGCTTACCTAGCTATCATGCAGATCCAGAATGGACGCTTGTCGCCAACAAAGCCAGACGATTCCATTTGTTTGCCGCTGCCGTGTTAGTGGCTGGGGGAAACGCAATTGGTATGGGAGCAACTATTGCTATCTATCCAGAACGAATTGCCGCCTATCCGGTGATCATTTGGGTTAATTTAAGTGTTGCTTTGATTTCCATTATCGCTTTACTTATTATCCCTAGATGGAGCTTTAGAACTACATAAACTTAATGCACAGTTACAGTGATTTTTTAAGTTTTCTATTCTTTAATATCCAGCTCCTGAATCTTCCGCGTTAGAGTGTTGCGCCCCATACCAAGTTGATTGGCCGCTTCAATACGACGGCCATCGGTATGTTGCAGGGCTTTAATAATCATCACGCGCTCAAAATCTTTGGTGCGCGCTTCCAGTACATTTTGCTCGCCACGATTCAATGCGTCAGATACCTCTTGCGCCAAGGCTTCTTGCCATGAGCTCGCACTGATGGTTTTGCTGGTGTCCTCTTTTAATTCTGGCGGTAAATCTACAACGTCCACGCTTTGACCCGGCGCCATCACGGTTAACCAGTGGCATACATTTTCCAGTTGGCGAACGTTGCCGCTCCAGTTAACTGCGGTTAGATAGCGCAGCGCAGCGGCCGATAGCTGTTTCGGCTCTACACCCAGCTGAATCGCACTTTGCGTTAAAAAATGTTTTGTCAAATGTGGTATATCTTCGCGACGTTCGCGCAGTGGTGGGAGCCGCAAGCGAATGACATTTAAACGGTGGAATAAGTCTTCGCGGAACAAGCCTAGCTTCACACGCTCTTCTAAATCCTGATGGGTAGCGGCAATCACGCGCACGTTGACTTTGATTGGTTGGTGGCCGCCCACCCGATAAAATTGGCCGTCACTTAACACGCGCAATAGACGAGTTTGTAAATCGGCTGGCATATCGCCAATCTCGTCTAAAAATAATGTACCGTTATCCGCTTGCTCAAAACGTCCACGGCGCGAGGCTGCTGCGCCTGTGAATGCGCCACGTTCATGGCCGAATAATTCAGACTCTAATAAGTCTTTTGGAATTGCTGCGGTATTAATGGCGATAAATGGTTTTTCTGCACGCGGACTGTGTTTGTGCAATGCGCTGGCGACCAACTCTTTACCACTGCCCGATTCACCATTGATTAACACTGTTGCGTGTGAGCGACTTAACCTGCCAATGGCCCGAAAAACCTCTTGCATGGCTGGTGCTTGACCAATGATTTCAGGTGTTTCTTCCAAAGCTACCGTTTCAACGGCTTGGCGCATGCTTTCTTCTACTGCGCGCTTAATCACGTCAATGGCTTGATCGACATCGAAAGGTTTGGCTAGATATTCAAATGCACCGCCTTGAAAAGCTGCTACTGCGCTCTCTAAGTCAGAATAGGCTGTCATGATGATGACTGGAATTTCAGGATAACGCTGTTTGATCTCACTTAAAAAATCCAAGCCAGAACCGTTTGGCATGCGGATATCACTGACCACAACTTGTGGCTGTTCGCGGTTTAAAGCGTTAAGTGCTTCGGCGACAGAAGAAAAAGTTTTGAACTCTAAATCTGTACGTGCTAAGGCTTTTTCGAACACCCAGCGAATCGATTTATCATCGTCTAAAATCCAAATTGGTTTCATATTTCTCTCATAAAATTGTTTAACTCTTTTACTTTAGGCCTTATTCAATCAATGATCACTGCACAATATTGGCATATTTCATTGCCGATGTTTCAACGGGCAGTAATATCGTAAAGCAGGTTTTACCAGGCTGACTTTCGCAATCAATCATGCCATGGTGTTGTGTCACAAAAGTCTGTGCCAGAGCAAGCCCCAAACCGCTTCCACCTTCACGCCCAGTCACCAGCGGATAAAAAATCTTATCCTTTATATCGGCAGAGATGCCGGGTCCATTATCAATAATTTGTAATTTGATTGCGACTCGATAACGTTTTTTTGCTAAGGTCACTTGGCGTTCGGCACGTGTTTTTAAAACTATCTCGGCATCGCTTGTGCCATTAGATTGCATCGCCTGTACGGCATTGCGTGCAATATTCAACACAGCTTGAATCAGTTTTTCGCGATCACCAATCAAATCGGGCAAACTGGTATCATAATCGCGGCGCACTTTGATGTTGTTGGGTGATTCTGCCAACAATAAGCTACGCACGCGTTCTAATACTTCATGAATATTGGTTGGCTCATATTTGGGTACACGATGCGGCACCAGCAATCTGTCCATCAAGCTTTGCAGTCTATCCGCTTCTTTGATAATGACCTGCGTATATTCGCGCAAACTTGGGTTAGGTAACTCATGTTCCAACAATTGCGCTGCACCGCGTAAACCACCAAGCGGGTTACGGATTTCATGTGCTAAATTACGTAATAATTCAGAGTTGGCTTGTTGCTGAATCAGCATACGCTCTTCACGCGCTATGCGTAATTGCTGATCCATCTGCTGGAATTCTAGTAACAGACTTGCTTGGCTCATTTCAACTGGTGTTACCGTGCAGGTGACTGCAAATGATTGTTGGCGCACGGTGGTAATGGCAAACTCATGTTCGCGATAAGGGCTATCATTTTTAACCGCATTATCAATGGCCAACTGTAATATTTCGCAATGCAAAAATACTTCTGAAATATAACTGCCGGATATTTGCGTTGCGCTTAAGGCAAATAAAATTTCAGTGCTGGGATTTGCATAGACCACTTGATGTGATTGATTCAGCAGTATCACCGCAGTGGCGAGGTGTTCTAAACCAGAAAAGCCTGAGGGAATATTCTGAACCATGAGTTAAATACTACAGCAATTAAATAATTGCTTGTATATAAGCAAGAGCTAAGCCAGCTTTAAATACGTTTTAAAAAAATTAATTAATGGCGTTAATTTCTTTGGTCAGTAACTCAATGTTGCGTTGATGAACATCAACATCGTCTTTTAAAGCTTTCATTTTTTCTTCGAATTTCGCAACGTTGCGGAAGGTTTTGCCATTGGCAGCTTTGTAAACTTCGGGTTTGGATTCACCTTCAGCATATGCCTCTTTCGCCTTGGCAAGAGCCTGTTTTTCAGCCTCAAGCTCAGCTTGTAAAATATCTTTACGTTTGCCGTCACGCTGATTTTGTGTGCCTGCATCTACTTTAGGGAAGTTTGCGGGAGTTGCTGTCTTTGCTTGCGGAGCGCGGTTTGTCGAGCGGTTAGCTTCGCTACCACCACTGCCAAAATTAGTGTCCGCAGGCTCTAAATCTAGTTTCTTGGCGCCTTTGAGTTTTACGTTTGAATACGTAACACGACCTTCAGAATCTACATGTTTATAGATTTCAGCATGCACTAAATTAGGCACGATTAATGTCGATAAAATAATGCTTAAAAGTGATAGTTGTTTATTCATGGCAATAGTTTAGATGAGACTGTTGTAGTTAGCAACGAGCTATTTGTGATTGTGGTTGACTGTGGTTTTTTGTGAGGTATGGCCACTGTAAATTGTGATTGCGGTTAAAAAATAATAAAGGGCGACCGAAGTCGCCCTTTATTGGTGCATGCATTAATTAACAGCTATGTTGGATTAACAACTGTAGTACAGATCAAACTCAACTGGATGTGGAGTTTGGCGTAATTTAGTCACTTCTTCCATTTTTAATGCAATGTAAGAGTCGATCCAATCCTCAGAGAACACGCCACCACGAGTTAAGAACTCGCGATCTTTATCCAAATACTCTAACGCTTGCTCCAGTGAAGTGCAGACTGTTGGGATTAATGCATCTTCTTCTGGAGGTAGATGGTACAAATCTTTAGTTGCTGGCTCACCTGGGTGAATTTTGTTTTGTACGCCATCAAGACCTGCCATTAGCAATGCAGAGAATGCCAGGTATGGGTTAGCAATCGGATCTGGGAAACGCGCTTCAACACGGCGGGCTTTATCAGAATGTACAAATGGAATACGGATAGCAGCAGAACGGTTTTTAGCAGAGTAAGCTAATTTTACCGGTGCTTCATAGTGTGGAACCAAGCGTTTATATGAGTTAGTGCCAGGGTTCGTAATAGCATTTAATGCACGCGCATGTTTGATAATGCCGCCGATGTAATATAAAGCAAATTCACTGAGGCCGGCATAACCGTCGCCAGCAAATAGGTTCTTGCCATCTTTCCATACAGATTGGTGTACGTGCATACCAGAACCGTTATCGCCAAACATTGGTTTAGGCATGAAAGTAGCTGTTTTGCCATACGCATGTGCAGTATTTAACACCACATATTTTAAGATTTGTGTCCAATCAGCGCGTTGCGTTAATGTGGCAAACTTAGTACCAATCTCACATTGGCCAGCCGTGGCAACCTCATGGTGATGCACTTCAACAGGCACGCCCATCGCTTCTAACGTCATGCACATTGCAGAGCGTACATCGTGTAATGAATCGACTGGTGGCACTGGGAAATAACCACCTTTAACGCCAGGGCGGTGACCAGTATTACCACCTTCAAATTTCTCACCAGATGACCATGCGGCCTCTTCGGAGTTGATTTTAACTGAGCTGCCACTCATATCAACTGACCAGTTGATTGAATCGAAAATAAAGAATTCTGGCTCCGGACCAAAGTAAGCCGTGTCGCCCAAGCCGCTTGATTTTAAATACGCTTCTGCGCGTTTTGCTAATGAACGCGGGTCGCGATCGTAACCTTTACCGTCTGTTGGATCAACAACGTCACAGGTTAAAATCAATGTAGGTTCGTCCATAAATGGATCGATGTTTGCCGTTGATGCGTCAGGCATTAATTGCATGTCAGAAGCTTGAATGCCTTTCCAACCAGCAATTGAAGAGCCATCAAATGCATGACCTTCGGTAAATTTATCTTCGTTAAAGGCAGAAACAGGCACCGTAACGTGTTGTTCTTTACCGCGAGTGTCAGTAAAACGAAAATCGACAAATTTGATGTCGTTTTCTTTTACCATTTTCATTACATTTGCAACCGACATTGCTCTCTCCTAGAATTGAAATAACAGATTTAAATAATGTGTAACGCGTGGCGATTAACTGCATAACTTTTAACGAGGTATTCTAGCAGGAAGTGTGCCAGCAAAAAATAGCTATAAATGGCTTTGTATCATTCACTTAGCAAATAGGCATAAAATAGCGCGCACAGAAAAAGCGCATTTAAACTAAAACTGCACCGTTTTGGTGCTTAAGTACTTGCTGCCTAAGTGGTCAGTTTTTCGCGCTATAATTTATTTTAAATTAACGATGTTGGAGCAAGCGATGCAAAGTACTGATGATGTGTTAAGAGCGGCAAAAAATCGGGCAGCAGAAAAAAAACTGCCATATTCAGGTGAGTTAACTCCCCAAGAGGCTTTTGTACTATTGCAACAAGGGTCTGCTTTATTAGTGGATGTGCGCAGTCAAGCCGAGCTTGACTTGGTTGGTCGCGTGCCTGATGCGATGCATATTGAGTGGGCTTTTTACCCTGGCATGGTTGCAAATGCAGCGTTTGGTCAGCAATTGCAAGCGCAAATTAAGCCTAATCAAACCATTATATTTATGTGCCGTACGGGAGGCCGCAGCCACAATGCGGCCGTGTTGGCGCAGCAATTAGGATATAGTCATGTATTCAATATGGCGGAAGGCTTTGAAGGCGAGGCTAACGCACAAAAACAACGCACTTTGATTAATGGCTGGAAACAGGCTGGTTTGCCTTGGAATAATTAGAGGTTATTTTTTGAGATTAATAAAGTATGACCGATAAATATGCCAAGCCCGTACTAAATATTGACCACTATGCGGTCGTGGGCAATCCAATTGCACACAGCAAATCACCGCTGATTCATAGCGCGTTTGCAAAACAGACCAACCAAGAGATGAGCTATGAACGTATTCTTGCGCCTTTAGATAGTTTTGAAGCAACGATTAAAGAGTTGGTTGCGCAAGGTTATAAAGGCGTGAATGTGACAGTGCCATTTAAGTTTAAGGCGTTTAATCTTTGTGACATGTTCACCGAACGTGCTCAAGCCGCTGGCGCAGTGAATACTTTAACGTTTAAAGATGGCCGAATTAGCGGTGATAATACTGACGGTGCAGGATTGGTCCGGGATATGACGCATAACTTAAAACATATTCTGCATAATAAACGCACCCTGCTACTGGGAGCAGGTGGTGCCGCAGAAGGTGTATTACACCCTTTATTGGCTTGCGAGTTAGATGGTTTAGTGATTGCGAATCGCACCATTGAGAAGGCAGAACGTATGATTAGCCGACAAGTCGGAGCATTGAATCAATTAAGTGCCAGCACGTACGCAGACTTAAACAATCCATTCGATATTATTATCAATGCTACTTCAGCAGGATTAACCGATACGGAATTACCTATTCCCAACATGGTTTTTGCTAAAGATTGTTTGGCTTACGACATGATGTACGGCCGCGAAACACCATTCATGACACAAGCGCGCGCAAACGGCGCACAAGTTGCAGATGGTTTGGGCATGTTGGTCGAGCAAGCCGCTGAGGCATTTTACATTTGGCGCGGAGTAAGGCCTGATACTAAGCCCGTTATTGAGATGATGAGAGCGCTTTAATTGCTAAGGTGGTTATTTAATAATAAAAAAAATGCCAGTCCATTGGGTTTTGGCGGCTATTTTAAACGAATATTATTTTTATTTTTTGCATGGCTAGTCTTATATCAGCTATGGATTTTTTTACATATCTGCTGGTGGATTAAGTTTAATCCAAGCTCAACCTCCTTTATGCAAGACAGGCTAGAGATTATTCAAGAAACTCAACCAGATGCCGAGCTTAAGTATAAATGGGTGGATTACGCCAGAATCTCCAATCACCTTAAGCGTGCCGTGATTGCCAGCGAAGATGCAAAATTTAATGATCACGAAGGGTTTGATTGGGAAGGTATCGAAAAAGCCTACGAAAAGAACTTAAAAAAAGGCAAAATTGTCGGTGGCGGCTCAACTATCAGCCAGCAACTTGCCAAGAACCTATTTCTATCCAGTGGCCGCACGCCATGGCGCAAAGCGGAAGAAGCTGTTATCACCTTAATGCTGGAAAAAATGCTCACCAAACGTCGAATCCTAGAAATTTATTTAAACGTAATTGAATGGGGTAACGGTGTTTTCGGCGCAGAAGCGGCTGCAAAACATTACTTTAAAACCAGCGCAGGTGGTTTGGGTAAAACCCAATCTGCCAAATTAGCCGCGATGATCCCCAACCCACGGTTTTACGATAACCACCGCAACACGCGCTATTTAAATCGTCGTACCGCAACCATACAGGCAAGAATGCGTTTTGTTGAAGTGCCTTAGGTAGCTCCATAAGAGGTGCTTTGAATTTATTAATAGGGAGATTAATATGGATTGGCAAATCATCGTGGCGATATTATTAATTTCTGCCGGTATTGCTGGCACAATATTGCCCATGTTGCCGGGCACGCCATTGGTTTTTGCGGGCTTACTACTGATTGCTTGGCATGGCGGATTCGATCAAGTGAGTGTTTTTACGATGGTGATGATAGGCACTGTCGCTGTTATAGCTTGGGCGGTAGATTTCTTTGCCTCAGTCTTCACTGCCAAAAAAGCTGGTGCTAGCAAATATGCACTATGGGGTGCCGCCATAGGTGCCTTGCTTGGCATAATGGGCGGTGTTGCTGGGCTCATTATTGGCCCAGCCATAGGTGCAATTATTGGCGAGTTGATTACACATAAAGATGCAACTAAAGCCACGACTGTTGGCATTGCCGCTGGATTGGGTTTTGTGTTGGCACTGGCAATAAAAATTGTGTTAGTGCTAACAATGCTCGCTGTGTTTGCTTATGCTTACTATAAGTAGTTGTTTTGCAATTGATTAAGTAATCTGGCATCCATTCTGTTATGTAAGAACTAATTCAATCACGCATTATCCAAGCATCGTTTTCAAGTATTTTCCTGTATAGCTTTGCTTATTATCAGCTAAAGCCTCTGGTGTACCCACTCCTACCACCATGCCGCCGCCATCGCCGCCTTCAGGTCCCATGTCTATTAGCCAGTCGGCAGTTTTAATCACATCTAAGTTATGCTCAATAATCACAATTGTGTTGCCCGCATCGCGTAAGCGGTGGATCACATCCAATAACAATTGAATATCCGCAAAATGCAGGCCAGTGGTTGGTTCATCTAGAATATACAAGGTGCGGCCTGTGTCACGTTTGCTCAACTCAAGTGAAAGTTTCACGCGTTGTGCTTCACCTCCGCTTAGCGTAGTCGCAGATTGCCCCAGTGTGATGTAGCCCAGGCCGACATCTAGCAAGGTTTTGAGTTTGCGCGAAATCACGGGTTGCGCGATAAAGAAGTCGTGTGCTTGTTCGACTGTCATCTCTAACACTTCACGAATATTTTTGCCTTTAAAATTAATTTCTAAGGTTTCACGGTTATAGCGTTGGCCTTTGCACACGTCGCATGGTACGTAAACATCGGGTAAAAAGTGCATTTCAACGCGAATCACGCCATCACCCTGGCAAGCTTCACAACGCCCACCTTTAACGTTAAACGAGTATCTACCTGGTCCGTAGCCACGTGCACGGCTTTCTGGTACGCCTGCAAATAAATCGCGAATAGGTGTAAATAAGCCGGTGTAAGTAGCAGGGTTTGAACGCGGCGTACGGCCAATCGGGCTTTGGTCTACATCGACTACTTTGTCAAAAAATGCCAAACCATCGATTTCGCTAAATGGTGCAGGTTCTGCATTACTGCCATATAAATGCTGTGCAACTACGCGGTATAAAGTATCGTTGATCAGCGTTGATTTGCCTGAGCCAGACACGCCTGTCACGCAGGTGAGCAAACCAACAGGAATTTCTACCGACACATCGCGTAGATTATTGCCCGTGGCGTTTGAAAGTTTTAACCAGCGTGCAGGGTCTGGTTTTGTACGGACTTTTTTATATTCGATTTGTTTTTTGCCACTTAAATATTGGCCGGTTAAAGATTTTGGATTAGCTAAAATCTCGGCTGGTGTGCCTTCTGCCACAATCTGTCCGCCATGTTCGCCAGCGCCTGGACCAATATCCACCACATAATCGGCTTCTAAAATCGCATCATGGTCATGTTCAACCACAATCACGCTATTGCCAATATCACGCAGGCGTTTTAGCGTTTCCAGCAGTCTGTCATTATCACGTTGATGCAGGCCAATACTTGGCTCATCCAATACATACATCACACCGGTCAAGCCGCTACCGATTTGGCTGGCCAAGCGAATGCGCTGCGCTTCGCCGCCAGAGAGCGTTTCGGCTGAGCGAGAAAGTGATAAATATTCCAAGCCAACATTGGTTAAAAATTTAAGGCGATTTTCAATTTCTTTGACTATCTTGTCCGCAATCGCCAGTTTTGCGCCTTCTAATTGTAAGGATTCAAAAAAATTTAGCGCTATTTTAAGTGGCACTTCACACACTTGATGAATGTTCTGGCCACCTACTTTGACATGGCGTGCTTCGCGGCGTAAGCGAGTGCCGCTGCATTCTGGGCAAGCCTGATTGTTTAAGTATTTAGATAATTCTTCACGTACCGCCGTAGAGTCGCTTTCACGATAGCGGCGTTGTAAATTATTTAAAATTCCTTCAAAAGTATGTGTTTTGCCAAAGAATGTACCGCGCTCATTTAAATATTTGAACGCAATCACTTCACGACCAGAGCCATTTAGCAATACATCTTGAACTGCTTCTGGCAATTCTTCAAAGGCCATTTCCAAGTCAAAGTTATAGTGCGCTGCCAAACTTTGCAGCATTTGAAAATAAAATTGATTGCGTTTGTCCCAGCCCTTAATCGCGCCGCTTGCTAGCGAAAGCGTAGGGAATGCCACCACGCGTTTGGGATCAAAAAAGCTGATATTGCCCAAGCCATCGCATTTGGGGCAAGCACCCATCGGATTGTTAAACGAGAATAAACGCGGCTCTAATTCTGCTAGTGAGTAGTCACACACAGGGCATGAAAATTTGGCTGAGAATAGATGTTCTTTATCAGTATCCATTTCAACAGCGATAGCTTTGCCTTCTGCCAGGCGTAATGCGGTTTCGAATGATTCGGCGATACGCTGTTTTAAATCTGCCTTTACCTTAATGCGGTCAATCACCACATCAACAGAATGCTTCACTGTCTTCGTTAATTTCGGTAAATCATCTATTTCATAAATCTTGCCATCCACACGCAAACGTACAAAGCCTTGTGCCTTTAATTGATCAAACAAATCCAGTTGCTCGCCTTTGCGATTTGAAACTACTGGTGCCAATATCATCAGTTTGGTTTCTTCTGGCAGTTGTAAAACGCTGTCTACCATCTGCGAAACGGTTTGTGCTTCTAATTTGATATGGTGATCCGGGCATTCTGGGTCGCCAGCACGTGCATATAAAAGACGCAGATAATCGTGAATCTCGGTTACTGTACCAACGGTTGAGCGCGGGTTATGCGAAGTGGATTTTTGCTCAATTGAAATCGCCGGCGATAAGCCTTCAATCAAATCAACATCGGGTTTATCCATGCGCGCCAAAAACTGGCGGGCATATGCAGACAAGGATTCTACATAGCGTCGCTGACCTTCTGCATACAATGTATCAAACGCCAAACTAGATTTTCCAGAGCCTGAAAGCCCGGTAATAACCACCAATTTATTGCGCGGAATATCCAGCGAAACGTTTTTAAGATTGTGGGTGCGCGCACCACGGATTTTGATATATTCCATCTAGCTTTATCGAAAATTAAGGCAACCTGTTAATATACGCAATTATTGTGTTTTCAGCTAAATTATTCTGCTTCAAAAATAGGTTTTCATGCAAATTTCCGACAAAATGACGCGAACTGAATTGCGTTCTACCATCAGCTTGGCCTCAATTTATGGTTTGCGCATGTTGGGCATGTTTTTAATTTTACCCATTTTTGCGGTATATGCTGAAACATTAAAAGGCGGCAGCAATCATACGTTGATCGGCTTGGCGCTTGGCGCATACGGCTTAACACAGGTTTTACTGCAATTGCCTTTCGGTATCGCTTCCGATAAATATGGCCGCAAAAGACTCATTTATATCGGTTTGATTTTATTTATTATCGGTAGCGTGATTGCCGCATTGGCGACCGATATTTACATGGTGATTATTGGCCGTGCAATTCAGGGGGCTGGGGCGGTTTCTGCTGTTGTCACCGCATTAGTTGCCGATTTAACGCGGGAAGAACATCGCACTAAAGCGATGGCGATGATTGGCGGAACGATTGGCATCACATTTGCGCTATCGCTTGTGGCTGGACCATTGCTGAATCAATGGATTGGTGTATCCGGAATCTTCTGGATGACAGCAGTCTTGTCATTATTGGCTATTTTGGTAGTTAAGTATTACGTGCCAGATCCAGTCGCCAGCCATTTTCACTCAGATGCGCAAACTGCACCAAGCAAAATGAAAGCAGTGCTAAAAGATAAACAATTATTGCGTTTAAATTTTGGTACTTTTTCATTACATGCCGCGCAAATGGCGATGTTTATTGTGGTGCCGTTTGCCTTGACTGAAACCAGCGGCATGAGTGTCAATTCACATTGGCAAATTTATTTGCCAGTATTGGTCGTTTCATTTGTGCTGATGTTGCCAGCGATTATTATTGGTGAAAAACGCGCGAAATTAAAATTGGTATTTATCGGCGCTGTGGCTTTAATGTTAGTGGCGCAATTGATGTTTGCGAACACTATTCATCATTTCTGGGGCGTTGTTGTTTCGTTGCTGATTTATTTCACCGCTTTTAATATTTTAGAAGCGTCGTTGCCGTCATTAATTTCAAAAATGGCACCTGCCGCTTCCAAAGGCACGGCGATGGGCATTCACAGTACAGCGCAATCATTTGGCGTATTTTTAGGTGCAGTGGTGGGCGGGTATCTATCACATCGCTTTGATTATTCTGCCGTATTTATTTTTTGCTCAATATTAATTGGCATCTGGTTACTGTTGACTTTTGGAATGAAAACACCACCCGCTGTACGCACAAAGATGTATCATTTGAACTCATTTGATGAGTCGCAAGCACTTGCATTAGCCAATAAAGTTGCGCAGATGGAGGGTGTGTATGAAGCAGTCGCAATCGCCCAAGAGGACATGCTGATAGTGAAAGTGAACAATCAGCAAAGTGTTGAGCGCCAAACGTTAATAGAGCAGAATATTTTAAAATTGATAGGGAGCAGATAATGGCATCAGTCAACAAAGTGATTTTAGTGGGTAATTTAGGGCGCGACCCGGAAGTGCGCTATATGCCGAACGGCGAAGCGGTGGCTAACTTTAGTATCGCCACGACTGAAAACTGGAAAGATAAATCAGGCGTTAAACAGGAAAAAACCGAATGGCACAATATTGTGATGTATCGCAAATTAGCCGAAATCGCAGGCGAATACCTTAAAAAAGGCCGCCCAGTTTATGTAGAGGGCCGTTTACAAACGCGTAAATGGGAAAAAGATGGCGTAACCCGTTATAGCACCGAAATTATTGCAGACAGCATGCAAATGCTAGGTGGCCGCGATGGCGGTGGTAATGCGAGTTATGATGGTGGCATGGATCAAGGTGGCGGACAAGATGAGTTTAACCAAGCGCCGTCACGTCAATCAGCACCAGCAAGTCAGCCTGCTGCTAAACCTGCAGCAACGCAAACTGGTGGTGGTAATTTTGATGATTTTGAGGACGATATTCCTTTTTAGAATTTACCCTAAGTGAATAGGTAAACAAAAAACTATTGATGCACATCAGTTATAATTTTACTTTCAACTAAAACGTTAATTTATAAGCCAAAATCATGCCGATTTATGATTTCCAATGTACCAGTTGTGGTCACAAGCTAGAGTTATTGCGCAAAATAAGCGATTCAAGCACCACAGTATGTCCTAATTGCAATCAAGAAACCTTTTCTAAAATGCTTTCTGCACCTAGTTTTCAACTAAGTGGTAGTGGCTGGTATGCGACTGATTTTAAAGATAAAAAGGTAAGTAAGTCGTCTTCAAGTGAATCTGCAGAATCAACGACCAAAACCGATGCGTCCACTGCCTGCCAAACCGGTTGTGCCTGTCATTAATCCAATCCATTGAATTAACATGAAAAAATACTTTATTACTGGCTTGCTGGTGTTGGTGCCGTTGTTTATCACCATTTGGGTGGTGGCGACGCTCATTCAGACCATGGACCAAAGCTTGCTATTGCTGCCGGAAGCTTGGCAGCCTGAAAATGTATTTGGTTTTAATATGCCTGGCTTGGGTGCAATTCTCACTTTGCTGATTATTTTTGTTACAGGCCTTATTGCCACCAATATCTTTGGCCAACAATTAATTGCTTTGTGGGAAAATTTACTTTCGCGCGTACCGTTCGTAAAAAGCATTTATTCCAGTGTCAAGCAAGTGTCTGATACTTTGTTTTCAGATTCTGGCAATGCGTTTCGCAAGGCTTTATTAATTCAATATCCACGCCAAGGCAGTTGGACGATTGCTTTCTTAACTGGCGTGCCTGGTGGCGATGTGAGTAATCATCTGGTGGGGGATTATGTCAGTGTTTACGTGCCCACTACGCCAAACCCGACTTCTGGCTTTTTTCTGATGCTGCCCAAGGCGGATGTGATTGAGCTGGATATGAGCGTGGACGAAGCTTTAAAATACATTATCAGCATGGGTACCGTAACGCCAAAAGACCGCAAAACACGAGAATTACCGCTTTAATTTTTATCTAATCAACAGACTTAACATTATTTTTGAACGAAATTTATTTTATGACTATGCGTACACATTATTGCGGCCACTTAAACCGCAGCCACGTCGGCCAAACTGTTAGTTTATGCGGCTGGGCGCATCGCCGTCGCGATCATGGTGGTGTGATTTTTATCGATTTGCGTGACCGTGAAGGTATGGCACAAATCGTGGTCAACCCAGATACGCAAGCTGCGTTTGCGATTGCCGAAAGTGTGCGCAGTGAATATGTACTTAAAGTGACATGTGTTGTACGCGCGCGTCCAGAAGGCGCAGTGAATGCTAACTTATCTACTGGTGAAGTAGAAATGATTGCGACTGAAATCGAGATTTTAAACGCATCGCTTACGCCGCCATTTATGTTAGATGACGAAAACCTGACTGAAACCGTAAGACTTGAACATCGCTACATCGATCTACGCCGTCCAGCGATGCAGAAAAATATGATGTTGCGTTATCGCGTGGCTAAAACTTTGCGCGATTATTTAGATGTTAATGGTTTTATTGAAGTGGAAACGCCGATGTTAACGCGCAGTACGCCAGAAGGCGCGCGTGATTATCTAGTACCAAGCCGCGTACATGCCGGCCAGTTTTTTGCATTGCCGCAATCGCCGCAATTATTCAAACAATTGCTAATGGTGTCAGGTTTTGACCGTTATTTCCAAATCACTAAATGCTTCCGCGATGAAGACTTGCGCGCAGATCGTCAGCCGGAATTCACCCAAGTGGATATTGAGACTTCATTTTTGAGTGAAAACGAGATTATGGACATTGTCGAAGAAATGATTCGACAAATGCTTAAATCGGTGCAGAACGTGGATTTGCCAGCTAAATTCCCGCGTATGCCATTCAGTGAAGCAATGAATCGATATGGTTCAGATAAGCCTGATATGCGCGTGACTTTAGAAATCACAGAGCTTTCAGATGTGATGAAAGATGTAGATTTTAAAGTATTCGCAGGCGCAGCTAATATGGCTGGCGGCCGAGTGGCAGCTTTACGCGTACCAAATGGCGCGGCGATTGCAAGAAGTGAAATCGATGCTTATACCGAATTCGTCAAAATTTACGGCGCAAAAGGTTTGGCATATATCAAAATAAACGACATTACTAAATTAAATGAAGAAGGCCTGCAAAGCCCAATCGTTAAAAACATTCACGTTACAGCACTGCAAGCGATTATCGACCGCACCGGTGCACAAAATGGCGACATTGTCTTCTTCGGCGCAGATAAAACCAAAGTGGTTAACGAAGCACTAGGTGCATTACGCTTAAAAGTCGGGCACGATAAAGGCCATGTAGATGGTCGCGCATGGGCGCCATTGTGGGTGGTGGATTTCCCAATGTTTGAACATGATGAAGAAAACGACCGCTGGGTAGCATTGCATCACCCGTTTACCGCACCAAAAGATGGTCACGAGGACTTGTTAACTTCTAATCCAGGTGCTGCCCTTTCAAAAGCCTACGATATGGTATTAAACGGCTGGGAAGTGGGCGGCGGTTCAGTGCGTATTCATAAACAGGATGTGCAATCCAAAGTATTCGACGCACTAAAAATCAGCAAAGAGGAAGCACAAGAGAAGTTCGGTTTCTTGCTGGATGCCTTGCAATACGGCGCACCTCCGCATGGCGGCCTGGCCTTCGGTTTAGACCGTCTGGTAACATTGATGGCTGGCGCAGAGTCTATCCGTGATGTGATTGCCTTCCCAAAAACCCAGCGCGCGCAATGTTTAATGACCAATGCGCCGAATGAGGTGGATGAGAAGCAATTGAGAGAATTGCATATTCGCGTTCGCACTCAAAATCCAGCGGCTTAGAAAATGAATAAGTTACCTTCTTTTGATGAGTTGATGATTCCACTAGTCGGTGCGTTAAATGAGCTTGGTGGTTCGGGTTCAATTGAAGAGATTTATTCAAAAGTCATAGAGATAACTAAATTTTCAGAGAATATACTTAATCAACTCCATGACCCAGAAAAAAGCAGCCAAACAGAAATTGGTTATAGATTGGCATGGGCAAGAACTTATTTAAAAAAATTCGGTTTTCTTGAAAACTCTAGCAGAGGTGTTTGGGCTTTAACAGAAAAAGCGCGTAATAATCCAGTATTTAGTCCTCTTGAAGTCGTTACGTATGTTAGAGGCTTAGATAAAATACAACAAAATAATGAACAATTGCAAATCAATGATGTTTTAATTGAAGCTGTTGAAGAGGCCTCATGGAAGCAACAGCTTTCAGTCGTACTTACGCAAAAACTAGACCCGTCAGCTTTTGAGCGGCTTATTCAAAGACTTTTAAGAGAGTCAGGTTTTGTTCAGGTTGAGGTCACTGGAAAAACAGGTGATGGCGGCATAGATGGTAAAGGCATTGCTCGAATTAATGGTTTTATGAGTTTTCACGTGTTATTTCAATGTAAGCGCTATAAGGGTTCAGTAGGGGCAAGTGAAATTAGAGATTTTCGTGGGGCGATGGTAGGCAGGGCTGACAAAGGTCTTTTTATTACCACAGGAACATTCACGGCTGCAGCACTTAAAGAAGCCACCAGAGACGGTGCTCCACCAATTGATTTGGTTGATGGTGATGAGTTAGCTGACAAGCTTAGAGAGCTTGAATTAGGAATGAAGATTGAGCTTGTTGAAAAGATAACTATTGATGAATCTTGGTTCGAAAGTATATAAATAAAATGCCACTTACCGAAATCAACCACGTTAATTTCCGCACTGACCGCGAGACCATGTTTAAGCTGCGTGATTTTTATTGCGATATTCTTGGCTTAACGGTAGGTAAACGTGTGGCGAGTACTACTTATGGTTATTGGCTGTATATTGGCAATAACGATGTGGTGCATCTGGCGGAATATAAAACCGCCACGCCGCCACAACTCAATGTGCATGGTACTTATGATCATGTGTCTTTTACCTGCACTGATATGCCTGCAATGGAAGCGCACTTAACCAAAAATAATGTGCCATTCACCACACGTATTCTGGCTAATGGCGTGCGGCAGATTAATTTAAAAGACCCGGCGGGTAATGGCGTGGAACTGAATTTTGAAGAATTTTGGAATCCTGATTATGTCATGCGACCTTCTGGCGATCCGAACCAATAATCAATTGTGTGATGTCGGTCACATACAGCAATTTGAATAAAACTTAAATTACGTTTTCTAATCCAAACTATCAACCAAGCGTTATTGCCAGTAATGTAGTGCGCAAGTCGTATTGCAAATATGGGGAATGTAAAAATGAACAAGTTATTCAATAATAATTTTTTAAAGCATACCCTGAGATGCACTATTCTATTGGTTTTCAGTCTGCCTGTTTTTGCTGAATCCAACCCAGAATTATGGCCTGTGATGAAAGAAGCGTTTTTTGCAAAACGCGATATGCAAGAAGTGACTTTTATGAAGATTGATGCGCCACGCCGTGCTGAAAGTGGCGCGCAGGTGCCCGTGACGTATACGATTGATAATGCAGCAGCGAATGGTGTGGCCATTAAAAAGGTGTATGTTTTCGTAGATTCAAATCCTATTCCACTAACTGCGACTTATCATTTAACGGATGCACTGGGCGATTTTCATTTATCGACACGGATTCGTTTTGAGACTGACGGTTTTGTGCGCTTGGTGGGCGAAACAGCGGACGGAAAATTGTATTTAGCTTCACGTGAAGTACGTGCAGCTGGCGGTTGTGGTGGTGCGGTAGAGAATGACGAAGTGGCAATCCGGGCAGTGGCGGGTAAAATTAAAATGAATGTAGAAACGCCAGCAAAATTTGGCGCGGCAACGCCAGCTACATTTAATATCAAACACGTGATGCGCACTGGCTTGCAGCGCGATTTGGTTTCGCAAGGATATGTACCGGCTTTTTATATTAAAAAAACCGAATTTACTTACAATGGTAAACCTGTGATGACAGTAGATGTGGGCGTTGGCACAGCGGAAGATCCTTATTTTAAATTTAATTTTGTACCAAAAGAGCCGGGTAAATTAGAAGTGCTGGCGACTGATAATGAGGGGAAAAGCTTTACACATGTGGTTGAAGTGAAAAGTTAACCATCAAAATTGCATGTAAAGCCCTGGTTAAAAGGCTTCTTTTGAGAAGCCTTTTTTATGCCAAAAAATGATTAATGTCATCTGTGTTAATAGCTTGCAGTGCTAAAATTGACGCAGTAATAGGAAAATTAAGGAACAAAATATGAAAAGCTATCGTAAAGAACTTTGGTTTAATCCGCCAACACGCGTGGCATTTATTCGTATCACCGAGCAGATTAACGAATGCTTGCGAGAAAGTGGTGTACGCGAAGGTTTGGTTTTGGTGAATGCCATGCATATTACTGCCAGCGTGTTTATTAATGACGATGAGCGTGGATTGCATCACGATTACACGCAATGGCTTGAGCGTCTTGCGCCGCATGAACCAATCAGCAACTATCGGCATAACGATACGGGCGAAGATAACGCCGATGCGCACATGAAGCGCCAGATTATGGGGCGTGAGGTGGTGGTGGCGATTACCGAAGGCCGCTTGGATTTTGGGCCTTGGGAACAGATATTTTATGGCGAGTTTGACGGCAGACGTAAAAAGCGCGTGCTGGTTAAGATTATTGGCGACTAGGCTTGGTTAAATAAAAAAGGGAGCAATTGCTCCCTTTTTGAAATGACTTAATTCTGGCTTATTTATTCATGACGTACATAGTCACTTCAAAACCAAAACGCATTTCTGTAGCTGCTGGTGTTGTCCACATGATAAATCTCCTTTTAAAATTAAGTACACATTCAAATTCACAACAAACATAAATAAAATTCTTTAATTCGTTGCTTGTTTGTATGACTGCATTATGCGCGCGGTGTTTAGTTAAATACCTACAGTTTGGCATTAACTCCACTTACGTATTTTCATGAGCCTAGTGTCATTAATTAGGTTAGAAATCTTAAGTTTTAGCCACAAATATATTGCTCTAGCTCTTTGATTAAGCGTTGCTGATAGGCAATTGTCTCTTTCACCAAATCGCCCAGCGACAACATGCCTAGTATCATTTTGTCATGCATCACCGGCAAATGGCGAATACGCTTTTCACTCATCATGCTCAGTGTTGCTTCAACTAAATCGTTAGGTTGACCTGTAATTACCTTTTGCGTCATGACCTCCGCTACTTGGGTCGTTTTGGATGAGCGGCCTTTTAATACCACTTCGCGCGCGTAATCCCGTTCTGAGAAAATACCGACTAATCTGCCATCTTGTACCACAGCTAAGGCGCCGATCTTATACTCAGCCAGGATAACTAACGCATCAAAGACAGGGCGATTGGGCGCGATGCTAATGATCTCTTTATGCTTCTTATCGTTTAACACTTGTTGTAAAGTTTTCATGTTCTTCTCCAGCGAGTTAGCTGTTTAAATATACTCCGATAAATAATTTAGCCAATATCTAAGGCCATAAATAAATCAATAACAATAAAGTTGTTGACATAGTTAGCTAGCTAACTATAATATATCTAACTATGCTGCAATTACGAGACCTTCCAACACCCGAAATATTAGACAAGTTCGCTGACCGTTATCCTGATGCGGATGTGACGGCGATATCTGGCTTTTTATATTTGCTGCGTGTGGCGACTGATTTATCACTTGCATTGGATGCGTGCTTAAGTAAACACGATTTATTGCAAGGGCGTTGGTGGGTGCTAATTTTGTTAATGCGCGAAGAGTCAGGAATTTCTACGCCATCCATTTTGGCAGACAAGTTAGGTGTAAAGCGCGCAAGCATGACTGGATTGTTGGACGGCTTAGAACAGCATGGTTTGGTGACCAGAGTATTTGCCAAAGAAGATAGACGTAGCGTAAAAATACAATTAACCAGCGCAGGACAGGCGAAATTGGACGTAGTGATGCCGGATTACTATCGGCGTTTAAGACAGTGTATGCAGGCTTTAGATGAAGACAAGCGCGTGCAGCTTCAGCAGTTATTAGGAATAATCCATAAAGGTATTCCTGCACTTATTTAACCCCAAGTTAATATCAATATTTTTGAAAAGAGAGTAATCAAATGAGCAATATTCAAGCAGAAATAACAGCAATCAACGCAAAGTTTGACCAGGCATTTAATGCAAAAAAACCAGCAGATATTGCGCAATTATATGATGCAAACGCAACAGTAATGCCGGCACCGGCTGGTGCGCCAGTTGTTGGTGCGGAAGCAATTCAGGCATTTTTTGCAGGTTTGATTGAAGCAGGTGTTATTGATCATAAACTTACATTGACTGAGGCAGTAGCCGATGGCAATTTAGCCTATCAACGTGGTAATTGGGCTGGCGCGATGATTGATGCAGAGGGTGTGCGCCAAACTTTTGGTGGCAATGTGCATCTTGTTTATCGCAAACAAGCTGATGGTGTTTGGAAAGCAGTAACGCATATTTGGAATTAATGCATTAATTAAAATACAGTCAAATTCCAGTCGATAAATTTAAGCCTATTAAAACTACAGCGCGCAAATAAGGTATAAAAACGTATGCAAAACAGCACAAAAGTGACTATTCGCGCGTTTATCGCGCTGCTGATATTAACCATTATTTGGGGTTATAACTGGGTGGTGATGAAAAGCGCGCTGCAATATGCAGGGCCTTTTCAGTTTGCCGCGATACGTACTTTTTTTGGCGGAATTGTGTTGTTTGTGGTGATGTACTTCACTAAAAGACCAATGGGCTTAAAAGAGTTTCCCACCATGCTAGTGCTGGGTTTGCTGCAAACAATTGGCTTTACAGGGTTGCTGGTATGGGCGCTGGTAGAAGGTGGCGCAGGCAAAACTGCTGTTTTGACTTACACCATGCCATTTTGGGTGATGTTATTCGCATGGCCAATGTTGGGTGAAAAAGTGCAAGGCTGGCAATGGTTGGCAGTATTCTCCGGAATATTTGGCATGGTGCTGATTTTTGATCCGCTGCATATCAAGGCAGATGGATTCAGCATGTTTTTGGCCTTATGTTCAGGCGTTTCATGGGCGTTATCGGCGATTATTTCTAAAAAACTGCATCAGCGTCGCCCGAATTTGGATTTGCTAAACTTAAGCGCTTGGCCAATGTTGCTAGGCTCAGTGCCGATGTTGGCAATTGCCTTTATCGTACCTGCACCGCCGATTCAATGGACTGGTTATTTTATTGGCTCGGTGTTGTTTAACGTGTTTTTAAGTGGTGCATTGGCTTGGTTATTATGGTTATATGCGCTGCAACGTTTGCCTGCAGGCGTGGCCAGCATGGCATCTATGTTGGCGCCTGTGATTGGCGTAATAGCAGCTTGGATACAGCTAAACGAAGTGCCTGATCGTATGGAAACAATTGGCATGCTATTAATCGGCTTGTCACTCGTCACCATTTCTTATATCAGCATTCGTCAACATAAACCGATAGAACCAGCTATGGCGCAAGACAGCTAGTGATTCAAAACTTAACCAATCAAATTAGGTTAAATAAAAGGTTAAGTCAGAAGTTTTACCAAGAATTTAACTAGACTATCTGTCTTAATTAAGCATTTAACAAGTATCCATCGCGCCTATTCGCTATATTAATCAGCCTGCTTTGTAGCTGTCATTTAAGAATAACCACTTCATGTTAAACTTGAAGGCTGTTATTTGCATAATAAAAAGTACTTTTACCAGCCATGAGCGCCAATCTGTTTTTAATTTTTCTCGCCGTACTACTAGTTCTGTTGAATGGTTTTTTTGTTGCAGCGGAGTTTGGACTAGTCAAGCTTCGTAGCACGCGCGTACGTGCCATTGCAAATAATTTAGGCTGGCGTGGCAAAATGCTGGCCAAAGTACATGGCAGTTTAGATGCATATTTATCTGCTTGTCAGCTGGGAATCACGTTAGCATCGCTGGGCTTAGGCTGGGTGGGTGAACCTGCCTTTGCGGCATTAATTGAGCCAGCTTTAGTCAGCGTTGGGGTGGAAAGTCAAAAACTTATTCACGGCATTGCGTTTGTCGTCGCCTTTTTTACCATTTCTTATATGCATATTGTGCTAGGTGAATTAGTACCTAAAACATTGGCTATCCGCATGGCAGAACGTGTGAGCTTGTGGACAGCGCCATTATTGTATGGATTTTACTGGTTAATGTTCCCTGCTATTTGGGTATTAAACAAAAGCTCAAATATGATCATTAATGTCTTAAAGTTAAAAAACAAAGCCGGGCATGAGGTGCAATATTCCAATGAGGAATTGAAGCTTATTTTGCGTAGTTCGCATCCCAATGAAAGTTTCAGCTCATCAGAATGGAAAGTGCTGGCGCAGGCGATTGATTTTAGAGAGTTAGCCGTGTCAGATCTGATGCACCCTTTTCATGAAGCCATCGCTTTGCAGGCGGACGAAACCTTTAAGCAGAATATGGAACGCATCGTGCAGCATCGCTACAGCCGGTACCCGCTGGTGGCGAGTGATGGACAAGTGATTGGTATTGTTCATATTAAAGATATTTTTATCGCGCTCACAAAAGACAGCCAATTTACCGATATTCAAAGCCTGATGAGGCCGGTGAAAATGGTTTCGCCCAATACATTAGCGACTGAGCTTTTTAGAAAACTGCAGCGTGGTGCGCCACATTTTACGGTGGTTGCGTATCCCGATAATCCGCCAGTGGGATTTATTACATTGGACAATTTGTTGTCTGCCTTGGTTGGTGATATTCATGATGAATTCAGGCAATCGCAAAGTGAATGGACTAAATTAGATGATGGGTCTCTGCTGGGCAAGGGTTCATTGTCAATCAACACGTTGGAACGCACGCTGGGTATTGATATCGAATCAGACGATGCCGATACGGTTGCGGGATTGGTTTTGTGGAAATTAACCGAATTGCCGGAAGAAGGTCAGCGCATTGAGTTTGACCAATTTTCAGTGGTGGTGAAGAAAATGGTCGGCCCACGTGTGTTGCTGGTGCGGGTTTATCCTAAAATTGAAGCACAGCACATGAGTGCGCATTAATCCATTATTCGTGATTTGAGTCTTTAAAGCCCACATTTCTCGCACATTTAAAGCCTATGATAAAATGCCGAAGAATCTAAAAATATCAAGGGAATAGCATGGCAGGACATAGTAAATGGGCAAATATCCAACACCGCAAAGGGCGCCAAGACGCCAAACGCGGCAAAATTTTCACCAAAATCATTAAAGAAATCACTGTCGCAGCCCGCTTAAGTGGCGGCGATATCAGCATGAATCCACGCTTACGCGCCGCAGTTGCTGAGGCCAAAGAAGAAAACATGCCAGCAGACAACATTACTCGCGCTATTAAAAAAGGCACGGGTGAATTGGAAGGCGTGAATTACGAAGAAATCCGTTATGAAGGCTACGGCATCAATGGTGCCGCCATTATTATTGATTGCTTGACTGATAATAAACAGCGCGCGGTGGCAGATGTTCGTCATGCGCTGACAAAGTTTGGTGGTAATTTAGGCACTGATGGCTCAGTGGCTTTTATGTTTAAACACTGTGGCAGCTTGGTTTTTGAACCCGGCATCAGCGAAGACAAAGTGATGGAAGCTGCACTGGAAGCAGGCGCGGAAGATGTTGTGACAGATGAAGATGGCAGTATTGAAGTGATTACGGCACCAAATGATTTTCTGACTGTAAAAGAAGCGCTGGAAGCGGCTGGCTTAAAACCTGTATTAAGTGAAGTGACCATGAAGCCGCTGAATGAAGTTGAATTTATGGGTGATGATGCGATTAAAATGCAAAAAATCTTAGACGCATTGGAAGATTTGGATGATGTACAGGATGTCTACACTACCGCTCTAATTGAAGAATAGTGATTACTCGCATACTAGGAATTGATCCGGGCCTTAGATTGACTGGCTTTGGTGTGATTGAAAAAATAGGTGAGAAAATTACTTATATTGCTAGCGGAACGATCAAAACAGCTAGCGGCAAAAAGAATAAAATAGATGGCGAAGAGGATAGAGAAGAATTACCTGCTCGCCTAAAAATCATCTTGGATGGTCTGTTTGAGGTAATCGATACTTACCAGCCTAACCAAGTTGCAATTGAGAAAGTATTCGTCAATGTAAATCCGCAATCGACTTTATTACTTGGTCAGGCGCGCGGTGCTGCAATCAGTGCTGCGGTGATTCGTGATTTAACCGTGGCGGAATATACTGCATTGCAAGTTAAACAGGCTGTTGTCGGTAATGGTCATGCACAAAAAGAGCAAGTGCAGGAAATGGTCAAGCGCTTACTTAACCTTCCCGCAACCCCAAAACCAGATTCTGCCGATGCATTAGCTTGTGCGATCTGCCATGCGCACGGCGGACAAGGATTAGGAAAACTCGCTACAGCGGGATACAGAGTTAAGAATGGACGATTAGTATGATTGCACGATTAAACGGTATTCTGATTGAAAAAACACCGCCGCAAGTGCTGATTGATTGCGCAGGCGTGGGTTATGAGGTGGAAGTGCCGATGAGTACTTTTTATAATCTGCCGGAGATTGGCGCAAAAGTGCAGTTGCTGACTTATATGGTGGTGCGTGAAGATGCACAGCTATTGTATGGATTTGGTTCAGAGCAAGAAAAAAGTACGTTTAAACAATTGCTTAAGGTGAATGGCATAGGTGCAAAGTCTGCATTGTCAATTTTAAGTGGCGTTAGCATTGAAGATTTAATTAATGCGGTCAATCTGCAGGAGGTCGCCATGTTGACGCGTATTCCGGGTATCGGCAAAAAAACGGCAGAACGTCTTTTGCTTGAGCTCAAAGATAAATTCTCTATTAATGGTGTCAACGGTGTTGGCATTGCCCAGCCAAAATCTGCCACTAGCGATATATTAAATGCCTTATTGGCCCTGGGCTATAACGATAAGGAAGCGCTAGCAACGATTAAATTATTACCAAAAGATTTGTCTGTTTCAGAAGGCATTAGGCAATCGCTTAAATTGCTTTCTAAATAGGTTGATTGTGAGTTAATTAATCAATGTTGATAAAAAAGCCGTCACTAAATAAGTGGCGGCTTTTTTATATGCCTTGCCATTGCTAGCTTTTACACATTAAAAAGGTACAATTTGGCAATATAAAAGCGTGATTAGCTTTATAACGAGAAAAAGGATTCGCACATGAAGTACGGTTTAATTGCACTACTGACCTTGTTGTTAATAGCTTGTAATAAGCAGGATGCTACATCTAACTCGTTCGAAATGGCACGATCTGCCCCAACAGCGAAAATGGCTGCTGATTCAGCAGGTGGCGCTGAACTAGGTTTGACTGAGATTAGCGAGCCAATTAATGTCGCCGCTAAAAAATACATCGCGTTGCGTCATCATCTACAAATTGAAACGGCACCAGAAAAAATGCAGGCGAGTTTTGATGCAGCCATCAAACATTGTGAGGCGTTAGGCTGCCAAATGCTCAGCGCCAATTACAATCGCGAAACGCCGTATAGCCCGCCATCTGCATCCTTAAGTTTGCGTGTGCCACCTAGAAATGTCAGCATATTTCTGACTGGATTAGCTGAGAATGGCGAGGTGATGCAGCATGGCCGAGACAGCGAAGATAAAACGATTCAAGTAATGGATGCGGATGCGCGAATTAAAAATCTAACTGATTTGAGGGATAGACTGCGCTTGATGTTAGGTGATAAAACGGCCAAGTTTAAAGATATTATCGATGTAGAGCGTGAGTTGGCGAATACGCAAAGTGAGTTAGATAGCATTGCCAGTATTCGCAAAGTGTTGGCATTGGAAACCGATTTAGTCGCGGTGAATATTAATTTCACCGCCAGCCAAGGTATTACAGAACAAGGTTTTTTTGCGCCAGTAGCGCGCGCCCTGAAAAACGCAGGGCAGGTGATGATGGAAAGTTTTGGTGCTGTGATTACTTTCGTCGTTGGTTTGATTCCTTGGTTATTGATTGGTATTCCCGTGATTTGGCTGGCACGCAAATACTGGGTTAAGCTTAAAATCAAATAAAATGGCTATTTTTAAGATGCTCATTTTTAAGGCAGCTAAATAAAAAAGCAAAAATAGATTTAATTGAATAGTTAACATTTAATTTAAAGCATGATAGTAACCTGTCAGATGAAAGCATCCACGTATACGGTGAGGCCTACCCGAGGGTAATAAAACAATGAAAAGTTACCTGTATCAATTATTGTTTATGGCGATATTTCTCACTGGTGAGTCTGTGGCTTATGCACAAGAATCGTCTTTGGATCTGTTGTCTGAAGATGATTATATTGGGGAGGTACCAAAAGTGCTGACGGTATCGCGTCTGGCACAGGCACCTGCTGATGTGCCTTCTGCGGTGACGGTCATCAATCGTGAAACCATCCGCGCCAGCGGTATCGTTGATTTGCCGGAGATATTCCGGTTAGTGCCCGGCATGTACGTAGGTACTAATGCGGGCTATGTTTACAACACCAATCATACGCTTAGTTATCATGGCATGACGACGGCTTATGCGGGTACGATGCAAGTGATGATAAATGGCCGCTCGGTTTATAGCCCATTGTTTGGCGGTGTTAATTGGAGCGAGTTGCCAATTGCCATCGTCGATATTGAGCGTATTGAAGTCACACGTGGCCCTAACGCTGCCAGCTATGGAGCGAATTCCTATTTTGGTGTGATTAACATCATCACACAAACGCCATCTGAAACACCAAATAACAGTATTGTTGCAACCCACGGCAATGGGCGTAACGAAGTGTTTTATCGTCATGCAGGTAAGGCGGATGATTTTAGTTATCGAGTGACAACTGGTTATCGGCAAGATGATGGTCTGGATAATCGTAACGATTTTAAACGTACACGTTTTATCAGCACGCAAGCAGAGTATCTGCTCGATTCGAATGATAATCTTGAGTTTGAATTTGGTATAACCGACGGCGCACGCGGTGAAGGCAATATTAACGAAGATAATATTATTTTTTTACCGCGCACTAAAAAAATAGACAATCATTTTGGGTTAATTCGCTGGCGGCATAACATTTCGGATACTAGCGATTTAACGCTACAAGCCTATCACAGCTATGACCACTCGGATGATGTAAACACCACCGTAGATTTAAGGCCTTTAATTGCACCACTTGATGCTGGTCTGGCAGCCAGTTTGGTGAATGGTAACGTGGTTATTAATAATGAAGTGGTGCAAAAACGCACCGACATTGAGGCACAGCATACTTTTACACTTGCCAGTAATGCACGCGCAGTGTGGGGTGCAAGCATGCGTCGAGATTCAACTTATGCGCCTTTTTACTTGGCTAGTAAAAATACCGATTATTTTGATCTGCTGCGTTTGTTTGGGCATGTAGAGTTACGGCCACATGAAAAATTGACAGTGAATGCAGGTGCCATGTTGGAACACAACGATTTTACTGGCACGGATATTTCACCCAGAGCGAGTGTTAACTTTAAGCCAAATGCGAATCATAGTTTTAGGTTCGGCGTTTCCAGTGCGTTGCGTACACCCAATTATGTGGAAGAGAAATTTCAGAATCGCTTAGTCATACCAACCACATTGGCAAATCCCAGTGCGCTGATTTATCAATATCGAGCCAATAAGGGCGGTGTAGAGCCTGAACAAATTGTGTCAACCGAGCTGGGCTATATTGGTGAAATTGGCCGTTTGCATTTAGATATGCGGTTGTTCAGTGATCGTATCAATCATGTAGTGAGGGATGTTAGACGTACCAATTTTACTGTGCCTGTAAATACTTATTTGTTAAATCCAGATATCGATAGAGATGTTTTTTCCAGCGAGAATCAAGGGAGTGCAAAGGTAGAAGGTATTGAATATCAGGCAAATTGGCCGCTAACTCGCAATACCCGATTATTGTTTAATCATGCTTATGTGCATATTCGCGAGACACAGGATGGATTAAAGCGTAATTATATAAAGTCAATGCCGCGCAATACGATTAGCACGCTTATAACGCATCGCTTTAATCCTCAATGGGATGGCAGTTTTGCCTATTATCAAACAAGCGCAACTACCCTTTTGGGGGATGGCGACCCAGTCGATTTAATCAGAAAATGTGATGTTAGACTGGCGCGAAAATTTGATTATGGTCGCCGCAATGGCGAAGTTGCGATTGTTGTTGAAAATCTATTCAATGATCATTATCAGGAGTTTGCTGATTACAACACGCTGAAACGGCGCGCGCGTATTAATGTTAAGTTGGATTTCTAATGCATTTAAATGTGAGCTTGCGACGCTAAAGTGATTTATTTGCGTACTAATACAATAAGCAGGAATTTTTTAAAACTGTTAATGCTTGTTGCGTTAATAAGTGGTTTTTTTGCGCCCACACTTTCATTTGCTTATACAGGCGTCACTATTATATTAAGTGCGCCCACACCAACTAATTTAGAGTTTGTAGAGCATTTTAGAGATGAACTTATCAGTTCTAAAAACACGGCACTGCGTGTGAAAGTGATTGATTTACAGGAAACAGAGAGATTAGTGGTCGCCGAAAATAGTGAGCTAGTGATTGCGCTGGGTGTTAATGCACTACAGGCCGCCAGTAAATTAAAACATACCACACCTGTTGTTGGCGTATTTACGCCTTTACCAGCATTTAACAGATTGCTTGCCGCCAGCAGGCGTGATTTGGGTAATTTTAGTGCAATCGTATTGGATCAGCCTTATATGCGACAAATGATGCTTATTAAGACGGTAATGCCTAATATCAGGAATTTAGGTGTTCTGCTGGGTAAAAACTCATCTCAATATGGTGAGTTAATTAAAGATGCAGGTGAAAAGAACGCCATTAATGTCACTGAGGAAAGCATTGTGCAAGAAGCTGACTTAATCCCTAAACTGAATAAAATATTAGACAGTAACGATGCGTTAATCGCGATTCCCGATCCACTTGTGTATAGCCGTGAAACCGCGCAACCTATTCTGCTGACGACATACCGACATCTCAAGCCAGTATTTGGCTACTCTCGGTCATACGTACAAGCAGGTGCGTTGGCTGCAGTGTATAGCACGACTAAGCAACTGGCTAAACAGGCGGCAGAAATTGCAGTGCAATCCCAGGCGTCCCCAGGTCTTTTGCCACCGCCACAGACGCCGCGATATTTTTCAATAGCTGTCAATTATCAAGTCGCACGCTCGCTGAATATCGTGGTGGAAGATAAAGACAAATTGCAGAAAAAAATAGCTGACGCTGAATTAGCACAATATGAAAAATGAGACGGATCGATTAGGCTTTAATAATATAGGTATTAAATCCAGAGTGATTTTGCTGGGGACTATTCCTGCCTTGCTATTCGCGATTATTTTAGCTGGTTACGCTATTTCTAACGTTTTCGGGGTGTTGAATCAATCACTGAGTGATCGTGGTCGCATCATTGCATCGCAATTGTCGCCAGCGGCAGAGTATGGCGTCATATCAGGCAACCGCCAGATATTACAAAAGCTAGTACAGCAAGCGCTATCTAATGAGCAGGAAGTCAGGACTGTGCTGGTAGTTGATAATAAAGGCATGGTGTTGGCATTAAGTGGTCGCCCATTGTCGCAAGATTTAATTAACCGTATTGATAAAAATAATCTGAACGAATTCAAGCTGAGCAATGGCATTATTTTTACCTCACCTATTTACCGCAGTTTGGTTGAAATTGAGGATTTTTCCAGTGGATATGATGCTGGATCGGGTGCAGATATAGTGGATAATCAACTGGAAATTGGGCATGTCTATGTGGCCTTAAGTAATCAGACTTTACAAAATATCAAGCTGGATTTAATCACTAAGATCGTCTTAATCGGCTTGTTCGGGTTGATGGTGAGCGCATTAATTGCATGGCGTCTTGGCCGTAATATCACTAAACCGATTCAGGAAATTGCGAGTGCAGTGAATAAAGTCGGTGAAGGAATCTTTGTGCAAACCATCACTGAAAATTCCAGTGGTGAATTAAAAACCCTGCAAAAAGGCTTTAACTCCATGTCCACTAGCCTTAAGCATGCTTATGAGAGTATGCAGGATAGAATCAATGATGCTACCAGCATGTTACGTCATCAGGCACAGCATGATGATTTAACGGGTTTGGTGAATCGGCGTGAGTTCGAAGTCAGGTTAGAGCGTAGTTTGAAAAGCGTACATGAAATGAACGCGCAGCACGTATTTTGCTATATGGACTTGGATCAGTTTAAGTTGGTTAACGACACTTGTGGCCATGCTGCGGGGGATGAACTTTTAAGACAAATTAGCGTTCTGTTAGCCAATAGAATGCGTGATAGAGACACGTTGGCGCGTTTGGGTGGAGATGAATTTGGCTTGCTGCTTGAAAATTGCAGCCTGTCGGACGCCAGTCAAATCACCAATACCTTATTGAAAATAGTGCACGATTATCGATTCATGCACGATGATAAGATTTTTAATATCGGCGTCAGTATTGGTATGGTCGTCATTAATACTAGCTTTGCTAGCGTGAGTGAGATTGTGCATGCGGCTGATTCTGCCTGCTATTCGGCTAAAAAAGCGGGTCGCAATCAAAGTTTTTTGTTTAGTGCCGGCGATATTGAGGTCACACAGCGACGCAGCCAAGTAGAGGCTATTTCAGATATTACGAATGAAATTGATGATGAACAGTTTATGTTGTACTGTCAGCCAATTGTGCCACTTTCGTCTAATGTGCCGGCACAACATCATTATGAAGTGCTGATCAGAAAAATAAGTTTGGATGGCACGATCATATTGCCAACTTCATTTATTCCTTCTGCCGAGCGGTATCATTTGATGCCTAATATCGATCGCTGGGTGATTCGAAATACTTTTTCGGCTTATCGTGACATGTTGGATAGGAGTAATGAGAAATGTAATTATGTCTTCTCAATTAATCTATCCGGCACGTCACTTGGTGATAAAAGTCTGCTGGGTTTTATTCGCGAGCAATTGGCGGTTTATGCCATCCCGCCAACATCCATTTGTTTTGAAATCACTGAAACTTCTGCGATTGTTAACCTAAAAAACACCATTCAACTCTTTACAGCGCTCAGGAAGTTAGGTTGTAGTTTTGCATTGGATGATTTTGGCAGCGGTATGTCATCATTTACCTATTTAAAAAACTTTGAGGTGGATTTTCTAAAAATTGATGGTGCTTTTGTGAAAGAAATGCACATTAATAAAATTGATCACGCCATGGTGCGCTCAATACATAGTGTGGCGGAAGCCATGAACATTAAAACGGTTGCAGAGTTTGTTGAAAATGAAGCGATTCTGAAAGAATTAAAAACCATTGGCGTGCATTATGGACAAGGCATGCATCTCGGTTCACCAGTCGCTATAAAAAAATTAATTGAGAATTTTTCGCAATTAAACTCATAATAGGGTGTTTTCACGTTTTTAAGCCCTAAATCACATGATTGAAACCGATCGCCTAATTGCTCCCTCCGCTGCCAGCCCACAAGAAGAGGCGATTGAACGCGCACTTCGCCCTAAAGTTTTGGATGAGTATGTGGGGCAGGAAAAAGCACGTGGCCAGCTGGAAATCTTTATCAATGCTGCGCGCGGCCGTAGCGAAGCATTAGACCATGTACTATTGTTTGGGCCGCCAGGCTTGGGTAAAACAACATTGGCTCATATTGTTGCGCGTGAAATGGGCGTTAACCTGCGTCAAACCTCTGGCCCGGTGTTGGAGCGCGCAGGCGATTTGGCCGCTTTACTCACCAACTTAGAACCAAATGATGTTTTATTTATTGATGAAATCCATCGCTTAAGCCCTGTGGTGGAAGAGATTTTATACCCAGCGATGGAAGATTATCGACTGGATATTATGATTGGTGAAGGGCCTGCCGCACGTTCGGTAAGGCTGGATTTGCCGCCGTTTACGCTAGTGGGTGCAACTACTCGTGCGGGTATGCTGACTAACCCACTCAGAGATCGTTTTGGTATCGTATCGCGCTTGGAATTTTATACCGCAGAAGAACTCGGACGTATTGTGCATCGCAGTGCAGGCTTATTGGATGTGCAAATAACAGCAACTGGTGCATTGGAAGTCGCCAAACGCTCACGAGGTACACCGCGCATTGCCAATCGATTATTGCGCCGTGTGCGCGATTATGCACAAGTAAAAGCAGATGGCATTGTCAGCTCGGAAGTGGCGGATGCTGCACTTAAAATGCTGGATGTCGACAGTTTGGGTTTTGACGTGATGGATAGAAAATTATTGCAGGCTGTTTTAGAAAAATTTGGTGGCGGCCCGGTTGGGTTGGATAATTTAGCGGCTGCGATTGGCGAAGAGCGCGACACGATTGAGGACGTGCTAGAGCCCTATTTGATTCAACAAGGTTATTTAATGCGTACACCGCGTGGGCGCATGGCTACCAGTTTGGCATATCAACATTTTGGCTTGGATGTGCCGAAAACATTGGCGACAGGTGAAGCGTGGCAGCAGTAGAATTTGCAACAAAAAGCCAGTTTAATTGGCAAGTGCGTGTATATTACGAAGATACAGATAGCGGCGGTGTGGTTTACCATAGCAACTATTTGAAATACATGGAACGTGCCCGTACTGAATGGCTACGCCATTTAGGGTTTGAGCAAACAGAGCTAAAAGATGCGTTAAACTCCCTGTTTGTGGTGCATAGCATGCAAATTCAGTTTAAAAAACCCGCAAAATTTAACGATTTACTGACTGTTACAAGTGAGCTATCCATGATAGGTCATGGTAGTTTTGTCTTTTTACAAACAATTAGTCTAGACACACAAACTTTAGTTGAAGCCAATGTAAAAATTGCGTGTGTTGATGCATTAACCTTTAAACCCAGCAAGATTCCGAATCAACTTAAATTAAAACTGCAGCAATTATCAAGCGGTAGTTATCAAATGGAGCCAGCATGAGTGTAGCAAGTGATATGTCTTTATTAACCCTAATCACAGGTGCAAGTTTGCCTGTCCAACTGGTGATGGTGATATTGTTGATTACATCGTTATTTTCTTGGTGGTACATTTTTATCAAAGTGGCCACCATTAAACGCGCTGAAACTGAATCTGAGGATTTTGAAAATAAATTCTGGTCTGGCGGTGATTTGAATAAGCTTTATGAAGGCATCACTGCCGGCCGTCGTAAACCAAGAGGCATGGCCAGTATTTTTGAGGCTGGCTTTAAAGAATATATTCGTCACAAACAGCAAGGCAAAATGGAGGTGAGTGATGTAATGGAAGGTTCGCGCCGTGCCATGCGTGCTGCGTACAACCGCGAGCTTGATGACCTGGATGCACATTTACCTTTCTTGGCATCGGTTGGTTCGGTAAGTCCGTATATCGGGCTGTTTGGTACAGTTTGGGGTATTATGAATTCGTTTAGAGGCTTATCCAGCGTAGCGCAAGCTACATTAAGTCAGGTGGCGCCGGGTATTGCAGAAGCATTGATTGCCACGGCAATTGGCTTATTTGCAGCGATTCCAGCAGTGATTGCCTATAACCGCTTTGCTTCCAACGTGGATAGATTATCGGTGCGCTACGAAAGCTTTATGGAAGAATTCACCAACATCTTGCAACGCAAGTCATAGCGTTAGGAAATTAAAATGCGAACTCGTAAACGCCGCATGATGAATCAAATTAACGTTGTGCCTTATATCGACGTGACTTTGGTGTTGCTGGTTATTTTTATGGTGACTGCGCCAATGACCAACCCTGGCGTGGTTGAATTGCCTAAGGTCGGTCAAGCCTTAAAGCAAACTGGCGCGCCGATAGTTGTGACGATTAAAAAAGATGGTATGGCCGAAATTAACGGTAAAAGACTGCAGCGAGATGAATTGTTGTTTGAAATCAAAAAACAACTTGAAACTAAAGAGCGTCCAGTAGTGGTCGCGGCTGACGAAAAAACCCAGTATGGCAAAGTGGTTGAAGTGATGGATTTATTGAAACAAGCCAAAGTCGATAAAGTGGGTTTGCTATTCAAACCTGCATCTTAATTATTTCTAAAATTAAGTAGCACAAATAGTTAATGCAAAAGTAATCATCAAATGTTAAGACCTCACGAAAGTACCGACTCATGGAAAGCAGGCGCACTGGCGATCGCTGTGCATGTATTTTTGCTGGGCGCCATGCTGGTTTCATTTAATTGGAAAGCGGCACATCCTGTGTTGAGTGTGACAGAGGTTGAATTGTGGGATAAATTGCCCAGCACTAAACCCGTGATTAGCGAACCGCCTAAGCCTGAACCCAAACCTATTGTTGAAGAAAAGCCAGAAATTAAACCAGAGCCCAAGCCTGAACCTAAACCCGTTGTCGAAGAGAAGCCTAAGCCAGAAGAGCCAAAAGTGGATATTGAGCTTGAGAAAAAGAAAGAAGAGCTTAAGAAAAAAGAAGAGATAAAACAAAAAGCGCTAGACGAACAGCGGAAAAAAGATGTGTTGGAAAAACTCCAAAAAGAAGCGCGTGAAGATGAGTTGCGTGAGAAAAAAGCGTTAGAGAAAAAACAAGCGGATGCACTGAAAAAAATGCAACAAGATATGTTGTCTGAGGAAAATGCAGCGGAAAATAAACAGGCAAATGCCGCAAGTGCTGCTGCAAATGCCAGTGTTATAGGTGAGTATACCGATAGGATTAAATCGAAAATTCGCGGCAATGTGAATAAAACGTTGTGTGGCGATGGTAATCCAGAGCTTAGATTTACCATTGGTTTGTTGCCAACGGGTGATTTTAGCAGTGCGCCTAAGTTGATAAAGTCCAGTGGGAACGCTGCATGTGACGCCGCTGTAGAACGTGCTATTGCTGCTTCTGAGCCCTTGCCACTGCCATCAGATCCCGCGATTTATGCCAAATTCAGGAACCTGAATCTGACGTTTAGACCAAACGAGTAATGAGCTGAGTCGATTGGCGATCAATGTATTTGGTCTATTTTAACAATGTAACAAAGCGTAAAAAATGTAATAAAGTGTAATTGCGGTAATATCAGAATCTGTTTGCAGTAAAATTTGGCGGAACCTTTTTAAAAACTGGATTACCAACAGTTGAAACTAATCACACACTGGGCACAATGAATTTTTCAAAATTAATCGTTTTTATCATCAGTTTTTTTATTGTTGTTAGCGCGCATGCTGAGCTTGATATTGAAATCAGTGGTGGTGGTGCACAACAAATCCCTATCGCAATAGTGCCTTTTGGCGACGCTGCTAGTATCAAAGATAGTATTGGTGATATTGTGGCGGCCGATTTAAAGCGCAGCGGTTTATTCCGCGTGTTGGAAACGCGTGGCATGGCTAATTTGCCAACTACGCCTGCACAGGTTAAATACGCTGAATGGTCTGCTTTGCAGGCACAGGTGCTAACTGTCGGGCGTGTTGAGCCTATTGCTGGCGGCCGATTGAAAGTGACTTTCCAATTGTTGGATGTATTAAAACAAACACAATTGGCAGGCATGGATTATCAAATTTCGCCGAGTCAAGTGCGCACTACTGCACACAAAATTGCTGATGTTATTTATCAGAAATTGACGGGTGAGTCTGGCATATTTGCCAGTCGTATTGCCTACATCACGAAAAAAGACAAACGTTATGTCTTGCAAGTGGCAGACGCCGATGGCTTCAATCCGCAAACCGTCGTGTCATCGAATGAGCCGATTATTTCGCC